>Ga0302253_1000832_pt1 | contig 21993 bp, 17 predicted proteins | sample AAG_RA_Trp_MG_FD_193537 | JGI IMG/M metagenome (GOLD analysis project Ga0302253, IMG submission 193537) | Enriched activated sludge microbial communities from anaerobic digester in WTTP, New Holstein, Wisconsin, United States - AAG_RA_Trp | ecosystem: Engineered > Bioreactor > Anaerobic >...
TGATGAAAATTGTTATGTCACTACTCTTCAAGAAGATTGGCCTTTGACAGGAGGATCGAAAATGGTAGTTCTTTTGCAAGTTATGATGTTCACTACATCTTCGATGCGGAAGGCAATCTGATTAAGACCCACGAAGACTGAGTCTTCTTTATGGGGTTTTCCTTTTCAGATCTATAACACTTAGTGTATAAGTGTGATAGATCTGCACCATAAATTATAAATATGGAAAAATCTAATTTTAATAAATTTCAAAATTATAATGCTATAAAACTACTTCGAGACATGCCGCATGCTTTTAAAGTATATTTTGATGAATTTGGAATAAACTGGATAAAAAGAATGTGCTTGGCTTTGCAGAATAGTCAGCCAGTGTTACCGTTGTCAGATAATGATCATGGTTCTTTTTTTTATCAGTTTGTAAAATTTCATATTGGGGCATTTAGAAAGGAGGATGTATTGCTTCTAGATAAAAATCTAAAAGAATTTTGTTTCCTTTGTGGCAAGATTGAGTCTTTGACTGATTCATGGCCTATTATTGAAAAAGAACCTATTTATGAAGAAAAAGAAAAGTTATTGAATTACCTGCAGAATTTACTGGAAATTTTACCTTCGGCTGATCAATTCCAAATTTGGGTTGAAAGTAGTTTAAAGTCATTTACTTAAATTAAAGGAGTTTTTTGTTTCTAGAGCTTTAACCCTCGCTCTTAAAGGGCTGGCTTTTTACGTTTTATTTATCCACGCCTTTCGCTTGACATTAGCAAGCTTTTGTTATACTTTTCCGCACTGTATTAATTGGAAACTTAATTAATGAACTCACATTTTGGACATTTTAGGAATAAGAAGCGCTATTCCGGAGGGCGCGAAGAAGCCCATGGCAACCGTCAGGAAGGGTACGGCAGGCGCGGTGGAAAAAGTGCGCATGGTGGAAATGGCGCATCGGAAGGTCGTGGCGGCCGTGATGATTACGGCAGACGCAATGACCACAGCGGCCGCGATGATTACGGCAAGCGCAATGACCACAGCGGCCGCGATGGAAGTGCCGAGCACGGCGGCTTTGGGCAAAGGCGTTTTAGAAAGCCGATGCAAAAAAGCGGGCGTTTTGCCGGGACGAAGATCAATATTAACCAGCTGATTAATAAGGTTAATGATGAATCCTTTATAAAGCCTACTGAACAGGTTATTCAAAACCAGTTTGATGATTTTAAAATCGATCCGAGAATTAAAAACAACATTAAGCGTAAGGGATATTTAACTCCGACGCCAATCCAGGATCAGACGATTCCTCTTGGACTGCAGGGCAACGATGTCATTGGATTGGCCAATACTGGCACTGGGAAAACAGCGGCATTTTTGATTCCGCTTATTAACAAAATGCTGGATAACCGCGCTAATAAAGTATTAATACTTGCTCCAACGCGCGAACTGGCCATTCAGATTAATGATGAACTTTGGGATTTTGCCAAAGGATTAAACCTTAACTCCATCCTTTGCATCGGAGGAAGTAATATCGCCGTGCAGGCGCGGCTTTTGAAGCATCAATTCCATTTTATTATCGGGACTCCCGGCAGAATTATGGATCTTATTAAGAGGAAACTTCTGGTGCTGGATCATTTTCAGAATCTGGTGCTGGACGAGGCCGACAGAATGGTTGATATGGGTTTTATAAATGACATCCGTTTTATTCTGGGCAAGCTGCCTGTAGAAAGACAATCTTTCTTTTTTACGGCGACGCTTGATAAAAAGGTTGAGGATCTGATCCGGCCTTTTGCCCATCATCCGGTTAAGGTTTCCGTTAAAATGCGTGATACGTCCGCCAATATTGAACAGGATATTGTCCGTGTGCCAAAGGATAACAAGGCCAAAATGGCCGTCCTGGTAGAAATGCTGGCCCGTCCTGATTTTGAAAAAGTGCTCGTTTTTTGTAAGACCAAGCACGGGGCGGAAAAAACAGCAAAAATGCTAAAGGAGGTGGGAATTAAATCTGATTCGATACATGGTAATAAAACCCAGAGTTACAGAATGAAAGCTTTGCAGCGTTTTAAAAAGAGTGAAATCCAGGCCTTAATTGCCACAGACGTGGCGGCGCGCGGATTGGATATCAGTTGCGTAAGTCATGTGATAAACTACGATGTGCCGGCCAACTATGATGATTACGTACACCGTATTGGTAGAACCGGACGGGCTGACCGTAAAGGAGTGGCCTTAACCTTTGTTACAAAGTAATCTACCTAATCCCTAAAAGATGAGTTCAGGCATGAAAAGGACAAGATTAATTTTCGCTGCTATTCATTTGGCAGTGGTGATGGTATTTGGACTTTTTATTTACTGGAAATTTTTCCGCGACAGTGGCGACATGAAGGAGCCGGTACCAGAGGCAGTTGCCATTAACACGCTTATGGATGCCAATAATTCGGAGGCAGGCGTTTTAGGCAATAATGTTTTGGGTAATAATGCCTTGAATAATAACGGTGCTATTACAGCTTCCACCAGTGAAACCATGCAAACCGGTTTAACGCAGGCCAATGGACCTGCGGGAAGTTCGATCAGTGTTGAACTAAAACTGCCCAAAGAATTAAACCTGGATATCCCCTTCTATGCGCAGGCGCCCTATGCAAACTGGGATATGCCATGGCAGGAAGCGTGTGAAGAGGCTTCCATCCTGCTGGTTGCGAATGTGGTAAATAAATATGAATGGGATCGTGAGCAGTTTAAAGATGAAATTCTTAAACTGGTCGACTGGGAAAAGAAAACATTTGGTGATTATAAACATACTACGGTTGCGCAAACGGCGCGGATGCTTAAAGAAAATTTTGGCATCGACTCGGTAATAAAAGAAAATCCCACTTTTGATGATGTTAAACTGGCGCTTGCCAAAGGGCATCCGGTGGTGATGATGTTTGCAGGCAAATATATAGGAAACCCCAATTACAAAAATGGCGGCCCTGTTTACCACGCCATGGTGATAAAGGGCTATAAAGACGATCAGGAAAAACTGATTACCAATGATGTTGGCACCAGAAAGGGCGCTGACTGGGTTTATAACTGGAAAACGCTGCAGAATGCCCTTCACGACTGGGATGAGCCGATTGAAAATGGAGCAAAGAGAATGCTTGAGGTAATCCCTCCTAACACCAAAACCAATGGAACAGACTCTTCCACAGCTGGATAAAAAAATCGCCTTCTCTACAATTGTGCAGTACGCAGGTAAGGCTTTGCAGCTGCTGTTTTCAATGATTAACCTGAAGCTGATTTCAGGTTTTCTGGCAGAAAACGATTACGGCATTTATGCTGCCATAAGTGAATACAGTCTGTTTTTTTCAACGATTGCCAATCTGGGGATTTTTGGCAACGTTGTGCGTAAAATGGCGGATGCCCCTAAGGACGGCAAGATTTTTTTTAACGCGCTGGTGCTGCGTATGGTAACTCTGCTGTTCTTTTTTATTGGAGGCGTGCTGTTTCTGTTTTTCAGCGGGGCTGAGAAGTTTTTCATTTACGGAACAATTCTGTATCTGGGCTCACTTTTTTTCGATAACATCAAGTCGATCTGTGACGGGATGCTGCAGGCGAATTATATGATGGGGAGGGCAACGGCGGCGCTGATTGCCGGCAAAGCCGTACAATTTGCCGGTGTTTTTCTGCTGATTAAAGCGCTGGGGGCGGGCGGGGTGCTGGCCTCAGTCGGGACGGGATGGGGTATTGTTCTCTGTTTTCTGCCTTTCCTGGCCGGAAGTTTTTTGATGGTTCTTTTAAGCTTTATTTTTATAAACGGTCATATTGTCTGGAGTTTTGTCTTAGATAAAAAAATGATGCTGGCTTTTTTACTTTCCAGCCTTCCTTTTGGCATTATCAACATTATCAATAACCTTTATTTCCGTTTTCTGCCTGATTATTTTGCCAATATGAACCTGGATAAAGCCGGTTTTGCCTCATTCAGCGTGTCGTTCCGGATTGCGCAGGTGCTAAGCCTGGCTTCAACATTTCTGATGTTTTCGGTATTGCCGGGATTCAAGAACGCATTGGACGGCGGACATTATAAGCGCGCTAAAAAGCTTTATGGGCAGATTAAAACGATCATTCTTGCCGGGGGTATTTTGCTGGTGGTGGCAGGCTCCATTGCCAGTCCGTACCTGATTCAACTGCTTTCACATCAAAAATATGTAATTAACGATTTCTGGTTTGTATTGCCGTTAATGCTGCTTCTGGCAGCTGTTTCATATGGTTATGACCTGGTTCTTATTACAGTTTTTGCCTTTGAAAAAGAGCTGTGGTTCTTAAAAAGAGAGGTGATGGCACTGCTAATAGGCATGGGCTTTTTTACCCTTTCTTTCTATGTCCCGGATGTTTTGACCAGGCTTTTTCTGATTATTGTTGGCGCTATCATGGCAGAAAGTTTTATGGTGGCTTCCGGCCTCTATGAAATCAGGAAAAATTTCCAAAAAATTATAGATTGAAAACAAAATGGCTCTCTGCTAAATTATTCCTGCTTTTGACAGTTAGTTGGTCTGTTTTACACGAGCGGGCGTAGCTCAGTTGGCTAGAGCGCAACCTTGCCAAGGTTGAGGTCGAGGGTTCGAGCCCCTTTGCCCGCTCCAAATGATAACATTGACTTTAAGGGCATTCTTATCTATAAAAGAAGCCTTTTTATTTGTGTATCCATAAAGAGGCATATGTCAGAAAAAGGTCTTAAATACGTTGAAATCTATGGAAACAGCCAGGATGATCCGACCCCGGTTAAAACGGAAGGCGGACTTTCGGGCTTTTGGGCAGATTTACCAAAGGATCATTCGGCCCAAAAATGGAAAATTGAGGATGGGCAGGAAGATGCTGAAAATGTAAAAACAAATAATGACACTCCGATTCCAAGAAAGGGGTTTTCAATAGGGTTAGGAAGATCAATAGATTTGCTTTGCTTTATGGCGGAAACGGGGTTTGATTGTGATAACAAAAGGGTTGTTGAAATCGGCTGTGGCGACGGCAGATTATCATTACTGATGGCAGAAGCTGGTGCCACTGTACATGCGATCGAACCGAGCGCCAAACAGATTCAACTGTTCCGGCAATTGGAAACGTCGCCTACAACAAGACAGCATGCCCAAAAGGTTATTACTCCGATTGACGGGGTCAGAGTCGCAGGGATACCCGGTCTGATTTTTATTAATAAAACCAGGGCTGAACATTTACCAATCGCCGATAACTCCATGGACGCGGTTGTAATGAAATTTACCCTACAATGGACGGATGACAAACAAACAGTCAGCGAAATCCGGCGTGTGCTTAAAACAGGTGGCGATTTATTTTTAATGACGACAATCCATTCTTCCAAACAACCTGAGCTTTTTAGCCGGGCGTGGAATTCAATCGTTTCTGATTGTGAAAAAGATGGCAAACATTTCAGCAATTTCAGTTCACCCAAAAACCCGATTGCCATGCACCATCTGCCTACTTTAACGGACTGGATGGCTTCACAGGGGTTAGATTTACAAAGAACCAGGACTTATCTTGAAGAGACTGGAAAAAATCCGCAATTTTTTCTGCTTTACCTGACAGCGATGTTCCGTGAGCAACTTAAGTTCTATGCCGAAGGCGGAATGGATATGGATGAGAATGCCCGGAACCGTCTGCTTGCAGAAAGGATGACAGAAATTGCCGTCAATGAAGGTAGAAAAGCCAATGTTGAAGAAACACTGGCAATGCTGCACTTCAAAAAAAGAGATTAAGGTTAACTATCCGGTTACAGTTTGTCCTGGATGATTTTTTCAAGGTAATAATCGACGGGGGCGTAATCATCGGTAAGGATGGGGAGATTGGTTTTGACTGGTTCCTGCCACAGATTATTTAAAAGTTCGCCATATTTGAGTTCGGTCCTAAAATCCGGTTTGTTATCCGATTTCAGGGCAAGCAGGATAATCCCCTGCAGTTTTTCAGCCTGGCCGGCCTGGGCAGTTTTCGGCTTATCTTCCTGAAAAAGATAAACCTGCGGAAAAACACTGGCAAAAGTCCTGTATTCCGCCTGTAGAAATCTGGCTTTATCCCCGTCAAATGCGCCAATCAGGTTGACCATAATAACCCCGTCCGGATTTAAAAGATCGGAATATTTCTGCACAGCTTCACGCGTGGTGAGCTGGTATGGAATACTGTAAATGGAAGTGAAGGCGTCCAGCAAAATGATGTCGTATTTTTTGCTGCTGCTATTGATGAAAGTGCGACCGTCTTCATTGTAAATTTTTATCCTGGGGGATGGTTTGAAGAAAAAATATTTTTCGGCAATTTCAGTCAGTTTTGAATCTATTTCCACGATATCAAGATCTGTTTCCGGCAGTGTAAGTTGGTGATAATTAGCATAAGAAAAACCGCCACCGCCAATTAGCAGGATTGATTTTGGGTTCCTGGTAAAATGTTGGCCAAGGGTGAAAAGCTGGATGTACGGGGCTACCGGTTCAGAAGGATCATCCAGATAAATGCTGGTCTGGACGCCGAAGGGATTGTTCATCAGCCAGCGGACGGGGCGTTTAGCAGGGCCGTAAGTGTTTTCCGTTATCCAGAAGCGGTTATACGGTGTATCAAGATCAACAATATTGGGACTAGAGCCGGCTTTTAAATAAAAAAAAAGGGCGATGCCGACTAATACAACGGCTAAAAACGGCCAGTAAAATGTTTTTTTCAGATTAGCCGGGGCAACAAGGACTGATACTGCCAACAGCGAGATAGCGAGTACCGCAAGCAGAACTGATGTGCCCAAAAAAGGAATCAGTAAATAGCCTGCCGCAAAAGTGCCAAAGATGCTGCCAAAAGTTGAAAGCGCGTAAAGGTTTCCAACGGTTTGGCCGGCATGATCAAGGCTGCTGATCTTAAGTTTAACCGTGTAGGGCGTGACCATCCCTAAAAAAAAGCTGGCTGGAGCGAAAAGTAAAACGGCAGCAAAGAATGTGGCAACGCCAAGACTGAAGGTGCTATATCTTATCCCCATTTCCAGCGCATATAAAAGCGGGGTATTGAGCATCAATGTTATTGTGACAAAGACTGCCGCAATAAGGATATATACAGATAAAATTTCCAGAGATGCTTTTTTTCTGTCGGCAAGGCGCCCGCCTAAATAATAACCGGCACTCAAACTCATTAGAATTACGCCAATCAGGCTGGTCCAGGAATAGATGGAATTACCCAAATAAGGAGCTAATACGCGTGATCCGACCAGTTCGTAAACCATCACAACAGCACCACAGAAAAAAACCGCTATTTCCAGGATAAAATTCTTAAAATTTCGCATTACACCGTGGAATCTATGGAATCGGCTGAATTATAGTTTAATGGCCAATTATTCGCAAATTATCAATTTGACTTATGCACGGCTTGGAAATAGTATGATTCCCTTTATTTATCTTTCACTACACTATTTTTTATGCCAAGAGCGGCCAAACACCCCAAAGAACCCCCAATTCCCGATATTTCCGAAGAGTTCAATGTTTACTGTGAATTGAATCCTGAATATGAACTTCCAATGTCCAAACGGGCGGGAAAAGAGTTCTTAAAAAATGGCTACGACAAAAATGGTAAAGAGCTTCCACAAAAAAAAATAATTGAAAACATTAATGTTTTAAGGGTAAGGCTTGGAGCAATTATTCCCCAGTTGCAGGATAACCAGGCCTGGATGGAAAAACTGAAATTAAGCCAATCCGGCTCCCCTGCCAAAACGCCAGTCGCTTGCAGTGATGCTGAATTTAAAGCCGCAACAGCGACGTTTGAAAAACGCATGCAGCAAAAATACAGCGCGGCTACCGAAAGGATTATTTTTGACCGGCAAGTTGGCGAAGATGGAAAGTGGGATATGTCTCATGTAACCATTGATCCTGAAAGAATTACCAACACCGATCTTGAGAATTTTGGACTTGAGGCATACAAGCCGCGTAAAGGAGCCCGCCGGCTTGAAAGGATAACGGCCTATGCAAACGCAGTTCCAGCTATCAAGGAAATGCTGGGTGATCTTAAGCCGATGGTTATCATGACAGATTATGAGATGGATAATATTAAAGAGTTCAGGCTGATGCGCATTGGCAAAGGAGCCAATGAAGGACAAGTATTGGCTACAAGCTGGGACAGCAATGATGAATTGCATTTTGCAAAAACAAGTTTGCACGGTGCCGATCGGCGTATCGCGCATATGAGGAAAAGTTACCGGCGCGAATTTGAAATATTAGCTGAACTGGAAAGGATGGTTCGTCTGGTGGATGCAAAAATCAATAAACCATGGGATCAGGCAAAAGCAGAGCTTCCCAGGATTATGGCATATTTCGGCCGCCTGTTCGTTCAGCTTAAGTATGTGAAAGACAAGGAAAAGCTTAAAATCCTGGCCAAAATAGGCAAGATTCTGAACATTGATAATATTTTAACAGCGCCAGAGCAGGTAGTAACTGACCGTGATAAAACACGCCGGGTGGTAAGGCCGGCGATTACTTATTTAAGCCTTAAAAAAGGTGCTTTGCGGGCAATCTGGAATTCGATCAAAGTAAATGTCAGAAAGCGCAAGCAGGCTGTCGAAAAAAAACTTGCTCCTCTTGGAAAGGACAGGGCAAAGTTGCATGATTACATCCTTAAGCAACAGGCCCCGTTTAAAGATCTGCATAAGACAATCAGTGATGTAGAGATACCTGCCGCGGCTGGTAAAGGGCCAGGTTTGCACATTTTAAGGGTAAATGATCCTCTAAGTGAAGAAGTAAAAAAACGCATTCTGGAAAACCTCAGGCTTTTTGCCGCGCAGTTTGACGTTGCCAAAAATGAAAATGAGCCATACTGGTTTGAACCCTATCAGACAATGGCAAAACTGCTGGTCCAGCATATCGGAGAGACATCCAAAAAAGTGGATGCTCTGCCGGCAGTAACCAAAGCGGCGCCGGGCAAGGAAAGCAATGTAGAACAAAGGGTCGATGCCGCCAAAGAGTTTATCAATATTTATCTGGTAACCAAGATTGAAGACTTTTATGAACAGTTCCAGGATGTTTATGAAAGATATATATCCCTGCCCCAATACCGCGATTTAAACGCCACCAATCAAGCTCTGGAAAAACTGAAGGTTTTGCTAAAAGTAAAACCGGTCAGCCCTGCGATTGAAAACAATGACTATTACAGGGTCTTTTCCGAACTTTACCATCTGGTAAACAGTCTGCAGAAATGGTGCAGAGAGGCTATGTCACTTGAAAAAGATGCAACCATTGATAAAAAAACTCTGGCGGCCGAACAGAAAAAAATTATAGGAGCCATGAAAAAACGTGTCCGCGGTTTCCGCCTGGATATCCTGCTTAAGACAAAAGGCGAAAAATACGAAGCAGAAAAATAATAAAAAACTCCCGGAGTTTGTTTTCCGGGAGTTTCAATTGGGCTTTTATGAATTGGCCTGTTACCGCTATTTCCCAAGCAGTATTTTGTGGGAGAGGTTGTAGCGGCCCTGGTCATCAATCTCAACCAGTTTTACTTGGAGGGTGTCGCCTACTTTGACTACATCTTCAACTTTGTTGACGCGGGTAGTAGCAAGCTGGCTGATATGGACAAGGCCTTCTTTGCCCGGAACCATTTCCACAAAGGCGCCAAAGTCCATAATACGGGTTACTTTTCCATCAAAAACATCTCCGACTTTTGGCATGTAGGTTAAGCGTTTGATCCATTCGACAGCTTTTTGGCCGCTGGGCTGGTCTTTGGCCGTAATAATCACCAGACCGTCCTGTTCGATGTCGATCTCAACATTACATTCGGCAGTAATCTTCTGGATGGTTTCGCCGCCTTTACCAATAACAACTTTGATCAGATCGGGATCGATCATCATCTTCATAATGAGCGGAGCATACTTGGAAAGCTGTTTGTTTGGTTCGGGGATGGTCTCAACAATCTTGTCGATGATCTGAACACGGGCACGTTTGGCCTGTTCAAGCGCCTGGCGGAGTACATCAACAGAAAGTCCTTTTACCTTGATATCCATCTGGAGGGCGTTGATACCATCTTTGGTACCGGCAACTTTGAAGTCCATGTCGCCGCCAAAATCTTCCATGCCCTGGATGTCGGTAAGGATCTTATAACCTTTACTGATGTCCTTGTCGCGACTGATTAAGCCCATGGCAATACCTGCAACCGGTTTTTTAATCGGGACGCCGGCATGCATGAGTGAGAGTGTGGATCCGCAGACAGAAGCCATGGAGCTGGATCCATTGCAGCTGAAAATTTCGGATACTACCCAGATAGTGTATGGGAATTCTTCCTTGGACGGAATCATTGGCAGCAAGGCCCGTTCGGCCAGGTTGCCATGACCAATGTCGCGGCGGGAAGGTCCTCTAAGCGGCTTGATTTCACCTACGGAATATGGAGGGAAGTTGTAATGATGCATGTAGCGTTTTACTTCGTCCTCATCCATGGAATCAACAATCTGGGCGTCGCCGGGCGCGCCAAGTGTGGTGATTGAAAGCGCCTGGGTTTCACCGCGCTGGAACAAGCCGGTGCCGTGAGGTCTTGGTAACACGCCAACCTTGCAGGTTATCGGCCTGATTTCGTCCAGTTTGCGGCCATCATGGCGCTGTTCTTTTTCCAAAACATTATTGCGCATATTCTGCTCCAACATATGGTTCAGGGCTTCTTTGATTTCGCCTTCGCTGAACTTTTCTGCTTCAATTTCTGCTTTGTACTTTTCAATGAGCATATCTTCCATCTTGTGGATTTTTTCTTTGGTTTCCACTTTGGTCGGAGAAGCGATGCTATCGAGCATTTCTTTGGTTACACTTTCTTCAATGGCTTTCTTTACCTCATCCTTGTCCTTCATTAAAGTAATTTCACGTTCCGTTTTTTTGTAGACGGCCACGAATTCTTTTTGCAAAGCGCAGATTTTTTTGATTTCACCATGGGCAAGATCAAGAGCCTGAAGTATAACGTCTTCAGTAACTTCGTTGGCGGCTGCTTCAACCATGGTAATGGCATCTTCAGTACCTGCTACAACCAGATCCAGGCGCCCGCTTTCTTCCTGGGCATAGGTAGGATTGATGACCAGTTTTTCAGCGCCTGATTCATCCTTAATGAGCCCAACTCTGACAGCGCCAACCGGTCCCTGGAAAGGCATGCCAGAAATACTCAAGGCTGCAGAAGCAGCAATCAGGGCTGTTGTTCCCGGATCTACTTCAAGGTCAGCGGAAAGTACAGTGCAGATCAGCTGAACATCGTTAATCATGCCCTTTGGAAAGAGTGGACGAATAGGCCTGTCGATAAGACGGCTGATGAGGATGGCTTTTTCGGAAGGACGGCCTTCACGTTTAATAAAGCGGGATCCCTTGATTTTCCCGGCGGCGTAGAACTTGTCTTCGTAGTCAACTGTAAGCGGGAAAAAATCGGTTCCTTCACGCACACCACCCATCATGGCGCTTGAAAAAACAACTGTGTCGCCCAAACTGACTGTTACGGCCCCGTGCGACTGGAAGGCCAAAACACCGGTTTCAATTTTCAGTTCCCGACCGGCAAGGTCCATTTTAAATACCTTATTTTCCATTTTTAGGGAGTTAAGAGATATGTTTATAATTTGTTTACATATAACCCCAGACAAACCTTTTTAGACTGTTAAAAGCCCGGTTTGCCTGCTCCCTCCGGTAAATGGCCCAAGTGACAAGTTGGAACCGGTAAATTATATTGCCTGCTCTAACCTGTAACTTGCGGCCTTGTTTTACTTTGGGAGAATTTGTTTGTTTCCTGATTGTTTAAAGATCAAAACGTTTATCGAATAAAAAAAGCCGCGCAGGCGGCTTTTTCCACTTATTTTCTAAGCTGAAGTTTGCCCATCAGTGTCTCGTAATCGTCTTTGGCATTCAGTTTAAGGTAGTTCATCAGTTTCCTTCTTTTTCCTACCATCATAAGCAGACCCCTGCGGCTATGATTGTCTTTGGGGTGTTCTTCCAGATGTTTGCTCAATTCATTGATCCTTTCTGTCAGAATGGCTACCTGAACCTGCGGAGAACCCGTATCTTTTGGATGGGTGGAATATTCTTTGATGATGGTCTTTTTCTTGGCTCTTTTCATTGAAGGATAAAGTAAAATTTTCGGGTTAAAGATTAACAAATAATTTGTGGCTTGGCAAGAAGTTTATTCTTGAGTTATGATTTTGGTCGTGAGCCCGGTTGCCTTTTTATCAAATTTTTAATGGATCACCGCCGGATTATAGGAGAAGCGTGGGAATTTACACAGGAAAACAAACCTATTATCAGGTGGTATGCCTTTTTGCCGGCTGTGATTTCTACCTGTGCCGGTATTATTTACCTGATTTACCAGTTTTATGCCTTCAAAAGTTCAAGGCTTTTTGAAAACTGGAGTACGAGCCTTAATTACGTAATGTTCCAGACGGCCTTTGATCTTATCCGTAATAACATACCGGCATTAGGCCCACTGATTATAAGTGTGATTATTGTTGTGGTTCTCTATTTTTTCGTACCGCCGCTTTTGGAGGGCTCAATCATTCAGCTTATAGCCAGAAAAAAAAATAAACTTACGGTTAAAACTATCGACGGAGTGAAATATGGATTCCTCAGTTTTTTGCCGATGTTTGAATATGCAACTTTTGTTAAAACTTTTCAGCTGACATCCCTTTTGGGCTGGATGGCTATGATTTTACGTAGTATGGGCTGGGGCGGATTTGAAACCTTTTTACCAATCTTTATTATTGGGGCGGTTGCCGCTGTTTTTTTGACGATTTTGTTTACCTATACCGAATTTTTTATTGTCATTGATGACTATAAAGTGATTGAATCGATTTCCCGCAGCTGTATTCTGGTCATAAAAAACTGGCAGGAAACATTGCTGCTTTCAATCCTGATGCTGATTATAACCGTAAGAATCGTTATCCAGATCCTGTTTGTCCTTTTAATCCCCGTAATACTTTTTGGGTCGATTTATCTTTTTACACTGGCCAGCCTGCAGACCGTTGGTATTGTCGTTGGCGTTGGAATAGGGTTAATCCTGCTATATATTGCCGCATATTTAAGCAGTACAATCCATGTGTTTGCTTCGGCGGTATGGACGTTTACCTTTCTGGAACTTACAAAAGAGCCTGAACTTAATGCCCGGGGGGAGGTTGTAGAAGAAAAGGATGATGACAAAGATTAAAACCGGTTATCAGTAAAAACCAGACGGTTATCATGTCCTTCCTGCTGGTTGTTTTGGCTGTTGTCGTTTTCGTTGTTGGTACTATTTTCGTTGCCGCTACCCTGTTCAGATCCACTATTACTTTCATTTTGACTTTCTTTGCTGTTTTCAGTTGTTACTGAGCGGTTGGGGGTAAGGGTGTTTTGAACGTGCTGACTGCGTGACGGCTGATCGATATGTTCAGGTTCACTGATTTGTTCCGAATTGTCGGCTTCTGTGACTGTTTCATCGGTAATAACTGTTTCACCAGCAACACCGGGATCTTTATTTACATCATTCTGCTTTTTAGTATTACGGTTTTTATACCGGAGCTCCCTGGATGGCCTGGTTGTGACAATACTGTCTTCTGATGTATCGGATTCAATCTGATTGGAAGCGGAATCGGCGGATGTGCTCTCTTCTGATACTGACTCGTCTGCTGCCGAATCTTCAACATTACTGGTTATATCTTTGATGGTGAGGATAATTTTTTTAATTTTTCCGTCTTCTTTTACCGGAAAAAGTGATCCCATGTAGATTGAGACGCTGCCATCATCCTTGATAATATTAAATGGTCCGACCATTGAAATAGGTTCTTCCGACAGATAAGCTTTGCTTATAGCTGAGAGAAAATCTACCTGATCTTTGGATCTTATTAAGCTAAAGAATAGCCTGCCGGACAACTTGTTTGGACTATACCCTGAAGCCGCCAGAAAATCCTGACTGGTGAAGTCAATGGTGCCATCAAGGTTAAGGACAAAAAGCGGATCATCTTCATTTTTAACCAGTTCGCGATATTTAACCTCTTCTAAATTGCTTTCTTTTTTGCCGTAACTAATAACATCTGTTTTTAATTCCTGATGATTTACCTGAAGACCGTTATTAATAAGGAATAGCAGTGCTGTTAAGGAAACCAGGAACAGTCCGATGGAAGTTAAGATAATATTCTGATTTTGGCGCAATAATTTGAGCATTGATATTGGTTTTAGGTGTTCGTTTTATGTCCTTTTGTTCGTACCCTATCGTACTATTCTATAACTTTTCCCCATATCTGTCAATGGTGGGTGGGGAGGTTTTTGGCTTATCCCTATCAGTTTGCAAAAAATGCTGTTTTTAGTTATAATTATATGATTATTTTTTAAAAAACACTTATATATGGCTGTTAATAGTGAAGACACCCAAACCATATTACGGATTCTTAGGCAGATTCCCTTAATGGCGGAACTTAATGAAACTGACCATTTGGAGATCATAAAAAGGATTACTCTTGAGTATTTCCCCAAAAATTACGTTATTTTTCATGAAAATGATGCCGGGAACAGTTTTTATATGATAAAGCGTGGAATTGTGCGCATTTTCCATGAAAATGCCAATCCTGACCGGGAAAAGGAAGTTGCAATGCTTGGGGATGGCGATTTTTTTGGAGAAATGGCTCTGATTGAAGAAAAACCGCGTAATGCTACGGCTATGGCTACCGAAGAAAGCGAAGTTTTTAAGCTGACAAAGGAAGATTTTATGAATCTGGTCAGCAACAATCCAAGTATAGCCGGGAAGATCACAACTGAATTTCTGGGACGTTTAAAAGCTAACATTAGAGAAGAAAACAAGGAACAACCGGGTTTGCCGTAATTTAAGTAATCTAAGATTCTAGAAATGCCATTTATTTACCTAATTTTTGCTCATCTGGCCGCAGACTTTATTCTGCAACCGGCCGAACTTATTAAATGGAAATACCGAAACTGGCGCGGGGTAGCTTTTCATGCGGTTATTCACCTGCTTTTTTATTTTACGGTCTTTTTTGCCTATCTGCCGGACTGGAAAGTGATAAGTGTTTTAACAGGTTTGGCTGTAGCACATTTTGTGATTGATACCGTTAAGGTCAAAAAAGAAAGTGGCGCTAAAAGTTTTGTTGGAACTTTTTTTATAGATCAGCTTATTCATGGCATTACCATCGCAATTGCCGGATGGCTGATGCTGGACCGGGTTCCACATTTTGAAGATAATCAGATTATCCAGAGTGTTTATGGGGATTTTTATCTGGCAATAGGGCTTTGCCTTTTGATTCTGGTTTCCTACGCGATGGAGGTAGCCAAATTTCAGTTTGTACGTAAAACCGTGGGAGAAGCCAGATTTAAACCCAATTACAAAAGTATGGCCAAACGTGTTTTACTCTTTAGCATTATCTACGCTGTTATCCTGCTTTTCAGTTATTACAGGACGGCGGCGTTGGGATAAAGAATGGTGAAAATTGGCTAAAGAGTTTTGGAGCTTATAAAATGCGGCTCTGCTTGTCTTTTTTTGATTTGCAGATTAAAATTTGCGGCGATCTTTAAACAAAAAAGCATGCCTATTTATAACGCCGTAGAGACTGAAAAGAAGTGGCAAACGCGCTGGGCTGATACCAAGATTTATAAAACTGACCTGGAAAAATCCAAGAAGCCCAAATATTACAATCTGGTGATGTTTCCTTATCCATCAGGCGATAAACTGCATATTGGGCACTGGTACAATTTCGCCCCTGCCGATTCCTGGGGGCGTTATATGCGCATGAAAGGTTACAATGTTTTTGAACCGCAGGGATACGACAGTTTTGGCCTGCCTGCTGAAAATTACGCTATTAAAAAAGGGGTACATCCAACCATCAGCATAAAGGATAACATTGAATACATGCGCAAGCAGCTGAGTGAAATGGGCGCGATGTACGATTTTAGCAAAGAGGTTATTACTTCCGATCCGGAATATTATAAGTGGACGCAATGGGTATTTTTAAAGCTTTATAAAGCCGGGCTGGCCTACCGCAAAACGGCGCCGGTGAACTGGTGCCCCAGCTGCCAGACAGTTTTGGCAAACGAGCAGGTGCAGGAAGGTATTTGCGAAAGGTGCAAGCATGAGGTGACAAAAAAGGATCTGACACAGTGGTTTTTTAATATCCGCAAATATGCGGAAAGGCTTTTAAATTACGAAGGTCTGGATTGGCCCGAAAAAACCAAGCTGATGCAACAACACTGGATCGGCAAGAGCATTGGCAGTGAAATTTTGTTTGATATTGTGGACGAAACGGGCAGCAATAAGGCAGATGGCGCAAAACGCCAAATTAAGGTTTTTACGACCAGGATCGATACACTGTTCGGAGCGACCTATGTGGTTTTGGCGCCCGAGCACGAGCTGGTTCCGCTTATTACAACGGCACAGCACAAAAGGAACGTTGAAGAATATATTGAAAAAACCCGTAAGGAAACCGATATCAACCGTGCTTCAACCGAAAGGCCTAAAACAGGTGTTGAAACCGGGGCTTTTGCCATTAATCCAATCAACGGGGAAAAGATCCCGATCTGGATTGCCGATTACGTTTTGGCCAGTTACGGCACAGGCGCTGTAATGGCTGTGCCGGCGCATGATGAACGTGATTACGCCTTTGCCCGTAAATACAGTTTACCCATAATTCCGGTAATTGCGCCTGTCCCGGCCGAAAGAGTCGATCATCGTGACCGTGCCAAAGTGGAAGAGTCCCTGCGTAAGGGAGTAGAAAAGATGCTGGAAACGGGAGCTTTTACCGATGACGGAATTTTGATCGGCTCCGGGAGCCTGACAGCTTCGGGTGTTGATTTTAGCGGACTGACTTCAGAAGCGGCCCGTACTCAAATTACGGAATACCTGAAAGGTAAAGGATATGCTGATTTTAACGTAAACTATAAATTGCGTGACTGGCTGGTTTCACGCCAGCGCTATTGGGGAGCGCCAATTCCGATTGTTTACTGCGAAAAGTGCGGTGAAGTGACGGTTCCGGAGGATCAATTACCTGTGGAATTGCCACGCGATGTGGATTTTACGCCAAAAGGTGACGGAAAAAGCCCTCTTAATACTGTGCCGAGCTTTGTAAATACCAAGTGTCCCGAGTGCGGAGGCCCGGCGACGCGCGAGGTTGATACAATGGATACGTTTGTTGATTCAAGCTGGTATTTCCTGAGGTATCCGTCGGCAAGGCTGGCAGATGCGCCTTTTGACAAGGAACTGACAAAGGAATGGCTTCCGGTTGATATGTACATCGGCGGGCCGGAGCACGCCTGTATGCATCTTTTATATGCCCGTTTTATCAATATGGTGCTGCATGATTTAGGATTTATTGATTTTGATGAACCCTTTAAGAAACTGGTGCATCAGGGCATGATTACCAAAGATGGCGCCAAAATGAGTAAATCAAAAGGCAATGTGGTTAGTCCTGATACTTTTGTGGAAAAATATGGAAGCGATGTTTTCCGCATGTACCTGATGTTTATGGGCCCGTTCAGTGATGGCGGCGACTGGAATGACCAGGGCATTACCGGGATCGCCCGTTTTGTGGAAAGATTTTACCTGCTGGTCAGCGGCGCGGCAGCAAAAGGCGCATCGCCTAAAGGCGCGGAAAAACAGATTATCGGTGATCCGGCAGAACTTACAAGAGTGCTTCACCGGACTATAAAAAAAGTTACCGAAGATATTGAAAAATTCCAGTTTAATACGGCACTGGCGGCTTTTATGGAGTTTGTAAATTTTGGTTTTAAATCGGGAATTGACCATGATACGGCAGAAAAGCTGGTAAAGCTGATCGCGCCGCTGGCCCCGCATCTGGCCGAGGAGTGTTATGAACTGCTTAGCGGGAAGTACTCAGTGTTTGACCAGGATTATCCGGCATATGATGAAAGCCTGATTGCGGAAGAGTTTCTGATTATTCCGGTGCAGGTCATGGGTAAACTGCGCGGACAAATCAAAGTTCCTGCAGATGCTACCAAAGAACAGGTGTTGGCTGCAGCCAAAATCGAAGAGAATGTGGCAAGGCATCTTGAGGACAAAAAAATCGCCAAAGAAATTTACGTGCCGGGTAAAATGGTTAATTTTGTGGTGGGTTGATTTAAAGGGTGAGTTCTCCTCTATGCGTTGTTTTCCAGATTGCTCTGGAGCTAACGCATAACGGAGAACACTTCACTTACACTCCTTAAGAATAGTGCTGGTTCCACTGTAGTAGGTGGTGCTGCCGCCAAGCGGCCAAACCAGTTCCGCTTTGATGCCGGCTCCGTTGATCGCTCCGTATCCGGGAATGTATGCGACGGAAAAATCGTGCCACTGGGAGCAGCTGTTGCCGCTGGTGTTCGCCCACGGGCCGCCCAGATTTTGCGATGTGTGATTTTCATCAACGGGCTTCAGGCTGAAATCCTGCGGAAAAGTTCCCGACTGCAGGCAGACCTGGAACTTCCAGCTGGAACCGGAAACCTGCTGCAGCTTGAGGCAAAGGGTTGGTGTGCCGGGTTTGCCGCTGTTTATAAGGCAGGCGTTTGAACTGCTGGCGGTGTAGGTGTCTGTGCACGCAGTGATGGGCACGCAGGAGGCTGTGGAACCGTTCATCTGGCAGCTTTGACTGCCTGAACAATCCTGATACACGCTCCATCCACTCTGCGAGACACTGCCATCGCACGCTGCTGAATAACCGCTGCAATACTGATTAATAACCTGACGCAAAACGTCGGAGCCTGCGCCGCTGCCGGAGCACTGGAACTGCTCGTAGCCGTTGCAGTAGGTGCCGTTAGCATAGTAGTTGCACCCATTGCAGCAGGCTCCGCTTTGGCACTGGCAGTTCAGTACGCAGCTACTCCACGGATCCCATTGCCCGTTGGCGTTGCAGGTGCGCGTCTGATTGCCGTATTGCCCATTGACAGCGCATGCCTGGGTTTCAACCTGGTTGGGGGTGCACACTGCGCCAGTGGCGGGACAAGTTTCGGTGGTTTCCCACTTACACTCGTCATTGCAAATCATGCTTTCGCTATGTACGCCATCGGAGCAAAGAACTTTTGCCTGCTGGCCGGGAGTGCATTGACCGTCCGAGGGGCATGTAGAACCGGGTGGATCCGATCCTGCTACACACATCTTGTTATCGCACCCGTCGCAGTTGCTGTCGATGTTGTCGTTATTCAGCTCCATTACGGATGGATTAATGTTGTAGTTGTTGTCATTGCAATCCCCAACATTGGTACCAAAGACACTCACAGGGGTAAAGTTGTTAAGAACATTATAACCTGTAGCCCCAAAGTATTTGTCGTTATCCATATCCAAGCAGCATACACCATGTGAATCCAGGTCGCTGGATGTTGCCTCGGTAACACACTTACCTCCGTTATTAACGACTGTTCCAAAACCGGGAGTAAATTCATAATCACCGGTTGGAGCGCAAAGTCGACTCAACCAGAAGTCAGTGTGTTTGTTCGCATTTTGGCATCCAGATCCGGATGCTGATGCTCCAATAAGATGAGGGCATGTGTACTCCTTTGTTACACGGTCACAAGCATCAGCTAAATCACAGCTGTTCTTGAATGACTGCATTGTTATTTGGACACGTCCCCAATCATTATGAACGTTCCTGGTTACTCCCAGTACTGACTTCGTTATATAGCCAACACCTGGATCTTCCCAGATTGTATCGCTAAGTATGGAAGTTTCACCGTTATGGCATTGTTTTGTCGGATTTTGCTCTATAATCAATGGAAGACTTACACAGTCTGGCGAGTCATTTATTTCGACAGGATAGCGAAAAAAGTATCGCTCGCCTGCTTTCAAAGCACTGGCGTCGTGCAGTCCAACGGCAAAGTTACCTATTGGATCTAAAAAGACACCAAGCGCAGTTGCCCACCAGGCGCATTGATTACCACTGGAATCGAATTCGCAGGTTTCATGAAGTTCTTTAACAACTTCATCAGGTGCCGGATTCCAATAATTCCAGAGATCGACGTAGCAGTTGTTTGCATCGATAGTTGGGATGTAATTATTGGGAAGATTGAAACCGACGTGATATGGTCCAAGAACTTCATTGCACTTATATTTGGCATCCATACCTCCTTTAGGCTGAATGAAGCACTTGGGAGTAATTCCAAATTCAAATTCTACAGCTATACCTGGTTCAAAGTTCGGGGGACAACTGTTGTCCCACATGAACTCCAAGTATAACCAGGATTGTTTACTAGTGTCTCTGGTTACCTTGACCTTGGCATATGAAGGAAAGTTGTACCAGGTTCTGGCTTGAACTGTGTTTGATGCACTAAGAAATGTGATCAGCCAAGTCAGGCTTAAGAGATATTTCCAGTTTTTTCTTTCCATGGCTATTTATCTCCTGGGAAGGATTCCGTTGGACCAAATGCAGGTTGCGCACGATCTAACGTTGTGACGTATGCTTGAATACCTTCTATGTCATCTAAGTGTCGACTCCAAAAATCGCGAACTAATGATGGTTTTGCAATGAACCACATTGATTCAATACGACACAAATCATCATCAAAGATCGCTTTGCGATTTGCTGCAATATCAGCATTCATGGCAGGATTGGCGGCTATTGTATCCAAATCTTTTTGAATCATAGCTTTTATGGTGTTTTCTTCAGGAGCTGCATCAAAATCGTGATGCCATCCACATCCTCCGTGAATGGATTCTGGTAATCTCCCAAAGACTCCATACATCTTAGCGCCTCCAATGGCTAATTCATGCCAGAATTCTTCCGCCTTATTCAATGGAATATAATTATGAAAATCCATCGAATATTCCACCTCGATCAGCTTTCCTTCTTCGGCGATTTTGTTTACATACCTATACGCATCCAGCACACGTGCTTGGTGTTGATTATCAACCTTAATGCACTGTTTCTGCTTTGGGTCATAATACCTTCCCTGATTCTTCAGGCAGCCGGTCGGAGTGTTGATTTCCGGCGTCTGCACTGTTGAAGCGGCCTTGAAGGGTTCTCCAACGTCGCAGCTTTGCAGAATGAGCAGGGCTACGATGGTAGAAATGACGATTGCGTTTGTGCCGATTGTGCTTACGTTTTTCATGGAATTATCCTTATTGGGTACGGGGCCATTTTCGCAATGATTTTAGAAATATTTAATGATGGTTGGCTTACAAACCTTCCGTTCCATGGGATCATTCTCCTTCTTTCAGTGCTTGAACTGGCCCTAGGGCGGGCATGTTTTTGTCGATGTAATCAACAACCGGTTGGACTCCTTCAAGGTCGTCGAGATGGCGATTCACCCACTCAAGCATAACCTTGGCATCTGCAATGACTATAAATTCTTCAATCCTACAATCTCCATCATCTTGTATTGCCTTGTGTAATTCAGGCCTGGGGCGCTCTTCTTCTTGCATCTTGAGACCGAGAAGGATGAGATCATTGATTTTATCGACAGGAGGATTTGTTCCATACCAGCCACATCCCTCACTTGAACCAGTTCCCCACACTCTAGGCAGGCTATTGTGTTCTTTTTGCCATTTGAGTTCTTCATCAAGAGCTTCCTGATTCCATTCTAGTATCGGATCATATACTCGATCGCCTGGCAAAACTCCTGCTAATAGTGTAAGTTTGGCTCCATGGTCACGTAGATCAGCCCAAAGTATTTCGGCTGCATCTGCAGTCAGGTATTTCTTAAGATAAATGCGATATTCAAGTTCTCCTGCATTTTTTTCCGCCAGCTGATTAACATAACGGTATGCATTTAGCACCAGTGCCTGGTGTTGATCTGTGACCTGTACGCATTCCTTGATCTTTGGATCGTAGTATCGTCCCTTGGATTTCAAACAGCCGGTCGGAGTGTTTACTTCCGGCGTCTGCACTGTTGAAGCGGCCTGGAAGGGTTCTCCAACGTCGCAGCTTTGCAGAATGAGCAGGGCTATGATGGTAGAAATGACGATTGCGTTTGCGCCGATTGTGCTTACGTTTTTCATGGAATTATCCTCATGGGGTACGGGGCCGTTGTTAGTGGCTGTTGTTACGCATTATTTTATGTCTGCGAGTGTAGCTTTGTCAAAACACTCGGCTTGACCCTGTGTAGTGTGAGTACCTTGGTG
>Ga0302253_1000833_pt1 | contig 21989 bp, 14 predicted proteins | sample AAG_RA_Trp_MG_FD_193537 | JGI IMG/M metagenome (GOLD analysis project Ga0302253, IMG submission 193537) | Enriched activated sludge microbial communities from anaerobic digester in WTTP, New Holstein, Wisconsin, United States - AAG_RA_Trp | ecosystem: Engineered > Bioreactor > Anaerobic >...
CTCCTTTTCGGTCTCGTAGACCATGCAAAATGCCGAACAGTAACCTAGATTTCCTGTCCCGCTCTCGCGGTCAGTGTATCACTACCCACCACGTCCCGGTTGGACTTTTTTATCAGACCTCCTTATCAATACTTTTCCGGCAACGCCGGACAGCTTGATTTTTTCATGAGGTTGCTGCGCTGTCAAGGTTGAAAGCGACCTTTGGCCCGTTTTTCGCGCGGGGAAGAGAGGGCGAGCGGGCAAGTTGATTTTGGTTGAATGGCTGGTTTCATCAAGGGCGAGCGCTGATGTCGCGCGCGAGAATGAGATAGGTGCTAGCTGTCCATGCAAACGCGCGATCTCGCAATGGTGCCCCTGTTATGGCATCGAAATTTTCGGCAAAGCCCGAAGTCTCGACGAGATCGAGAAACCGCGAGCCGATCTCCTTTGCAAGGTTATTTTCTCCGGAGCGGAAAAGCGCGTCGACCATGAGGAACGTCGATGGAGCCCAGATTGGGCCCAGCCAGTAACCATCACTGGAATAGTGCCGGCTCAATGTCGACTCCGTGGCGATGCCCCATTGTGTGATGTACCCTTCCTCTTCGAGCGACTTCAACAAGGATGTGCGGGTCGATTCTGTCAAGCGATTGCCAAGGAGAAGCTGCAGGTAGGGCAGCAATGACTCATTGGGAATTTCCTCGTGAGTGCCTGAAACGACGAAGTCCATCCTGCCTCGGCGAGTGAGGTGGGATGTCGCAAGGCGCAGAAAAGCCGTTGATTTTTCGCGCCAGGCGATAGCTTCTTTCGACCTTTCTAACTCGTCCGCAAGCACTGCAAGAGTATCCATCTGTAGGATGAGAAAGGTCGCAAGATCAGGCGCCTCTAAGGGCGGCCTAAGTATAAAGGGAGAGGCGTTATCCCACCCTGAGTCGTTGCCATGATCGTATTGCGGTACGCCGTCGCCATCATAGTCCCTATATGAAAACCAGAAATCAGTCCAGCGCGCCAGATGTAAGTATGCTTCTTCCTTCATTGCCCTGTCGAGGCATCCGAGCTTGAGCATTCTGCCAATAGCCCAGCCATGGACAGGCGGTTTTGTGAAATTCTGCACCACGCGGCGGTCGAACACCGCGTCGGGGAGTGCGCCGAACTCGTCCTGGTGATCGAAAATCGTCATGATCTGGTTCCATGCCAAGGCTGGGTCGCCGGGGCAGAGCGCCAGAGCGGTAAAACAATGGTCCCAGCTCCAGATACCAGTAAGCCTGTCTTTGGTCGCGAGCACGGTCGGCCGGGTGATGGCGCCTTCAGGGTTTACTATGCAGGACCAAAGAATGTAGCGCGCAATATCCGCAGTCTCCGAAAAAGGCCCCTCTCCCCCGTGCCGAGCGGCAAATGCAAGAAAATCAGCCTCGATTGCGGCTGCCTCATCCTCGAAAGGGGGATGAAGCCTATTGGGAGTCAAGGCTTGCGCAAATTCTTCGATAACAATATCGAACTCGCCCGCAATATCGGGGTGCATTTCGAAACGCATGGGCTGGCTGCCTTGTGCCTGCCACGGAGCATCGACATGGAGCTTTCCGCGCAAGGGTGTCAGCATGAGCCGCAAACCCGCACCCAGCATGTTGACAATCCAGCTGCCTTCGCCCCGCGGAATCGCGTACGAAAGCTCGGAGCCAGGGATGGACGAAAGCCTGAGCAAGGTCCCCCTGCCCCTGAATCGGACGGAGGAAGTGGTCGGTATACAGACATCGACAACCCCACTGCGCTCGTTTTTCGTCCCACCTGGAAAGAGATGCATGATGCTTGGGCTGGCCTCCGCCCGTATTTCACGGCCGCCGTCCGCAGGCAGGTCGATCCTGAAAAGCTGCTGGTAGTCGCCGCGATCCCTGACAGTGCGCAGATAGAGGCCTTCGGGGACATGCCTTGTGGGGTGCGAGGCCTTTATCCACGAAATGGCAAGCCAGGAACCCCTGCGGCTGAACGGCAGGTCCATCACATCAAAATGGACTGTGCTCACCACGCTTTTAACCACGCTTATAGAAGGCGTCCTCGATGGCCTTCCTGTCCACCAGCGAAGTCGAATCGAACCTGATATCGGCTCCCACCAACTTCGTACCGATGCCGACCGAGAAAATGCCCGCGGCCCGTATCGCGTCGATGCCTGCCTGGGCGTCCTCGAACGCGACGCAATCCTTGAGCCTTGCGCCGGCCATCTCGGCCGCCCTGATGAAAATCTCGGGGTCGGGCTTGGGCATGCTGACAGCTGCTGCATCGACTATCCCGTCGAATGTGCCTTCGAGGCCGAGCCGCTTGATTATTGCGGGAGCGTTGCGGCTGGCGGAGGCCAGGACAAGCATTCGACCATCGTTCTTGAGCGAGGCAAGAAGGTCCGCCATGCCCGGGAGAATATCGCTAGGACCCACATGCTCGACAAGTTCGCGGTAATAGCAGTTTTTGCGGTCCGCAAGCTCTGCGAGGCTTTCCGCATCGTACTCGGCAGCATGGTCGCCAAGGACAATGCAAAGAGACGCCATCCGCGAAACACCCTTCACCAACTCTCCAGTTTCGGGTCTGAAGGGAATGCCAAGTTCGTCCGCCAGCCGCATCCATGCGCGGGTGTGGAGCACCGCCGTATCGGCAATCACACCATCGAGGTCGAAAATCCATACGAGAGGCTTCGGGCGTTCGTCGATGCAAACAGGCGCGCCGCTCACGAGATGATAGCGCCTGCCTTCATGCTCGATATCGATTTCAGTGCCCCATACCAGAGAATAGGTCGATGTTTCGGCCGTGTACTCGCAGGCGATCCTCGAGCCGCGCCAGGCAATCGAGAACGCGAGCCGCTTCCATGCAGGCGGCAGCATCGGCCTGAAAGACAGGCAGTCCCTGCCTTCGCGCATGCCCGCAAATCCATATACGACCGATATCCAGCTTCCGGCCATAGCGGCTATATGCATGCCGTCGCGTGAATTTCCGTGGACATCGTCCAGGTCCATGCGGGCCGTCTTTGCGAAGTATTCATACGCTTTTCCGGTTTCCCCGCATTCAGCGGCTGCGACGCTCTGGATGCAGTGGGACAGTGAGGAATCGCCTGTGGTCAAAGGTTCATAGAAGCGGAAATTCCGCATCTTTTCGGCCAGGGAGAAGCGCTCGTGCCTGAGGAACATGGCGAGCACGGTGTCGGGCTGTTTGAGCACCTGCCTCCGGTAGATCATGAGGGGGTGGTAATGGAGCAGGAGAGGAAATTGCTCGCGCGGCGTTTCAGCCAGATTCCAAGCGGGCCTGTCCATGAATTGGTCGTCCTGCGGAACGATGCCGGTTTCTTTGTCGAAGGGGAGGTACATCATGTCAGCGGCTTTGCGCCATTCGCCGATTTCCGAAGGAGAAAGCCCGATGCGCTCCGCGAGGGCGCTGAATTCTTCAGGATGTTGATCCTGCAATTCGGTCGCCACTTTCCATGCATGCCGCAGGTTGAATTCGGCCATGAGGTTGGTATACGCGTTGTTGTCCACGAGGGCGGTGTACTCGTCAGGCCCTGTGACGCAGGGGATGCAAAATTTTTTCTCCTTGCGCGGATTGAAAAATCCGAGGCCCATCCACAGCCGTGCGGTCTCGAACAAAAGCTCTGCACCTCCTTCCAGAAAGAGGTTTCTGTCGCCTGTCGCTTCCACATAGCGCATGAGTGCGTAGGCAATATCCGCATCGATATGGAACTGGGCGGTACCTGCAGGATAGTAGGCGCTCGTTTCTTCGCCGTCGATGGTTCTCCAGGGGAAGAGTACTCCCGGCAGAGACAGCTCGCGGGCGCGCTCTCGCGCCTTCCCGAGGATACCTATCCGGTAGCGCACGAGCGACCGCGCTATAGCAGGAGCTTCATAGTCAAAAAACGGCAGGGCATATATTTCGGTGTCCCAGAAATAATGGCCCTCGTAGCCTTCGCCGGAGAGACCTTTCGCGGCTATGCTTGTTCTGCCGTCCCGGCCTGCGGACTGCAGGAGGTGGAAGATATTGAAGCGCAGGCCTTCCTCCATTTTTGGGTCGCCCTGTATCTGTATGTCTGCCCCAGCCCAGAATGTACGCAGATAGTCAGCCTGCAGCGCGGCAATTTCGTCGTAGCCGCGATTTGCCGCATCTTCGGCCGCGGCGCGGGCCTCATCGGCAAGCCGCTTTATCGCATCCGCCGGGCCGTTGACCACCGCGACGAACTTGTCGAGGCGGAAGCGCTCGCCACCTGCACAATCCGCACAATACGATGAAAAAAGTGTTTCCCCTCCCGCGGAATGCTCGGCACGCAGAATGCTCGATCCAGAAAACGACACAACATGCCGCACCGCGACAGCCAGCCCCAGGCCGGAGCGCACGGTGGTGCCCGCAAGCAGAAGGGCTCCATCACGCGCTTCCACCTTGCACCATGAAATCGGATTTGCGTCGATGTGCGAGCCAACCCTGGGGTCCCCTGCTTCTGCCGGCCGGTTCCTTACACTGCCATCCAGGAATGACACAAGCTTGATGGAACACGCGGCGTCAGGACTTGCCTCGTACCGCATGGCTGCGATTTCCGCCTTCTCGAAGGACGCAAGCCTCTCGCTGTTCACGCGGATAAACACTCCCGAAGGGCTTTCCCACTCGAGCCTGCGTACGAGCTTCCCCGCATCGAGATCAAGACAGCGCTCATAGGTTTTCAGCCCCGAAGAAAAATCCAGTGGCGAGCCATCGACTTCGAGCTCGATGGAAGCAGCATCAATCGCGTTGAGGATGGTCTGGTGGTTCCTTGCATAGCCATACGCCCATTCGCCGTACTGAATGGGCTTTTTTTCAAAGAATCCGTTGATAAACGTCCCACGGTAGACAGAATGGCGCCGTTCTTCATCGGAACCGCGGATTCCGAAATGTCCGTTTCCCGCCATGAAGAGTGACTCATACAGCGCAGCCCTGGCGGGGTCGAAGGTTGTCTGGGCAATACATCTAGCCATGTGTCAAACCTTTCTGCAGGATTGCCTGATGGTGAGGTTTGTCGGCAGAAGCCGCAGTCCCCGATGGACCGGGGCACCCCGAATGAAGCGCAGAAGCGTTTCTGCCGCAGTTCTGCCTATGCCTTCCGCCGGCAGGGTTACAGTGGTCAGCGGCGGATTGGTGTAGAGCGACAGATAATCATCGTCGAAACCCACGACAGAAATATCGTCCGGAATGGCGAGGCCCGCGTCTTCCACCGCCCGCATGATGCCGTACGCGACCACATCGTTTGTGCCGAAAATCGCGGTGAGCGGCTGTTTCGAGGAAAGGAGGTCCCGGGCAGCTTCGTATCCCGATTCCTCGGTGAAATTGGCAAAACGTATGTTGGAATCGCACATCTCCACGCCATTGCGGCGCATTTCCCCGCAGAAACCCGCCAGCCTTGCCCTGACCGCAAAAAAGGTTTCCGGAGCATGCGCGATGACACCGATATTGCGATGGCCGAGCGACAGCAGGTAGCGGGCAACGCCAGCCGCGGCCTCGCTGTTGTCGATATCGATCTGGATGAGTCCTTTGTCGGGAAGCGCTCCAATGATCACGAAAGGAAGATTCGAGGCTTCGAGCTCCGCGATGCCCGGATCATCGGCATGGGTGTTGAGGAGAATTGCGCCATCGAAGCTGCCTTTTCTTGCTGTTTCGAGATAATCATGGCGCGACACCCGGAAATGCAGGACCCGCAGGTCATAGCGTTCCTTGTGGATCGGCCGGCTCATGCCCTCGATGAGCCGCATGATATAGGCATCCGAAAATGCCGACTCTGAGTGGCAGACTATGAGGCAGATCGAGCCATCGCGGCTTGTGGCAGTCTCGACCGCCGACATGTCCGGCATATAGCCGAATTCCTTTGCTGCCACGATGACGCGCTGGCGTGTCTCTTCGCTTATGCTCTTGCCCCTCGTATTGTTCAGCACAAAGGAAACCGTTGTCCGGGAAACGCCGGCAATTCTTGCTATTTCTTCCTGAGATATGGATTTGCGCTTTCTGTTGCCCATTTGCTGGCTCGTCCTTTCTGTGTTAGCCTTTGACCGATCCTGCGAGTATTCCTCGTACAAAATATTTCTGGAGGGTAAAGAAAACAAGCATCGGCAAAAGCATTGAGATGAAAGCTGCCGCGGTAAGGTATTCCCACCCTCCACCATATGAATTTACCATATTGCTCATGGTCACTGTCATTGGCGCAACCGACTGTGTTCCACCTAGATAGATGAGTGCGATCAGAAGATCGTTCCATACCCACATGAACTGGAATATGGCAAGCGAGGCGATTGCAGGTACTGACATGGGGATGATGAGCCTGAAGAAAATCTGCGGATGTGTCGCACCGTCAAGATATGCTGATTCCAGCACGGAGCCGGGCAGGTCCTGCATGAAGTTGCGCAGCAGATAAATGGCAAAGGGCAGACCATAGCCCGTATGAGCCAGCCATATTGCGACAAAGCTCCCGGTCATGCCGAGCGCATTGAACAGCTTGAGTACCGGAATAAGGGTCAGCTGGAGCGGCACGACCAGAAGGCCGATGATCACCAGGAAAATCGTCTCCTTGAATGGAAAGCGCATCCAGGCGAAGGCATAGGCCGCGAACGCCGCGATCAAAATGGGCATGACCGTGGAGGGAATGGCAATGATAAGGCTGTTGATGAACGAAATGCCCATATGTCCTCGTGTCAGCACATATGCGTAGTTCGACAACGTGAACTTGAAAGGCGGCAGCAATGCCGTCCACCATCCCGTGGTCGAAATGAGATTGCGCGGTCTGAATGACGAAACCAGAAGCCCCAGCGAGGGAACAAGCCATCCAGCACAGATGACAATCAGGATAAGGTGCAGAATGAAGCGGGACAATGGATGCTTGGAGGAAGTATGTTTATGCATTGGCTCCTCCCTGCCTGAAACGCTTGATATTCATGATCATGACGGGGATTATCGCTACAAGCAGAATAACGGCGATAGCGCTTGCTCTTCCATAGTTGTGGTAGTTGAACATTTCCTTGTACATGCGGTTTGCGATGACTTCCGTGTTGAGATTGCCATTGGTCATCACATAGACAATGTCGAATATCTTCAGCACGTCGATGATGAGGGTGGTTGCGACAACAGTAATGGTGGGCGCAAGGAGCGGCATCGTGACGAACCGGAATATCTGGAATTCATTGGCTCCGTCGATCCTGGCGGCTTCCAGCACATCCGTCGGAATGCCCTTGATGCCCGCCGACAGAATGACCATGGCAAAACCTGTCCACATCCATATGCCGACAACAATGAGGGCAATATTGTTGGTGGCTGTATTGAAAAGCCAGGCCTGCGGCTGGTAACCCGGGATGACCGCAGAGAGGACGGCGTTGACCGTTCCGATCTGCGGCGCTCCGGCAGGCTGGAAATCATACATGAATTTCCAGATGATGCCCGCCGCGACAAAGGAAATTGCCATCGGCAGGAACACGATCGATTTCGCGACCGCTTCATATTTGACCCTGTCGGCGAGCAGCGCGATGAGCAGTCCAAAGGTCAGTGTCACCAGCGTGAACAGCGCGAGCCACAACAGGTTGTTGCGCAGCACGAGGAGCATGTTCCGGTCCGTGAAGACATATTTGTAGTTCGCAAGCCCCACATAGCCCCTCGATGCCGCATCCTTCAGGCTCAGGATGATTGTCGTGATGATTGGGTAGACGAGGAATACCACCAGCAGGACAACCGCAGGCGCAATCCAGAAAATCGCCCGCACAGACGAGCTTCTTTTGTGCGCAGCACTGCCCAGCAGCCGCTCGGAGAGTGTTATGTAGCCGACAAGCAGAAGCGGTACGCCTAGAACCGCCACAGCGAGCATCAGAATCGTCTGTGAATTCATGTTCCCTCCCTGGGCAATATTGAAACGTTCTCCTGCGGGCAAGGCCGCGCAGGAGAACGCAATTACGAAATCAAGAGGCCGGGATCAGTTCTTGTATGCATCTTTGCGGACTTTCTCGAGGTTCGCAAGGATGGAGTCCAGATCGGAAGGCTTGTTCACATAGCTCACGACTGCTGACCAGAATGCATTGTTCATTTCTGGCTTCATCATGTCGGAAGCATCGAATACCACAATTTCGGTATCGTTGAGCAAGGAAGCCGCTCTTTTGGTGAGCGCATCGGGGTAGAATGTGAGGGCTACATTCCTGTTGGTGCCGAGGCCGCCCGTGCCCGCCGCCCAGAATGCCTGGGCTTCCGCGCTGGCGATGTAGTTCATGAACTCTTTCACTTCAGGCGTGGACCTGAATGCCACGAAGAGGTCCGCAGCCACCTCCATCGCCTTCGAGTACTTGGTATTTATGGAAGGGAATCCTACAAAGTTGAAATCGGTGACCGGTTTGGCGTTCGGGAACTGGTTCATGATAAAGCTCTGGATGAAGCTTGCCTGCATATGGAAATAGGCTTGCGGGGGTTCCTGGAAGAGCGGCGCGGCGGCGTTGCCGAAATTGGTCGAGTTGATATAGGCTGCTCCGCCATAGGCCATCTTGGGATCGGCCACAATCTGTCCGAAGGTCTGCCAGGCTTTTTTCATCTCGGGGCTGGTCCAGGAAACCTTGCCCTCATACCAGTCCTTGTACATCTGAGGCCCGTTCTGCCTGAGGAATATGTTCTCGATCCAGTCGGTCCCTACCCAGCCGGAAGCCGAGCCGCTTTCGATACCAACCGCCCATGGTGTCTTGCCCATGGCCTGGATTTTTGCGCTTGCGGCCAGCATGTCATCCCATGTCCAGCCGTTCTTCGGCTCTTCGAGTCCGGCAGCCTTCATCGCTTTCGGGTTGTACCAGACGAGCCCTTTGACGGCGGCTTTCATAAAAATGCCGTAGAGCTTGCCATTGACGCTTCCTAGGTCTTTCCAGCCCTGCGCATAGTTCTTTGAAAACGCGTTCATATCCAGGATTTTGGAAAGGTCGGCAAGCTTGCCCCTGTTCGCGAGCTCAATCATCTTCCCTGGCCCGGTGAGACCAGCCACATCAGGCGGGTTTCCGGCTTCGACACGCGTAGTAATGACCGCGTCGAGATCGCGCGTCCCTTCGAAATCGACCTGGATGCCAGTTTTGTCGGTAAAGGCCTTGCACATGGCATTGAAGACGTCCAGTTCCTGTCCGCCCCAGACGCCGAGTACCGTGATTTTCTTTGCGGGCGCTGCGAAGAGCATCGCGCCGCAAAGCATCAATACAACGACAATAGCCAGGTTTTTTTTCATTGAAAAACCTCCTTCGAGAATTGAATAGCGTTACTAACACGCTTTAGTTACATCATAAACCCACTTTTCAATTCTGGCAAGTTATTTTTGAAGGAGGCACAAAGCGGTAGCTGCTCAGACTCTTTCTGGCTTCTGTACGCTCTCGGCCTAGGCTTACACTGATCCCGCCGCTGCCCGTGCTGCAAGCTTTTCCTTCAGGTCCGCTATATCCTTGGGAATAAAGCGCCCAGCAAAGATGAAAAAGGCAAAGCATGCAGCCCAAGCCACCGTACATATAAGGAGAATCGCGTTTCCGAGCGTGCTTTTGTCGGCGATGATCCCCGCCATGAGGGGGGCGAGCGCGGAACCCGCGGCTTCGATAAAGTTCTGCACCGCGTTAGTCGTGGACCGGATTTCGGGCTCGGTCACATCGTAAAACGACGAAAGCACATTCGGCGACGCAAATGGGATGAACAGCGCGGTGGCACACAGCATGATGCCAAAAGGCAGGTGCGCTGCCAGGGGTATGTTCATGGTGATCCATAGCAGCACCGCCCCAATGGCAACACCCGCCGCACCCACGAACACCCGCCCTTTGGGTGTCTTTTTGAAGAGCCTGTCGCCCAGTGCCCCTCCCAGAGGGTAACCCGCGGCCAGAATGAGCACGGCTGGAACCATCGTCAGAAGCGTCTGCGTATCGCTGTAACCCCGCTCGGTCTTCAGGTAGTCGAAAAACCAGTAGGTGATGACATTCCAGGGGAACACACCGATGAATCCCTGCACGAAAAGAATGATGAGACTCTTTTTCCTGAAAAGCCCGCCCACGGTTTTCCAGCTGAACTTGAAACGCTCGAGATGCTCGACCGACGAAAGCTCCGGCTCTGTCGATCCGCGCGGCCTGTCCTTGACAAAGAGAAAAATGATAAAGGACACAACGATACCGAGCGAGCCCGTGAGGTAGAACACGTTCCGCCAGCCGTAGACCGCTCCGAAGGCCAGGGCAAGGATCATCCCGACAAGGTAGCCGAAAGGCTGGGCCACCTGCAGAAATCCGTAAATCTTGCCTCGCTTTTTCGGCGGATAATAGTCGGAAATGAGGCTGTAGAGCCCGGGGTAGCTTGAGTCATCGATGCCGGTGCCCGCGCGTGTGGCAAGGAATATCGGGTAAGTGGGGGCTATGGCGTTGAGCCAGGTCGATGCTCCCCACAGAAAAGACGCGAGCGCGATGAGTTTCGGCCGCGAGAACTTGTCGTAGAGCCATCCCCAGATCGGGTAGAAAATGGCACCGACGATCAAGGCTCCCGTGGTCACCGCTCCCATCTGGGTGCGGCTGATCTTGAAGGTATCCATTATCTGCGTGGTCAGCGGCCCGATCAGCAGCTTGTCCGCCTGATGCAAAAGCATAAAGCAGAACATGATCCAGAATGTGGAGCGCACGCCTTTTACGGCGATTTCTTTTGTCTTTTCTTTCATAAGATTTATGATTTCCGCTTGCGGGTCATAACATCAAATATTACTGCAAAGAGCAGCACAAGGCCACGGATAATATACTGCAAGGATATATCAGTTCCGAGCAGATTCATGCCGTTCATCAGCGACATATACACGAGCGCGCCGACCAGTGAACCCGTTACCGAACCGATGCCGCCCGCTGCCGAAACGCCGCCGATGTATGAAGCCGCGATGGCGTCCATCTCGAACAGTTGCCCCGCCTGGGGAGTGGCCGATTTGAGCCTCGCGGTAAACAGGATGCCGGAAAGCGCCGCGAGGAAGCCCATCGATGCGAATACCGCCATGGTTATGCGCTTGACATCGATGCCCGAGAGTTCCGCCGCTTCCGGGTTGCCGCCTACCGCATAAATATGCCGTCCGATCACCGTGCGCTGGGTAATGAAGTAATACACGAGCACGACCGCGACCATTATCACGACTGTCCAGGACATCCCGTTGTATCCGGCAAGAATCCAGGTAATGAAACCGAGGACGACCGATATGAAGAGAAGTTTGGCGGTAAACAGGCCGGTCGAAAGCACTTCGAAGTTGTACTGCAGTTTCCGCCTGCGGTCGGATATCTGGCCTATAATGAAGAGTACAATCGCAACAGCGCCCAGCAGCAGCGTCGTCTTGTGCACGTTCGGCAGGAAGGATGCGCTTGCAAACAGGTCCGGTATATAGCCGTTCCCGATTGCGTTGAAGGATTCATTCGGAACGATGATCGTGCCGGTCGCGGCCGTTACCAGCATCAGGGCGCCCCGGTAGATCAGCCATCCGGCGAGGGATGCGACAAACGCGGGAATGCCGAGCTGCGCCACGGGGAAGGCCGTGACAAGCCCTGCAATGGTACCAAGCAAGAGCACCAGCAGTATGGTGAGCCATACCGGCCAGTTCCTCTGGGTGAGCGCTATCGCCGCGACCGCGCCGAGGAATCCCGAAAGAAATCCGACCGACAGATCGATATGCCTGATCACGATGACCAGGGTCATTCCTACTGCAAGAACAGCAATGTATCCTGTCTGGTTGAGCAGGTTGGCAATATTTCTCGAAGAAATGAAAAGCCCGTTCGAAAGAATCGTGAAAACCGCCATTATGACTGCCAACGCGATGTACATGCCATATTCGCGGACATTCTTTTTCAGTACCGTCAGCAATTCGTTCATTCTTCCCCTCCTCAGTACTGCGTGGCAAGGCGCATGACCGCTTCCTGAGTCGCCGTTTTTGCGTCGAGCTCGCCTGTTATCGTGCCGTTTGCGACAACGTAAATCCGGTCGCTCATGCCCAGGATCTCCGGCAATTCGGAAGAGATCATCAGTATGCTCATGCCTTTGGCCACGAGATCGTTGATTATCGTGTAGATTTCGTATTTTGCGCCGACGTCGATTCCTCGCGTGGGCTCGTCGAAAATCAGAAGATCTGGCCCGACAAACAGCCATTTTGCCACAGAAACCTTCTGCTGGTTGCCTCCCGAAAGATTCATCACGAGCTGATGAATTCCGGGTGTTTTTATGGAAAGGGACCTGACGAAATTGACGGCATTCTGTTTGTCGAGCTCTTCGTTGACAATGCCGTTTTTTGACACCCCCTGGAGATTTGCAAGTGAAATGTTGTGCTGGATTGACTGGATGAGCACGAGCCCGTTGCGCTTGCGGTCCTCGGTCGCGTACGCGAGCCCTGCCCTGATTGCATGGCGCGGATGGCGGAACACTTGCTTTTTGCCTTTGAAAATCATCTCGCCTGTGGTGATATAGCCATCCGGATTACCAAAAAGGCTGCGCGCAAGTTCAGTACGTCCCGAGCCAACGAGGCCGGAAAGCCCGACAACTTCGCCTTTGCGCACATGAAAATTGACATTATGGAGCACCTGGCGGCCAAGGTTGACATCGAATGCGCTCCAGTTGTGCACCTCGAGCAGGATTTCATCCGAAGGCTTTGTTGTTCTTGGTGGATAGATATTTTCGATGGAGCGGCCTACCATGTGCTTGATGAGAACCTGCTCGTTCACCTCGTCCTTTTGCCGGTCGAGCGTACAGATGGTCTGACCATCGCGAAGGACAGTGATAGTTTCCGCAATTTCAAGCACTTCCTTGAGCTTGTGCGAAATCATGATGCAGGTAACGCCCTGGCTCTTCAAGAGGCGCAGAATATCAAGAAGATTGTCGCAATCGTCCTCGTTCAAGGCAGCGGTTGGCTCATCGAGAATAAGGAGCGATACATTGCGGCTCAAGGCTTTGGCAATTTCCACAAGCTGCTGCTTTCCGATACCCAGATCCTTGATCTTTGCGCTTGGGTTGACTGAAAGTCTCACACGCTTTAGAAGCTCCTCGGCCTTGCGGATCATTTCTGGAGTATCGATGGTCATTCCGCGCCGTATTTCGTGCCCGAGCATGAGATTTTCGTACACCATCATTTCGGGCACGAGCGCAAGCTCCTGATATATAATGCCGATACCTGCCTTCTCGCTGTCATGAATGCCACTGAAGGCAACCTTCTTGCCATTCAGGATAATCTCGCCCTCGAATTCGGTGTGCGGATAGACACCGCTCAATACTTTCATCAATGTCGATTTGCCGGCGCCATTTTCCCCGACAAGACAGTGGATTTCCCCACGTCGTACAACAAAATTCACATCATTCAAGGCGCGTACACCGGGAAACGTCTTTGTAATGTGCCGCATTTCCAGAATATTGTCACTCATACCGCACCTGCCTTGATACATAATAGTACAAAGAGGAGCCGCCCGGAATGAGCGGCTCCACAAAATGCTTCTAATCAGCAATTACAGATTGCTCGACCCCGATTATTTGAGGCCGGTGAATTTGTCGGCAGGCCAGTATCCGGAATCGACAATTTCCTTCTTTACGTTATCCTTTGTAACGGTGACGATTGCGGTCGGTTTGGCCGGAACGTCTTTCTTACCATTGTTGTAGTAAGAAGTGACGGGCGGGGTCTGACCCTTCATGTAGGCAACTGCCGCATTGATGGCATCATTGACGAGGGTGCGCACGTCTTTGAGGACCGTCATGGATTGCTTGCCGTCGATGATGTACTGGATGGACGCAATCTCGGCATCCTGGCCAGTGATGTAGTAGGTCTTAACATCCTTGTCGGCTGCAAAGGCGTCTGCGATTGCACGAGCGGTGCCATCATTTGGCGCGCAGATGTACACGGTGCCTTTTGCTTCTTTTGGCGCAGCGGTGAGGTTGGCTTCGGCCTTGTTCTTCGCATCGTTGAAGTTCCAGTTCGTGGTTACCTGGCCGATGATCTGGGCTTCCTCATCGCGGGTCAGCTTGGCCTTGTTCTTGAGTGCGACAGCCTTGTCCGAATTTCTTACGATGTAGGTGCCATCGGCAATCTTCGGCTGGAGGGCGCTCCATGCACCTTCGAAGAAGATGAATGCATTGTTGTCGCTGGCTGCGCCTGCATATAGATAGAGGTTGTTGCCCTTGCTGCCAGCCGGAACCTTGGAATTGAGATAGTCGCCCCATGCTTTTCCGACCATGAAGCTGTCGAAAGTAACATAGTAGTCGACACTTGTGGTGTCGCGGATCAGGCGGTCATAGGAAATGACCTTTACACCAGCTTTATGGGCCAGATCGGCTGCGGCGGCTGCAGCGGTTCCGTCCTGCGGGCAAATAATGAGCACTTTGATCTTCTCGCTTATGAGTGCTTCAACGTTGGCTTTTTCCTTTGCGGAATCGCCCTGGCTGAAGAGTACTTTTGCGGAGAAGCCCGCGCTCTTGAGCGCGTCTAGGAAGCGGGTCTGGTCTTGGATCCAGCGAGGCTCGTCTTTTGTGGGAAGAACGATACCTACCTGCGTGTCAGCGAATACGAAGCCCGCCACCACCGTGAAGAGCAACGCAATAAAGAGGGTTCGTTTCATCAGGATTCCTCCTTTATGAACTTTCGCCGCATGAAGCGGTGAATTTGGCGTTCGGCTTTCAATGCTCCAGCCTTCGCCGTCTATAAGTTTCTTCCTGTTTTTTGAATCCCGCATCAGGAAAGTTATGATTATTCCAGGGGATTTGCGCACGGAGGTTAATGTCGGAACACAAGATAGCACTTTTCTGACCAGGTGAAGCAAAAATGTCCTGTACGAACTCAGCGCTTTACATTGCGGTACACATCTTCGCGCGTATGGAAACCATCTTTGATCACCGTCGAGCCCAGGGTTTTTGCAGTGACAAGAATCGGCTCAAGCGCAATGTATGGCACCTTGTAATGGCCATCATCGATCTTGTTGTCATAGCGAACTTTTTCGCCGCGCGCCATCATGACGGCAAAACCAGCTGCTTTGAGCGCGAGCGCATCGATCGGTTTGTAGATGGTCGCGAACTGACTGCCTTCTGCAATGCGCTGGCACGCAGCAAGCTCCGCATCCTGCCCGGTGACTATGGTCTTGCCTACCATACGGTTTTCTGAAAGGACCGATATCACCGTCTCTGCAAGCATATCGTTCCCGCACAGCACTGCATCGATTTTTTGCCCCGGCTGCAAAAGCGTTTCAAACCTTGTCCTCACCTCATCGCTGATCCAGTCGCTTGGCCAGATCTCCCCTGCGAGATGAATCCGGCCGCTCTGTATGAGTGGATCGAGCACTGCGTGGAAACCTTTGTTAATCATGAATGCGTTGTTGTCGGTAATCGCGCCGTTCACGATGATATAGGTGCCGCTCGGCACCGCTTCGGAAGCCGCTTGTGCCTGGAGGCTGCCCACTTTTTCGTTGTCGAATGAGATATACAAGTCTACATCCGCATTATGCACTAGTCGGTCATAGCTCATCACAGGCACGCCGCGGCGCTTCGCTTCGCGACACACTTCAGTGAGTTTTTCGGCATCATTCGGGATAATCACAAGCGCATCGATGCCCTGATTCAAGAGTTCCTTTACTTGGGAAATCTGGGTGTTGGCATCCTGGTTGGCGACTCGCAGCACAACCTCGGCTCCCAAGTCATGGGCCGCCTTAGTAAAGCTGTCGACATCGCGCCGCCAGCGCTCGACAACCAGTGAATCGAGGGAAAAACCGATGATGGGCGCTCTGTCCCCGATAGGCTTTCTGGCTTTGGAGCATGAAGCAAGATTGAGGCTCAATGATGCCGCAAACAGGATAATCAACAGAGAAAAATAAAAATTCCCGAATTGATGCACGTGCTTCGGCCCATACTGCAGCATTTGTTTTGCATTATGCATCACTTTCCTCCCCGCCGGATTTCCGTGCGGAATATTCGCTTGGCGAGACACCCGTCATCCGGCGAAACAAGCGCGCAAAATAATTCGCATCGGAATAGCCGCAGAGCCTGCTCACATCGCGCACCGATACGTTCGGCTTTTTCAACATTTCTTTTGCTTTTTGCAGGCGGTAATCGATGAGCGTGCGCGCAAAGCCTTTTTTTAGCTCATCCGACATGAGCCTGGTAAGGTGGCCGGCTGAAATACCAATAGCCTCCGCTGCGCTCTCAAGAGTAATCGGCTCCTGATAATGATTTTCAATATATTGGATTGCGCGGACGACAAATGGCGAATGAGAACCCGCCGCCACGGCATACTTCTGCAGCGATGCAAAGCGTTCGCGCACTTTCGCCGCGAACAGATGACAGGCGGCCTGGTTCCAGAGCTGCTCGATATCGCTGAAATCCATAAACTCGCGATAGACCTGCTCGGAGAGAATACCGCCGCCTGCAAGCTTCAATGCAGCAAAAGAGAGAGCAGCAATGATACGGAAGAGCGAGTCGCGCGCTGCTGTGTGCGAGCACTCGATCTGCATGAGCATTTTCTCGAGAGACTGGCCCGCCATGGCATATTGGCCTTCCATAATTTCTTCCGAGAATTGCGCGTCGAGCGCACAGGAAGCATGATTCTTTTCCCATTCGGACAGCTGGATTTCCAAATTGACTTGAGGCTGGACAATAGCTGATCCTACAGCAGCGCTAATTCCTGCGATATCGGAGCCTTTTTTCGGAATCAGCGTGCTGCCGGCAAAAACCTGAACCGCTGCACTCCAAGACCGCTCGAGATTCTCCAAGATTTCAGGCTGGCCATGCGCGAGCACAATCTCGCCCGTCGCAAGCTCGGACGAAAAAGCTCCCCTGAGAATTCCCAAAAAGGCAGAAATTTCGGAAGCAGCAATGCTTTCGCTTTCAAGCGCTGCCTTCTTCATTGGCAAAAACCATGCGCAATATCGGTTATCCTCAAGCGGCCCGACCAGCGCGACAGTTTTGTATTGGATTAATGAACAGAAACGCTCATACAAGGCACCTGCGTTTCCATCCATCGGCGAAAAGCTCGCAATGCCAAGAACACCCGCATCTTCGTTTATCTTGAGCATTTCTTTCACAAGCCCCAGGTTCTTCCTGAGCTCTTGCTGCCAGCGAACACTGCAGAAAAAAGCTGTCCGGATGAGCGGCACCAATCTCTGCTGGCGATCCCGAAATTCAAGCTCGCGCTTGTCGAAAAGCCGACTTCGGTCAAGATAATCAGAAGCGACGCGCAGCGCGATTTCGAGCCGTTCCCTTGATACCGGTTTCAGAAGGTAATCGCACACACCCATGCTCAGCGCTTCCCGCGCGATATCAAAGCGCTCATACGCAGTGACAAGAATGAAGGCAGTGGCGCTTTTCTGCCGCGACAGTTCGCGAATCGCATCAAGCCCTGTGATGCCGGGCATCTGCACATCCATAAGGATAATATCAGGCGCGAGTTCCTTGGCCTTTTCGATCGCTTCGCGTCCGGATTGCGCAACTCCCACAACGGTATACTCAGTCTGGAAATAGCGCTTGAAAAGGAGCAAAAGCCCATTGACAATCGGCATTTCGTCGTCAACTACGAGTACCCGTTTCATATCGGTTTTCCTACTGGCAGCACGATAGTAATGCGCGTGCCATGACCCGGCTCGCTTTCTATTTCGACCTTGCCCAATCCGCCGGTTGCGAGCGCAACTCTGCGCACGACATTATGGAGCCCAATGCCGCGTTGCGGAGTTGTGTCTTCAGGATCGGCTGCGGAGAGTGCGCGAGCAATATCATCCTTTGCCATACCTTTTCCTGAATCGCTGACCGAAAGCCTGATTGTCTCGCCTTCAATGCGCGCTGACACGATCACATCACCGCCTTCTTCAATATCGCGCAAACCATGGGCAATCGCATTTTCGACGAGAGGCTGCAAGACCAGCGCCGGCGTTTCATTGCCGAGCGCTTCATCCTGGACTTCAATCCTGAATCTGTAGCGCTCGCCAAACCTCAGCTTCAAAAGCCAAATATACTGCCGTACACATTCGATTTCTTCGGACACAAGGACAAATCGCGTAGAAGGCTTGAGGGCATATCGAATAAAAGCCGCAAGTTTTTCGAGAAATTCAGCTGTCTTTTCGTTTCCTTCTGCCAGCGCAAGCTGCCACCCCGCCGAAAGCGTATTATAGAGAAAATGCGGATTTATCTGCGTCTGCAGCGCGAGCAGTTCCGCATCTTTGAGGCGGTGCTGGTACGTGAGCACGCGCATTCGTTCTTCCATGAGCGAGCGCTCGAGCTCTGCTTTTCTTGTCAGCTCGGCAAACGCTTTCTGGACGCTGTCCTGCATGTTGACAAATGCGTCGTGAAGCGTGCGGATTTCATCTTCATTTTCGTAGGGGGGAAGAGGATGGTCATATTCTCCGCGCCCCACTGCCTCCGCCGCAACCGACAAGCGCGCAAGCGGCTCGGTGATCGTGTACGAATACCTGGCAATGAGCGCGATGGAGAGAAGAAAGGCTGCAAGCAGCAATACTGCGTTCGACACCAGAGCAAGGCTTATATTTGCCCTATAGGAAGAAAATCCCTTGAGCGATTGGCCGAGGTGAATAGTATCCATTTTCGCACTCAAAAATTCAATCAGAGAAGCGGTGCGACGCGCTTCTTCGTAGAGGCTGACATATTGCGTCACATTCCTGCCACGTTTTGCCTGGACCGCCCCTTCCGCGCTCACGAGATAGCTGTCGACCAGAAAAGCAAGGTCCTTTTCCAGCAGAAACACATCATCCACCTTGTTTTCTTTGTTGAGCCGAAGCTTCATGTTCGACAGCGAAGTGGAAGTACGTATGAAATCCTTGAGCGATTCGGAGTTCTTGGCGCTGAGATATCCGGTCAGACTCTCCTGCGTCTCGCGCAGGGTAGCACGCAATTCTTCCATTGATATGGAGTTGCGAAATAAAAGCTCGACACTGCGGGCAAGATCGAACGATGCGAATGCAGTATACGATGTCGCAATGACGAGCACGAGCAAAATGATGATAGAATTGACAATAATGCGGTTGCGCAGGCTGCCCTGGCGCCTTGGCTTCCACGGACGGGCGAGAGACACAAGATCGATCATGGTGTCGTCCCCCGCTCAGGCTTGACATGATATCCGACCGAAATTCTCTCCGGCTTCCGGATGCCGATCCGTTGTCCAACCGCAAGCGCTACCGCGGATCTGCCCATTGCAGCAGCATCGCGGACAATGCTCGCATGTACGACGCCTTTCTCGATAAGCCGGTTTACTTCTGAATTCTCATCCGAGCCTATTATCACAACCTGCCCGACAATTCCCCGGTCGATAATGACCTGCGCAGCTCCGATTGTCGCCTTCGCATCGATACAGAGAATCGCATTGATATCAGGATGGCTCGAAAGCATCCGCGCGCAGGCATCTTCGCCGCCAAGGATACTCTCTTCCTCTCTTACAGCAGCAACAATTGCAGCGCCCGGACGATTTTTTATCATTTCCACCACGCCCCGATAGAATGGCTCCTCGGCCTGCGCATACCCCTGCGAAGTATCAGCTGAAAGAATAATGCCTATGCGCGCCGCAGAACCGAGCAGCCCCAGCACAAGGGAACTTGCCTCTTTGCCCTGGCTGAAAGAATCCCCTGACACACCAGAGCGAGTCCATTGGGCAGGAGCATCCATTGCGAGCAGCACAAACGGCATCGCTGCGCTCTCTGCTTCGGCTGCAAATCGGCTTGTCTCCATGCCTTTGGACTGAAAAAGAATAATGCCGTCGGTTTTGCTGCGCAGAGCAATCTCGAACCATCGCCACACTTCTTCTGACGGGTTGCTTCCTTCGCCGATTGCCGATGCCGAATAATAAAAAACCTGCAAGGCCGCGTTCTGCCTGTCCGCTTCCTCGCGCAAGCCCTCGACAAGGTGACCATAAAATGGATCAACAGCGTCAGGAATAATCGCAGCAATATGGAATCGGGCTGTCCTTACAGTAGCCGGATTGCGCAAAATTGTCGAAGCGAGAGCACTGCGGCTTCTGCTCACAAGGGCGATATTGAAGGCAAGCGCTCCGATCATGGCGACCGCGAATACCACAATCGGCAGCATGCGCCATGCGGGATTTTTCATTCTACGGTAACACTCTTGGCAAGATTGCGCGGCTGGTCCACATCTCTGCCCAGCTCGAGCGCGCAGAAATAGGCGAACAGCTGCAGCGGCACGACCATGCTGAAAGGATAGAAACGTGGATCTGCCTTGGGCACAGCGATGAAATCATCCGCCAGGGCCATGGCTTCAGTGTCCCCCTCGACGCCAACCGCGATGATAGGGCCGCTGCGCGCCTTTATTTCGCGGATATTCGAAATTGTCTTTTCGTGCAGATAATCATCCGACACAAGAAATACGCTTGGCACCTCGGGGCTTATGAGCGCGATCGGCCCGTGCTTCATCTCGCCGGCGCTGTAACCTTCCGCGTGGATATAGGAGATTTCCTTGAGCTTGAGCGCGCCTTCGAGCGCGATGGGATAGAGAATACCGCGGCCGAGGTACAGAAAATCCTTTGCTCTGCAATATTTTTTTGCAATGGCCTGGATGTGATCACGCTGTGCAAGGGCATTGCGGACCATGTCGGGCACTGCGAGCAGGGAGCGCGTGAATTTCTGTCCTTCTTCGCGCGACATGTCGCGCATGCGCGCCATAAGGAGGGTAAAAAGATAAAATGCCGTGAGCTGGCTGGTAAACGCCTTGGTGCTCGCAACAGCAATTTCTGGGCCCGAGTGGACATATACGCCGCCGTCGGATTCGCGGGCAATTGTAGAGCCGACAACGTTGCAGATTCCGAGCACAGTGGCGCCTTTGCGCTGTACTTCGCGCATTGCATAGAGCGAATCGGCAGTCTCGCCGGATTGGCTGACCACGAACCAGAGCGAATCATTTTCCACGACGGGGTTGCGGTACCGCAGCTCGCTCGCAAGCTCAGCCTGCGCGGGAATGCGCGCGGCCTGTTCGAGAAGGTAGGAGCCTGTCATGCCGGCATGCCAGCTTGTCCCTGCGGCGATAATACGCACTCGATGCACGTCAGCGAGCTGGCGACGGCTTAAGTTGAGGCCGCCGAGCTTGGCGGTGGCATTCTCTTCGTCGATGCGGCCGCTCATCGCGCGCGCGATGGAATCGGGCTGCTCGAAAATTTCCTTTTCCATGTAGTGCATGAAGCCGCTTTTTTCGATTGCTCCAAGCTCCCATGTGATTTCATCGACCTGCTTGTCAAGCATGTTGGAATGCCGGTCGGTGATCGTGTAGCTGTCCCGGGTGATATCGACGACCTCACCGTCATTGAGATAGATGACACGATTCGTGTAGGCGACCATCGCCGTGATATCGCTCGCAAGGAACATCTCGTCGTTGCCCACTCCGACGATGAGCGGGCTGCCATTTCTGGCACCCACAATGCGGCCTGGCTCATTGGCATGGATACACGCGATGCCATATGTGCCCTCCAGATGCTGAAGCGCAGCCAGCACTGCCTTGAGAAGGTCGCCTTCATAATACGAAGCGATTAGATGGGGGATCACTTCGGTGTCGGTTTCGCTTTTGAAAACCACACCTTTTTTTTCGAGCATGGTGCGGAGCGTTTTGTGGTTTTCGATGATGCCATTGTGCACGACGACAATTTTGCCGGACATGTCAGTGTGAGGATGGGCGTTTGCCTCGGTCACCCCGCCATGGGTTGCCCATCGGGTGTGTCCTATGCCCCAGCTGCCGTCGATATCCTCGGGCATTTTCTTTGCGAGTTCGGCAATCTTGCCGACTGATTTTATAATTTCGAGGCGCGGCTCTATATTTTCCCTGCCGACCGCGATTCCTGCCGAATCATATCCGCGATATTCAAGCCTTCTTAATCCTTCAAGGAGAATTTTCGCTGTCTTTCTCGGGCCTGTATAGCCGATAATGCCGCACATCGAGCGCTCCTATAAAAAGTCAACCGGGGCGCTGACGCTGAAATACATCAGCCAGCAACGCCGGCTATGCGGATTGTTCTATGGATGTCCGCATTGCATCCGCTTTCTCCCATATTCGTCGGTCCCTCA
>Ga0302253_1000834_pt1 | contig 21965 bp, 33 predicted proteins | sample AAG_RA_Trp_MG_FD_193537 | JGI IMG/M metagenome (GOLD analysis project Ga0302253, IMG submission 193537) | Enriched activated sludge microbial communities from anaerobic digester in WTTP, New Holstein, Wisconsin, United States - AAG_RA_Trp | ecosystem: Engineered > Bioreactor > Anaerobic >...
CTGAAGTCGATTCCCAGTTCAAGCAGGGTAGCACCGCATTCCCGGCACCGGGTTCGGAGCGTTTCCCGGACGGTTTTCTGGGTTGCCGCTGTCAGGCACAGCCCCTTTTCCCGGATGATGCCCGCTTTCTCCGTGGCAATTTCACGTAAGCGTCTTCCCAGGAAATTTGTGTGTTCCAGTGTAACGTTGGAGATGATGGATAAAACCGGCGAAACAACATTGGTCGCATCAAGCCTGCCTCCCATGCCGACCTCCAGGACGGCAAGATCGACATGCTGCTTGCAGAAATGAATGAACGCTGCGGCGGTGAGGCATTCAAAATAAGTCAATCCGGGATCATCCGCCACCCGGATTTCCGCAAGACAGGCGTCAATTTCTTCCGGGCTGATCATCTGTCCGTTCACACGTATTCTTTCACGGACATCGACCAGATGGGGCGAGGTATAAAGGCCGACACGGAAACCGGCCTTCACCAGGATAGCCGTTACCATGGCGGCAATGGAACCCTTGCCGTTGGTTCCTCCCACGAGAATCGCGGGATAAGCCCGTTGCGGATGCTGAAGTTTTGCAAGGAGTTGTTCGAAAGGCTGCAAATCCAGGCGAATCCCGTTTTTCATGAGACCGGTCAGATAAGCCGGGGAACCTTGATCCGTCATGATGAAATCGTTTGGGGTCTCCTCCATGGGAAGTCTGGGCAGTCTACAGATGAATCCGCTGGCCGTCGTGAAGGACATGAATCCGGCCGTGATCGGGAAGGTCATGGAGCTCTTTTTCTATCTCCTCGTCATGATGGAGCTTGACATGGAAAACATAGACCGGGACATCTTTGTGATTCAGTTTCTCCAGTTCCCGTGCCAAACTTTTGGGCGTTAAATGACCGGTCATGCAAGCCGTTTCCTCCAACCGGTTCGGCAGGGAAGTCTCGATAAAGATGGACTTGAGATGCGTTTTTTCGTTGGCCTGTACCCAGATGGCCTCCGTCGGTCGGGTGTCGCCGATGAAAATGGCCGATTCTTTATTCGATTCCAGCGTAAAGGCCACCGTTTCCACCGTATGGTGGACCGGAATGGCCGTCACCCGCCATGGACCGATATTCAGGACCTCTCCGGAACGGATGGGCAACATTTTTAATACGGGATCCGCCGGAGATGGAATGGAGAAAAAATCCGGCCAGATCAGGCCATTGAAAAGGTGGAGGCGGATCGTTTCCAGGATCCCGGGAGAACTGACCAAGACAAGGGGATGGGGACGTTTCAGATGGAAAATATTATCGACCAGAAACATGATATCCCGGACATGGTCAAGATGGGCATGGGTGATCAATACGTATTCGATTTTCAACTGCTCTTCAACGGTCAGAACCGAAGTGACGGTTCCTCCGTCTATCAGCATCGTATCATCCAGCATGAAACTCGTCGTACCGCAACCCGGCAGATGTGACCCGTAACAGCCCAGTACCCTGATATCCATTCCTGTCTCCCTGAATCGAGATGATCCCTTTACAGCAAACCATCCCCCCGTCCGATCGTCTTTGCAGTCCGATACCGTCAATCGATGAAAAGGCGGCAGCCCGCATTATTAGCCGGGTAGAACGAAATCGGGGAACCACATCGTTATCCTGAAGCAGGCAACAGCTCCCCACATCGGTGTTGCCTGCCGGCAGTTTTCCTGATGGAGGGGCATGACAGGCAGGCGAATTCATAACACCGCTAGGCCGGTTTACTGACTTTTAATATAGACGTAACTGACGCAATGGGGTCAGGTCACTTTGAAAACTTCGTCACCTTCGCGGACACGATCCTTGACTTTCAGGCCAATCAGATCACCGGCGACAGCCTTATCAATCTTTTGATTATTCACTTCCATGGATTCGACGGTTTCCGAAAAATCCGTGGTGTGACCGACAAACTTGACGGTCTCCCCGACACCCAGTTCGCCACCTGTTATTTTAATGGCGGCAACGCTCGGCTTGGAAAAAAATTTAACGACCTCCCCGATCTTTTCCTCTGCCATAACAAGCCTCCTTTCTTACTCCCCCGCAGGAGAGTGATCACGTAACTATTTATGGCTGTCCAGTATAGACATTTTTCCTTTAATGACAAGAAAAAAGGCAAGTATGACTACTTGCCTTTCGTTTTCATTTATTTCAGTTTAAATTGGAGATCACCCGCTTTCAGAAAGTGATCAAGCCTTTTCCTGAGCCGCCTTCGCCTTGGTTTTCACTTCCTCCTGATCCCGGACAAACTCGATGATGGATTCCGGGGCATTATCTCCCACGCGGAATCCCCCCTTAATAATCCTTGTATACCCCCCCTTGCGCTCACGGTAACGCTCGGACAGTTCGCCGAACACTTTTTCAACCACATCCCGTTCACGAATAACCGCCAGTGCCTGGCGCCGGGCATGGAGATCTCCTCTTTTCCCAAGGGTAATCATTTTTTCGGCCAGTTTTCGCAACTCCTTCGCTTTGGCATCCGTGGTTTTTATTTTTTCATGCTTCAACAGGGACGTGACCATATTTCTTAACATGGCCTCCCGGTGTGCCATGGGTCGCCCCAATCTTTTGTTCTGATATCCGTGACGCATTGAGAAGTTCCTTTCTCAGATTTCCTGAATTAAATTTCCCGGGCCCTGTTTCACTCAAGCTCTTCTTTTTTCGGCTGATTCCAGGGGGGAAAATCAAGTTTCATACCAAAGCTCAGCCCCATCTCCGCTAAAATCTCTTTGATTTCATTGAGGGACTTACGACCGAAGTTCTTCGTTTTCAGCATCTCCGGTTCTGTTTTCTGCACCAGTTCTCCGATCAGCCGGATTCCGGCATTCTTCAGACAATTCGCCGAACGTACGGACAGCTCCAGATCATCGAAGGGCCTCAGGAGATATTCGTTCAAATCCTGTTTTTCTTCAATCTCCTCCTCGTGCGCTTCACTTTCCACCTCATCAAAGTTGATGAATATTTCCAGCTGATCCTTCAGAATTTTCGCTGCATAGGCAATCGCATCCTCCGGCAGCAGACTGCCGTCCGTCCACACTTCTAGGATCAATTTATCATAATCCGCAACCTGACCGACTCTCGCATAGGTCACCGTGTACTTGACCTTCTTGATCGGTGAGTAGATCGCATCGATATTGATGGTTCCTTCCGACTGTTCCGGGTCTCGTTCCTTCTTCGCCGGAATATATCCCCTGCCGACCTTGACGACCATTTCCGCCTTCATCGTGGCGTTTTCGGATAAGGTAGCAATGTAATGATCCGGATTAAGGACTTCCACCGTTCCGTCCGTAACGATATCTCCTGCCCTGATTGCCTGCTCGCCTGTGGCATCGATATGGATCGTTTTGGGGCCTTCCTGATGCATGAGCAGGCGCACTCCCTTCAGATTCAGAACGATATCCGTCACGTCTTCCTTGACGCCGGGCACCGTGGAGAATTCATGAAGGACGCCGTCTATCTTGACCGATACAATGGCCGCACCGCTGATGGAGGATAAAAGCACCCTTCTTAGGGCATTGCCAAGCGTTGTCCCGAAACCTCTTTCCAAGGGCTGGATCGAAAACTCGCCATACGATGAGGTATGCGTACTTTCATCCACTTCTATCCGCTTGGGCCTGATCAAATTATACCAATTTTTCAGCATGGTTTACTTCCCCTGCCCTTTGGGTCTTCAAATAAGTTATTCCGCATTCAATCGTTTACTTGGAATAGAGTTCTACGATCAGTTGCTCCTGAACCGGCATGGTCAGCTCTTCACGTACGGGCAACATCTTCACCGTTCCTTTGAAGCTCTCCTTATCCAACTCCAACCATTGTGGGACACCCCTGCGGGCAACCGTGCTGACGGCCTCCGAGATACGGGCAACTGTCCTGCTGTTCTCTTTCACCGTAACTTCATCACCTACTTTAACCAGATACGACGGGATATTCACCCTCTTGCCGTTGACCAGAAAATGGTTGTGCCGCACGAGCTGACGTGCTTCGGTCCTGGAGTTGGCAAATCCCATTCTGAACACCATGTTATCCAGTCTTCTTTCCAGGAGCAGGAGCAGATTCGTTCCGGTAATTCCCTTCTGCCGGTCGGCCTTATCGAAATAGCCGGCGAACTGTTTCTCAAGAACCGCGTACATCCTCTTCAGCTTCTGTTTCTCCCGAAGCTGCAGGCCATAATCGGAATATTGTTTTTTCCGCCCCTGGCCGTGCTCTCCCGGTGAGTACCCCCTTCTTTCGAAAGCGCACTTCTCACCGAAACATCGATCTCCCTTGAGAAATAGCTTCAAGCCTTCTCTTCTACACAACCTGCATACTGATCCGCAATACCTTGCCAAGACCGCCTCCCTATAATATAAGCCATTAAATTATTAATGAATCCGGATTGAATTACACCCTTCTCCGCTTCGGCGGACGGCACCCATTGTGTGGGATAGGTGTGACATCCCTGATCAGACTGATCGTTAAACCGGCCGCTTGTAAGGATCTCAACGCCGATTCCCGTCCGGAACCGGGCCCCTTCACATATACCTGCACCCGACGTACGCCATGATCTTTCGCTTTCTTCACGGCATCCTCCGCCGCCATCTGCGCCGCAAACGGCGTACTCTTCCGGGACCCCTTAAACCCCTGCATTCCCGATGATGACCATGAAATGACATTTCCCCCCAGATCGGTGATCGTCACGATCGTATTGTTAAACGTAGACTGGATATGGGCGATTCCTTCCGGAATATTTTTCTTTTCCTTCTTTTTCCCCGTTTTTCTTACCGGCTTAGCCATGCTGCCTCCAAATCAATCTTTTTGAATCGGTTTTCTTACTTTTTCTTGCCGGCGATGGCCCTTCTGGGACCTTTCCTTGTCCGGGCGTTCGTTCTTGTCCGCTGTCCTCTTGCCGGAAGGCCTTTCCGATGGCGTAATCCGCGATAGGTACCGACATCCATCAATCTTTTGATTGACATGGACACGTCCCTTCTCAGATCGCCTTCAACCTTGTGCTCCTTGTCGATAATGCTCCTGATGGAACTGACTTCTGAGTCTGCAAGATTGTCCGTCTTGGTCTCGTAGGGGACACCCGCCTTATCCAGTATTTCTCGCGCCGTTGACCTGCCTATACCGTAAATATAGGTTAACGCAATGTCCATGCTTTTGTTCTTCGGTAAATCGACTCCTGCAATTCTTGCCACCTGACAACCTCCTCGTATTCCGGCAAATTAACCCTGACGCTGCTTGTGCTTTGGATTCTCACACACGACGCGCAACACGCCATGTCTTTTTACGATGATGCACTTGTCACAAATTTTCTTCACTGATGATCTTACTTTCACGATCCTGCTCCCTTGATGATGGTATCGACACCGTCTCCGTTGTCTGCAAACCTTATATCCGCACGCTCTCTGCCGTTTCCTTTACTTGGAACGGTAGGTAATTCTGCCTCTTGTCAAATCATAGGGCGAAAGCTCCACGGTCACTTTATCCCCGGGAAGAATTTTAATAAAATGCATCCGCATTTTTCCGGATATATGGGCAAGCACCTTATGGCCGTTTTCCAGCTCCACCCGGAACATGGCATTCGGAAGCGTCTCGATCACCCTGCCGTCAACCTCTATTGCCTCTTCTTTCGCCATCCTTTTTCCGTTTTCCTGTTACATCAACCAGCCTACGGCAACCGGCTGAGAATATCCGGTCCTCGATTGGTTATCGCCACTGTATGTTCAAAATGAGCCGATAAACGCCCATCTCCCGTGACCACCGTCCAGCCATCCTCGAGAAGCTTTACTTGATAAGTACCCTGATTGACCATGGGTTCAATCGCCAAGACCATTCCGGCCTTCAACTCCAAGCCCCTCCCTCTGGTTCCGTAATTCGGGACTTGCGGTTCTTCGTGCAGATGTCGACCGATCCCGTGGCCCACGTAATCCCGGACCACTGAATATCCCGCCTTTTCAACTTTATTCTGGCAGGCGGCCGATATGTCACCCAGCCGATTTCCCGGAACCGCCTCCTTGATGGCCTGATAAAGAGCTTCTTCCGTACAGCACATCAGATGCGCTGCTTCTTCTGACACTGCCCCCACGGGAACAGTTATAGCCGCATCCCCGTAATACCCGTCGCAATAAATGCCAAAGTCCATGCTCAAGATATCCCCGGACACGAGCACCCGATCCGACGGCATCCCATGAACCACAACACAATTGACCGATGCGCACAATGCGAAGGGGTATCCATGATATCCCTTGAAAGCCGGCTTTGCCTTTTTCTTCTTCGCCAGCGACTCCGCATACTCATCAAGCTGTCTCGTCGTGACACCAGGCTCTACCAGACTCCTCAACTCGTTGAGGACTTCCGCGACGATGAGGTTACTGGTCCTCATCTTTTCTATTTCTTCCGGTCGCTTTAGGATGACCATTGTTCGCGACCTCGTCACGCTCTCCCAGACAAATAAATCAGCGCCTTCTGCCGATGCGCCCTTTTTTCATGAACCCCTCATACTGTCTGGTCAAAAGGTGCGTTTCAATTTGACCGGCCGTATCAAGAGCTACACCCACGACGATCAGAAGCGCCGTACCACCGAAGTAGAAGGGTACATTAAAGTAACTGATCAAAATACTCGGCAGAACGCAGACAGCGGACACATAAATCGCGCCGCTGAAAGTCAGCCTTGTCAGCACTTCGTCAATATAGTCCGCCGTTTTCTTACCGGGCCTGATACCCGGGATAAAACCGCCATATTTTTTCAGGTTGTCCGCAACATCCACCGGATTGTACGTAACTGCCGTATAGAAATAGCAGAAAAATACAATAAACACGACATAAAGAAACTCATACATGACCCGTCCCGGCACGAGGGCATCTGCGACCGCTTTCATCCATGGATGAGGAATGAAGTTCGCAATGGTTGCCGGAAACATGATAATCGACGACGCGAAAATTGGCGGAATCACGCCCGCCGTATTGATTTTCAAGGGGAGATGCGTCGATTGTCCGCCATACATCTTCCGTCCCACCACTCTTTTGGCATACTGAACGGGTATTCGTCGCTGCCCGGTCTCCATGAAGACAATGGCACCGACTACGGCAACCATCATCAGCATCAGGAACAGAATGATAAAGATCCCCATCTCACCGGTCGAAAGGAGTCTGAAAGTATTCAAAACAGCTTCCGGACCCCGGCAGACAATACCGGCAAAAATGATCAGAGATATCCCGTTTCCGATCCCTCTTTCTGTGATCTGCTCGCCCAGCCACATGATAAACGCAGTACCTGCGGTGAGGGTGATGACTGTCATGAGGCGGAACCCCCAGCCGGGCGTAATCACGATGGACACCCCGGTCGGCCCTGCCATATTCTCCAGGCCGACGGCAATGCCGAATCCCTGGATGATGCTTAAAAGAACGGTCCCATATCGGGTATACTGGATAATTTTTTTTCGGCCCGCGTCTCCCTCTTTGGAAAGCTTTTCCAGATGAGGTACGGCAATCGTCAGCAACTGCAGAATGATTGATGCCGTAATATACGGCATGATTCCCAGTGCAAAAACCGACAGATTGCTGAGGGCGCCCCCGGCAAACATATCAAAAAGTCCCAGCAGTGAGCCCTTGGCCTGTTCAAAGAACGCTGCCAGGGCAACCGTATCGATTCCCGGTGTCGGGACATGAGCGCCTATTCTGTAGACGGCTAAAAGACCTAAAGTAACAAGGATCCTTTTTTGAAGCTCCGGTATCTTCGAAATATTTTTGAAGCCTTCAATCAAATCACGCTACCTCTACAAAGGAACCGCCGGCGGCCTCAATCTTAATTTTCGCCCCTTTACTGATCATGTCCACCTTAATGGTCAGGGGAACGCTTATATCTCCTTTGCCCAGAATCTTGATCGCATCGCCCGTACGCTTGATCAAACCGCTCTTCAGCAGCAGTTCCGCATCGACGACGGTATTCTCGGCAAATTGATTCAGGTGCGCCACGTTTACCGCAATGACTTCTTTCCGAAACAGATTACGGAATCCCCGCTTAGGCAATCTTCTCGAAAGCGGCATCTGACCACCCTCAAATCCCGGACGGACCTTCCCGCCGGATCTTGCCTTCTGACCCTTGTGGCCTTTCCCAGCGGTTCCGCCGTGACCTGATCCATCACCGCGTCCCACTCGTTTGCGATCTTTGCGTGAACCATCTGGCGGTCTCAGTGTTCCTAAATTCATATTTCCTTCCCCTCGATCTCTTCAAATTTAACCAGATGACTGATCTTATTAATCATACCACGCACTTCAGCTCTGTCTTCAAGTACCACACTGCGATTCATCTTACCCAGCCCGAGACCGCGAAGCACTTTTCTCTGTTTTTCCGGTCTTCCGACATAACTTTTCACTTGCGTGATCTTCAGCATTTTCACCACAGCACACTCCCCTTCCGTTCTAGATCTCCTCTAAGGCCTTCCCTCGCTGCGAAGCGATCATCAAGGGCTCTTGCAACTGCTGAAGGCCGTCAATCGTCGCCTTCACAAGATTATGGGGATTATGCGATCCCAGACACTTCGTCAGAATATTATGAATTCCCGCAACCTCCAGAACAGCCCTGACAGCGCCACCGGCGATCAAACCGGTCCCCGGCGAAGCGGGTTTCAGGAGCACCCTGCCTGCACCGTAGTGGCCGACGACTTCGTAAGGAACGGTTTTATCCAGGATGGCAATCTTGGTCATGCTTTTCTTCGCCTGTTCCATCCCCTTGCGGATCGCCTCCGGCACTTCATGGGCCTTTCCAAGACCTGAACCGACGGACCCGTTTCCATCTCCAACCACAACGATCGCGCTAAACCTGAATCTTCTTCCACCCTTTACCACTTTTGCCGTCCGATTAATGGCAATCACTCTATCCAGGAGTTCATCTTCTCTTATTTCTCTCTTATTCAAGGCTATTCCCTTCAGCGTAATTTATGGTTTGCCTGTTAAAACTTTAATCCGGCTTCTCTTGCACCTTCTGCCAGCGCTTTCACCCGGCCGTGATACAGAAATCTGCCCCGGTCAAAAACGGCCGTACTGATCCCCATAGCCAACAGCTTGGACGAAACCAGCTTGCCTATCTCTTTGGCCACATCGATCTTCTTTCCGTTCAGAACCGTCTGATCCAGATCCTTACCCAACGTGGAGGCCTGCGCAAGGGTCTTGCCTACATCATCCGCAATCGCCTGGACATAGATATGCCGATCACTTCTAAAAACCGACAGCCGCGGCCTTTCCATCGTACCCTGCACTTTGGACCGCACTCTCTTCGCCCGTTTCTCCCTGACTTTCGTTATCCTTTTAGACGACAATTGCCTTACCCCTCTCTTTTATACTGCAGCGGTTACGCACCGACTGACTTCCCTTCCTTCCTTCTGACCACTTCGCCTACGTATTTGATCCCTTTCCCCTTATAGGGCTCCGGTTTCTTGACGCTACGAATTTCCGATGCAACCCGGCCGACCAGTTCCTTGTCAATCCCGGCAACAACGATATTGATCTGTTTGTCGACCTTCAGGGTAATTCCGCTCGGAACTTTGTACTCAACGGGAGAAGAGTACCCGACGGCCAGTTTCAATACGTTATCGACCACCTCCGCACGATATCCGACTCCGGAGATTTCCAGGCCCTTCTCATAGCCCGCACTGACTCCGGTCACCATATTCGCGACCAAGGTCCTGGTCAACCCCTGATTCTGATCTGATATTCTCGTATCGGAAAGCTTTTTGATCTCCGCCTTGCCCGACTCGACAACCACCTCCACCCCCTGGGGCAGAGTTCTCGACAAGGTGCCCTTCGGCCCCTTCACCTCGACGAACGATCCTTCCTGCCTGATCGACACGCCACTCGGTATCTCAATGATTTTCTTCCCGATTCTTGACATGCAAAAAAACTCCGTTCCCTATGACTTAAACCTGCCTATTTACCAAACGTTGCAGAGAACTTCACCACCAACGTTCATTGCCCTTGCTTCCTTATCCGTCATGACGCCCTTCGATGTCGTAATGATGCTCACACCATAACCGTTCAGCACCTTGGGTATGTCATCTTTACCTAAATAGACCCGGCGGCCCGGCTTGCTTACCCGCTGCAGATTACTTAGCACGGGTTTCTTTCCATCCGTATACTTCAGGTATATCCGGAGCACATCCTGACCCTTTTCGTCTTTTTTCTGCTCATAACCGCCGATATAACCGCAACTGAGCAACACTTTCGCAATATCCTGATTCATCCGAGAGAGAAAGACATCGACGCTCTTGAAATGCACGCGGTTCGCGTTTCTGATTCTCGTGATCATATCCGCTATTGGATCTGTCATCCCCATAATAATACTCCTTCGTCCCGCCTCTCTACCAACTGGATTTTATGACACCAGGAATTTCACCTTTTAGTGAAAGATCTCTTAAACAAAGCCTGCACATATCGAACTTTCTGTAATACGCCCTCGATCTTCCGCAAAGGGGACAACGATTGTATTCCCTTACCGAAAACTTCATCTCTCTTTTAGCCTTTGCGATTAATGATTTCTTCGCCACCCTCGCTCCTCCAGCAATGCCTTTCTTTCTGATAATCCGGTCGTTAATTCTTAAAGGGTACACCCATCAGTTTCAAGAGGAACCGGGCTTCCTGGTCCGTCTTCGCCGTCGTTACGATAACGACATTCATTCCTCTGACTTTTTCAATCTTGTCGTACTCGATCTCCGGAAAGATGATCTGCTCCCGCAGCCCCATCGTGTAATTCCCCATTCCGTCAAACGACGTTGCAGGAATACCCCGAAAATCGCGGACCCGCGGCAGGCTCACACTGACCAGCCGATCGAAGAATTCGTACATCTTATCCTGCCTCAGGGTAACCCGGCAACCGATAGACATCCCCTGACGCAGTTTGAATGTGGATATGGAGCGCCTCGCCTTGGTAATGACCGGTTTCTGGCCTGTTATCTTGGCAAGTTCCTCCGTTGCGCTGTCCAACACCTTGACATTCTGAATCGCTTCCCCAAGACCCATGTTCACCACGATTTTCTCCATCTTGGGTACTTCCATTCTGCTTTTGTAGCCGAATTCCTTGATCAACGCCGGAACGACTTCTTCTTCGTAGTATTTTTTCAGTCTCGCCTTTGCCATTATCTCACGACCTATGCCTCTAAGATCTCGTTACATTTCTTACAATAACGAACCTTCTTGTTATCATCCAATACCTTGAAACCATACCGAACCGCCTTATTGCATTTGCTGCACACCAGCATCACATTGGAAAGGTGAATAGAACCTTCTTTTTCGAGGATTCCTCCCTTTCCCTTGGCATCCGGTCTTTTATGGCGCTTCAGGAAGTTGACCTTCTCAACGACGACCCTGTCCTTCTTCTTGATGATCTGCAAAACCTTACCGGTTTTCCCCTTCTCTTTTCCCGCCGTTACCTTAACCAGGTCGCCTTTTTTCAAACCAGTCTCTTGCATCCCTGCTTCCTCATCCCTTGTCATCCGCCCTTGGTTCTTATCCCCTCGGCGTCAATATCCTTTTTATAATACCTCTGGAGCCAGCGATATAATTTTCATGAACTGTTTTGCCCTCAGTTCCCTCGCCACGGGCCCAAATATACGGGTTCCCACCGGCTCCATCTGATTCGTAATTAAAACGGCCGAGTTTTCGTCGAACTTCAGATAGGATCCATCGGGCCTTTTAACTTCTTTCACGGTACGGACAATCACGGCCTTCATGACATCACCCTTTTTCACCTTGGAATTGGGCAACGCCTCTTTAACCGAAACAACAATGACATCCCCGACACTTGCGTATCTTTTCTTTGATCCGCCGAGAACCTTGATACAGGCAACCCGCTTCGCACCGGAATTGTCCGCGACGGTTAATATGGTTTGCATCTGAATCATAGCCGAACCTCTTTATTACCTTTCTCTGACCCGCTACTTCGCCTTTTCCAGAATTTCGCGCACTCTCCAGCGCTTGTCCTTACTGAGTGGCCTTGATTCGATAATCAACACCTTATCGCCGACCTGACAGGCATTCGCTTCATCATGGGCCTTGTACTTGACGTGTTTCTTTACGAACTTATGTACAACGGGATGCTTGACGAGCCGCTCCGACAAGACAACAATCGTTTTGTCCATCTTGTCGCTGACCACAACACCCTTGATCGTCCTATTGTTGCCCCGCTCCGCCATTACGCTCGTTCCTCCCTCTGCCTTAGAACTGTGTTGATTCTCGCGACATCTTTCCGGATATTCGTGAGCGAAGCCGTCGATTCCAACTGACCGGACGCTTTTCTGATATTCAGATTGAAATACTCCTCTTTGAGTTGTCTCAGCTTCTGTTTTAACTCATCTTTACTCAGATCTTTGATATCTTTAATTTTCATCGGATATCTCCCTGGCAAGGAATTTGGTCGCGATAGGAAGCTTATGTGCCGCCAGCCGGAAGGCCTCCCGGGCAATTTCTTCCGTCACGCCCTGCATTTCATAGAGAACCGCACCGGGCCGGATAACGGCCACCCATTCTTCCGGGGCACCCTTACCCTTCCCCATCCGGGTTTCGGCGGGTTTTTTTGTCACGGATTTATGGGGAAACACCCTGATCCAGATCTTACCGCCTCTTTTTACGTGCCGCGTCATGGCAATACGTGCGGCCTCAATCTGCCTGGCCGTAATCCACCCGCACTCAGCCGCCTGCAGGCCGAACTCACCAAAGGCAATGTCCCCGCCCCGGATGGATTTACCTCCCATGCGGCCTCTTTGCATCTTCCGATATTTCACCCTTTTCGGTGCTAACATGTCTTATCCCTCTGTGCCTGAATCTCTTTTTCTGAACCTGGCCCGCTTCCGGGGTCTTTTTACACCTGTTTCTGATTCGGTAATATCTCACCGTGGAAAATCAGTACCTTAACGCCGATCTGGCCGTATGCCGTATGGGCTTCTGCAAATCCGCAATCAATATCTGCCCTTAAGGTATGCAGTGGAACGCGCCCTTCGCGGTACCACTCGGATCTCGACATTTCCGCACCGCCCAGACGTCCTGCACAATTAATACGAATGCCTTTGGCACCGAACTTCAATGCCGAGGTCACACATTTCTTCATCGCTCTACGGAAGGCTACTCTTCTTTCCAGTTGGAGGGCAACGTTCTCCGCCACGAGTTGGGCATCGATTTCAGGCTTCCTGACTTCAAGAATATTCAGGATGATCTCTCTGTTCGTGATTCCCTCCAGATCCTTCTTGAGCTTTTCTATCTCGGAACCCTTTTTGCCGATGATAACACCAGGTCTGGCCGCATAAATATTAACCTTTGCCCGATCTGCAGCTCTTTCAATCCCGATCTTGGATATACCGGCATTGTAAAGTTTCTTTTTGAGATACCTTCTGACCTTCAGGTCTTCATGCAGCAACTCCGCATATTTCTTCTCCGAGTACCATGAGGAACTCCACGTCTTGATCCCGCCTAATCTCAACCCAATCGGGTTAACCTTCTGCCCCAAACCTCCACCTCCTCAACGCTTACGCTTCATCCAGCACAATCGTAATATGGCTCATTCTCTTCTTGATCGATGCCGCTCTTCCCTGGGCACGGGCACGCCATCTTTTCAGCGCGGGCCCCTGATCGACAAAGACCTTCTTTACATAAAGAATATTTTCATCGATATTCGGATTCTGACTCGCATTTGCCACGGCCGACTTCAAAAGCTTTGCCGCGATCTCCGCAGCCTTCTTCCGTGTAAATTCAAGCGTTCTCTGGGCCTCCTCAACCTTCTTCCCCCTGATTAAGTCGACCACAAGCCTCGCCTTCTGAGGAGAAATCCTGACATATCTGGCAACTGCTTTCGCTTCCATATCCCTAAAGACTCCCAATTCACCGGTCGCAAACCGGATAATAATTTATTTTCTGACCTTTGTTTTCCGGTCTCCTGCGTGGCTGTAGAACGTCCGTGTCTGGGCAAATTCGCCAAGCTTGTGTCCCACCATATTTTCCGTCACGAAAACGGGGATAAACTTCTTTCCGTTGTGAACGGCAAATGTATGTCCGATCAGCTCCGGTGTTATGGTCGAACGCCTGGACCAGGTCTGAATAACCGTTTTACTTCCCGATCCCTCGATTTTACGCACCTTCTCGATAAGTTTCTCCTCTATGTACGGACCTTTACGTATTGAACGCGCCACTTCTTATCCCCTTCTCTTTACAATATACTTGTCAGTCCTTTTATTGGTTCGTGTCTTATGACCTTTCGTCGGGATACCCCAGGGCGTACAAGGATGCCTTCCGCCGGACGATTTGCCTTCACCGCCACCCATCGGATGATCAACCGGGTTCATGACCACGCCCCTTACCTTGGGACGTTTTCCATACCACCGCGTTCTGCCCGCTTTGCCGATGCTGATATTCTCATTTTCAATGTTTCCCACCTGGCCTATGGTTGCACGGCAGTCGATAAAGATCTTTCTGACTTCACCTGACGGCAGCCTGACCTGGGCGTAACTTCCCTCTTTCGCCATCAGCTGACCGTAAGAACCGGCGCTCCGGATAAGTTGGCCTCCCTTACCGACCTTCAATTCCAGATTATGGATCAGGGACCCCAGAGGGATATTCCTCAGAGGTATGGCGTTACCGGCTTTAATATCCGCCTTCTCGCTGCTGATCACCTGATCGCCGACGGATATTTTCGCCGGCGCGATGATGTATCTTTTTTCGCCATCCGCATAGTGTAAAAGCGCGATCCGGCTGCTCCGATTCGGATCATACTCTACGGAAAACACTTTTGCCGGAATATCATCCTTGTCACGCCTGAAGTCAATCAACCGGTACCGCCGTTTATGGCCGCCTCCGATGTGACGACTCGTTACACGGCCGTAGCTGTTTCTGCCCCCCGTTTTCTTAATGGGTTTCAGCAGACTCTTCTCCGGCTGTGTCTTTGTTATCTCCTCAAAATCCGAACAGGTCTGAAACCTTCTACCCGGTGATGTGGGTTTGTATTTTACAATTGCCATCCGTTATATTCCTCTTAACTAGACACCTTCAAAGATCTCTATCTTATTTCCCGGCACAAGTTTGACAATGGCCTTTTTCCAGTCCTGGGTTCTCCCGATGTTTTTACCGACGCGCTTGCTCTTCCCTTGCACATTCATCACGCGAACATCCAGAACCTTGACCTTGAACAACTTCTCGACAGCCTGACCGATTTCTATCTTATTCGCCCGTCGATCCACCTCAAACAGGTACTTGCCCGATTCTTCCCTGGCAAGGGTGCTTTTCTCCGTAATGAGAGGCCTTTTGATAATCTGATAAAGTTCCATTATGCCAGCAACGCCCCCTCTACCTTTTTCACGGACGGTTCCAGGAACACGATCTCACGGTAGTCCAGAAGATCATACACATTGATCCCTTCCGATCTGATCATCTTGACATCTTTCAAATTCCGCGACGACATCTCCAGGACAGGGTAGGACTGATCAATCACGAAAAGCGCCTTACCCCACCCGAACCGGTCCAATACTTCCTTGAATTTCTTCGTCTTGATTTCAGCCATGGGGAAATCATTCAGGACGAACATCAGGTTTTCCTTGCATTTCATACTGAGCGCGGAAATCAATGCCTTCTTCCTGACCTTACGGGGAACCTTGAAGGAAAAGCTCCTTGGCTTGGGTCCGAAAACGATTCCACCGCCTCGCCACACTGGAGACCTGCTCGTTCCACTCCTCGCTCTGCCCGTTCCCTTTTGCCGCCAGGGTTTCTTCCCTCCGCCGCTTACATCACTTCTACCCTTCGACGAGGCCGTGCCTTTCCTGCGTGCTGCCTGCTGCATCCGGACCACATCGTAAATCACGTCCTGATTCACGTCGCTTCCGAAAACGGCGTCATTCAACTCAATCTCCGACACTTTCTGCCTGTCGATATTGTACACATCAGCCATCGGCATTTTCGTTACTCCAGTTCCTACTTATTTCCCGACTTCACGGATTGCTTGACAAGAAGGAGTCCGTTGGGGCCTCCCGGTACTGCACCCTTGACCAGCATGACATTCTTGTCCGGCCTGATTGCACACACCAGGAGATTTTTGACCGTGCTTCTGACATTACCCATCTGGCCCGGCAAACGCGTTCCCTTGAACACCCGGGAGGGATCCGCACTCGCACCGATCGAACCCGGTGCACGATGAAACATCGATCCGTGAGAGGACCGGCCGCCACCGAAACCGTGCCTTTTCATGACACCGGCGAAACCCTTGCCTTTCGTCGTTCCCGTAACATCGATATATTCACCGGGATTGAATATCTCAACCTTTACTTCCTGACCAAGCTCGTATTCTTCCGGATTGCCCGGTATTTCTCTGAGGAATCGGAATGTGCCCTTCCCGGCATGGTTAAAATGCCCCTGGAGCGGTTTGGTCACGTGGGATTGCTTAATCCGGCCATATCCCAGCTGAATGGCATCATATCCATCCTTTGCCATCGTCTTCTTCTGGATAACAACAGACGGCTCCATCTCGATCACCGTGACGGGTATCGCTTCGCCGTCTTCGGCAAAGATCTGCGTCATTCCCAGTTTTTTGCCAATCAGTCCCTTTTTCATCACTCTCTCGTTTACTTTTTATTTTACGGATTCAACCTGCAACCATGAAAGATCACTCTTTCGCCCGGTTCACGCCTTGATTTCGACATCCACTCCGGCCGACAGCTCCAGTTTCATCAGAGCATCAACGGTCGACTGGGTCGGCTCGATAATATCGATCAACCGCTTGTGGGTACGGATCTCAAACTGTTCCCGTGATTTCTTGTCCACATGGGGTGAACGGTTCACACAGTACTTGTTGATCTCAGTCGGCAGCGGAATCGGGCCGGCAACAGCAGCTCCGGTTCTCTTCGCCGTTTCCACAATTTCTTCGACCGAGCGATCGAGCAACTTATAATCGTACGCCTTGAGGCGAATTCTTATTTTCTGATCTTTCATTTGTTTCAGTTACATCCCGTCTTAATTAATTATCTATGCAATGATCTTGCTGACCACACCCGCGCCAACAGTCCTTCCGCCTTCGCGGATAGCGAACCGGAGCTTTTCTTCCATGGCAATCGGTGTAATCAGTTCCACATCCATTTCCACATTGTCACCGGGCATCACCATCTCCACCCCTTCGGGCAGATTGGCAACACCGGTCACGTCCGTTGTCCTGAAATAGAACTGGGGACGGTAACCTGTGAAGAACGGTGTATGGCGGCCGCCTTCTTCCTTAGTCAGTACGTAAACCTGGGCCTTGAACTTCGTGTGGGGTGTAATGGAACCGGGTTTGGCCACAACCTGACCGCGTTCCACATCTTCGCGCTTTGTTCCTCTGAGAAGCAGCCCCACATCGTCGCCGGCTCTTCCCTCATCCAAGGTCTTCCGGAACATTTCCACACCCGTGCAGACCGTCTTGATGGTCGGACGAATCCCGATGATTTCGACTTCGTCACCGGTCTTGATAATCCCGCGGTCCACTCTACCCGTCACGACGGTGCCGCGACCGGAAATGGTGAAGACGTCACCGACCGGCATCAGGAAGGGCTTGTCCAAATCACGAACGGGTTCGGGGATGAATTTATCAACGGCGTCCATCAGTTCCCAGATGCTCTTTGCATCTTCGGCATTGGGATCGTCCGCTTCCAGAGCCTTCAAAGCCGAACCGCGGATGATCGGCAGATCGTCGCCGGGGAATTCATACTGATTCAGCAGTTCGCGCAGTTCCAGTTCAACCAGATCAAGCAGTTCCGGATCGTCGACCAAATCGACCTTGTTCATATAGACGACGATGTAGGGCACCTGCACCTGCCTGGCCAGGAGGATATGCTCTCGTGTCTGAGGCATGGGACCATCTGAGGCGGCCACGACCAGAATCGTTCCGTCCATGTGGGCGGCGCCGGAAATCATGTTCTTGATGTAGTCGGCGTGACCGGGACAGTCAACATGCGCATAATGTCTCTTTTCCGTTTCATATTCGACATGGCAAATATTGATCGTCACGCCTCTTTCTTTTTCTTCCGGTGCAGCATCTATAGAGTCAAAGGATCTGAATTCCGCCCAGCCCTTTTTTGCCAAGTGCTTCGTAATGGCAGCGGTCAAGGTCGTCTTACCGTGATCCACGTGACCGATGGTTCCAATATTGAGATGCGGCTTCGTCCTTTCAAACTTTTTCTTAGCCATTTTAATCCCCCTCCTTCAGGTTTAAATGATTCTTTCTTTTTCTTTAATGATTGATCGACCGATTTTATCAGTCTGTTCCTGTTTCTAAACGCCCAATATTCACTTGGAATTAAAACCGGTAATGCGCGAAAGCCTTGTTCGCCTCCGCCATCTTGTGCACACCTTCCCTCTTCTTGATGGAGGCACCCCGATTGTTGGCCGCGTCGATAAATTCCGCCGCCAGCTTTTCCCGCATCGTTTTTTCGGAGCGGTCCCGCGAGTTGCTGATCAACCAGCGGATTCCCAAGGCAACCCTTCTGGAGGGAACCACCTCGGTCGGCACCTGATAGGTCGATCCGCCCACTCTTCTTGATTTGACCTCAATCACCGGTTTGACGTTGTTGACGGCCTTCTCAAACACTTCAAGGGGTGCTTCCTTCAACTTCTTTTCAATGATGTCAAAGGCACCATACAGGATGGACTCGGCAATACTCTTCTTGCCGCGTTCCATCAGGTTATTGATAAACTTGGCGACCAGCTTGTTATTATATTTTGGATCCGCCAGGATCTCACGCTTGGCTACTTCTCTTCTTCTAGGCATTTTACAGTCTCCGCTCAGCTCGGTTTTTTCGCACCATACTTGGATCTACCCTGTTTCCGATCCTGGACTCCGACGGAATCCAGGGTGCCTCTGATAATATGATATCGGACGCCGGGTAAGTCTTTTACTCTGCCGCCTCTGACCAGCACCACGGAGTGTTCCTGCAGATTATGCCCTATACCGGGTATATAAGAAGTGACTTCATAACCACTCGTCAAACGAACCCTCGCCACTTTTCGCAGAGCCGAATTGGGCTTTTTGGGTGTCGTTGTGTAAACCCTAACGCAAACGCCTCTGCGCTGAGGTGAACCGGCGAGCGCAGGCGTCGCCGCTTTTTTTGTGATTTTTTCCCGTCCCTTCCTGACCAACTGATTTACTGTAGGCATTCTTCCTCCCAAAACCTAATCTATACCTGACGCAATGAAGCTCGTGTCAATATCAATTCGCACTCTGAATGTCAAGCGTTTTCTCATCTATTTTTTCATCGGGAGACAGGTCTTCGATGTACTGAACATCTTGTTCCGTCTGGATCCCCAGCTTTCGGTACATGACCAAACCGGTACCGGCAGGGATCAGCCGCCCCATGATCACATTTTCCTTGAGACCCCTCAAATAGTCCACCTTGCCGGCCAGACTCGCCTCCGTGAGCACCCGCGTTGTCTCCTGGAAGGAAGCTGCGGAAATAAAGCTCTGGGTGGAAAGCGATGCCTTGGTAATGCCCAGCAGCATCGGCTCGCCGATGGCGGGTTTCCCGCCCCGCTCCATGACCAGCCGGTTCTCCTCCTGGAAACGATACCGTTCCACCTGCTCATCCGTGATGAAACTCGTGTCGCCCGGATTGGTCACCTTGACCCGGCGCAGCATCTGCCGCACAATAACCTCGAGGTGTTTGTCGTTGATTTTGACGCCCTGAAGCCGATAGACTTCCTGGATTTCGTCAACCAGATACCGGGCAAGGGCTTTTTCACCCTTGATATTCAACAGATCATGCGGATTCTGAACGCCCTCCATGAGAGGCTCTCCCGCCGACACCCGGTCCCCTTCCTGGACACTGATATGTTTCCCCTTGGGGATGAGGTATTCCTTTTCCTCACCGACATCCGGCAGAACAAGGACCTTCCGCTTCCCCTTCGCGTCCTTCCCGTACGTCACAATACCGTCGATCTCGCTGATTACCGCGTAATCTTTCGGTTTCCTCGCCTCCACCAGTTCGGCAACACGGGGCAGACCGCCGGTGATGTCCTTGGTCTTCTGGGTCTCCCGGGGTATCTTGGCCAGAATTTCTCCTGCCACAACATGGTCCCCCTCGGAGACGACGATATTCACGCCGACGGAAAGGAAATGCCGCGCCACGGCATTGGTTCCCGGCACCTTCGCGGTTTTTCCCTTGTCGTCCTTGAGGGAAATCCGGGGGCGCAGGTCTCCGCCCTTAAATTCGACAATGACTTTACGGGACAGGCCGGTTACCTCATCTACCTGTTCCTGCATGGTCTTGCCCTCAATGATATCGCCGAATTTAACGATACCGTCGACCTCGGCCAGAATCGGAATGGAGAAGGGATCCCATTCGGCAATTCGATCGCCCTTTTTGACCGCGGCTCCCTCTTTCAATTTTAAGTGGGCACCGTAAGGAACCGTGTATTTGCCTCGACTCCGTCCCTGTTCATCAAGTACGTGGACTTCACCGTTCCGTCTCATCACCACCAGTTCACGGCCGTCCTTGCTCAGGGCCAGATCACCCCTATCCTGCTCGAGGTTCACAATCCGGATCACACCATCGTGACGGGCATCAAGCGTAGAGTGTTCATCGAATTTTGCCGTACCGCCAATATGGAAGGTCCGCATGGTGAGCTGGGTTCCCGGTTCACCGATGGATTGGGCGGCAATAATACCGACCGCCTCGCCGATATTGACAAGATGGCCGTGAGCCAAATCGCGGCCATAGCACATGGCACACACACCATGCTTGGACTTGCAGGTCAGAACCGAACGGATATTGACACTTTCGATTCCCGCACCGTCGATCTTTTCCGCCAAGGCTTCATCGATGGCCTGGTTGGCGTGAACCAGGATTTCTCCGGTAAAGGGATCCCGGATATCTTCAAGGGCGACACGCCCCAGCACCCTTTCACCGGCCGGCTCGATGATTTCACCGCCTTCCATGAGAGCATTGACATAGATCCCGTCGACGGTACCGCAATCCTGTTCCGTGATGATACAGTCCTGCGCCACATCGACAAGCCTCCGCGTCAGATAACCCGAATTGGCCGTTTTCAGCGCCGTATCGGCGAGACCTTTTCGCGCACCGTGGGTGGAGATGAAGTACTGGAGAACCGTCAATCCTTCCCGGAAATTCGCCGTAATCGGGGTCTCGATGATTTCACCCGACGGCTTGGCCATGAGGCCTCTCATCCCGGCCAACTGGCGAATCTGAACGTTACTCCCCCGGGCTCCGGAGTCGGCCATCATGTAAACAGGGTTGAAACTCTGGGTCCGGACTTTCTTGCCCTCGGGATTTTCAATTTTTTCCGTCCCGATTCCATCGAGCATGTCGGCAGCAATCTTTTCCGTTACCTGGGCCCAGATATCGATCACCATGTTGTAGCGTTCGCCGTCCGTAATGAGACCGTCCATATACCTTTTCTGGATCTTAAGGACGTCCTTGTCCGCTTCATTGACGATATCCTTCTTGCTCGGAGGAATGATAAGATTATGAATGGCGAAGGAGGCACCCGAAACCGTCGCGTACTTGAAACCGAGATCCTTGAGACGATCCGCCAGGAGAACCGTGGTCTTATCGCCGCAAAGGCGGTAACAGTGATCGATCAGGTTGGCCAGTTCCTTTTTGTTCATGACCTTGTTGATGTCGTCAAATGGGATCTGTTTCGGAACGATCTCCGACAGGACAACACGCCCCACCGTCGTGGTCTTGAGTTCCCCGTCGATTCTAACCTGGATTTTCGCTCCCAGATCGACCACTTCCATGTCAAGGGCACAACGCAGTTCCTCAGGATCGGCAAAAAACATACCTTCCCCTTTGGCGAAGGGTCGTTCCCTCGTCAGATAGTAAATCCCCAAAACGATGTCCTGGCTCGGGATGATGATCGGTTTACCGTTCGCAGGCGACAGGATATTGTTCGTTGACATCATGAGGATACGGGCTTCCGCCTGGGCCTCAATGGACAGCGGCACGTGAACGGCCATCTGGTCCCCGTCGAAGTCGGC
>Ga0302253_1000835_pt1 | contig 21950 bp, 18 predicted proteins | sample AAG_RA_Trp_MG_FD_193537 | JGI IMG/M metagenome (GOLD analysis project Ga0302253, IMG submission 193537) | Enriched activated sludge microbial communities from anaerobic digester in WTTP, New Holstein, Wisconsin, United States - AAG_RA_Trp | ecosystem: Engineered > Bioreactor > Anaerobic >...
CCCGAATGTCCCGCCAGGCGCGGGCGATGGGGTACTCCTCGCAGTAGCCGTAACCGCCGAAAAGCTGCATGCACCGGTCGGCCGTGCGATAAGCCATTTCCGTCGTCCAGTACTTGGCCATGGACACGTCCGTCACGATATTTTCACCTCTCATATGATCTACAATAAGTTTCTCAACGTGGGTTCGTCCCAGTTTGATTTCCGTCGCCATTTCCGCAATTTCGAACTGGGTATGCTGGTACCTGGCGACGGGTTTTCCGAAAACCTCGCGATTCTTAATGTAGGAAATCGTTTCCTTCAGCATGAACTCCGCCGCGGCGACGGCCCAGATCGCGATGACCAGGCGTTCCGGCTGGAGATGGCTCATCATTTTCTTGAAGCCCGTACCCTTTTCGCCCAGCCGGTTTTCCCTGGGTATCCGGCAATCCGAGAAGAAGAGCTCCGCTGTATCCTGGGCGTGCCAGCCCACCTTCTTGAGTTTACGCCCTTTTTCGAAACCCGGTGTCCAGGCCTCCACCAGGTAAAGATCGATGGCCCGGTGAGGATCGGTTTCTGCCGGATCACGGGCGGCAAGAACGATCAGGTCGCAGTTGATGCCGTTGCTGATGAACGTCTTCTGACCGTTGATGACGAATTCATTTCCCTGCTCCACCGCCGTGGTCCGGATCGCCGCCAGGTCGCTGCCGGTATTGGGTTCCGACATGCCGATGGCAGTGATGATCTCGCCCGAAACGCAGCGGGGAAGATATTTGCGCTTCTGTTCTTCCGTGGCGTAATCGAGGATGTACGGCGTCACGACGTCGCTGTGGAGACGGACGCCCATGCCCGAGAAATTGCAGTACGCCAGCTCTTCGATGATGATCACCGCATGGAGGAAATCGGCGCCGGGACCGCCGTAGCACTCGGGAATGCCGGAGCAGAGAAAACCCTCTTTCCCCATCTTCTTCCAGACGTCGCGGGGGACGATGCCCTCCTCTTCCCAGGCCTCGATATGAGGGATGATTTCCTTCTCCAGGAATTTCCGGAAGCTCCGGCGGAATATTCTATGCCCTTCCGTGTAGGGAATGAGATCCATTTTACCGTTCCTCCGTTGTGAATTGTTTCTGGAGTTCCTTCTTCAGAATCTTGCCGGCGGCGTTTCGGGGAAAATCGTCCACGAAAAAGACCCGCTTTGGGATCTTGAAATGGGCGATCTGCCCCTGGAGGGCGTTGATCAGTTCCTCCTCCGCCATCGACTGGCCGTCCTGGAGCGTGACAAAGGCCGCGACGACCTCTCCCCGTTTTGCCGGGTCCGGCATGGCCACGGCGGCCGCTTCCTTCACCTGGGGCAGGGACTGGATGACCCGCTCCACCTCCGCCGGGTAGATGTTTTCCCCGGAACTGATGATCATTTCCTGTTTCCGGCCGATGATATAGACGAACCCGTCCTCGTCGCGCCGCCCCATGTCGCTGGTGTGGAACCAGCCGCCGGCCATGGCTTCTGCCGTTTCGGCGGGCCTGTTCCAGTAGCCCAGGAACACATTGGGACCACGGACCAGGATTTCGCCCGGCTCGCCGGGGGCGACGTCGCGGCCCTCATTGTCCACGATGCGCAGATCGATATGAAAGACTTCCTTCCCCACGGAACCCGCCTTCGTGATGGAATCTTCCAGGTCGAGGGAGGTCAGGCGCAGCGTTTCCGTCATGGCATAACCCTGGACGAACCCGACGCCCTTTTCTTCCTGGTACTTGCGGATCACCTCGACAGGGATCGGCGCGCCGCCGGAGATGAAGTAGTGCACGTGCGAAAAATCCGCCCTGGCCCACTCCTCCGATTTGGCCATGAGCTGGAACATGACCGGAACGGCGAACATGTAGTTGATCTTTTCCCGCACGATGAGCTTGAGGATTTCCGAGGCGTTAAAGAAACTCTTCAGGATCAGGGACCCGCCGGCGTAGATGACCGGCGTCGCCGAGGCGGCCAGGGCGCCGACGTGAAAGAGGGGCGCTACGACCAGCGACTTGAAGGTCTTGTCCATGCCGTAGCCTATGAGGGAATGAATCGCCCCGAACAGGATGTTCCCGTGGGACAGCATGGCGCCCTTGGGATCGCCCGTGGTGCCGGACGTGTATATGATGAACAGGGGATCGTTCAGGTTGATTTCCGTGGCCGGTATCGGTTCGTCTTCCGGAAAAGGCGCGATAAAATCCGACAGGGCCGGGTCTTCCGGCAGGTTGCCGCCGCCGTGCCGGAAATAGCGGGACAGGGGCAATCCGGCGGCCTTGACGGCCTTGACCTTATCGGCGAAATCCGGGGAGTAGATGAGCGCCCGGGGGGCGCTGTCCCGGATGATGTAGATCAGCTCCGGGGGAGCCAGGCGGAAGTTCAGGGGAACCATGATCACGCCGGTCTTGGCGCAGGCGAAATACATCTCCAGGAACTCGCTGGAGTTGGTCATGAGCGCCGCCACCCGGTCGCCCCTGGCCAGGCCCATTTCGCCCAGGGCATGGGCCATCCGGTTGACGCGCCGGTTGAATTCCCGGTTGTCGAACTCCCGGCCGTCCTCCTCTCTCAGAAAAAGCCGTTCGGGGTAGAGACGCGCCCGTTTTGAAATCCACTCACCGATATTCACTGCCATCCTCCTGCAATTGCGTTCTTTTTTTCCACATCTATTCAATCCGGCTCATGATGATCGACACGTTCGTGCCCCCATGGGAGACGGCATTGAGAAGCCCGTGCCGGATCTTCATGCTTCTCGCCTCTCCGGTTGCAAAAGCAAGGGGGGCAATGGGGTGGACAAGTCCCCGCGTCGGTGGAACTTTGCCTTCCCGGATGGACAGGGCCAGCGCCGCCGCCCGCATACCGCCGGAGGAGAAACTTTCCCCCAGGGCGCCTTTCACCGAAGAAATCACGGGCCCGGCCGGGTTCGCTCCGAAAATGTGACAGCAGGCTTCCGCTTCGAGCCCGTCGGGATTTTTCCCGCCGTTTCCGGCCGCCTGGATCGTATCGATGTCGCCCGCCGCCAGGTTTGCCGATTTCAGCGCCCTGTTGACAGCAAGCATGGTCCCTTTTGCGTCGCGTGGCCAGTCGGTCGGGTTTGCCGGGGAAGAACTCATCCCCCAGCCCCTGATTTCGCAATAGGGGACCGCTCCCCTTTTGACGGCATGCTCCAGGCGTTCCAGGCAGAGGATTCCGCAGCCCTCCCCGCCGACCGGACCGTTACGGTTCACGTCGAAGGGACGGGCCCCTTCTGCCCGGCCGTCAACAGGGGAAACCGCCCTGAACCGGACCAGGGTTTCGAAAAAGAACTCCGAGAGGATTTCGGCCCCTCCGGCCAGAACGACATCCGCCGTACCCCTCAGAAGTTCCATGGCCGCATAAACGAGGGCGGCTTCTCCCGATGTGGACTGATGATTGACCGTGGTATTGATGCCCCGGAACCCCAGTTCGATGGAGGCGTGACCGGCCGGTGCGTTCAAGACGGAATTGGGAACCAGGCTCGGGTTGATCTTGGCCGGTCCCCGGGTGAACAGGATACGGGTACACTGGATCTTGAGATCCGTCGGACCGAAGGCGGTGCCTAAAATGATGCCGATCCGGTCCCGGTTCCCGGAATCGACGACAATTTGCGCGTCCTCCAGGGCCAGGCGCGCCGATGCCACGGCGAGCTGCGAAAGCCGGTCCATCCGGCGGAAATTTTTGGTGGAAATGAAATCCTGGGGTGAAAAATACCTCACTTCCGCCCCCAGGTGGGAGGGATGACGGGACGTGTCGAAGGATTCAATTTCCCGGATGCCCGAATTACCCCGGAACAGGTTCTCGGAAAAGCGGTCCTTTCCGATACCGAGAGGCGTCACCATCCCCACTCCGGTAACGACGATCCGTTTATCTGCATCCATCTCACTCATGGGTGATCCCTTTTTCCGTATAACGTCCCAGGATGACTGACGTATTGTTCCCGCCGAAGGCGAACGCGTTGGACAGGATGATGTTCAGTTCCGCCGGACGTGCCCCGGTGGCGACATAATCGAGATCGCATTCCGGATCGGGCGTATCGTGGTGGATCGTCGGCGGGATAAAACCCTCCCGAATGGCAATCATGGAGACGATCGCCGCCAGGGCGCCGGAGGCCCCCAGGGTATGGCCCGTCATGGCCTTGGTCGAACTGACCGGTATCCGCCGGGCATCCTTGCCGAACACCTCTTTGATGGCTTTTGTTTCCATGGCGTCGTTGGACGGGGTTGCGGTGCCGTGAGCGTGGATGTAATCGACGTTAGAAGGAGAAATTCCGGCGTCCGACAGCGCCGCCCGGATGGAACGCACGGCGCCCGACGCCTCCGGGTCCGGGGCCGTCATATGATGGGCGTCGCAGGTGACCCCGTATCCCAGCACCTCCCCGTATATCCGGGCACCCCGCTGCCGGGCGTGGGTGAGCGACTCCAGGACCAGCATTGCCGCCGCCTCTCCCAGGGAAAGTCCCTGCCGTTTCCTGTCGAAAGGTTTGCAGAATTCGGGATCGACGGCCTGCAGGGCGTTGAAGGTGGCGTAGGTGGTCTGGCTCAGGGGTTCGACGCCGCCGGCGAGCATGACCGTGGCGGCTCCGCCTGCGATCAGGTCCCGGGCAAAACCGATGGCGGTCGCCCCGGAGGAGCAGGCGGTCATGAAGGTCGTCTTCGGTCCCATGAGACCCAGGGCGGTGGTGATGCGGTCCGCCGAGGAGGCCGGGCAGAGGTTGGTCAGCGTGGAGAAATGAGCCCGTTTCCCTTCGCTCCGAAGGTAGTCGCGGTAGACGTATTCCCCTTCGAGTTTTCCCCCGGAGCCGACACCGAGAATAATCCCCATCTCTTCGCAAATGGATTCGGGTACGGGAAAAAGACCGGCGTCCGTCAGGGCCTCGACGGTCGCCGCGACGGCCATGATGTCGGCCCGCGACATGCGCTTCCGGGAAAACGGCGGCGGGACCATTTCCCGGGGATCGAGATTTTTCACCTCGGCCCCGTTATGGGTCCGGTACGGCGACGTATCGAACAGGGTCAGCGGCCCGATGCCGCATCTCCCCTCCCTGAGGGCGCGGCTGAAATCCCCCGTGTTTCGCGCCAGCGCGTTGACCGTTCCCAACCCCGTTATGACAACCCTTTCCCGATGCATCTCAAACCTTCCATGCCGTTTCCCGTCGTTTCGCGGTTCCCGCTTCGGAATCAAAAAATATGAAAAGCCCGTAAAAAGTCAAAAACTTCCTCCCCCCCGGAGGCTGTGTCGTAATACCCGATTGACGTTTGATGTCATTCTGAACGAAGTGAAGAATCTAATCATAACAAGGTGTTAGAAAACGAGATTCTTCGCCTGACGGCTCAGAATGACATTACTACACAGTCTCCCGACGGGGGAAAACAGGTCTTACATTCCATCCCCCTTGACGGAGGAGAACAGGGTCCTGTGCAACTGATACATCGTTTACAATTTAGACTGGGTACATCGTTTACACTTTTTCAGTTACGAATAATTTTGTTCTTTCTCAAATCTACGGAACCAAGCACGTAAAAGCTGAATTGTAGTTGCCAGAGACCATCGGATATTTCTATTAGTCCGACAGGCAAGCCGGCGAGTAATTCCGTTATGAAAAACATCCGGCCCATGAATTTTATTTCTCCACTGTGTCGGACCTGACGAACCAGGTAATCGAGTCCATAATCCGGCGGATGTGGGTGTTCTACATAGGCTCGATTCGACTTCACATAGTAATCGCCGGGCGTTTGATCATGGAGTGATTCATGGGGCCGATCATAATTATAATCATACCGGTAAAGATCGAATGCCCGCTGCTGTTCTTGGAGGTTCCCGGCAACAGGGTCCAGAACATCGGCTTTCAATGTGCGGTGCATGCGTTCATGTCGTCCGTTCTCTTGTGGACAACCTTTTCCGATCCGTTCCGGGATGATGCCGAGCATGATCCACCAGATCATCAACTGGCTTAGACCGCCAACGCATCGACCGGCAAACGGCGTTCCATTATCGCTCCGGATCGCCCTGGGTAATCCGTATTCACGGAAGATCGATTCCACACATTGCCTTGTCGGAACGTAGCGGGGACCTTCCAGAGCTTGGCAGCCTAAAAGAAAACGGCTGAAGTTGTCGCTGAGCGTCAAGGGGTAGCACACATGTCCGTCTTTCATGTAGAATTGCCCTTTGTAATCGATGCTCCAAATATCATTGGGCGCGTTACATTCTGAGAAGGGTTGGGTATAAGGTGGCACATGTTTTCTTGCTTTACGCCGCTCAACGAGCCCTTCTTTATTGAGCCAATAGGAGATGGTGCTAACCGCCGGAAACGAAAGCTCCGGGTATTGACGCTTCAATTGGGCGCGTACTTTTCTGGGGCCCCGTTTACGATTCTTCAGCTTTTCCTGAATCACCAACGCCAGGATTTCTTGAGAAGTCCGCTGGGGACGATTCCTGGGCGCCCGACTTTTTTCCCTGAGCCCTTCGATACCCAGACGCTCGTATCGCTGGAGCCATTTGTAAATCGTTGGACGGCTAATCCCGTATTTTTGAGAAAGATCAGTTATGCTGAAATGTTGCTCATTCCAATCGTTAACAAGTTGAAGCTTCAGGTCCATTTGGTCTATCACTTTCCACGGCATAGGATCTCCTCCTTGCCCTAAAGTGTAAACCATGTACCCGGTTTGTTTTGTAAACTATGTTACCAGTTTGTACCCTCCTTCATTCCCTCCCCCTCGACGGGGGAGGGCCAGGGTGGGGGTGATAAACGGCAGTATTGTTGATCTTGTTTTCCCCTTCCCCTGCATCCCTTCGCACAAGGGGACAAAGTAAAAATATAGGCCTGATTTTTTACGGGGGAACTATAGGGAAGACGGCTGTGCGTGTCAATTATAAATAATGATCGAAAATCGCCCTTAAAGTCATTGACAGATTTCTTAGGAACATTTACTGTGCCAAAAGTTTCACTGTGAATAATTTCATAGGCTCATTTCAAAAAAATCGTCCGTATAAAAATGACCGTAAACGGAATGTTGTCGAAAATTACAGTCAATCGAGAGGCCACCTATCGCCAGGGCAGCATCCGCTCGTTTTATGGAACCCGGGGGGAAAAGATGATCAAAGTCTATCAAGCAAGTCCTATCCGCAACTTCCAGAAAATCCATCAATCCACAAATCAAAAAAACCATCAAAATACATATCTCTCGGGGGAAGGTATGAAGTTAAAGTTTCCCAAATAACCGAAAATTGGATACTGGATTGGAATATTGATGTAACCCCCAAAATAAGCGGACAAATTTATATTCCTTAAGATTAAATCAGTTTGAGTGGAGATTTGGAATTTGTCACAACTGGAACACATTGAAGCGATAGAAAAACGTCTATGGTCTGCGGCGGACACGCTGCGGGGAAATTCCAATTATGCGAGTAATGAGTACTTCCTGCCGGTGATGGGGCTGATTTTCCTGCGCCATGCCTACAGCCGCTATCTGATGGTGAAAAGTGCCATCGAAGCCAATCTGCCGAAGCGGGACGGCAAGACCCGCGCCTTGACCAAGGAAGATTTCTCCCAGAAAAGCGCGATCTTCCTCCAGCCGAAGGCGCAGTTCGACACGCTCGTCGCCTTGACCGACAGCGACGACCGGGCCAAAGCGGTCATCGAGGCGATGGAATCCATTGAAAATGACTACGAGAACCTGCGCGGCGTCCTGCCCAAAAGTGAATATCAGGAACTGGACAACGCCGTTTTGGGTCAGCTTCTCCGCACGTTGAATCCCGACGAACTCAAGCGCGTTTTCGGCGATGTGTTCGGCCGCATCTACGAATATTTTCTGACGCAGTTTGCGGGCCAGAAGGCCCATGACGACGGCGAATTCTTTACGCCCGTTTCGATTGTGTCGCTCATCGCCAACGTCCTTGAGCCGGAAAAGGGGACCGTTTTGGACCCCGCCTGCGGTTCCGGCGGCATGTTCGTCCAGAGCGCCCGTTTTGTGGAAAGGCATCATGAAAATCCCACAGAAAAGCTCACCTTCCGTGGCCTGGAGAAAAACGCCACCACCATCCGCCTGGCGAAAATGAACTTGGCGGTCCATGGACTGGAGGGAGATATTCAGAAAGCCATCACGTACTACGAAGATCCCCACGAGTTGAACGGCAAGGCCGACTATGTAATGGCCAATCCTCCGTTCAATGTCGATGAAATCGACGCCGGAAAGATCAAGAACGATCCGCGCCTGCCCTTCGGCCTGCCCGGAGTGAACAAAGAAGGAAAGGTCAGTAACGGCAACTACATCTGGATCAGCTATTTTTACAGCTATCTCAGCGAAACCGGACGGGCGGGTTTTGTCATGTCTTCCCAGGCGTCCAGCGCCGGACGGGACGAGGCCAAGGTGCGCCAGAAGATGGTGGAAAGCGGCGACGTGGAGGCGATGATCGCTATCCGATCGAACTTCTTCTACACTCGTACCGTACCCTGCGAACTGTGGTTTCTCAACCGCGCCAAGCCGGAAGCGCACCGTGATAATGTGCTGATGATCGATGTGCGGAACATCTTCCGCAAGGTTACCCGGAAGATCAACGATTTCAGTCCGGAGCAGGAACAGAACATCCTGGCCATCATCTGGCTTTACCGGGAGGAAACGCAGAAATACCTCGATCTGGTCGCCGGGTATTGCCGCCGGATGCTCCGGGAAGGCGTCGGTTGTTGCAGTACCTTAGATGAAGACGGCCATTCGGTGGAACCGGTGCCGGGTTTCATCTCATCCCTCGATAATTTATGCGCCGCGATCAAACCGTTTCTGGATACCATGCCTGCAGCTGCTGCGCACGCTGAAACCTTAAAGGAACTCAACAGCGAACGGATCGCTTTCAAGTCGGACATTGAGGCATTCAAAACAGCCATTTGTGAGCAGGAAGCAATCTGGAAAACGCAGAACACCACGAACGGCGCTTTGAAAAAAGCCGTCGAACGCCTGGCGCCGATTGCCGAGAACAGCCGCGACCTGGTCAAGCAGGCGGACCTGCTCTACAAGCTCACCTGCCGCTTGATCGAAATCTGTGAGAGCGAATGCGACGCCCGGAGTAGCGACGCCTGGTCCAACCGGGACATCACCCGCGCCCGGAAGGCCGCCGACGAGGCGCGCCAGACGGCGGTTGAGCAGTTGAAACAAGTACGATATTTCCACCGTCAGGCCCACTGGCTCACGGAACGCTTTCCGGAGGCCAGGCTCCGGGATGTGGAGGGCCTGGTGAAACTGGCGGACCGCGCCATGATCGCCGCCAACGACTGGAGCCTGACGCCCGGCCGCTATGTGGGCGTTGCACCGGAAGAGGAGGATGAGGGTTTCGATTTTGAGGAGGAGCTGCGGAATATCCACATCGAACTCGACGACCTCAACGCCGAGGCGGTGCAACTGGCAGCGACGATCAAGAAGAACTTCGAGGAGTTGGGAATATGAGAGAAGACTTGGGGCAAAACAACCGCCGCTCCATTCGTCTATCCGGCTATGACTATTCGCAGAACGGAGCCTATTTCGTCACCGTCTGCACACGGAATCGTGAATGTTTGTTTGGCGAAATCGAAAATAACGAAATGCGGTTGAATGATGCAGGACGAATCGTCTTTGAAGAATGGATAAAAACCGCCGAAATTCGAAATGAAATTGAATTGGATGAATGGGTTGTGATGCCAAACCATTTTCATGGCATATTGGTTGTAACCGATGGTATGGGCACGGCGCGCCGTGCCCATACGGTGGAACGATTTGGTCAGCCGGTTTCCGGTTCTATTCCAACGATTATTCGTTCATTCAAATCGGCCGTTACCAAACGCATCAATGAAATACGTCAAACACCAGGTGAACCGGTATGGCAGCGCAATTATTACGAACACGTGATCCGCAACGAATCCGAATGGAACCGTATTCGCCGGTACCTTGTCGATAACCCGGCGCGGTGGAACATGGACAGGGAAAACCCCGATGCCGTGAATGTGACGGGTTGGTAGGGGCACGGCGCGCCGTGCCCCTACAGTGAAACAATTCGGCCGTTCCATTGTTTATAACTCCAACCACTGGTTGGAGAAATCAGCTGGAGCCGTAATGTGTTTATCGGGGAGCACAGGGCATGAAAAATCATGAAACAGTCTGCCTCGTAATTTGTGCAGCGATCCGCTGCACAGTTGACGAACTGGCAAACCTGAACGTCGAGGCAGTGCAACAGGCGGCAGCGACCAAGCTGAACATCGAGGAGTTGGGGATATGAGGGGAAAATCTGCACATCCCGTGAATTGGCGACCGGCTCATCTCGAAGACTTGGTGTTCTTCCAACGTGGTTTCGACATTACAAAAGCAGAGCAGCGGCCAGGGGCTATTCCCGTAGTATCATCATCAGGAATCCAAAGTTTTCACTCCGCGGCGAAGGTCGAAGGCCCTGGTGTAGTCATTGGGCGTAAGGGATCGCTTGGCACCGTCCATTTTATAAATTGCCCTTATTGGCCACACGATACGACTTTGTGGAGCAAAGATCTTCGGGGAAATGATCCACGATACGTATACTACTTCATACGCACGATGGGTTTTGAGCGATACGACGTAGGTAACTCAAATCCGACCCTCAACCGGAATCACATTCACGGTCTCGATATACTTATTCCTCCGTTACGCACTCAAAAGGCCATAGTTGAGATCCTCTCAGCCTACGATGACCTCATCGAGAACAATCGGCGGCGGATTCAGTTGCTGGAACAGTCGGCGCGGCTGCTCTACAAGGAATGGTTCGTCCACCTCCGCTTCCCCGGCCACGAACACACCAAAATCATCAACGGCGTACCGGAGGGGTGGGAACGAAAAAAGATTGCCGAAGTATGCGAAACATTGGGAGGCGGCACTCCCTCGACAAAAGTTTCTGAATACTGGGACGGGGACATTACCTGGGTTGTTCCAACCGATATTACGAACAACAACAGCCTCGTATTGCTGGAATCAGAACGAAAGATTACGGAAAAAGGGCTTCGAAAGTCCTCAGCTAAATTGGTTCCTGCTGAAACAATTCTTATGACAAGCCGAGCATCGGTAGGTTTTTTCGCTGTTATGGATCATGAAGTTTGTACAAACCAGGGCTTCATAAACATCGTTCCGCACGATAGCCAATCGCGAATGTACCTGTTGTTTAATCTACTCAGCCGGGTCAATGAGATTCGCAGCAATGCAAAGGGCGCCACCTATCCCGAAATCAGCAAAGGACGGTTTCGCGAAATGGACATAATCATTCCTGGCAACACACATGTGAGCCAGTTTGGGACGATTGCATACGATGTCATTCGGCAAGTTCGTTGTTTGATGCGATCCAACATGAACCTTGCAAAAGCCCGCGATATCCTCCTGCCCAAACTGATGAATGGAGAGGTGGCGGTATGAAGCCAGTCAAAGAGGGACTCAGGCTCGCCCGGCTGATGATGGTGCTGAGTAGTATCTCGCCCTTGTTCATACTATGGGCGATTCGCGGCAATTGCCTGATACCCGAATATTGGTTTCTGGGATTTTGTCTCTTTATGGTCATTGCGCCGTCTTTGTATCTATGGCGGCGTATCGTAATAGCGAAAAAACAGAAACAGATTCGACCCATTGTGGTTGGCAAGGCTGAAGATCATCGAGATCACTTGCTGGTTTACTTGTTTGCCATGTTACTACCATTTTACAGCGCTGATTTGAGTGTGTGGCGCGACCTTGCAGCTGTATTGGTGGCACTAGGCTTTATCGTGTTCCTGTTCTGGCACCTGAATCTTCACTACATGAACATTCTGTTTGCGGTGTTTGGCTTCCATGTCTTTACCATTTATCCGAAAACAGATGACAACCCGCTGAGCGGTAAAACCAGTGTGGTTTTGATTACAAAACGCGTCGCTGTGCCTAGTAAGGAACAAATCGCGGCTTATCGCTTGAGTAATACGGTTTACTTTGAATCAGGAGGACAATAATGAAATTTGAGTTGAATGCCATTCAGACAGTACAGTTCGGCGTAGGGCGGGACGATGGTGATGAACACGCCTTTCATTGCGTGATGGTAGATGATGCTGTGCAGACTGCACTGGGTGAGATGGCCACAGAAACTTGGGCGATCATGCGGCAACTGACCAACGATCCGGTCCGCTATGAGCCTTCAGAAAAGTACTCCGGCTGCGAACATGTATATCTTCCGCTTGATGACGATCTGGCTGTGCGTATGCGAAACCTGCACGAGGCAGTCAACCTGGATATTGATCAAAATGCTCTCAATGACACGGAAGCGATGTTTTGTTATTTTGCAAAGTTCACTGACGCACGGGGCTGGAAGCTCACAGCATTAAGGCGGGCGACCCAGTTCAAGGGCGTATTGAAAAGTCGCTTACTATGGCAAAGCGGCGATGCTCTGAGGTTGATGGATGACAGGGTATTCAAGCTGGATAAGGACTTTGACCTGCTCATCGATAATCAAAGAATCCACATTCTTCGACCCAGCGGTTTCGAGTTCGCTGGAAAGCTTCAAGAAGCCATTCTTGGCGCAGTTGCGGGGAATGTGGCAACTCTTCACGCAGACCTGCCGTTTGTCCAGTTTGCTGGAATTCAAGATTACGCTAGCACTCATCCTCGCGCCGCTCGTTATCTGGCTTCTATCCGCTCACAGCAGGAAGTCGCTAAGATCGATAGGCAACATCTAATTAATACCTGTGATGCAACCGGAGTTGAAATCACTCTTAATGGGAGAGAACTTATCGTTAGTGAACGACACATCATGGGTTTTCTGGAGGTGCTTGATCGTCGCCGCTACGAAGTAAAGCTTGTGCCGAATGCACCGGAGCAATACCGGGCACCAAGTCGAACACGTCTTAGCTAGGAAGCTTCATGAACCCAAAAGATCTTCATAACCTCCTCGCCCTCGGTGAAGACTCCACCCACCAGTTCAAGTCGGATGTGAAGAATGCCGACTCCCTGGCCTCGGAGATGGCGGCCTTCGCCAATACAAACGGAGGCAGCATCTTTATTGGCGTGGCCGATGACGGTTCGACGCCGGGACTTTCAGTGCCCGATGTGTCCCGCATCAATCAACTCATCAGCAATGCCGCCAGTCACCTGGTGCGCAGTCCGCTGGCGGTGCAGACCGAGAACGTGGCCCTGGAAAACGGCCGCATTGTCATCCTGCTGACCGTACCCAAGGGGATCGACAAACCCTATTTCGACAAGAACGGGGTGATCTGGCTCAAAGCCGGGGCCGACAAGCGGCGGGTGAACTCCAAGGAGGAGTTGCGCCGCTTGTTCCAATTCACCAACCAGTTTCATGCCGACGAGCTGCCCACCAGGGCAGGCATTGATAAACTGGACAAGCTGCGTTTTCGAGATTTTTTGCGGGATGTCTACAAGCAGGAGTACCCCGATTCCCCCGACGAACTGACCCGGCTGCTGCAAAACATGAATCTGGCCACCGATGATGGCATGTTGAACCTGGCTGGGGTGCTGCTGTTCGCCGAGCAGCCGGAGTGGATCGTGCCGCAGTTTGTGGTCAAGGCGATCCGCTACCCTGGCGACAAAATCCACGCCACCGACTACCTCGACACCGAGGACTTTTCCGGTCCGCTGCCGAAAATCTTTGAGGGGGCGCTGGCTTTTGTCATGCGCAACCTGCATAAAATACAGGCAGGACGAGGGGTGAACGCTCCGGGGCTGCCTGAGATCCCCGAGGCTGTTTTCGAGGAGCTACTGGTCAACGCCTTGGTTCACCGCGACTACCTGGTCAGCGCCCCGATCCGTCTGTTTATCTTCCACAACCGCATCGAGATCATCAGTCCCGGCCATCTTCCCAACAACTTGACAGTGGAGAAAATTCGAGCCGGGAACTCCAACATCCGCAACCCGATCCTGGTTTCCTATGTGGCCAAGGGGCTGCTGCCCTACCACGGCCTGGGCTCGGGCATCAAGCGGGCGCTGGAAAAGTGGCCGACCATCGACTTTACCGATGACCACGAAGGCTGCCTGTTCACCGCCACGGTTCACCGGAAACCGGTGGAAGAGTTGGATTTGGTGAACGTTGCAACGGACGTTTCGACGAAAGACGATACAGTGTCGGGAAAGCGTCGGGTAAACGTCGGGAAAGCGTCGGGAAAGATTCTCGAAGCCTGTCGGGAAAAACCTTCTGTTACCATTCCTGAGCTGGCTGAATTGATCGGCATTACCGAGCGATCGGTGCAGCGGAACATTCAGAACCTGCAAAAGGATGGATTGTTGCGACGGGTTGGAGGAAGAAAGGAAGGCCACTGGGAGGTGATTGAATGACACCCGCCCCCTACACCGAAGACACTCTCGTCCAGCAGACTACCGCTGAGTATTTGGCGCAGAAGCTGGGTTGGGAGTCGGTTTTCGCCTACAATAATGAAACCTTCGGGCCGGATGGGATGCTGGGGCGTTCTTCCGACCGGGAGGTGGTCCTTACCCGTTATCTGCGGGCCAAGATCGTGGCATTCAATCCGGGACTGCCTGACGCCGCCTACGATGACGCCGTCCGGCAAATCGTGTCCACCTCCGCCACCCAGACCATGCAGGCCACCAACCGGGAGAAGCATGAGCTGATCAAAACCGGTGTCGCGGTGACCTTCCGAAACGGCAAGGGTGAACTCGAAAAGCGGCGGCTTCGGGTCATCGATTTCGACAACCCGCAAAACAACCATTTCCTCTGTGTCCGGGAGTTCTGGGTCCGGGGCGACCTCTACCGGCGGCGGGCGGATATCGTCGGCTTTGTCAACGGTCTTCCCTTTCTTTTCATGGAACTCAAGAACATTTCCAAAGATATCCGGGCGGCCTATGAGAAGAATCTCAAGGACTATCTGGACACGGTGCCGCATTTGTTCCATCACAATGCCGTGGTCGTTCTGGCCAACGGTTCCGATGCGAAGCTGGGCACGCTGACGAGCCGCTTCGAGCATTTCCACGAATGGAAACGCCTCGCGGAGGACCAGCCGGGGGCGGTAGATATGGAAACCCTGCTCAAGGGGGTCTGTGATAAGACCAATTTCCTTGACCTCCTGGAGAATTTTATCGTTTTTGACGATTCGTCGGGCGAGGCGAAAAAGATTCTGGCGCGCAATCACCAGTTCCTGGGCGTCAACCGGGCCATCGAGGCGGTCAGGGATCGCCGAAACCGCCAGGGTAAGCTCGGCGTTTTCTGGCACACCCAGGGGGCGGGCAAGAGCTACTCCATGGTCATGTTCACCCGGAAAATCCACCGCAAGCTGGGGGGCAACTTCACCTTCCTGATCCTCACGGACCGGGACGATCTGGACACGCAGATTTACAAAACCTTTGCCGGCTGCGGCGTGGTGGACAACGATCGGGACCCCTGCCGGGCGGTCAACGGCAATCACCTCAATCAACTGCTGACGGAGCACAAGGCGTACATCTTTTCGCTCATCCAGAAATTCAACCAGGTGGTCGATCCGGAAGAGGGCTACACGCAACGGGACGACATCATCGTCATCACCGACGAGGCGCACCGGACCCAGTACGGCACCCTCGCCCTGAATATGCGCAACGCCCTGCCGAAAGCGAGCTATATCGGCTTTACCGGAACGCCCCTTTTCAAAGACGACGAAATCACGCGGCGGGTATTCGGCGAGTATGTGTCCACCTACGATTTCCAGCGCGCGGTTCAGGACAAGGCCACGGTGCCGCTTTACTATGACGCCCGGGGCGACAAGCTGGGCGTGTCCATCGGCGATCTGAACGACCGCATCGCCGAGAAGCTCGAAACGCTGGAAATTGAAAGTGTCGATGTGGCCGAGCGCCTGGAAAAGGAGCTGAAGCGGGATTATCACATCATCACGGCGAAGAAACGGTTAAGGCAAATCGCCCGGGACTTTGTTACTCATTATTCAAAGGCTTGGGAAACCGGCAAGGCGATGCTGGTCTGCATCGATAAAATCACCTGCGTCCGGATGTACAATCTGATCACCGAGTTTTGGGACAAGCGGATCGCCGACCTGGAAAGCGAATTGAATACGACGACGGATGACCAGGAAGAAGTGTATCGGCGCAGGCAGATTCTGTGGATGCGCGAAACCCGCATCGCCGTGGTGGTCAGTGAAGAGCAGGGCGAAGTCGATAAGTTTCGTCAGTGGGACCTGGACATTACGCCGCACCGCCGCCTGATCAAAGACGGCATGGAGCTGCCGGAGTCGATGCGGATGAAGCCGCAGTTCAAAAACATGCAGCGTATGGACGTCGATGAGGCGTTCAAGGAAGAGGCCCACCCCTTCCGGGTCGCCATCGTCTGCGCCATGTGGTTGACAGGATTCGATGTCCCGAGTCTATCGACACTCTATCTTGACAAGCCGCTTAAGGCTCATACCCTGATGCAGGCCATTGCCCGCGCCAATCGTGTCAATGAGGGGAAGAACAACGGCTTGATCGTCGATTACTGCGGCATCCTAAAGAATCTGAGGAAGGCCCTGGCGACCTTTGCCGGTGTCGGAGACAACGGCCATGGGGGCGGTGGCGAGGGAACGGACCCGGCCAAGCCGGAAGAGGAACTTCTGACGGAACTGGCGGACTCCATTGCTTTTATCCGGGATTTTCTGCATGAACGGGGCGCCTCTTTGGATGACATCATCAACAAAACCGGCTTTGAACGCAACGCCGCCATTGTTGCCGCCAAGGAAGCCGCCAACGGAAACGACGAAACCCGCAAACGCTTTGAAGTCATGTGCCGGGAAGTCTTTCTCAAGTTCAAAGCATGTATCAACATCAAGGGTGTCAATCAATACCAGGCTGAGTACGGGGCGATCAATGTCATCTATAAGAGCCTTCAGAAAGATCGGGAAAAGGCGGATATATCGGATATCATTCGACAGTTGCATCAGGTGGTCGATGAAGCCATTGAACCGTGGGCTGAGTATAGCCGTGAAGACATGCCGGAATACGACATCAGCAAGATCGATTTCGACCGGTTGCGCCGGGAATTTGAGAAATGCCGCACGAAAAAAACGGTTGTTCAGAATCTCAAGCAGGCTATCGAGGAAAAACTCCAGCGGCTACTTGAACAAAACCCGCTGCGGTCCAATTTCCAGCAGCATTACGAGGAAATTGTGGCAGAGTACAACCGGGAGAAGGATCGGGTCACGATAGAAAAGACTTTCGAGGCGTTGTTCCGTTTCGTGAGTGACCTCGACGACGAAGTCAGCCGGGCGGTTCGCGAGGGCCTTGATGAAGAGTCCCTGGCCGTCTTTGACCTTATCAGGAAGCCGGATCTGAGCGCAGCCGACATCAAACGGATTAAGGCGATTGCCGTTGAATTGTTGGCAAGATTGAAAGCCGAAAAGCTGCGGGTCGATCACTGGCGGGACAAAGAGTCAACCCGTGACGCCGTCCGCCTTGCCATCAAAGATTTCCTGTGGAGCGACGAAACAGGTTTGCCGGTGGATTTATATGAGGAAGGTGAAGTGGCCGCCAAAGCGGAGGACGTTTTTGTCCATGTGTTCCGGGCATACCCGACGGTCCCGTCGCCGTTTTACGGTAATGCAGGTTTGGCATAAATAATGAATCAACATGTGAAGCAATGGTTCAAATAATGTGAACGCCTTATTTCCCGATGAATCAAAGTATTGGTTATGATGGAGGAAAAAATCATGACAACCGCCAAGACCATTCAGGAAGAAGATCGATACTCGCCGCCGTTTTTCAGGAAGATACCCATTTCAATCGAGAAGGGCTCGGGCATCCAGGTCTGGGATGAAGAGGGGAGGCGGTTTCTCGACTTCACTTCGGGCTGGGGGGTCACATGCCTGGGGCATGCCCATCCGGTGATCACCGATGCGCTGCTGGAACAGAGCCGGAAGATCGTGCAGGGGCCCAATGGGGGGCTGACCTACTCGCCGGTGCGGGCCCGCCTGCTGTCGTTGATGGGAGAGATCCTCCCGGCACCCCTGACGCGGGTGTTTTTTGCCAACAGCGGCGCGGAAGCGAACGACGCGGCGATCAAGCTGTCCCGCAAGGTGACGGGCAGGCTGGACGTGATCGCCATGGAGCAGAGCTTCCACGGGCGCACCATCAGCACCGCATCGGCCACGGGCCAGGCAAAGCACCGGGAGAAGTTCAACCCGTTGATGCCCAACTACCGGTTTGTCCCTTTCGATGACTTGGATGCGTTGAAGAAAGCCCTCGATCGCAAGGTGGCAGCGATGATTCTGGAGCCGATCCAGGGCGAAGGCGGTGTCATCATTCCATCCGACGGTTATCTCGAAGAGGCCGGCCGGCTGTGCCGGGCAAACGGCAGTCTGCTCATTATCGATGAAATCCAGACGGGGTTTTGCCGTACCGGGCCGATGTTTGCGATCAGCCCTTTGAATGTGGAACCGGACTTCATGACCATGGCGAAAGGCATTGCGGGCGGTTTCCCCTTTGGCGCCTTCGCGATGTCGGAGCGTGTCGCGGCGAAGCTTGAGCCCGGCGATCACGGGGGGACCTACTGCGGCAACCCGCTCGGCTGTGCAGTGTCTTATGCGGTCATCCGTTATCTGATCGATCAGGATGTGTCCGCCCATGTGATGAAAATGGGCGAGTTTGCCCTGAATCGTTTGCGCAGGTGGATGGGATCATACCCGGAGATGATCACGGACGTCCGGGGGAGAGGCCTGCTTCTGGCCATGGCGTTCCGCGATGAGAAAACCGCCGGTTGTGTGACGGACAAATGTCTCGATAGACACCTGTTTGTCAGGCAAACGCAGGGAAACATGATCAGGATCTTCCCGGCCCTGACCATCGGGCAGGAAGAAATGGAAGAAGGGTTCCTGTTGCTCGAAGAAGCAATCGATGAAACCTTGAGGGGAAAATAGGGCAGGGGTTATTAAATAAAATGGTGCATTCCCCGTTAATCGAAAAAAGGAAATTGGAACCAAATGGTTACGATCCGTATGGCATCTAAAGAAGACGCCGCGGCCGTCCTGGCATTGCAGAAACTCGCCTATCAATCGGAGGCGAGACTTTACAACGACTGGGCAATTCCGCCGCTGGTGCAGACCATCGAATCGTTGCTTGAGGAATTTGCCGGATCGGTCGTTCTCAAGGCCATGCTGGACGACCGCCTTGTCGGCTCGGTACGGGCCAGGCTGAATGGCGATACGTGCGAAATCGCCCGTCTAGCCGTTCATCCGGATCTCCAGGGAAGAGGCATCGGCTCCGAACTGCTGCGCAGTATCGAGGACAGGTTCGATAACGTTGCCAGGTATGAGCTGTTCACCGGCAGCAAAAGTGAAGCCAACATCCGGCTCTATGAGCGCCACGGCTATAAAATCACGCATACGAAGCCGATGTCGGAAAAGGTGTCGTTCACCTTCATGGAAAAGCGTGTCGGGAATGGGGGAATATAAGGCAAGTCTGGGGAGGGAAAATGGACCGGAAACCGGGAACGTCAAAAGAGATCCAGCGTTATCCTTATCCGAGAGGGCCCGTCGTGCATTGCCCTTATTGCGACGGGAAACACGATTTGAAGTTGATCTCCGAATCGTCGGGAAAATTTGAATGCATGAATTGCCGGGAAACATTTCTGGTGAAGAGGTAAAGATAGCATCGAGATTTTCAGATCCGTGTCCGGTTGGAAACAATGAATCCGTTTCCGCGGCGGTTATCCCGATACGGCAGCACGGAGATGAAAAGGGGGTTCTATGAAACCCATTGGTCCCCTGATGTGGAAACATCGATTCATCGAAGAATTGCCGAGGCAAGTGCAGGAAGATGAGACTTTTTTCTATCCCGCAATGGACTGCTTCAGCGAGCGGGAACAGCGGCAAATGCCGGAGGCATTCCGGGAATTCGACCGGAAGCTGATTCATGATAAGTAAAGGAAGGTGTTGGATTCGTTAAAGAACTGTTCGATCTGATACGTACAAAGGGAGGATCTGACATGATGTACTGGGGCAACGGCTGGTTCCACGGGTTCGGTTTCATTCCCATGATTCTGTTCTGGATTGTTGTCATCGTCGGCATTATTCTTCTTGTCAGACTGATGTCATCAGGAGACAGGAAAGGCGCGCCGGATTCCGACTCGGCCCTCGATATTCTCAAAAAACGCTATGCCAAAGGCGAAATCACGAAGGAACAGTTTGATCGGATGAAGGAAGACCTGAAGTAATTTCGCACAGCAAAGGGCAGGGCGACTTCCCTTGCCGTTCAGCGGGCCTTGTAATAATACCGGTTCAGGTCAAACAGGCCGGCCTCTACCGGTTCCTCTTCGTAGAACCGCTGCTGAAACCAGTCGTAGGTCTCCCACAATCTCTCATCGGCGCGATTTATGCCGTATTTTTCAAATCGTTCCAGGTCCCTTGGGCTTTTCTCAAAATGGGCCAGAAGGTCAATAAAATCAGGCAGATCTTCTTCCCGGACATCGATGAAATAGTTCGGATAGGATCCGATCAGGCCGGGAAGGAAATTCGCGCTGTCCCTGGCGGGATTGAGGCGGCCGTCCTCGCCGAACAGGAAGGAGACATTGTCGTGCCAGCGATTGATGACGATGGAGCCTGCGATGTCCTTTCCATTTTTCAGGCGGATTCTCATGTAAGCCAGGTTGGCCTCGTGTTCATTGGCCATGGAAAAAAAGGCCGTTCCGGGCTGAGAAAGAGTGATGAACGCCCGCAGGTAGTCATCCCTGGTTTCGTATTTCGCGGGCATTTGCGGATAGGTTTCCCCTGCGGGGACGTAGTTCACGGGATCGAATGCGATCTGTGCAGACGGCAGCAAGTGTTTTTTGACCACGTATTCCATGAACTCGCGCTTCGGATCCGCCGTTGTGAAGGATATTTTCGCCGGCAGGATGGACGGATAATAGCGCACCTTTTTGAGATCGACATCCAGGTACCACGACTGCATGATTTCCTCCCGTTTCTCCGGCGGCAGAAAATCCAGGAAATAACTCTCCCCTTCGATGCGCAAGTCGTCCATGTAGAGCCGTGTTGCCAACTGATGACCGGCCGTGCCGTACACGTCAAAACCGGCAACGAGGGCGTAATAGATTCGTTCCAGAAGGGGATAGTCGAGTACCCACAGGGTCTTCGGGAGGTTCCCCAGCACCCCCTTGTGAGAAGATCCCCCGTCGAAATGGCGATAGACGGTCAAAACCGGCGCATCATCGGCCCGGTTGCCCTTCCAGATGGCGTCGTACCCCAGGCCGTTGTAGTTCAGCGCGGCGTAGTAATCCTGCCGGGTTTTGTAGAAATCGTTTGACGCTTCCCTATAGGCATCGGTCAGTGCCGAGAAAATACGCAGGTCGCTTCCCTTCTCGATGGGCATCCGCAGCTTGTCGCTGTGTAATTTCAGAAAACCCGGGTACAAAACGCTCAGATCATGATCCGGATCCATGAATAAGACCCAGAAGTGATCATCGATCACATTGAGGGCGATCTGTCCCTTGCAGACCGGGCCACGGATGAAGGTCATGATGATGTAGTAGGCATTGTCCAGTAAAAAAAGATAGCGTGACCGTGGCGGGATTTGCTCGAAGGCCACGAATGGATTGGCGCTCACGATCGGGTCATAGCCGACCGGATGTGGGGGCTGCAGCCACTCCGGACGGATGAAAAGTTCTTTGAAGCGCTGCAGTTGCGCATCATTGAGATGAAAGACCATGTGGGTCTTGTGGACGATGGTCGAGTGGATTTTCCGGAAACGGTAGTAGACCCGCTCGACGCCGGGATCGTCATAGGGACGCACGGTGGCGATCAGATCCAGGGGCCGGCCGGGAGGGGTCCTTGAACGGACCAGTTCATAGAACTCATTGGTCGGGGTGCCGAATTTAATATGGGCCAGGAACAGGTGATCGTAGAGATAGCGAGCCGTCATGGCGTGCTTGGCATCATCATGGTTCAGAAATGCTTCCCACTGCCTGATGGCTGCGGCGTCGCCGGCCTTTGGGGCGGTCAGTTCCGCCTGCCGGGCGGCGTCGGGGCCTTTCGCGCCCT
>Ga0302253_1000836_pt1 | contig 21945 bp, 19 predicted proteins | sample AAG_RA_Trp_MG_FD_193537 | JGI IMG/M metagenome (GOLD analysis project Ga0302253, IMG submission 193537) | Enriched activated sludge microbial communities from anaerobic digester in WTTP, New Holstein, Wisconsin, United States - AAG_RA_Trp | ecosystem: Engineered > Bioreactor > Anaerobic >...
CCAGTTTATCTATCCGATTGATTCGTCCAGGATAATGCAGGTGCTAAAGAAGAAAGTTGCGCAGATGCAATCGGCGGTGCGCATTAATCAAGAGAAAGGGCTGGTAAGTGATCCTGCCCTTGAAACGGCATTGCAGGATGCGGAAGAGTTGCGCGTGCAGATTCAACGTGGGCAGGAAAAGTTTTTCCAGTTTGCGTTGTATTTTACAATTTATTCAGATGATGAGAAAAAAATCGCAAAAGCAAGTAAACAGCTTGAAAGTATGCTGGGAAGCCGTCTTGTACTGACAAAGAAAGCTGAGCTTCAATCTGAGCACGGTTTTAATTCCTGTTTGCCAATGTGCCTTGATGAACTGGAGATTGTCAGGAATATGAATACTTCGCCGCTTTCAACAACTTTCCCGTTCAGTTCCGCTGATCTTACTTCAAATGAAGGTATTCTTTATGGATTAAACAGGCATAATGACAGTCTGATTATTTTTGACAGGTTTTCTTTGGAAAATGCTAATTCAGTTGTCTTTGCGAAATCGGGAGCAGGTAAGTCATATGCGGTTAAGCTGGAAATCCTGCGTTCAATGATGATTGGTACGGATGTGATTGTAATTGATCCTGAAAATGAATATGAAGCGTTGGCTCAGACGGTTGGGGGGACATATCTGCGGGTTTCTTTGACTTCAGATAGGCGCATTAATCCTTTTGATGTTGGCGCGCCTTTTGAAGGTGAAGAGGTTCAGCCTGGGGACTTGTTACGTTCGAATATTATTAACCTGCATGGGTTGTTGAAAATCATGCTTGGAGGGGTTAATCCAGAGGAGGAAGGTATTCTGGATAAGGCTTTGATAGATGTTTATGCCCTGAAAGGTATTACAATGGAGGTAGTTGATCCTTCGGTGTTCCCATCGCCAACAATGGAAGATCTTTACGATATTCTTTCCACAATGGAGGGAGGTACCAGTCTGGCACAGCGTTTGCAGAAGTATACATCGGGTACGTATTCCGGATTATTCAATAAACCAACCAATATCGATCTGGAAAGTGGGATGATGGTTTTCTGTATCCGTGATTTGGAAGATGCCCTTAGGCCAGTTGCCATGTATATAATTCTGAATTACATCTGGAACAGAGTTAGAAGCAAACTCAAGAAACGTATTCTGGTTATCGATGAGGCCTGGACGATGATGCAGTTTGAGGATTCAGCAAAGTTCCTTTTTGGATTAGTGAAGAGGGCAAGAAAATATTATCTGGGAATTACTACAATTACCCAGGACGTAGAGGATTTTGTAAAAAGCCCTTATGGTAAGCCGGTTATCACAAACTCTTCGATGCAGCTTTTATTAAAACAGGCGCCGGCGGCAATTGAGTATCTTCAAAAAATCTTCAATCTGACGGAAGGTGAAAAATATATGTTGTTAAACAGTGGAGTAGGGCAGGGATTGTTCTTTGCAGGATTGAAACATGTTGCTATCCAGATAATAGCTTCTTATACGGAAGATAAAATTGTCACTACCAATCCGGAAGAGATCCTGAGGGGTCGTGAAACTACAGATGTTTATGAATCTGCCAAATAGGTTTTATTCGCCAGGGTTTAAAATGGGTTAAACACAAAACAGTTTTTTAGACTAGAGTTTTGTAATTTCGTCGATGGCCCTTTGTAGCTGGGTGTCGGTTTTTCCAACCAAGTCGTCTTTAGTGGCAACAACCTGGATGTCGGGGGTTAACCCGATTTTATTGATATCTCTTTTAAGAGGAGAAAGCCATTTGGCCACACTGAGTTTTAAAAGAGAGTTGTCTTCGTAGGTTGTAACTTCCTGGACGGTGCCTTTACCATAAGTTGTTTCACCAATCAATTTACCTATTTTGTAATCCTGAAGGGCAGCGGCTACCACTTCGGCTGCGGAGGCGGTATTTTTATTAACCAGTACATAAATAGGTATGGCTTTAACTTCACCCTGTCCCTGTGATTTTTGGGTAATGTTTTCGTCGGCAACTTTCAGGTACATTATTACTTGATCATTGGTGATAAAATGTCCAAGGACGCTGTAGGCAGTGTCCAAATAGCCACCCGGATTGTCTCTAAGGTCTAAAACGAGACCTTTGGGGCTTTTCTGCATGGTCTCACTGATGATGTCGTCAAACTCGCTATCGGTGCTGTTGGTGAATTGGGCGATAGAAACGTATCCAATGTTTGCGGGTACTGTAACCGGGCTTGCCTGTAACTGGTCAACGGAATTCAGGGTTACCTGCTGTCGGGTTATAGAGAAAGATTTGGTGATTCCGTCTCTGTTTATTTTGAGATTTACGGTGCTGCCTGCGGGCCCTTTGATTAAGTTGATCAGTTCTTCTCCGGTAAGATCCGTGACCGTTTTGCCGTCAACTTCCTTAATAATATCTCCGGCTAAAACTCCCGCTTTTTCAGCAGGAGAATCTTTGATTACTGAAACGATGATGAAATTGCCATCGTACTGGTCGATAACTGTTCCGATACCTTCATATGAGCCTTCCAGATTTTGTTGGAGCTGGGTTGCTTCTGCTGGTGGATCAAAGACGGAATATGGGTCTTTGAGTGAATTGACCATGCCGTCTATTGCTCCATAGATAAGTTTGTCCTTGTCGAGAGTATTTTTTTCAAGATATTGGGTGTTGATTTTATTCCATACATTTACAAAGATGGGGAATTTGGTGTTTTCCATTAGCTGTTTCTCGGTATCATCAAGAGTGTATCCGCTATCAGTTTGGATGATGATGGTTCCTCCACCACCTGATTCCCGGTACAATTGGGCCTGGTAAAGCAGCCCGACGGCTTCGGCCCTTGTTAATAGTTTGTAAGGAAGGAATTTTTTGTCGGTGCGGTCAAAATAAAGACCGGATAATTCAGCGGCTCTTACAAGGTAAGCAAAGGAAGATTTTGGGTTTATGTCGCTAAAAATGAGAGGGGTAGTGTCTTTTATATAGGGAGCAGGGATGCCTTCTACTGGCATGATCAGTTTTAATGCATCGATTTTAGTAATGGTTTGTCCGGGATAGTAGTTGGGGACATCAGGGTTGTATTCCAGAATGCGTACATTTATTCCTTCGCTTATATATGGAGCAAACCAGCTATCAGCAGGAACATCTGTGAATTTTGTCTGGTAGAGCCTGTCGGCTGGTTTAAAGCCGATGTGGCTGAACAGTAATTTAAGGAGTTCAGCTCTTGTAATAGGGGCTTCTGGCCTAAAGTAGGTTTTTCCGTACCCTCCAATGATACCCTGGTCTTCCAGGGCGCTGATGGCTTCGTATTGAGGGTGTGTTGATGGGACATCGCTGAAAGAGGCAAGCGCTGAGCAGGGGGTTAGCGATAATGATAATAATATGCCGAAAGCAATGCTTAAAAAGGTTATTTTGTTTGAGTTATTCATAGAAGGGTTTTTGAGTGAATTTTGCTTTAAAACTGGAGCATCGTAGAGATTTAAGCACAGTTGGTTTTTAATTACAAATTATTAGGTAAATTAAGCCAATAAACGCAATTTTAATGATTTACATAATCTTGGAAAAAAGCTATAATATAAAGATAAATAAAGCTAAGTCATTGGAAGTTAAACACTCATGAAAATACTGAAGAATCTAGTAATGATAATTTTATCTCTGGCAATTCTGGCCGGGGCAGTGTTTTATGAGAGTTTTTTGAATTCCCAGGTTGTAAAGGCGATGGAAAAACAGGTGACGGTGTTTCCGTTTAAGAATGGAGTTACTGTGGTAAGGGGCGGTCAGAAAATTTCCGTGGATGGGGAATATGCTCTTAAACAAAATGATGAAATTATTACTGGTGATTCACAGTCAGCAGAAATAAGGTTCTATGAGAATGCAGTTGTGAGGGTAGAGCCGAAATCTTCAGTGTTGTTTGCTTTGAGCGATAATTTGACTGATAGTTATGCTTTATCATTAAAGAATGGGCAAGTGTGGGTCAATACATCGTTGGCTGCAATCAATTTAAATGTTTTTGCAGGGCTTAGTGTGATTATTCCGGATGGAGCGGTTTTCAATTTAAATTATGATGGAATAAAAAGTAACTTGTGGGTTTTTACAAATCAGGTTGAGGTTGGCTTACTTAAATCCCAAAGTGACACGGGCAGGATGTATGTCCCTCATGATAAGGGTTTTGTAAATTATTATCTCGTACCGCAGGGAAATCAGAGTTCGGTAGTTGATGAAAAAGTCATTTCAGAAGCGGATGCGATAGCGAAGCTTTTATATTCCAAGTTAGTTAAGGAGTTTCAGGTAGGGGTTATAGATCGTGCAAGTGTGGCAAATGAAGCCTGGTATAATAAAAATCTGGATTTGGACAGGACTTTTAAAGAATCTGTTTCCAGGAATAGTGCTGCCATTATAGATGCAAGAAATATAAAAATAACTGATTTAAATTCCATCTGGTATCAAGTTAAGAAGCTGACAGATGCTGCTAGTAATGCCTTGATAATGTCCAGAGATAAGCAGGTGCAACGTTATCTGGATGATGTTTATACTAATCTTTATGATAGTGAATATCTTTTCCAGTACGGGCGTTCAACGGAAGGGACTGAGCGGCTGAATCTTTTTATCCAGTCGTATAATGATTTGAAGAATAATAGCGACGATGATGTTCGGGCAAAGTTACTTAAAAAACTGACAGAATCCTATAATGGGTTGAGTTATGTCTATCCTGATGATCGTCAGTTTGGTGTGAAGGTGGCACTCCGGGAGTTGTTGATGCAGAACTTGTCTATGCAGGATATCAATGGCCGTCTTGCCCTTATAAGAGAAGATATCAATTACGCCTATGATCTTGCCAATAAGAACCGTTTGAATGCCAGGCTTAGTCTGGAAAGGTATTTTAAAAATCTTTCCACTTTGTTAAGTCAGCAAAAAAATCTGCTTCGGGCTACGCCATATTTAATGGCTGAAGAAAATGCGATTATGGACAATCTGTTTAAGCAGAATTCAGTCTTTTACCAGGATTCATTTTTTCAGTTGAAACGGGCCTGGGAAAGTGAGTATCTTGCACTTTTGCCAAATGGAAGCGGAAAGGATGAGGAAAAGCAGACTATTGTAAGTAACAAAATTGATTTCTTGAAACAACTTCAGTTTTATTTCCTGCAAAATCAGGTTCCTTTGCAGGAGGCGCAAAAGATTGCTTTTAGATTAATAAATGAGATTAAAGATTTAATGACTGGTGAAGCAGTTGGTATTAACGAGCTGTTTGCTGTCAGGCTGAAAGATTATGGAGTATTTTTGAGATTTTTGAATTCTGATCAGGTTGTTAATTTAAGGGGGACAACAATTCAGGCCAGTTATAACCAGTTTGTTAAAGCGCAAAGCGGGGTTTCGGTTGGGGTTGAAGAGTTCCTGCAGGAAACTGGTAATGTTTCGACTGCGGAAGAGAGTTTAACCGTGGCTCAGATTGCCGCCAGGATTAAGAGTGATTTTAGTGCAATAGAGGTGCTTCAGGTTGATCTTGGAGAAATCAGTTCCCCAGATCAGGAGCTAGTTAGAGTTACGCAGGGATTTATCAACAATATTTCTTTTAGTGCCGTTTATGACTGGAAGCTTAAATTGATATCGAATGTTGTGGTTGAGGGAAAAACATTGATAAGAAGTGCGGTTTCCCTTGATAAATTTAAGGAAATAATGGTTCCGCCAGAAACGCAACAGGTTACGCAGGAAATTGTGATTACGGAAGAACAGGTTTCATTACCGGGGACTCAGCTTACTCAGGGACAGACTACTCAAACACAACTTCTTGAAACATCCCAGCAGTCTCAGCAGGTTACTGAAACTCAACAGTCCGGAGTGAAGAGAGTGCCAAGGGTGAAAAAATAGGTTTTGGAGTTGGATTGCAAAATGGCTGGATTGTCAAAAAATGGCATGAATTAATCCTTTGCAATAGGCTCTTAATATGCTAGACTCCACCCGTACTCAATTTTTTTGGGGTTTTAATTTAGCAAGTATGGATAAAGATAAAACTAAAGCGTCCTCGTATTCAGCTGATAATATTCAGGTTCTTGAAGGTTTGTCTGCCGTAAGGAAAAGACCTGGTATGTATATAGGCACCACCGACGTGGCGGGTTTGCACCATTTGGTGTGGGAAGTGGTTGATAATGCCATTGATGAGGCAATGGCCGGTTTCTGCCGCAATATTGAAGTTCGTTTGTATAAGGATGGCAGTTGTAGTGTTAAGGATGATGGCCGTGGTATTCCAGTGGATATACATTCCAAAACTGGCAAATCCGCATTGGAAACAGTTCTTACTATTTTACATGCAGGTGGTAAGTTTGGTGAAGGTGGAGGTTATAAGGTTTCCGGAGGTTTGCATGGTGTAGGCGTTTCCGTTGTTAATGCACTTTCGACCAAGTTGATTGCCCAGGTTTATCGTGATGGAAAGGTCTATGAGCAGGTTTACGAAAGAGGTGTTGCAAAGAGTGATGTAAAAGTTGTTGGTGAGGCGGAAGAGCATACGGGAACTTGTATAACTTTCTATCCGGATCCGGAAATTTTTGAAATTACCAGTTTTGATTTTGAGACTGTTTTGAATCGTTTGAGACAGCAGGCTTATTTGACCAAGGGAGTGAATATCAAGGTTATTGATGAGCGCAATGATGAGAAGTATCAGTTCTATTTTGAAGGCGGTATTAAGTCATATGTCTCCCATCTTAATAAAAATCGTGAAACGATTGGAGAAGTTGTGTATCTTGAAAGGCTTGCCGACGAAGGAAATATTGAAGTAGCTCTCCAATATACGACTTCATTTAATGAGCAGATTTATACTTTTGCCAATAACATTCATACTACGGAAGGTGGTATGCATCTGACTGGCTTCAGATCCGCTTTAACCAGGACAATTAACAATTATGCCAGAAAGTACGACCTGTTAAAGGAAAAGGAGGATAATTTGTCTGCAGAAGATGTTCGTGAAGGCTTGACGGCCGTGGTTTCGGTAAAAGTCGGTAATCCACAATTTGAAGGCCAGACAAAAAGTAAATTGGGGAATGCTGAAATGAGAACGGCGGTTGAAAATGTGTTTGGGCAGGCTTTTGAAGAATATATGGAAGAGCATCCTACTGATGCCAAGGCTATTTTCAGTAAATGCGCATTGGCAGCAAGAGCACGTTTGGCAGCCAGAGCTGCAAGGGATACTGTTATCAGAAAAGGGGCTCTTGAAGGAATGACTTTGCCAGGTAAGCTTGCCGATTGCTCCAGCCGTGATGCTTCAAAGTCTGAGTTGTTCATTGTAGAGGGAGAATCAGCCGGTGGTTCGGCAAAGATGGGACGTAATCGTGAATTCCAGGCAATCCTTCCGTTAAGAGGTAAAATCCTGAATGTTGAACAATCCCGTATGGATAAGATTTTGGCAAATCAGGAAGTAAAGAATTTGATTATCGCCTTGGGAGTTGGAGTTGGAGAAGTTCTTGATATCGAAAAAATACGCTATCATCGGGTTGTGATAATGACTGATGCTGATGTTGATGGTCAACACATCCGGACTCTGCTTTTAACGCTTTTCTTCCGTTATTTAAGGCCAGTGATAGAACAGGGGTATGTATACGTTGCTCAGCCTCCTTTGTATAAGGTTCAGCAGGGTAAGAAGGTGGCTTATGCTTATACGGAAGAGCAAAAGGAGCAGATAATGTCACAGTTTGATACAAGTATGAAGATTAGTACTCAGCGTTATAAAGGTCTTGGTGAAATGAATCCGGAGCAGCTTTGGGAAACGACGATGGATCCGGAGGTTAGAACGATGTATAGAATCCAGATTACTGATGCTGAAGAGGCTGACAGGGTTTTTGAAATGCTGATGGGAGGAGAAGTGGCTCCAAGAAAGAAGTTTATCCAGGCTCATGCCAAGAAAGTAAAGAACCTTGATATTTAAAGACGACATCAATATAATGACCGCGTTTTGTAAATGTAATCATTGCTTAGGCAATTAAAAGGAGGTGATATCTATGGCAATAAAAATATACAGGAATCCGAAAGAATCATTGGACCGTCTTCTATCAAAATTTAACAAGAAGGTTCAGGCAAGTCGTGTTCTGTTAGAGGTTAAAAGCAGACGTTATTGGAAACGTGATGAAACTCCAAGGCAGATCAGGCAAAAGGCAATTTGGCGCGATTATTACAGGAATTTGCGCAGCAAGATGCAATATTATTAAAGTTTTTTGTCTAAGCCCCCGGCATAACGGGGGCTTTTGTTTGTTATATGAAAATAGGTGAAGCTATAAAATTGGCAAAGCAAAAGGTTGGTACCAAGCCAGATGGGGACTTGGCGATTGATGTGCTTTTAAGTTTTTGTTTAAAGATGAGCAGAGAAGAGCTGTTTCTTGCTATGGGTAGTGAGTTACCTGTCGATATTGAGAAAAAGTTCACTTCACTTCTTGGCCGGTTTGAGGAAGGTGAGCCAGTGGCTTATTTGATAAATAATAAACAATTTTACGGGATTGATTTATTTGTGGATGAAAGGGTCTTAACTCCGCGTCCGGAAACCGAAATATTGGTAGATAAGGTTCTTGAGTATGCGAAAGGTCGTGGAGAACTTAAGGTTCTAGATATTGGTACCGGATCAGGTAATATTGCGATTGCCGTGGCTTTAAATAATTCTGCACTGGATGTAAGTGCTTGTGATGTTTCCGAGTCGGCGCTTCAGGTGGCCCGGATAAATCTGGAGAGATATAATTTACAGGAAAGGGTGAATTTATTTAATTCAGATCTGTTAAGTGGGGTAACTGATCGCTTTGATGTTATTGTGGCAAATTTGCCGTATATTGGAACGGAAAGGTTTAATTTTGTAAGTAAGGAGACCTATGATTTTGAGCCGCATGTAGCTCTTTTTGGAGGTCAGAATGGACTTCAGCTTTACGATAAGCTTTTTAGTCAGATTGCGGAAAGGGATTGGCGTCCATCTTTGTTACTTGGAGAATTTGGTTTTTTGCAAACCGAGGAGATGGAGTTGTTACTGGATAAATATTTTAAATTGGAACGCAGGTTTATTGTGAAAGATTATGCTTCAATTGACCGTGTTTTTATGGTAAATTTTGCTTAATAAAAAGGATTATATAAAAATATTATGATAGAAAAATTACAGAAAATAGAGGATGAATTCCTGGAGATAGAAAGGAAACTGGTTGATCCTGGTGTTATTTCCAACCAGGTGGAGTTTAAAAAGTTAATGCGAAGGCACAAGGAGCTTTCGGCAGTGGTTGATCTTTTTAGGAAGATGAAAAAGACAGAGGCCGATATTAATGATTCTGAGGAGATTTTAGCGGCCGAGAGTGATGAAGAGATGCGTGAATTTGCAAAGGAACAGCTGAAATCTGCAAAAGAAGAGTTTCCGAAGCTGGAAGAGGCTATCAAGGTTGAGTTGCTGCCAAAAGATCCGGATGACTTTAAGAATGCTATTTTTGAAATCAGGGCCGGGGCCGGTGGGGAAGAGGCGGCGCTTTTTGCCTATGAGCTTTCCAGAATGTATATGCGATATGCGGAGCATCAGGGTTTTAAACTGGAAATGATTAACAAGAGTGATGCAACTGCCGGTGGGGTTAAGGAAATTGTGTTTAAGCTTATAGGAGAGGATGCCTATGGTAAAATGAAGTATGAAAGTGGCGTCCATAGGGTTCAAAGAGTCCCGGTAACTGAAAGTACGGGAAGAATTCATACTTCCACTGTAACGGTTGCTGTTTTGCCTGAAGTTGAAGATTTTGATATTGAAATAAAGGATTCTGATCTTAGGATAGACGTTTTTAGAGCCGGGGGACCAGGGGGACAGAGTGTTAATACTACCGACTCGGCAGTAAGACTTACCCATATTCCAACTGGATTGGTTGTGATTCAGCAGGACGAAAAATCGCAATTAAAGAATAAAAATAAGGCGATGGAGGTTTTGCGTTCAAGATTATACGCAATGGAGCAGGAAAAGCGTGAAAAAGAGCTTGGGGAAAAGCGCCTGAATCAGATCGGTACAGGGGACAGATCTGAAAAAATCAGGACTTACAATTTTCCGCAGGATCGTGTTACTGACCATCGTATTAAGCAGAGTTGGAGCAATTTACCATCGATTATGGATGGTAATATTGATGATATTGTCGAAGCTCTCAGGATTGAAAATCAGGCGAAGCTTTTGGCTGTTCAGTGATTATTTCAAGCAGTTGCGATACTGAATGATAGTTTTACGCTTTGAGTAAAACTATTGTTCAACGTGGCGTTTTTGTTTTATTCAACTGTTTGTTTCAATTATAGTTCAATATATTTGTTCGCGGTTTTGATTTTTTATTTATTTATAGATGATAATCGATATTTTTTGTTGTTAAGGCTTTTGTGTATTTTTTGTATCAAGGATATTGGGAGTTTTTTTTGTTTTAAAAAGGGCATTTAACGCTCTTTGTCGATATTTTTTATTGCTGTTATAAAAGGCTATAAACGTTTTGCTGAAGCTAAAAAGCTACATTTTTGTTCAAAAATATAGTTCTTCGTTACCGGTTTTTAGCTTATAAATGGCTTTAATGGTGATAATCCTCTTAGATAGGCACGAATATCTTTGTGATCTTTGGGGCTTGGAGGACGGTTGGTTGGATTTTCTGGCTCTTCTGATGAGGCTGGAGGAATGTCAGAGATTGTATTTGGATCTTGGGCGTCGGTTTCCAGATTGATGACGACAGGCGGGATATCCTGATCGGGTTCATGTTTACCTGATGGTAAAGATGGATTTTCGTGATCGGGGGTGGCGTTTGTCCTCATATGATTCAGTTATTTGTTTTAATATAGTTTTTGCTGTAAGTTGGTGTCAATTAAATAAGTCGATGTTTACAGATTCACATTCCCATATCCATTTTACTCCCGAGTTTCCTGATGTTGCGGATGTTATTGCCAGAGCTGAAAATAATGATGTAAAACGTCAGGTTTTGGTTGGTTGTGGGCCCAGGGATTGTTTTGCGCTTCCTGCTTTTCTGAATAAGTACAAAGAGAAAGATTTTTGGGGGAGCGTAGGGGTTCATCCTCATGATGCTGATAAAGTTACGGAAGTTATGTTGAAAGATTTTGCCCGTCTAATTGATCGGGCCGATAAGATTGTAGCTATTGGAGAGATTGGTTTGGATTATTATCGGAATCTGCAGCCTGAAAATATACAGAAAAGAGCTTTTATTACGCAGCTTGATTTTGCGAAGCAGCTTGGAATGACAGTAATAATCCATGTCAGGGATGCGTGGGATGATGCGTTTAAGATACTGATGGATTTAAAGATGGAAAAAGTGATATTGCATACGTATAGTGGGGGAATGGAGTTGGCAAAAAAGTTTTGGGATAAAGGTTATTATATGGGCATATCCGGGGTTGTCACTTATCCCAAAAATGAACTTTTAAGGGAAATTGTAGCCGAAGCTCCAATGGAGCGGCTATTGCTTGAGTCTGACTGTCCTTATTTGTCGCCGCAGCGGTATCGTGGGCAAAGAAATGAACCGGCTTATATTGTAGAAACGGCAAATGAAATTGCCCGAGTTAGGAACGTGGATGTGGAAGAAGTGGCACAGGTTACTTCTTCAAACACTCTTTCAGCCCTGGGTGTTGGCGTTCAGGTACTATGAAGCGGTTTTGATTATGGAAACAAGATCGCTAAAAGATTCCACTTTAATTGCATCTGTTTTTTCACTTTTCTGTTTGGGGGTAACCACAATGTCAAAACCGGTTTTGGCCGATTCCATGATTCTTTTTGGCAGGTGGCTGATGGATCTTAATTCTCCAGAAAGGCCCACTTCGCCCAGATAGACTGTATTGGATGGAAGTGGCGATTTCTTGAGAGATGAAATTATAGCCATAATGACGGCAAGATCGGCGGCAGGGTCGTTGAGTCTAAATCCTCCAACCACATTTACGTAGACGTCCTGGTTGTTGAGGTTGTGATTTAAGTGCCTTTGGATAACAGCTACCAGGAGTTGAAGACGGTTAACGTCAAATCCGCTGGCCGCTCTTTTGGGGTAACCGAATTGGGTATAGTTGGTGAGTGCCTGGACTTCAAGAAGGATTGGTCTGGTTCCTTCTACGGTTGCGGTTATGGCTGAGCCGAAACTGTCCTGTTTCCGCCCTTCAAGAAAAAGTTTAGAAGCATTTTTTACTTCAATAAGACCTTCTTCTGCCATTTCAAAGAGCCCGATTTCGTTGGTTGAACCGAAGCGGTTTTTTAGGCTGCGCAGAATACGAAGGTTTTGAATTCTTTCGCCTTCAATGAGCAGGACTGTGTCTACAAGGTGTTCGAGGATTTTGGGGCCGGCCAGGTTGCCATCTTTGGTTACATGGCCGATGATGATGATTGGGGTGTCGCTTTTCTTGGCGTAGTCCATTAAAGCTTCGGTGCAGTAGCGGACCTGGTTGATGCTGCCGGCTATCGAAGGAATATTTCCAGATGATAAAACCTGGATGGAGTCGATGATCATAAGTCCCGGTTGCAGGTTTTCGGCAGTTTCAAGGATGTTTTCGAGTCCGGTTTCAGAAACAACACTGATATTTTCGTTGTTGATGCCCAGCCTGGTGGCTCTTGAGGCAATCTGGTGAGGTGATTCTTCTCCGGAAAAATAAATGATTGAGCTGAAATTGGGAGCTGTTTTTTGGCAGATTTTTAAAGTTAGTGTGGATTTGCCGATGCCAGGTTCTCCGCTAAGCAGAATCAGGCTGCCAGGGACAATTCCTCCGCCAAGAACCCGATCGACCTCTTCCAGGTTTGTTAAAAGGCGCTTTTCTTTGGTGCTAACCTGGGAAAGGGGAGTCGGCGTCAGTTTTATTCCTTTGTGGGATCGACTTTTTGGTAGCTGCTCCTGAACGTCTTCGGTAAAGGAGTTCCAGGCGTCACATTCAGGACAGCGGCCAATCCATTTTGGGGAACTGGCTCCGCATTGGGTGCAAAGGTAGGTGGTTTTAAGTTTCATGTTTTGGTGATTCGTGGTTTAGGATTTTATTATAGACATTTTCGGTCTTTTGGGCCATTTCTTTGGCATCGAATTTTTTGACATCGTGGTTTCCCAGAAAAGCGATTTTTTCACGTTGAGCCTTGTTTTTATAGATTTCAATAATTTTATCTGCAAGAACCTGGATGTTGGCAGGGGGGACAAGTTCCCCATTTTTATGATTATTTATTATTTCTGGGATGCCGCCGACGTTGCTGGCAATAACAGGAAGTTGGCAGGCCATTGCTTCCAGGAGGACTAAACCAAAGGCTTCTTTAATGCTTGGCAGTATAAAGAGGTCACTGGATTTTAATAATTTGGGGATGTTTTTCTGAAATCCAAGTAGCACAATTTTATTATCCAGGTCTAAATTTTTTATTAACTTTTTAAGTTCGTTTTCCTGCGGCCCTTCACCAAGTATAACAAGCTTGGCCTTAGGGATGGTCTCGGCAACTTTTTTGAAAGCTTCAATAAGGTATTTTAGCCCTTTGCGCGGGTGAAGGGCCGCGATGCATTCAATAATAAAATCGTCCGCTTCGGATTTAAACTGTACGGTGCGGATTTTCTGTTTTTCCTGGGCTGAAAAACGCAATAAGGCTTTTTCAAATTCGGCCAGGTCGATGCCGTTATGGATTACGCTGATGCGGTTTTTAAGTTCGGGATATTCTTTAAGCAGAAGGTCATGATTGGCGTTAGAAACGGCAATGGTGTGTGCGGTTTTTTTGAGGCATTGCTTTTTGAGGCTTCGTTTGATCCCCCGAAGCGGAAATGGGTCGTGTTCGGTTGCAATGATTTTGGTCACTTTTCGGTCAGTTGCATAAAAAGCATAACGGCAGCTTCCGGGGTTCCAGAGGTGAAGGTGTAGGATTTCCGGTTTTAGATCGTTTAAGATCTTTTTTAGTGCGGTAAAATGTCTTGGATCGTGTTTATGGGCTACTTTAACGGCATGAAACGGTATCTTTAGGGTTTTCAGCTGTTCCTGCCATGTTTTTAACTGTTTATAATCGGAAAAAACAAAGGTAACCTGATATTTTTCCGGATTCAGGTGGCTGGCAAGAAGGGTCATGTGCCGTTCGGCTCCGCCGTAAATAGGAGTATCGGTATAGAATACAACTTTAATCATGTAATGAGTTAGGCAATTACAGACGACAATTATTTTATATCACAGCGGCTGTTTTAGTCCAAACCACTAAATGTATAAAATTTCTTGAATTAGGAATTAATCTTTGATAACCTCTGTTTCGCTAATGTCTTTGAAATTTTTTTGGGTCAATAGCTCAGTCGGTAGAGCAGTCGCCTCTTAAGCGAATGGTCGCAGGTTCGATCCCTGCTTGACCCACCATTTCAGTTTGTACTCATGATTTCTAGAAATATGAAAAGATTGTTAATTACGGCAATGTTAATTTTGACGTGGGGTTCTTTGGGGTTAGGGGTAGCGAAAGCTGCAGAATTGAGTATCGCAGATGTGGCCAAGCACAATACGGCACAGGATTGTTATATGGCGATTAATGGCAAGGTTTATGATATAACGTCTTATTTTGGTTCTCATCCGGGCGGTGATTCCTACCTGCTTGAAAGCTGTGGTATTGATGCTACGTCTGCATTTGTATCAAAGGGCGGTGAAGGAAGTGATCATTCACGTTATGCTTATGATTTATTGAAAAACTATTATGTTTCGGATTTGGCCGCAAATTCATCCCTGACTGCAAGTTCAGCTCTGGCTGCAGGGCCGTCTGGCAATCTATCTGTTGCTGAAACCAAGGTTGTGACAGTTGGATTTCGTTATCCGTTGGTATTTGTAATTGGCGGGATATGGCTTTTGTTATTGTTTTTCCATTATTTGATGGGAAAAAAGTATGGGAAGATTTTTAATCGTGGTTTATTGATGAGGGCAACAAGTCTGATTATGTTGATTGCTTTTATCATGGTTGCGGCTGGTGGTTTATATATGACTTTTGCCGGAAGGATGGTTATAAAAGGGTTTGATACAATTATGATTCACGTTTATTCCGGTTTTGCCTTTGCCATGGCTGCCTTTACCCATCTTTATCTGCATTTAAGGGATATATCTATTTATCTTAAGATGCTGTTTCGAAAAAAAGACCCATCCTGAGTGTTGATGGGCCTTTTTAAGTTGGTTGGTGGAACTTTGGAAGATTAATTTGTTACGATGATTTTGCCTTTAATGTTGGTGTTGTACTTGTCGTGATAGTAAAAGGTTCCAGTTGTGGTGAAGGTCTTCTGATAGGTGGAGTTCAATTTAAGAGTTGAACTGTTTATGTAATATGAAGTCCGATCTCCAGTAACGCTATGGTTGCGGTTATCCTGATTGACCCATTTTACAGTGCTCCCACGCTTAATGGTAATGCTTGATGGAGAATAGAGATTGTTTTTGATGTATACAGTTCTGGTGGTTTGGGTAGATGTGGATGAAGAACAATAGTAGTAGGTCCTGGTGGTGCTATTATAGCAGCGGTTGCTTGAGGTGTTTGTGCCGCATCGGTAGTAGATATCGTTAGCGCTGTCATAGCAGTAACCGTTATAGTTGTTGTTGTAATTGTTGTAGTTGCTGTAATTGTTATCGTAGGTTGTGTCGCGGAAATCTGAGAAATTTCCCACTACGTTGCCATCTAAATCGGTAACCTGGTTAAGTTCTTCCGAAGCGGTGCGGCCGTTATAATAGTTGTAATTATTATTGTAATTGTTGTACCAGTAGTAGTTATTGTCGTAAGAGTAAGGGCTGTAATACTGGGCGCTTGCTACCGCCGGCAACATGATTGTTCCCAAAATGGATAGAATTACGGCTATCCGGGTAATTAAGGAATTGTTTTTCATATGTTTGGGTTAATTGTTACGTAGGAGGTAGGATTATTTAACAAAATATATGATTTTGTCAAAAATAAAGTCTGCTTTTTAGTGTGTATGATTTAAATTGTGGGGACTTCGTTGGCGTTTTTTACGATAATAGTACCCTTCATTGAAGGATGCAGACTGCAGTGATAAGCGAAGGTTCCGTTGCTATTGAAGGTATATGTCCAGGTGTCTCCAGGGTTTAGGATGGGGCTTAAAAATTGTCCTCCATCAGTAGCAACCTGGTGGGTGACTGTATCGTTATTGGTCCATTTAACGGTTGTTCCGTTGCCAATAGTCATTGTGTCTTTAACGAATGCAGATGATTTGATGCTAACGTTCAGGACGTAATCAGATTGCCAATTCTGTTGTGTCTGCTGCTGGGACTGCTGGGTGTTTAACTGTGTTTGTTGGGTAGAGGGCGGGGTGGTTTGAAGAGAATTATAAATGAGCTGGGCAAGCTTGCCGCGGGTCATTCCCTGGGCTGGATACACTTTATTTGAACTGTCGGCGGTTACCCAATTATGTTCTTTGGCATACTGAATGAATTTTGCATACCATTCACTCGCGGGGGTGTCGGCGTATGGATCGGTATTTACGCTGATACCGCTTAGGTCAATCAGCTTGGTGTTGATAAGCATTTTGAGGTTTTCTGCAAGGTTGACGGTTTGGGTAGGTTTAAACGTTCCATCCGGATAACCCTGGACGATTTTGAGCTCGACAGCTTTTAAAAGATATTTAGCGTACCATTCATTGCTATTGGTATCTTTAAAAGTCAGGGATGTGGTTGCGTCAGGGACTTCAATCTTTGCTCCCAGAAGGATGATTTTTAATGCTTCGACGCGGTTAACTTCCTGGTTTGGTTTGAAGGTCCCGTCTGGATATCCGCCAATGATGCCACGGGATTTAAGATCCATTATGGCAGTGTAGTTTGGGTTGCTGGGGTCAACGTCGCTGAAGCTTGTGAGGCTAGAGGCAAGACAGAAGTGGTAAAAGGCAAGCATTAAAATACTGCCTACGATAAGTAAGTAAGCCGGTTTTATTTTCATTTTGGTTAGATTAATGATATATTTTTTTACCCGAAGGGCTTCTTAAAAGTAGCAAATCTATGCCAGAATTGCCAGAGGTAGAAACGATTGTCCGTGAATTACGGCCTGAAATTACAGGCAAGAAGATATGGAAAGTTGAGTCAAAACTGGATTCGATGTTTAAGCCGTCTTTTGACTTTTTCCGTTCGCATTTACCTGGGACGCGGGTACTTGATGTCAGGAGGAGGGGAAAATATATTGTGATTGTCCTTTCGAATAGTTTGAGGCTTGTAATTCATTTAAGAATGACGGGGCGGTTGATGTGGCACAAACAGAAGGGGCGTGAAAAGTACCTTTGTGCGGTGATCCATTTTTCTGATGCGACAACGCTTTATTATTCCGATGTCCGTAAGTTTGGAAAGTTATGGCTTTTTGATGATAAACATTACGAGAAGGGGACGGGAATTATCAGGCTTGGAAAAGAACCATTGCATCAGGGAATGGGTTTTGATGAATTTTATAGGGTTTTTGCTGGAAGGAAGGGGATATTGAAAAATTCATTACTAAGGCAGGATCTTATTGCCGGAATCGGGAATATTTATGCTGATGAGATTTGTTTTAGAGCAGGTTTTTTACCAGGACGGCGGCTAGAAAAAATAAGTAAGCAGGGGTGGAAAAAGATATATGATGCAATGAAATTTTGTTTAAATGAAGGTATTAAACATTGCGGAGTTTCGGTGTCAGATTTTGTGGGGACGCGCGGGAAAACCGGAAAACACCAGTATTATCTAAAAGTCTATGGCAGAAAAGGTGAGCAATGCCATAAGTGTGGCTCTGCCATTAGCAAAACCCGCATGGCGGGCAGAGGAACGTTTTATTGTGAAAAGTGTCAAAAGTAGATGCCTGTTTTAGTTTTCTTCAAACTTTTCAACAGAGTATCTGCTGACTTCGAGTGTTCCTGTTTTCCATTCATCTGAGGGCAGTCCGGCTTTTAGGCAAAGACTTGAAAGAAAAGCATCTTTGTCGGTAAGGTCTTCCCACACCTGGGGCAGGTAGGTCGCCTGAAAAAATCCCTTTTTAAGGATAATGCCGTCTTTTAATGGGATTATTTTAGATAACAGATCCTGCGTATTTTTATAACCGATTTTTTGAGGGAGGGAAAGAATCGAAATTTCAATTTTGATTAGATCCAGCTCGTCTTTTGATAAAGGATAAAAGCGGGGGTCGTCAAAAGCGGCATTAATGGCATTTTCTGCAACATCTTTATATAATTCCTGGACGGGGACAATGTGTCCGATGCATCCTCTTAGTTGGGATCCAATGGTTATGGTTACAAAGACGCCGCGGTTTTCTTTGAGTTGTTCGTCAATTTTTGATTCATCTATTTTTAAATTTCTTCCTGTGAGGAGCCGGTTTTTTATGGCGTCACGGGCCAGTTTGAGTAAAAATTTTTGTTGGGTTTTGCTGTACATGGTATTTTATTTGTGAATAGCGCAGGCCGAATATCCCACAACGCTTTTTTTATCTCCAGCAGTGTCTCCTGAATTGCGGTAATCCAGCAGGTCAATTGTGTAGCTGTTGTTTTTAGCCAGATTCATTAATATTTTGATGCCAACACTACCGCAGGCGTCAATTTCATCCATGTTTTTGGTGTCCAGTGAGATAATTCTGTTAAGAGTGTTTTGATCTGTTTGTTCAGCTTCGTAATAATTTTTGTAGTGTGATAGATCTGAGGATATTACAAATAATGAATCATTTGCCAGAAAGTATGGATTTAAAAGTTCTGTCATTGCTGAGATGGACGTATCACCCAGGAGAATTGGTATTATTTCAAAATTATTAAGCGATTGCTGTAGGAAAGGCAATTGTACTTCCAGACTGTGTTCGGGCAGATGAGCCTGGATGTTGTCTTCGACTTCACTGCTCTGTTCAAGAAGCTGACTGCAGATTTCGAGGTTAACTTTGACCTTTCCTAAAGGGGTTTCGTATTCATCGAACATGCCAACAGCCGCTGTAGTGAAAACGTAATGTGCGGGCCCAAGCAGAAACACATTGTATTTTTGAGATGGTAAAGATAAAAGCTGTTTGTAGGCTGATCCGGCAACCGGCCCTGAATAAATGTAGCCGGCGTGTGGAGAGATTATGGCTTTAAGATTTTTGATCTTTCTGGTTTCCGCTTCAAAGATAAATCTTTTAACCATCTGTTCCAGTTCTTTGGGGTTGGACGGGTAAAAGGTTCCTGTAACTGCCGGTTTTCTGATCATTTTATTTGAGGTTAAATCTTCCCGCAATTGTTTCATTGCAGTACGGGCACTGGTTGCCGCTAAGCCTGTTTTCTACCGAAAAGCCCTGACGGGTGATGATTTGTTTGCCGCATTTGGGGCAGTAGGTGTCTTCTTTTCCTGGATCGTTGATGTTTCCGACGTAAACATATTTAAGTCCGGCATCTTTACCTATTTTGTAAGCAATCTCCAAAGTTTCTAATGGGGTTGGCGGTTCATTCATCATATAGGCGGGATGGTACTTGCTAAGGTGCCAGGGCATATCGGGGCTGATATTAACTAAAAATTCAGCAAGGCGTTTAAGTTCGTCGGGGTTGTCGTTCTGGTTAGGAATGATCAGGGTTGTCACTTCTTCCCAGATGCCATTTTCCCAGATCCACTTTATATTTTCTTTAACGGGTTCAATCTGTCCACCGCAGATTTTCAGGTAAAATTCTGGAGTGAAAGCTTTAAGGTCGGTGTTGATGGCGTTGAGATATGGTCTTATTTTTTCGAGGGCCGGACGGTTTTCAAACCCATTGGATACGTAAACTGTATTTAGTCCATTTTCTTTGGCTAATTTTGCTGTGTCGTAGGCATATTCAAAAAAGATGGCAGGTTCGTTGTAGGTGAAGGCGATTGAAGGTATTTTGTTTTCAAGGCAGTAATTAACGGCGTCGTCCGGCGAAAGATCCCGGCCGTTTTTGATGATGGCTTCAATATTATGGGTCTTGTGGAATTGGGAAATGTCCCAGTTCTGGCAAAACAGGCATCGGAAGTTGCAACCAACTGTCCCAAAAGAGAAGATGTCTGTTCCTGGATAAAAATGAAAAAGCGGTTTTTTTTCGATGGGATCGACGTTTACGGCGGAAGCTTTTCCGTATACCAACAGTTTTAGTTTTCCGTCTACGTTTTCCCTTACCCCGCAAATACCGGTTTTGCCTGGTTCGATTTTGCATCGGTGACTGCAAGCCAGGCATTCGACGGTATTTCCTTTAAAAATGCGGCTCATCCAGGCATCGTGCAGTATTTTGTTCATAAGAGGGCCGGTTTATATTTTTCGACAAAATAGGGGATTTGCGAATGAAGCTCATCCGGGTGTGGAAGGTGGTTGATATTGAACCATTTTATTTCGTCGAACTTATGAGGTTCGCCATTTTTGGCTTTTAGCGGATCTACAAGAACTTTAAAATCAAGCGATATCCAATGGGTTTTCCGGCCAAGATGTTCCCTATGGACGTCACGATATCCCATGAATTCATAGTTAATAACATCAGTACAATATTCTTCGTTAATTTCCCTTTTAAGGGTATCTTCAACGCTGTCATGGATTTCTATTCCTCCACCTCCCAGGTCCCATCTTCCATGTTCATCCCTGCAGGTGTTCTTTCTTTTGGCCATTAGAAAATTGCCATTGCCATCGTGGCAATAGAAGACGACTGTTACTCCAATATGGTCTATACCTTTCTCCATCTATTTAAAAGATGGTGCCGAAGGCGGGAATCGAACCCGCACGGTATTGCTACCACGGGATTTTAAGTCCCGCGCGTCTACCAATTCCGCCACCCCGGCACGCATATAAGGAACAATCTTTTTTAAACGATTTACGCGGCGTATTTTAATACGTCTTACTTCAATTGAAAAGACTTGATTATACTTTCAATTGTCTGAATGGTCACATCATTTTCTTGTGGCGAAACTGCTCCGGTAATAATGTAGGCAAAGTTGTTTTTAACTGCATATGTCTGCATATAGCGTACGGTTTGTTGATCTGTGCCTTTCTTGGCTTCAAAGATAAGATAAGTGCTGGTTACAGGGGAACCGCCGATCTGAATTTTGTATTCTTCGCGTTTGATTTCCTTAAATTCGTATAAGCCGTTCTTTTGCCTGTTATATACCATTTTTGCGTATTCGTTGGAGTCGATAGTTTCCTGGATCTGGTTGCGGACAATATTAACGTTACCAGTAAATGTTTCATTTTTTACATTATTGCGAAAAACGACCATGGTCACATCTGGGACATCTGAAGTAAAATCGTCTTTTTCTATAGTTTCCCAGTCTTTGGGAATCTGGACAGAAAATTCGTTGTTTTCATAAAGCCTGTGCGTATCGTCCGGCGTGGTAGAAGTGGAAGTTCCTCCAAAGCTGCAGGCTGGAAGTATTGAAAGGGAGAGCAGAAGCAGTATTGCTGCCGTCAGATGTTTCTTCATAAGGTTCAGTTAGTGATGTCTAATTAAATAAAGCATTTTTGAGTTAAATTCTCAAGTATTCATCCCCGCTAAATATCCTTTTGCTTAATTTTGATTTATGAATATAATTTTCAGGCGTATTGGCTGTAAAAAGAACTGATGCATAAAATTTCGGCGATTGATAAAAATTCAGCTTTCGCTTATTCCAAATTTATAGTTAGAAAAAGTGGAAGAAAGTTTAAGCAGAAGATGAAAGATTTTGGGTTTGTGTTCATACCGAGCGGATTTCTTGCTTATAAACGCAGTTCCGAAATGGTGCCAGTATTTTTTGAATCGCTGCATGGTTTTAACGAGCCCGAGAAAAGGGGAGCGGCAGAGGTAAAGACGGCCCAAATTGCTTATTTAGCTTCTGAATTCAGTGGCAGTGGGAATATAACTGCTCTTAATGCCCGTTCGGTTTGTGATCTTAATCGAGGGGAGAATGCCAGAAAATCACTTTCTTTCCATCTTAATCGTAAGATGCAAAAAGAGGGAGCTGAACATTATTTGCGTAGTGTTAGCGGTTTGGCAGATGAGTTAATGAAAGGTAATAAAATAGACAAAGAGCATGGGATGATTTTGATAGTTAGTATTCACGGAATGAAAGACAGGCGAAAGAGAGATATTGATGTTGGATCAGGAAG
>Ga0302253_1000838_pt1 | contig 21935 bp, 10 predicted proteins | sample AAG_RA_Trp_MG_FD_193537 | JGI IMG/M metagenome (GOLD analysis project Ga0302253, IMG submission 193537) | Enriched activated sludge microbial communities from anaerobic digester in WTTP, New Holstein, Wisconsin, United States - AAG_RA_Trp | ecosystem: Engineered > Bioreactor > Anaerobic >...
TCGACAGGGCGATCACCTACCATAAAGGCGCCCTTGTCGGATGCGACGGCATGCTGTCTTGGGCGGCGGGCACGTTAACCTGGTCGGGAGCTCTGCACGTTTATTTTACCAGCGCGGCCGGGAACGCGGTTCACAACTCGGTGGCAGCTGGGAGCATCGCCCTGGCCGATTCGGAATTCGCCTATGTGACTTTATCAGAGACAAACAATGCCGTCATTACCTTCTCCAAAGCGGCTATCGGTGCAGGGTCGGCTTCGGGCTTCATGGCCTATAATATCCTTGTGCTCGGCTATCGCAATGCGGTGGATGACAACTTCTATCCCGAAGAGCTTGCCGGCGTGTTCGCCCAGATGATCGCCGGATCGGCCTTTGTGGAAAAAGCAGCCTTCAATGCCCACACGATCCTCTATGCGATATCGGACAACACACCGGCTGCGCTGACTGTTGACGAACAGCGGATCATAGGACGAAAAACAGGCGGAAATATCGCCGCTTTGACAGGAGCGGATGTTCTCGGCATCACCCAGGCCCTCGACGGCCGACAACAAGCAATTATCTGTGCAGACAATGTTACGGTCGACTGGAGCGCCGGAGGAACCCAATACATGACCTTCGACCGCGACGCAGTGACCATGAGTTTTTCCAACCCGACTGCAGGCGGTGTCTACCGGCTCCTCCTCCAACAATCATCGGGGGGATCAGACTTGGTCACATGGAGCACGACCATAAAGTGGCGCGGGGGATCCGCTCCCGCTCTTACGGCTGCGGGCAACGCGGTGGACATCCTGACCTTCACATATATCAATTCAGCCTGGTACGGCGACATCGCCCTAAATTTCGCGTGAGGTGGAGAACAGCGGCTGCCGCATTAATAGGTTGGCACTTCTACATATCATGGCGGAAAAGTTGGATAAATTGGACATTCGTAAATTCTGCACCATCTCTCGCAATGCCACTCGCTGAAGCGATATGAAAGCTTTTGTGAGTGAGCTTCTCACCTTCGACGACCCCGAAACCAGCCTCCCGGCCATCGACCGGCTTGGAAGGGTTCCACCCAGGCGGCTTCCCAGCCGCGTCGCGGTCCGCATCCGCACAAACGGAGTCTATCTCTCGGCTTGGCTGTGTGTGGGTGAAGAAACGATCCCAAGCAGATTGAAGCCAATCCACCGAACTTGCTAGCCATTAAGGACTTTGTTCGGTCAAATCCGGCTAAACTCGGAAATACCCTTTGACGCGCACTCCGATTTTCGTATAATATATGCCAGTTTGTTCGGTTCGGACCCGATGAAAGCCAATGGGGCTATCTGCACCGGGCTTTTCACATAACCGAAGGACTGAGACCGTTCAGGATGGGACAAGACCCTGTGCGACTGGAGTCAGTGATGGAAGATCGATGGCTTTCCGTAGATGAGATTGCGGACCATCTCGGCATCAAGCGGGATACGGTCTACAAGTGGATCAGTGAACGGCAGATGCCGGGCCACAAGATCGGTCGGCTTTGGAAATTCAACCAGCGAGAAGTCGACGAGTGGGTAAGAGGCGGTGGTGCGAACACTTCTCCGTCGGAAAATGAACAATCCAAAATCAGACAACGAGAATCCTAATGGCCAGACTCGAAGAACTAAAACGCGGTGCGACTGTCAAAGGCATTCTGCCAGATGGGTTCATAACCGTGGTTGATGTGTCTTGGATTGGTTCTGTCGCCATCGAACTGACCTACAAAGACAGCAAAGGGAAGCTGGCCAATGAACTGATATATCGTGACCGCGAGGGCGACCTCGAAATAATGGAATCCGGCAAGCCCTGGAGCTTCGATGGCGATTCCGACCTTTTCAGGCTGGTTTCGGAGGCGCACCGTATTCGCCTCGCTTACCTGTTCGATCCGCTCCTGGCGGTCCACACCTCACTCGTCGATCCTCTTCCGCACCAGATCACAGCTGTTTATGAGTCAATGCTTTCTCGCCAGCCGCTTCGTTTCCTTCTGGCCGATGATCCTGGGGCCGGAAAGACCATCATGGCAGGGCTGTTGATCAAGGAGTTGATCGCGCGGGGCGACCTGCAACGGTGCCTCATTGTCTGCCCGGGCAACTTGGTCGAACAGTGGCAGGATGAACTCTATCGGCGCTTCCATCTGCCCTTCGAAATCATGACCAATGACAAGTATGAGGCGGCTCGGACCGGAAACTGGTTCGCGGAGAACCCGCTCTCTATCTGTCGTCTCGACAAGCTCAGCCGGAACGAGGATGTACAGGAGAAACTGAAGACCACGGATTGGGACCTTGTGGTCTGCGACGAAGCCCACAAGATGAGCGCATCCTTCTGGGGCGGCGAAATCCGCAGGACCAAACGCCACCAGTTGGGACAGATTCTTTCCGCCCTCACTCGTCATTTTCTGCTTCTAACGGCCACGCCGCACAACGGAAAGGAAGAGGACTTTCAGTTGTTCATGGCGCTGCTCGATGGTGACCGCTTCGAGGGCAAGTTCCGCGACGGCGTTCATTCCATCGATGCCAGCGATCTGATGCGTCGGATGGTTAAGGAGGACCTACTCAAGTTTGACGGTCGTCCGTTGTTCCCGGAGCGTAAGGCCTACACCGTCGAATACGAGCTTTCCGACGGTGAAGCGGACCTGTACCAGCGTGTGACGGAGTATGTTCGCGATGAGTTCAACCGCGCCGAACAACTGGCCAACGACGGCCGCAAAGGCACGGTTGGGTTTGCCTTGACGGTCCTGCAGCGTCGGTTGGCCTCTTCGCCAGAAGCCATTTATCAATCGCTCCGTAGGCGTCGGGAGCGACTGGAGAAGAGATGCCGCGAGGAGGAACTCCTCAAACGTGGCGCGGAGGTCCGTATCGATTGGCACAAGGATGTCCCGTCCCTGTCCGAAGATGACCTTGAAGATCTCGAAGACGCACCGGATGAGGAAGTCGAGAACACGGAAGAGCGGGTTGTCGATCTGGCCTCGGCGGCCCAGACAATCGCCGAGCTTAAGGCGGAAATCGCAATTCTCAAGGATTTGGAGCAAGTAGCCCTGCGGGTTCGTCAATCACGCACGGACCGCAAGTGGGATGAACTTTCGAGTCTACTGCAGAACCAGACGGAGATGTTCGATGCTCATGGTCATCGCCGCAAGCTGATCGTTTTCAGCGAGCATCGCGACACCTTGAACTACCTTCATGATCGGATTGGATCGCTGATCGGGAAGCCGGAATCCGTCGTGACCATTCACGGAGGCATGGGCCGTGAGGAACGAAAGAAGAACGAATCGCTCTTCACACAGGATAAGGAAACAGAGGTGCTCATCGCTACGGACGCGGCGGGCGAAGGTATCAACCTGCAGCGGGCCCATCTGATGGTCAATTACGACCTACCCTGGAACCCGAACCGTCTCGAACAACGGTTTGGCCGCATCCACCGCATCGGGCAGACGGAGGTCTGCCACTGCTGGAACCTCGTCGCGTCAAAGACGCGGGAAGGCGATGTGTATCGCCGCCTGCTTGAGAAGTTGGAGGAGGAACGTAAGGCGCTGGGCGGAAAGGTATTCGACATCCTTGGCAAACTGCTTTTCGGTGATAAACCCCTGCGGAACCTCCTCATGGAGGCCATTAGGTACGGAGACCGTCCGGAAGTGCGTGCGCGGCTGAACCAGGTCGTCGACAACGCCATGGATCGGGACAAACTCCGCGATCTGATCGAGGAACACGCCCTGGCGCACGACTCCATGGATGCCTCCCGCGTCCGGGAGATTCGGGAAGACATGGAACGGGCCGAGGCTCGCCGTCTCCAGCCCCATTTCGTTGCCGCCTTCTTCAATGAATCCTTCAAGCGGCTCGGCGGAACCTTGCGGGAAAGGGAGCCGAAGCGTTACGAGGCGACCCACGTTCCGGCCGTCATTCGCAACCGGGACCGGATCATCGGCATGCGCGATCCCGTCCTCACGCGATACGAACGCCTGACGTTCGAGAAAGAACTGATCAGCGTCCCAGGCAAGCCCCTGGCAGAGTTCATTTGTCCTGGCCATCCGCTTCTCGACGCCACCATAGACCTAATCCTCGAACGGCACCGGGACCTCCTGCGACAAGGTGCCATCCTGGTCGACGAGAACTCTATGGACGAGGATGTGCGTGCACTCGTTTACCTGGAGCACTCCATCCAGGATGCGCGCACGGATCGGAGTGGAAATCGGCGCGTGGTCTCTCGCCAGGTTCAGTTCGCGGAGGTGACTGCATCCGGCGATGTTCGTGGTGCTGGATATGCGCCATACCTCGACTACCGGCCGCCCACTGAATCGGAACTGGCCTTGATCCGGCATATGGAAGAACCCGGCTGGTTGCGCGACGAGATTGAATCTCGCGCCCTCGACTATGCTGTCCGGAACCTGGTGCCCTCCCACCTGCAGGAGGTCAAGAGCCGCAAAGAGCAGATGGCCGACAAGACCATGGCCGCAGTCAAGGAAAGGCTTACGACGGAGATCAGCTACTGGGACCATCGGGCGGAACAGCTCAAGCAGCAGGAACTGGCGGGCAAGGTTAATGCAAAGATCAACTCCGGCAAGGCCCGTCAGCGGGCCGACGAGTTGACGATGCGGCTGCAGAAACGCATGGAGGACCTCCAGCAGGAACGCCGCATCTCGCCGCTTCCGCCCAACGTCATCGGCGGAGCACTGATCGTACCGGCAGGACTTCTCATGAGGTTGAACGGAGGGCAACCCGCCACGGTGCAGGCCAAGGAGACCAAGCGCGTCGAAATGGTCGCCATGAGGGCGGTAATCGCGGCCGAACAGGGGCTCGGTTTCGAACCCCGCGACGTGGCGGCCGACAAGTGTGGCTACGATATTGAATCGCGTGATCCAGCAGGCGAGTCGCGGCTCCGCTTCATCGAGGTGAAGGGACGAGTTCAGGGAGTGGACACTGTGACCGTCACCAAGAACGAGATTCTGACCGCACTAAACAAGCCGGATCAGTTCATTCTGGCGATTGTGCAGGTGAACGGCGAGCAGGCGGTGGACATCACCTATGTGCGCGAGCCGTTCGGTCGGGAACCAGACTTCGGCGTTACGAGCGTGAATTACCGGTTATCAGAGTTGCTGAGTAGGGGAGGCCCGCCACGATGACGGATGCGCCTCCCTATTTCGAGGATGTCCGGGCAACTGCTGCCAGGCGTTGGGTTCAACTTGAACAGGACCCCGTATTGGCCGGACCTTGGCACCAATTGTTCAAGCAGGTGCAAAGTCCTCGTCATGTCGTTTCCGAGCTTCTGCAAAATGCGGACGATGCGGGCGCAACCATGGCTTCGGCGGGCATCCAAGATGGGGAGTTCATATTCATTCACAATGGCGAGGACTTTACCGAGGAGCACTTCATCTCCCTTTGCCGGTTCGGGTATTCCAACAAGCGATCCCTTCACACCATTGGATTCCGAGGGATTGGCTTCAAGAGCACATTTAGCCTTGGGGATGAGGTTCGGCTCAGTACTCCTTCACTATCGGTGGCCTTCCGGCGCAGCCGTTTCACCGAGCCCATATGGATGGCCCGGAACGGAGTCCCGGCCCGTCACACGGAAGTTCGTGTTACGATTCAGGACCCACACCGCCAGCGAGAACTGAAGAAGAACCTTGATGACTGGACGAAGAGTCCGGCATCGTTGCTTTTCTTTCGTTCCATCCGTTGCTTGACCATCAGCGGCCGAGAAATCCGTTGGGAGTCACAAGCTGCTGGGCCTGTACCTGGATCGAGCTGGTTCTCGTTGGCAGGCACGCCGGACCGACGGGTACTGCTGATCCAGTCCGATCCAGAGCCTTTTCCAGCTGAAGCCCTCGACGAAATCCGTCAGGAACGAATGGTCGCGGTTGACGAGGAAACAGCCCTGCCTCCGTGCACCGTCGATCTGGTTCTCGGCATGGAAGGCCGCCTTTTTGTCATTCTTCCCACAGGAGTGCTGACCAAACTTCCATTTGCTTGCAACGCACCGTTCATCCAAGACCCGGCCCGCGTGAAAATCAAGGACCCGGAGACTTCGCCGACAAATCGTTGGCTCCTGGATCGTGTGGGCAGATTGGCAGCGGAGACTCTGCTTCATTGGGTTGGAAATGTGGCCGTGGGAATTGAGAAACGATGCGATGCCTACGCGCTGCTACCTGATCTTGATCGCGATGATCATTCGCTGGAAGGCGACTGCGGACGGATCGCCGAAGAGGCATGCGAATCCGCAATGGCAGGTAAGCCATTCCTTTTGTTGGAAGACGGATCGTTGGCAAAGGAAAAAGGCTGTGTTGCCGTGCCTCGGGTTCTCCTCGACGTATGGCCGAACGATCTTGTCTCTCGCCTGTTCACCGACAGCGCCCGACCGATTCTCTCTCATCACATATCGGCCGAGAACCGAAAGAAGCTGATCAACTGGAACAGCATAGACCAAATCAGCAAGGAAGATGTGCTGACCACACTCAAATCGAAGCACCTGCCCAAACCGGATTCCTGGGCGCAGCTTCTGCTGCTGTGGGCCTACGTCGCGGAAGATGTTGTCGGCTATCACTACAATCGAAATCATAATGATGTTCGCATACTTCCGGTCCACGGTAAGGATGTTCTGTATGCCGCCAACGAAATCGTGCGGCTGGGAGAGAAGAAACTGCTCCAGTCTCAGGAGGATTGGGAGTTCCTCGCGGCCCACCTGCTTGTACTCAATCAGAACTGGCCGCGATTCCTGGCTGAACAGCGCCGAAGGGCCGAGCAGGACAAGGACGATGATCTTGGGCGGCAAGTTGAATCCGCCTACAAGGTCTTCGACGCCGTGAACCTTGGACAAGCCAGCGACGTGAGTCAGGTGATCCAGCAAGCCGCTGAGAAGTTTTTCGGTGAGCAAGAATGCGATATGGAGGACTGCATTCGGTTGGCACAACTGGCTGCAACTTTGGGAGCTTCGGTATCGGAGAGCTTTCAGTTCGTCACCCGTGATGGTTGCCGCAGGCCAGTCAACGAACGTATTGTTTACGATGCAAACAATGACCTTGATGCGTTCGTTCCCGATCAATGGTACCAAAGCCACGTGCTGCACGAGGACTATCGTGTCCTTCTGTCTTGCACCGAAGAAGACTGGCAGCAATGGGTGACATCAGGGCGAAGCGGGCTGCTTACATTCCTGCCTTTGCAGCAGGTAACAAAAAGAGTATGGAACAAAAAAGATATCATCACGCTGCTGAAGGATCGTGGGTTGCAAGGCGAGCCGGCATTTCCGTACCAAAGGGACGATTTCACCATTGATGATTTCGATTTCTTACAGGAACACTGGGAGTTCTGGCAGGAAGTTGCTCGAAATGATCCTCTGATATGGGGCAAAGTCATGTCCCGAGTCTTGGTGCAACCGAAAGACTATTGGACAACAGCACTTTGCTTGAAGGTCTGGCAAAACGGGAACAAGTACAAACAGACGATAACAAATGAAGACTTGTTGCCGGCTTGGGTTGCTAAATTCCAATCTCTCCCGTGCCTACAGGACACCAACGGCCGCTACCGTGAACCGGCAGAGCTTCTCCGCCGGACCCCAGAAACCGATCCGTTGTTCGGAGTCGAGTCATTTGTTCGCTCCGAGTACGATACCGAGCAAACCCGTCCCCTTCTGATAAGGCTGGGCGCGAGAGGAACACCCACGGGCCCCCGACGCCTTCTGGATCGGCTTCGCGCCCTTGCCACGGTGGAAAACCCGCCTGTCTACGAGGTGGAAAAATGGTGCCGCCGACTCGATCAGTTGCTCACCAAGTGCTCTACTCCGGAGTTCAACGAAATCAAGTCTGCCTTTGTGGACGAGAAACTGATCCTCACTGCCGAGTCCGAATGGGTCACGGCCGCCGAGGCGTTCCTTTCCGCCGACGAGGAGGACGCTCCTGGGGCGGCCGTAGTGCACCCTGCCATTCACGACTTGTCGATGTGGCGAAGGCTCGGCGTTGCCGACCGTCCCACGGGCGACCTGGCCATGCGCTGGCTTGCCGACATTGATTCGGGAAAGAAGCTCTCCAAGGACGAGTTGCGAAGGGTCCGCGAACTTCTGCCCCGGTATCCTGAGCGTATCTGGCGCGAATGCGGACACTGGCTCAACCTGGAAGGCGAATGGGTCCCGGTGGAACAGTTGTCCTACAAACTGACCATGCAAACGCTCATTCCCTGGGCGAACCTGTTCAGGCCGATCAAGCAGAAAACGGCCGACTTCCAGAAGTTGACTGTCGAGATGTGCGGACAACACCCTTTTGCTGCATTGCCGACCCTTGCCGATTGCATTGAAGACCGCTTTGACGAGCGGCTTGACGATTCAGCAGAAAAGCTTGAGAAGGTTTGGCTAACAGTGCTGGGTGATGGTTTGGCGCGCATCCAACTCGACGACCCGGAGGAGACCGCTCGCATGCGCGAGTTGGGATGCCGCTTGGCAAGAACGCAATTTCGTTTCGTGACCGCCCTCGAAGCCACGCCCTACATCGATGGTGTCCCATCCGGCACGCCACGACGTGTCGATGTGCTGTGGAAGAACCACGTACTCTACGTCGAGAGCAAGTCGGTGGCAAAGATGGCAAAAGCCATCGCCCTTGAGTTGGGGCGACATTTCGGCCGTCCCGACATTGCCGATGCCATTAAACTCTGCTTCGAGCGAGAACGGGAGTTTATCAACGAGTATCTTGAAGAGAACTTTAATCTGTTGCCGCCCTCATCCGGTACAGCGACCCCGGAGTTTCGGTCTGAGACGGAACCGTTCGATCAACCTTCACCAACTGGATTGGAAGACGCGGCACAGATTACGAAACCACCCACAGGCGAAAGCGGGGCAGTTCAGATCGATGGACCGACTCCTGACGCACTCGAAGGTGAAGCGGCTGGAGAGCCGACGCAACCTGATTTGGATGAAGATGACAACAGGAACGTAGCCCCCGCGCCACGCAGGCATCCCCAGCAACCGACGAAGCCGAAGCTGATCGAACGATTCGCGGTCGCCAATGGATATGTTAGGGACAACTCCGAGGGACGGTTCTATCGTGAAGACGGCGGATGGATCGAGCGTGCGTCCGGCGCGAGCTTCCCCTGGGAACGGTACTCACCCGCCGGCGAGCTGCTCCAATGTTACTGGGTCAAAGATCATTGTATCGAGCGCGAACCGCTTCAGATCGAGGCGGAGGTGTGGGAGTTGTGCGCCAATCATCCCGAGAAGTACTCGCTCCTGCTGGCGGCCCCGGACGATACGCCGGTCGAGTACTCCGGCAAGCGCCTCTGCGCACTTCGTGACAGCGGTCGGGTGACGCTTTTCGCTGCAAGCTACCGGTTGGTATACGAACGTGACGAGCAGGCGAACACAACACAAGAAACCGCCACTGGAGGTGGAAAGGACAATGGGTAAACCGCTCTTCGACAGCCTTGAAATACGCCAGTTCCGGGCGTTCGACTACATCAAGATCGACCAACTCGGCCACATCAATCTGTTTTTGGGCAAGAACAACGTGGGCAAGTCCACGCTGCTCGAAGCATTGTGTCTGCATGCCAACCTCGGTTCGCCTCAGACCATCCAGTGGATTCTGGACGGCCGGGACGAGCCCGGCGAGGTTCGCCACGGCAACACCGCCGATCCGACAGTTTGGAGCCTGTTTCATGGCCATCCGGCCCTTGAACGCATCAAGGAATCCATCCAGATAGGCCGTGTCGGCGCTCCGGACAGCGCCCTGTCCTTGTCTATCGCTTGGCTTCGCAAGACCAGTGACATGGACGCCTCCGGTGGATTCGAAGACGGCAGCGGTTACGGCGGCGGCGTGCAACCCGGCCAGCAATACGTGGAGGTCGGACCGCCCGAGGCGACTGCCGGCGAAGGCCCCATCCCGGCCCTTGTCGTAAAGTATGGCTCGATGCGGAGGGTTCTGCGTCTGGATGAGGCCTTTGACGACCTATGCCGCCGCTGGAATCTTCAGACCCGGTCCCATCGTGATCTCGCAACGCCGTGCGTCCATGTCGGTCCGGGCGGCCTCGACGATGCGGGGTTGCGGAGCCTCTGGGAGAAGGTCGTCCTGACTGACGCCAAGATGGATGTCATTGACGCGATGCGGATCATCGCGCCGGAGACGGAAGACTTCGCCCTCCTGCATCTTCACGAGCGCGTCTCGTCACTTCGCCTGCGCGTCAAGGACCGTGAGGACTCGGTTCCGATCAAGACCATGGGTGACGGCATGAATCGCCTCTTTGGGCTCGGTATGGCCCTGGCTTGCGCGAAGGGCGGCATCCTGCTTGTGGACGAAATCGAGAATGGCATTCACTGGTCCGTGCTTCCCGAGGTCTGGAAGTTCGTCGTGAAGGTCGCCAAACGGCTTGAAGTCCAGGTCTTCGCGACCACGCACAGCAACGACTGCCTGAAAGCCTTCCAGATGGGTACGAAAGGCGACCCGGACGTGGACGGCGTTGCCGTTCGGATCGAGAAGAAGAACGGCGAGTTCAGCGCCGAGATCTTCGACGAGAAGCGGCTGGCGGTCATCGTAAAGGAGGCGATTGAAATCCGATGATGGTCAATCGACTCATATTCGAAGGCCCGGACGACAAGCACGTGGTGATGAACCTCCTGTTCAATCACGAGCACAATGGTGAGCGTCTGTGCGAGCACTTTTCGGAGAAGGTTAAGGACGGCGTGGACCACCTGATCGACACGCTGAACGAGGAATTGAAGGCAACCGATCTCGGCCGTCTCGGTGTGGTCCTCGATGCCGATACCGACCTCGCCAAACAGTGGGCGCGGGTCACGCGGGTTCTGGACGAACACGGATGCCGTGCGGTCCCGGCCGCGCCCAACGCCGACGGAACCATTGTCGAAACGAACGACAGCAAGAAGATCGGCATCTGGGTGATGCCGGACAACAAAAGCGCCGGGGCGCTGGAGGATTTTGTCGGCAAACTGATCGCCGAGGGGGACACGCTGTGGCCAAAGGCCCAGGCCGACGTGAACGGCATTCCGCAGGCGGACAGGCGATTCAAGGAAACCTATTTATCCAAGGCTCACGTTCACACCTGGCTGGCCTGGCAGGAAGAACCGGGAACGCGGATGGGCGAGACCTTCAAAAAGAAGTATCTCGACCCGAACCATCCGCAGGCGACCGCCTTCGTAAACTGGATCAGAAGACTCTTGGCATAAACGGAAATGAGAACAGATGACTACACATCCAAAAAAACTGATCGAAGTCGCGCTGCCGTTGCCGGAGATCAACGACGCGTCGGCTTATGACAAGATGCCCGGCATAGGGCCGCATCCCAAGGGTATCCACCACTGGTGGGCGAGGCTGCCGCTGCCCACGGCGCGGGCGGTACTCTTTGCCTCGGTGGTGGACGATCCGTCGTCGCATCCGGAGAAGTTTCCGACCGAGGAGGCGCAAAATGCCGAGCGCGAGCGCTTGTTCGACATCATCCGCGACTTGATGCAGAAGAAACTGCACGAGCGGCCGGATGTGTACGCCAAAGCCCGCGAGGAAATGCTGAAACACACCGGCGGCAAGCTACCGCCGGTGCTTGATCCCTTCGCCGGCGGCGGGTCCATTCCGCTCGAGGCGGCGCGGCTGGGGTTTGAGGCTCATGCGGCCGACCTCAACCCGGTTGCAGTGCTTCTCAACAAATGCAATCTGGAACTCGTGCCTCGCTGGCTGGACCGCCCGCCGGTCAACCCGGAAGTGCGGCGCAATGCCCTGCGCAAGACCGGCTGGACAGGGGCGGCAGGGCTCGCCGAGGATGTCCGCTACTACGGGAATCTGATTCGGGAACGCGCCATTCAGAAAATTGGCCATCTCTACCCGAAGGTTAAGCTGCCCAAGGAATACGGGGGGCGGGAGGCAAACGTGATCGCCTGGTTGTGGGCGCGGACGGTGGCCAGCCCGAATCCGGCGGCACAGGGCGCGCATGTGCCGCTAGTTCGTTCCTTTTGGCTTAGTACAAAGGATAAGAGTGGCCGCGCATATGTAGAGCCTGTTATAAATAAGGACACCTTGGAGTACGGGTTTAGAGTTAAAATTGGTAAACCATCCGGGAATTTCAATCCAGCAAAGGGAACCGTAAATCGTAATGGAGGAACATGTTTATTGACTGACGCTCCTATCCCTTTCGATCACATCCGTTCAGAAGGCAAGGCCGGGCGGATTGGATTCCGCCTTTTGGCAATCGTTGCAGAATTATCTCGAGGACGAACCTACGTTTCTCCAACTTCTGATCATGAGGGTGTGGCAGAAATCGCTTGTGTAGATGGGTATCCCGACAGTGATGTACCGGAAAAGGCGTTAGGGTTCCGCGTACAGTTATACGGCATGAATAAACACTACAAGATGTTTTCACCCCGCCAGCTAACGGCGATGGTAACTCTGAGCGATTTGGTGAAAGATGTCCGCCAGGATGTACTCGCGGATGCTCGAAAGGCCGGGATTTCGGATGCGGAAGCCGATGTTTACGCCAAGACAATCACCACGTTCTTGGCACTGGCGCTTGACCGCTGTGCTGATTTCAACAACGCACTCTGCACATGGAATTCCAGTAACCAGAAGGTCATGCACCTTTTCGGTCGTCAGGCTATTCCCATGGTTTGGGACTTCGCCGAAGCAAATATTCTCGGGGATTCAGTTGGTGCTTGGGCTACCTGTGGCAGCTATGTTGCTGACTGTATCGAAGTACTTGGAAAGTCATCAGGAAGCGGCGGTAACGGACTTCAAGTAGATGCCGCCGGTGCCTGGAACGACACCCGCGGCCTTCTCGTCAGCACCGACCCTCCCTACTACGACAATATTGGCTATGCCGCGCTCTCCGACTTTTTCTACGTATGGCTCAGACGGACCATTGGCGAACTGTATCCAGACCTCTTCAAAACCATCCTGGTACCGAAAGCGCCGGAGCTGACAGCAGCGCCAGAACGCTTCGACGGCAACAAGGAGAAGGCCAAGGAACACTTCGAGTCCGGTTTCCGCAAGGCGTTTACCACCTTGAGGGGAAAAATGGACTCACGCTTCCCGCTCACCGTCTACTATGCCTTCAAGCAGGAGGACGAAAAAGCGGGCAGTGATGAGGACGACAATGGAGAACAAGAGGGGGCGAGCAATGGCGTCGATCTGACGACAGGATGGGAGACGCTTCTCGACGCACTCCTCGGTAGCGGGTTCCAAATCACCGCGACCTGGCCGGTGCGAGCTTCGCAAAAATGGCGCATGGTGGCTATGGGCACGAACGCATTGGCATCCTACATCGTCCTGGCCTGCCGTTCACGCTCAGCCAACGCCCCGCAATGCAGCCGCCGCGAGTTCCTGAACGAAATGAAGAAGGAACTCCCGGCCGCACTCAAACACCTCCAGCAGGGCAATATCGCTCCGGTGGACCTGGCTCAAGCCGCCATCGGACCCGGCATGGCTGTGTTTTCGCGCTACGCGAAGGTCGTCGAGTCGAGCGGTAACGCCATGACCGTGCGCACCGCTCTGGCCCTGATCAACCAGACCCTCGATGAGGTGCTGGCCGAACAGGAGGCGGAGTTTGATGCAGACACCCGCTGGGCGCTGGCGTGGTTCGATCAGCACGGGATGGAGGAAGGCGAGTTCGGCGTGGCCGAAACGCTCTCCCGGGCCAAGAACACGGCCGTCAACGGCCTTGTCCAAGCCGGCATCGTCGTGGCGAGGAGTGGCAAGGTCCGGCTGGTCAAAAGGGACGAACTGCCGGAGGACTGGGACCCATCCTCGGACAAGCGGCTGACCGTATGGGAGGCAACCCAGCATCTCATTCGCGCTCTCGACCAGCACGGCGAAAGTGGCGCGTCGGCGCTCCTTCGCAAGCTCGGCGGCGCGGTCGGCGAGATGGCGCGCGAGCTTTCCTACCGGCTTCATAAAGTCTGCGAGAAAAAGAGCTGGTCGAACGAGGCGCTGGCTTACAACAGCCTCGTGCTGGCGTGGCCGGAACTGACTCGGTTGGCCCAGGCAAGACCGCGTGAAGTCCAGCGGACTATTTTTGAATAGGGGTATTTCAATGATGAGGGCAAAACATGGCTAAAAGCAATCACGGAAGAGTGGGGGACGCGCTTGAGCTGCTCAACAGGGGGTTGCGCCCCTTTGTGGAGCGGGAACTGCAAGCTGTCCACGGAGATCAGTGGCAGGAGATGGTGGCGCAGACGCTCCGCGAAGACCGCGGTGCCGTGAAGGCGACCAAGAAGGGCGAGCTCAACTGGGATACCCACAACCTGCTCACGGTCATGTGGGACCAGTGGAACGCGGTCTTCCGTAACACCCTTGGCCATACCGAACGATCCCTGGTCAGTGAACTGCGGGAGGTGCGCAACCGCTGGGCGCACCAGACGCCCTTCAGCAGCGACGATGCCTATCGGGCGCTGGACAGCATCGGTCGATTGCTCACCGCCATCTCGGCGCCTGAGGCAAAGGAACTGGAAGAGCAGAAGATGGCGCTGTTGCGCGTGCGATTCGATGAGCAGCGCCGGGGCGAGATGCGCAAGCACGCCGTGGCCCCCACCGAGGGCAGCCCGCAGAGCGGCCTCAAGCCCTGGCGCGAAGTTGTCACCCCGCACCGGGACGTGGCCAGCGGCAAATACCAGCAGGCGGAGTTCGCGGCTGATCTGTGGCAAGTGTACCTGGGCGAGGCCGCATCCGAGTACCAGGACCCCACCGAGTTTTTCCGGCGCACCTTCATCACCGAGGGGCTGCAGAAGCTCCTCAGCAACGGCGTACGCCGGATCGGCGGGCAGGGCGGCGACCCGGTGGTCGAGTTGCAGACGAACTTCGGCGGCGGCAAAACCCACAGCATGCTGGCGCTTTACCATCTCTTCTCCGGCACACCCTCGACAGAACTTCCCGGCACCGAGCAAGTCCTGAAGGAAGCCGGATGCGAGGTGGCATCGAAGGTTAATCGCGCCATTGTAGTCGGCACCAAGGTGTCGCCCGGCAACCCGAGCACGAAGGACGACGGGACCGTCATCCGAACGATCTGGGGCGAGATCGCCTGGCAACTGGGCGGCAAGACCGGTTACGAGATGATCCGCGCCGACGACGAGAAGGCCACCAACCCCGGCGACAAGATGAAGGAGCTGTTCAACAAGTTCTCGCCCTGCCTTGTTCTGATCGACGAGTGGGTAGCCTACGCGCGACAGCTTCACGAAGGCAGCCTGCTTCCCGCCGGCACCTTCGATACCCAGTTCACCTTCGCGCAGGCGCTGAGCGAGGCGGCCAAGGCGGCCAAAAATACCTTGCTGGTGGTCAGTATTCCAGCATCCGATAATGAGATCGGCGGCGAATGGGGCCAGCGCGCCTTGTCCCGACTCAAGAACGCCATCGGCCGCGTGGAATCGAGCTGGCGTCCGGCCAGCCCGGACGAGGGGTTCGAGATCGTGCGCCGTCGGCTCTTCGAGCCACTGCACGAGAAGCAGGCCTTCGTGGCGCGCGACGCCGTGGCGCGAGCCTTTGTGGAGATGTACGGAACGCAGCACAGTGAATTCCCATCCGAGTGTCGAGAGGCCGAATACGAACGTCGCATCAAGCTGGCCTACCCTATCCACCCGGAACTCTTTGACCGGCTCTACAACGACTGGTCCACGCTCGACAAATTTCAACGCACGCGCGGCGTGTTGCGCCTGATGGCGGCGGTGATCCATTCCCTATGGGAAAGACAGGACGGCAACCTGCTGATCATGCCAGCCACCATCCCCATCGACGACTCCGCGGTGCAGTTCGAGTTGACCCGCTACCTTGACGACCAGTGGACCCCTGTCATCGCCAAGGATGTGGACGGGGAGCATTCCCTACCGCTCAGGCTCGACCGGGACGCGCCGAACTTGGGCCGCTACTCCGCTTGCCGCCGCGTGGCGCGCACCATCTATGTCGGATCGGCCCCGACCCAACGGGCCGCCAACCGGGGTATCGACGACCGCCAGGTGAAGTTGGGATGCGTTCAGCCCGGCGAAACCGTGGCGACCTTCGGCGACGCCATCCGCCGACTTACGGACCGGGCGACCTATTTGTATGTGGACGGCAGCCGCTATTGGTACTCGACCCAGCCCACGGTCACGCGTCTTGCGGAGGACCGTGCGAACCAGCTCCACGAACACGATGTCATGGACGAGATCGTACGCCGGCTGAGGGACGAGGCGCGCAGCCGTGGCGATTTTCACCGCGTGCATGCCTGTCTGAGCAGCAGCGACATCCCGGACGAGCACGAGGCGCGGCTGGTGGTTCTCGGTCCGGAGCATCCGCACAGCAAGGGCCAAGCGGACAGTGCCGCGCGGAAAGAGGCGCAGGCTATCCTGGACAGTCGCGGCAGCAGCCCCCGCTCGTACAAAAACACCCTGGTGTTTTTGGCCGGAGACGCAAGTCGACTCAAGGACTTACAGACTGCGATTCGCCAGTTTCTTGCTTGGAAGTCCATTTGGGATGAGCGGGAGCAGCTCAACCTCGATCCGTTCCAATCCAAACAGGCCGACACGAAACGCAAGAACGCCGACGACACGGTGAACGTCCGCATTCCCGAGGCATATCAATGGCTGCTCGTCCCGAACCAGCCAGACCCCAAGGGATCGCCTGAGTGGACTGAAACTCGCTTGCAAGGGTCAGATTCGCTGGCGCTTCGCGCTTCCAAAAAGCTCAAGAGCGAGGAAATGCTCCTCGTCCAGATGGGTGGAGTTCGGCTGCGCCTTGAACTGGATCGGGTACCCCTCTGGCGCGGGAATGACGTGCTGGTGAAGCAGCTTGTCGAAGACTTCGCGACGTATCTGTACCTTCCCCGTCTTCGCGACTCGGACGTGCTGATCGCCGCCATCCGGGAAGGGATTACGCTCCTGACCTGGCAGTCTGAAACGTTCGCCTACGCACAGTCCAAGGACGCCGACGGCCGCTATTTAGGTCTCGTGGGCGGCGGCTCTGCCGCTGTTCAGAGCGAGGGCGGCTCGATTGTAGTGAAGCCCGACGTGGCAGCCGAACAGCAGCGCCGGGATGCTGAAGCGGCGAAAGCAAAGGCCGGAAACGGTTCGGCGACGGTCGCGGAAAGCGAACGGACCGGGGAACAGGGTCAAGCGGCCGGGGCGGAAACAACGCGTGGAGCGGACACAGACACACCGCCACCACCCGCCCCCACGTATCGGCGTTTCCATGGATCGGTGCAACTCGATTCACTCCGGGTCGGGCGGGACGCCAGCCGAATTGCCGACGAGGTCATCCAACACCTGTCGAAATATATCGGGGCCAACGTCGAGGTGACCCTGGAAATCCGGGCAGAAATGCCGGACGGGGCCACCGAGAAGACTATCCGCGATGTCACCGAAAACTGCCGCACCTTGCGCTTCGACTCTTTTGGATTCGAAGAGGAGTAACGGCAAAGCGAATCGGTTATGGAAACACAGATGATTGATTTAATGGGAGTTTCGGAGAAAGTGCTTCGGTCGGAATGCGTCGTGGCTGTTCAGCCTCGCAAACGTTTTATGCGTTCCTTCCATGAGAAGGTGAGCAAGTCGCCGACGAAGATTGGGGATTATAGGTCATCATGAGCGCACCCTCGGCAGAGCATATGAGAACCGCCATCATCCAGGCCCTACGCAAGCAGGGATACAGGGTGAAGAATGGCGTTATCCTCATGCCCGAGGACCCATCTAAGGATGACTTTCGTGCACTGAACACATTGGCAACGCAAAAGAAACTGGAGAAATCAGGCCCCGGAGTTAAACCATACGAAGATCGGCTCATTCAGTACATTGCGAATGGCCATGAGGTCGTTCCTCGGAGCATCTCTCCAAAGATCGTTCCTGTAGAACCCGAATCTGAGCACGAGCTCTTGTTTCGCTACGCATGTCTGCATTGGAGTATCCCTGTCTCTGCAGGGTATGGAAGACGCTTGCGGTTCCTGGTCATTGACGAGAGCAATGGGAGGCTAATAGGCCTATTCGGTCTGGGCGATCCGGTTTATTCCATGCAGGCGCGTGACCGGTGGATCGGCTGGGACAAAGAGTGGAAAGCCAAGAATCTTTATCACATGATGGACGCCTATGTGCTTGGGGCCGTGCCGCCATATTCATTTTTGCTCGGCGGGAAACTGATAGCAATGCTCGTGTGCAGCAATGAAGTCCGGAATGCATTTCGTAAGAAGTATAACGGACAGGAATCGCTGATTAGAAAGGAAACGCGTCCACCCTATCTTGTCCTCGTTACGACAACTTCGGCACTGGGTCGATCCTCCATTTACAACAGAGTTAGCGTCAATGGCCAGAAGTATTGGACAAGTCTTGGCTTCACTCAAGGGTCTGGCGAGTTCCATTTTTCAAACGGAGTGTATGACGATATTCGGGCGTACGTAGAAGAACACTGCGAACCCACGGCAAAGCACGCAGCATGGGGAAGTGGGTTCCGAAACAAGCGGGAAGTTATTAGGAAGTGCCTCTCTAAGATTGGCCTGTCTGCAGACCTGATTTATCACGGCATACGACGCGAGATTTTTGCGGCACCACTTGGACGACAGGCGATACCCTTTTTGAGGGGAGAAGTCAGCCGGCCATGCTTCTATGATTGGTCCGCTTCCGACCTTGCGGAGTTGTTTGCAGAACGATGGCTCTATGGTCGGGCAGAGCGGATGCCAGGATATCGTGAGTATGATCGAGAACAATATCGGATCTGGCCACCCAAGAGAACCATAATGAAAGGGCGTGGGTAAGCGTATGGAAGCATTTGCAGACCTCCCCGACGCGCTTGTTCGTGACCTCTTGGCCAAAGCTACACCGGTCGCGGAGGGCGTTGCTCAGAATCTGCAGGCGCTGCGGGATTCACACGCACTTCTGTACACAGAGGCACGCAACCATCATTTGATTTGTCGGAAGGCCGATCTCGATGTCCCGAGAGAGCCTTCGGTGGTAGGAGTAGATGGGTCGTATCAAGTCCATCGCCTCACGGCCTTGGACCTTTGCGCGGCAGCGGCTGTTGCGGTGGAAGGTACGTCAAAGGAGGCTACCAGACATTGGCCAGAACCGTATCACGACATGTGGGTCGATGGTCTGCCCCATCGTATCGACACGGTCAGCGTACTCCGCGGAATGATGGTTTCGATGGAGATGACGCTCGCAGCGGATGCTCCACATGATCTTGTGTTGCTCGATGGCTCGTTTTCATCCTTGATAATTTATTTAAATCAGGCTCTTACCAAACTCAATGACTGCGCAAAGACTTTGGCGGACGACTTTCTTGCCCGTTGGCGCGATGGAATACTTGATCAATTGAAAGGGCTTCTGAGAAGCGACAGAACCGTTGCGATGCCGAAGTTCACATCACGCAACGAATTCCTTCGTGGGAACATGCTGAACCCGCCTGTGATCGTGGATGGAAAGACGCTTGCGACGATGATCTTGAATCCAGGCGAATACACCCGGCCTCTGCCCCTTCACGACAACGCTGATCCTGCGAGCCAACAGGTTGACCATTTGCCCGAGAAATACTGTCCAAAGAGAGACATGGATGAGTTACGGACGGCCTTGAACGGCCTATCTGTTATTTACTTCCGACCCTATGGATGGCTACCAGCTTTGAGAATGGAGTTACCCTCCTCAATTGCCTCCAGCAATACAAGGCTTTCAATAGTTCTTGAAGGCGTCACAAGGCAGTTTTTTAGTCCTGCCGTGATAGAGCCATATCCTCTGTTTCTGGCGGACAGAATGGTTAAGAGTCTTGGCTCTGGAGTGGCTGTCATAGAGCAAGCTGTTGCACAACATGTGGCGGGAAATTCGCCCGATATCGAGAATACACTTCTATTTTTGCAGAACTATCGAACAGAAGGTGGCCGAGGAGGTGTTTAATGCCCAATAACCGCAACAAGGACGTGGCTGTTGTTGGCAGCCCGTCGACCAATACCGAGCTTACTCTGGACCTACTTCAGGAGGCCACAGAGGAACGATTGGTGGGCGCTCTTTCGGCCTTCCAAGCAACGCAGAACGGTCAGGCAATTGTATCAGTAGGTCAAATCGTTGGTATCGAGCTGAAGAACCGTTGGCATGAGGATTCCGTGTTCCGGAACCTTGTGAAACGGACAGGTGAGATTCCGCCTATCACAAACCGACAGGACACGCGAACGGCAGACCTCGTTGTTGGTGCCACATTCAAGAGAACAACGGATGGGTTTCAGCCAGAAGTGTTGGGAATGGTTCCGGCAACAGGGACCAGAGTCTCGAGAATCGATCAGGCTCTACTTGATCAGCTATTGCAGGCATATAGATCTGAGATTTTTTACCTCGGTCAAGCCTACGCCAATGAAATTCTTTATCCCATGTGGTTCAAACACTTCGGGAGCAGCGACCAGGGTCTCGGCGGCGCGGGAGAGGCCTATCATATTGGTGTATTTGGCAAGACGGGTTCCGGTAAATCCGGCTTGGCAAAAATGATGCTTTGTGCCTACTCCAGGCACCCCAATCTCGGAATCCTCGTTATTGATCCGCAGGGTGAATTCACATTGGAGCTTTCAGGTTCGCGCGTGGGTAACCAGGGGTTGGCTCTGGACCAGATTGTCAGGCAGCAGGGGCGATCAATTAATGTTTATAGAATCGCAGATATTCAATTGGATGATTGGAACACCTTTGAGGAAATGCTTATCTCTCTTGGCTTCTGTGAGGAGCTAACCATCACACATAACAACAACGCGGTGCGCGCAGCGGAAGTGGTGCGAAATGCTCTGGAGCGTGCAACGCAGGGAGGACGGCAACAATTCCCACTTGCCAACGCTGGAAGTCGCGATGCGCTTACCGCCGCACTGAATGCCGTCATAGACCAACAAAGCATTCAGTACATTTTCCCAAGCAAGGACCCGCGGGTGCGCCTGCAAAACCGAGTGCAGGACATCCTGACCAATCGGTTGGATGAAGTTCTAAATAACAAATGGATTCCTCTCTGCAGCCTTTTCGCTGCAGGGCCAGGGAGGCGGCGATTGTATGGGATCGTATCGGACTTGATGGGAACCGCAAACGTAGCAGGGTCACGTCCAGTGGTTGTTATCGACTTATCTGCGCGAGGCAATCAGAATCGTTTCTGGACCGAAGAGCTGGAGCGCCGTCTGCTGAGCAAATTGCTGAATGTTCTGATTGCCCAATCGACATCCAGCTTGTCTACAAGGCAAAGTGCAAACGTCCTTGTTCTTCTTGATGAGGCGCATAGGCATGCCCCCAGCGGTCGATTGGAACAGGATACTGAGGCCGAGCGGCTCCGGGTGTTGCTGCGTCGCGCAGTAAGGGAGACCCGAAAATACGGTTTAGGATGGTTTTTTATTAGCCAAACGCTCGGAGGTCTTGATCCTGAGATTCTGCAGCAACTTCGAATACTGGCATTTGGATTTGGGCTCGCCATGGGAACGGAGTTCGACCGTCTTCGGGATTTCGTGGGCGGAGACAAGCGCTCATTGGAGTTGTACCAGTCATTCCGTGATCCGCAGAGTTTCCCAGCCCGTAACCTCCAGGAGTTTCCATTCATGGCGGTTGGCCCAATATCCCCGCTGGCTTTTTCAGGAAAACCCGTTTTCTTCAGCATGTTCACTGACATGAATCGATTCCTTCAAGCAAACAACATGGGCCAAGGTAACGGAGATGGCCAGCCGTGACTTGCGGTCCGAACACAGAAGTGCCGAAAATAATGACCTGTCGGGTAACCAAGTCAAAATGTAAATAAGAGGGAGGTAGAAAAATCAGGCAGAGGGATGAAATCCGGGTCAACGCCGCTTCCGGCATGTCGGGAACGGCCTGATCTTTGATAAGCCGTTGATATTGAAGGTTTTCGGTTAACAGCCGGAGAAAGAGAACGGTTATGAAGAGGGTTGCACATGGGGAGCCAGACATGACCAAAACCGGGCACTCCATTGGGGTGGCCCGGTTTTGTTGTTTGTAGGGTTCCGGTGGTTGCTCCTAACCACCGCCCTTTGGCCGCCAACCCGGATCTCCTCAATCAACGG
>Ga0302253_1000840_pt1 | contig 21898 bp, 20 predicted proteins | sample AAG_RA_Trp_MG_FD_193537 | JGI IMG/M metagenome (GOLD analysis project Ga0302253, IMG submission 193537) | Enriched activated sludge microbial communities from anaerobic digester in WTTP, New Holstein, Wisconsin, United States - AAG_RA_Trp | ecosystem: Engineered > Bioreactor > Anaerobic >...
CCTTGGCCTTGAACGCCGGTGCATGATTCCTTCTTGGTCGCTTGCTCATATCCTGCTCCTCCTGTTTCTTCTTATAGAGCAGATTAACCACTTATGCACCTGTCCAATTTCTCCAGACCAGCTCTAAGAACTGGGCAGGCAAGGAAAGAAAAACAAAGAAGGCGGTAAAAGGTGTTTGAAAACAAAATGTCTATCAAAGCAAAGAATGAAAGGAGAAGGAACATGAAAAGACTGATCGGATTTTTCAGGGATGAAGAAGGCGCCACGGCCGTTGAATACGGACTCATGGTGGCGGCCATTGCGGCGGTCATTGTTTTGGTTGTTTTCAGTATTGGCACGGAAATTAACGATGCATTTCAGACAGTATTAACGGAACTAGAAGCACATTAATAATATGAGAAGGGCCAAATGTCCGCAAGGATCTTACCCTTTTCCAGGGCGAATTGACGGGTAAGATCCTTGCGGAATGCGATGATGGTGAGAAGTGATTTCATGGAAGCATGGCGATGGCGGATGATTCAGTGGAAGAACAGAAGGCGACATCACGAAGAAGGTGCCGCGGCAATCGAGTACGCCATTTTGGCTTCGGCGATCGCGGCTATTATTGTAGTGATTGTAGGATTGCTGGGGACGGCGGTGCTCAACTTCTTCTCCCGGCTGGTATTTCCATAACATTCGGGTGAGGACGAATCCGGGGTTCTATGACATTTATCACGACGGTTCTTTTGATCATCCTGGCCTGGGCGGTGGTTGCGGATCTGCTTTACCGGAAGATTCCCAACCTGCTGACGCTGCCGGCCATGCTCTTTGGCATCGCTTATCATTCCTGTTTGACCGGTCTGGCGGGGTTTGGGTTAAGTACGGGCGGTTTGGCAGTCGGTGTCGGGCTTCTCTTCGCCTTTTACCTGGCCGGCATGATGGGAGCCGGGGACGTCAAGCTCATGGGGGCCGTCGGCAGCCTCCTGGGGCCGGCGGGGGTGTTACAGGCGTTTCTTTTCACCGCCTTCGCGGGGGGCGTTTATGCCGTGATCGTCCTGGCGGTGAAGGGACGGTTGAAGGTTTCTGCGAAACGAATACTTTCTATGCTGTTTCTGTCGATTGTGCATAGGAAACCGATCCTTTTTGCGGATGAGGAACAGGCGCCTTCTCCGGTGCTCTGCTACGGGGTTGCCATTGCCCTGGGGACCGTCGCGTCGATGTTTTTCAAGATTTAGCGGCCAAAGGGGCGGTGTTCTTGATGAACCGAGTTAAGAAGGGGGGAGGGATGGCTGCCGCTTCGAGGTCATTCTGAGGCGCGCAGCGACGAGGAATCTCCCGGACGGATTAGATCCTTCGCTGTGTCAAGGACGACATGCGGAAAGTGTGTTGCTTCGTATGACCTGGATGGAGGGGAGTCGTGTTCAGGATGACATTCAGGGGACTATCATAAAAAGGAGCGGGTAAAAATGGACATTAAGAAAATTGGAGAAGGTGTCAAAAACCGAATCTCGGTACCGATCATCATGCTCGTCCTTGCCGTGGCGATTGCGGCCCTGGTCAGTTTCTGGAGTTACAGCCTGCTACAGAAAAAGACGGACGCCGGGCAGGGGATCGGCAACACCCAGCAGATTGTTGTAGCCGCTTCTGAAATGAAATGGGGGACGGTGATCACAAAGGATTCTGTCAAAACCCAGCCCTATCTGAAAGAGAGTCTTCCCGCAGGGTATGTTTCAGTACCGTCGGCTGCCGTCGGCCGGGTTGTCCTTTACCCGATACAGGTCAACGAGCCCATAACGGAGGCGAAGCTGGCTCCTGTTGATGTGAAAACGGGCGGTATGGCGGCCGTGGTGGCGCCACGGAAAAGGGCCATGGCAGTGAAGGTGGACAAGGTGATCGGCATTTCCGGCTTTATCCGTCCCGGTCACCGGGTCGATGTCCTGGTGTCCCTGAATAAATCCGAACAGGATAATGTTTCGAGTACGATCACCAAGATCGTCCTGGAGAACATCCTCGTCCTGGCGGCCGGGTCTGAAGTCGAGCAGTCCGGAGACCAGAAGGAAAAACCGAAGATGGTGGATGTGATCACCCTCGAGGTCACCCCGGAAGAGGGAGAGAAACTGGCCCTGGCGGCCACGGAGGGCAGACTTCAACTGGCCCTTCGTAACTATGCCGATACGGAGGACGTCAAGACAAGAGGAACCACGCTGCCGAGACTTTTATCCTCCTATAGCGGAGAGGTGCCTGCACCGCCGCCCGTTCGGGTGCGACGCGCTTCAACCGCGGCGCCCGTCAAGACCGTCACCGTGGAGGTAATCAGGGGAAGCAAATCCAGTGAAGAAAAATTCAGCAGGGGGGGTGAATGATGAATCCTCGTAAGCCGGGCCGATTGGCGGCCATTGTCGCGGTAACCAGTCTTATCCTGTTGTGTATGGGGTTTTATACGTCCGTCCATGCTGTGGGGCCGGTCAAGATCAAGATGGACCCGTCCGTTTCACAGAGAATCAACCTGACCACGGGGCAGTCCCTCGTTGTGGAAACCGGCGTCGATATCCGGCGGGTCGCCCTGGGAGCGGAGGATTTCGCCGACGTGAGGGTTCTTTCCCCGCGGCAGCTCTATTTCATCGGGATCAGCCCGGGGATGACGAACGCGACCATCTGGGGGACCGACGGCCGAATTGCCGCCCTTGTGGATATCGATGTGGCACCGGATGTGGTCCGCCTGAAGGAAAAGATCCATGAGATTCTGCCGGGCGAAAAGGATATCCGGGTAACGGCCAGCCAAGACTGCCTGGTTCTTGCCGGAACGGTTTCCAGCGCCGCCGGCATTGCCCGGGTCCTGTCAATGGCGGAGGCTTATGCGCCCCGGGACAAGGACAAGAAGGCGAAAGTGATGAACCTCCTTGAGGTCGGCGGTGTCCACCAGGTGATGCTGGAGGTCCGGGTCTCCGAGATGTCAAGAACCCTCCTGAGGCGCCTGGGCGTCAATTTCGCCTATATCAGCGAAGGGGGGACGACCTACGGCATTTCACTGCTCAAAAATCTTGTCACCCTTCCGGATGGCGGCTGGCCCGGAAATCCACTGGCGGCCAGCGACAATATCGGATTGATCTTTCATTTCCTGGGGGCTAATGCTTCCTGGACTACGTTCATTGATGCCCTGAAGGAAAACGGCCTGACGAAGGTACTTGCCGAACCGACCCTGATTACCACGAGCGGCCGGACGGCAAACTTCCTGGCGGGGGGTGAATACCCGATCCCGGTTCCTCAATCCGGCACCGGTGGAGGCACGACCATTACCATCGACTACAAAACCTATGGTGTGGGACTGGATTTCACGCCGACCGTTCTCGGCAATGATAAGATCAACATGGTTGTAAGCCCGGAGGTCTCCGAGCTTGATTTCTCGAATGCCCTGACTGTTTCGGGTTATGTCGTTCCGGCCCTGACCACGCGGCGCGTTTCCACGGTGATCGAACTGGCCGACGGCCAGAGTTTTGCCATTGCGGGGTTACTCAAGGAAGATGCACGTGAAGTCGTGTCCAAGTTTCCTGTCCTGGGCGACATTCCCATCCTGGGGGTCCTGTTCCGGAGCACGTCCTTCCAGAAGAACGAAACGGAACTCGTTGTCATTGTGACGCCGCACCTGGTCAAGCCCCTCGATATGGCGAAACAGACCCTGCCGACGGATCAGTATGTGGAACCCAATGATTTCGAGTTCTATCTGTTGGGAAGAATGGAAGGATCCGGCGAACCTTCACCCCGTTCATCAAAGACGGTCCTGCCGGTCGGTTCGGACAAGGGAGGTCTTGAAGGGGATTTCGGACATATCGCTCCGTGATGAAAGGAAAGAAAAGATGAAAAACAAAATCAGGATATCCGTTTTATTCGTCATTGCCCCCCTGTTTTTGGCTTTCAGTTCAGCAGACGCTGCCGATATGCTGCAAAGCCGTTTGGAAAGGGATTACGGTACATCCTACCAGTTGCAGAAATTCAACCAGACCCTTAATCCCGGGGCGGAAAAGAATCGGGCGCCTGTCATGGGCATCGACGGACAGGCCGCCCAGAATGCGGTCGAGAAATACCGGAAGGGATTCGAGAAAAGTTCACAAACGTCAACGTCCTATCAGTTCAGTATCGGGTCGATGGGAGGCAAGTAAAAGCCGTCTTGAAAAATTTGCATTGCATTGAATATTGAATAATGGAACCGATCAAGTCAATGGAACAAAAGCAATTGAGAATTATCCTTGCCGGAATGGATGACTCCGTTCACAAGGAATTCGTGCGGATCATTTCGTCTGTGGAAGGATGCAGTCTCTACGGGGAAACGGATACGGGGATCGCGGATCTCCTGATCATGCAGCTGGGGGAAAATGCGGAGGAAGAATTTCCCCTTGTCCACCAGGCCATCCATTCGGGGATTGCCGCTAAAGTGTTTCTGACCTCCAAATTCATTAAGCCGGAAGTCCTGATCGAGGCCATGAGAGCCGGGGTCAAAGAATTCTTTTCACAACCCCTTAAGGCGGAAGAGGTCAAAGCCGCCCTGCAGAAATTGATTCACAAACAATCGGGACCGGTATCGAAAAAAACGGAAGGACCGGCCAAACAGGGGAAAATCATCAGTATTATCGGGAGCAAGGGCGGTGTCGGAACAACCACCGTGGCCGTGAACCTGGCCACATGCCTGCGGGATGCCGATCGTGAGAAATCGGTCGCCCTGATCGACATGAACCTGGTTTTCGGGGAAATCCCGCTTTTTCTGGGACTGACCCCGACATTCGACTGGTCGGAAGTCGCCAAGAACATCTACCGCCTGGACTATACATACCTGATGGACGTCATGTCCCATAAAGACAGCGGGTTGTATGTGCTGCCCTCTCCCGTCAGCCTGCAAGACGAGTTACGTGTCGATTCCGATATCATGGGGACCCTCCTTTTGGAGATGAAATCCATGTTCGACTACATCATCGTCGACGCCGGGCAAAGTATGGACGACTTTTCCAAGGCAGTGTTGAAAATGTCCGATACCGTGCTGATCGTTACTTTACTCAGTCTTCCCTGTCTGATTAACGTCAGGAGGATGCTGGACGCTTTCATGAGATTCGGGTTTCCTGCCGAGGAACGGATCAGGATTCTTGTAAACCGTTATCAGAAACGTTCGGTGATCAGCGCGGAAGATGCCGCCAAGACATTGCAGAAACAGATTTTCATGAACATTCCGAACGATTTTCAGAATACGATGGGGGCGATCAACCAGGGTAAACCGCTTACAATACAGAGTCCGGCGGCCGAGATTACGGAGAGTTTCAGAGAGCTGGCCGCACGCATTTCGGGTGTGAGCAACAGAAGGAAGGGAATTCTGTCGTGGCGTTGGCGTTAAATGCCGGACGTAAATAATGATTGGGGATGGATAAGATATGCTTAATCACCAAGTTTTTAATGCAGGTGCCTTTACCAGGACGAATGAATACAACGAATTGAAGGCCCGCGTTCACGACCGCCTCCTGGAGATGCTGGACTTGTCCCTGATCGATAGCCTTAACGAGGCCGAGTTGAAGCGTGAAATCCGCCGTCTGACCACGAATATCCTGACGGAGGAAGGCATGCGGACTCCTCTGAACGCCGAGGAACGGGAGCACCTTTACCAGGAGATCCAGGACGAGACGATGGGCTTGGGACCCATCGAGCCCTTCATGAAAGACCCGACGGTGTCGGACATCCTCGTAAACACTTACCGTCAGATCTACGTGGAGCGTTTCGGAAAGCTCCACTTAACCGAGGCGAGGTTTAAGGATGACGCCCACCTGCGTAAAATCATCGACCGCATCGTCTCCGCCGTCGGCCGCCGGATCGACGAATCCACTCCTATGGTGGATGCCAGGCTCAAGGACGGCTCCCGTGTGAACGCCATCATTCCTCCCGCTGCCGTAGACGGGCCATCCCTGTCTATTCGCAGATTCGCCGTCGATCCCCTGGAGATGGAGGACCTTATCGTCCTGAAAAGCGTCACGGCAGAAATCGGTGAAATTCTCAAAGGAATCGTCAAGGCGCGGCTAAACGTGCTGATCTCCGGAGGTACTGGAACAGGGAAGACAACGCTGCTCAATGTCCTTTCCCGATTCATTCCCCCCGACGAGCGCATTGTGACCATCGAAGACTCGGCGGAACTGCAGCTCAAGCAGGAACATGTGGTGAGGTTGGAAACAAGACCGCTGAATATCGAAGGAAAAGGGGAAATTACACAACGCGATCTGGTCCGAAACAGTCTGCGCATGCGTCCCGACCGGATTATCGTCGGTGAGGTCCGTGCCTCCGAGGTGGTGGACATGCTCCAGGCTATGAATACGGGTCACGATGGTTCGCTGACGACGATTCATGCCAACTCTCCCCGTGATGCCCTGCTGCGGCTGGAAACTCTGATTGCCATGGCGGGAATGAACATCCCGAACGAGGCCATCCGGCGATACATCAGTTCGGCACTCAACATCGTAGTCCAGATCGCGCGCCTGATCGACGGAAGCCGCAAGCTGATCAGCTTTTCGGAAATCACCGGGATGGAGGGAAATGTCATTACCATCCAGGAGATTTTTTCTTTCGAACAGACGGGGGTGACATCGAAAGGCGAAGTCACCGGGCGGTTCAGGATGACAGGTGTCATGCCGCGCTTTATTGAACGGTTCAAAGCCGCCGGGATCGAAGTTCCCTACGAAATCCTGGATCCGAGGAATGTCATGGAGATATGAAAACCTGAAGAAAGTCGGGGAATAATATGGAATATCTGCAGATTGTTCTGATCTTCATCGCCGTTGTCCTTCTGATCGAAGGATTGTTTCTCCTGGGCCGAATCCGGTGGAATCCGGAGAAACGGAGAATAAAAGCTCAGTTGCGCCAGCTTTCCGGGGAACCCTACGGCCGTCAGGAAATCAGCGTGGTCCGCCAGCGCATCATGAGCGACATCCCCTGGTTCAACCGTTTTCTTCTGAATATCCGGTTTCCGCTGATTTTTCAGCTAGAAAGAATGGCGGTGCAGGCCAACCTTCCTTTTCCCCTGGGGGTTTACCTGCTGTCTTCCGTCTTCCTTTTTGGTATCGGATTCGTTACAGCATCGGCGGTTGTCAGCTGGTTATGGTTGCGCCTGACCATCGGAATCCTCGCCGGTTTGATTCCCATCCTTTATATTAAATTCAAAAAGCAGCAACGGATCCGACAACTGGAGGAACAGCTTCCGGAAGCGCTGGATATGCTGGCAAGATCCTTGAAAGCAGGTCACGCCTTCACGGGGGGGATGCAGATGGTCGGTCAGGAGTTCGGAGATCCGGCCGGTACGGAGTTTCGCAAAACCCTGGATGAGATCAATTTCGGCGTCGCCTATGAAGATGCCCTGAAAAACCTGGTGGCCCGTGTCGACAGCGACGACCTGAAACTGTTTGCCATCTCCGTCATCATCCAGAGGGACAGCGGGGGAAATCTGGCCGAGATCCTGGAGAACATTGCCCGCCTGATACGCGCACGGTTTGTCCTGAAAGGGCAGATCAAGTCTCTGACCGGCGAGGCGCGGCTGTCGGCCGTCATCCTGGCCGGTCTGCCTTTTTTTGTCGGTCTGCTCATTTTTTTCCTCAATCCTGAGTATGTCAAGCTCTTGATTACGGATCCCATCGGGCATGTCATGCTTGCCGCCGCGGGGATCATGATGGTGGTAGGAATCCTGGTCATGAAAAGGATGATCGTGATGAAGGTGTGAGGCTGCAGCCATGAATGAAGTCATTGCCATTCCCGTGCTCGTTTTCATAGGGCTGGTCCTTATGATTGTTTCTTGCTATCTTTATTATGAAGATAAAAGAACGAAAAAAGAGATTATCGGAAAGATCGACAAGTACACGCTGCCTGAGGTGACGAGCGAGGCCGGCGAGTCGAAGGCGGAGATCCCGGTAAAGCGGTTTTTCACGAAGATGGCCGCCAGGCTCGCTCCTTTCTCGCAACCCAGAACTGAAGAGGAACTGGGACAACGCAGGAGAAAGTTGTCCATGGCGGGTTACCGGCGCCAGGGCAATCTGATTATTTTCTACGGCTCGAAAGTTTTTTTTGCCATGCTCCTGCCGGCGGCTTTGTTCATTGGACATCTGCTCTTTGGTCTCTTTGAAGAGCGGAGAATTTTCGGCGTCATGATCGTATTTTCTGCACTTCTTGGTTTCTACGGACCGGATTTGTGGGTCCATTTCGCCATCACCCGCCGGCAAGAAAAGATTCGGGAGGGATTCCCCGATGCCCTCGATCTCATGGTGGTTTGCGTCGAAGCAGGAATGGGGCTCGACCAGGCGATCAAGCGGATTGCCGATGAGATGAGACTGAGCAACAAGGTCATCAGTGACGAGTTCAGCCTGATGAGCCTGGAAATGAGGGCAGGCCGTTCCCGCCAGGATGCGATGAGAAACCTGGGGTTGAGGACCGGGGTTGAAGATGTGAAAAGTCTGGTGACGCTTTTGATCCAGACGGACCAATTCGGTACCAGCATCGCCCAGGCGTTGCGGGTCCATTCCGATTCCATGAGGACGAAGCGGCGACAGAGGGCGGAGGAAACCGCGACGAAACTACCGGTAAAGCTCCTTTTTCCGCTCATATTGTTCATTTTTCCGGCTCTGTTTGTCGTGATTGTCGGACCAGCGGCGATCAGAATATACCGGGTGCTGATTGAGACGCACTTCGGAAGGGGATGACGTTGCGTGGCTGTAATATATTGACTTGAAAGAGAGGCGATAAACAATGGAAGGGATAACCGGATACCGGAAAATCGGTTTGCAGGGTATGCTTCTTTTTTTGCTTCTGATGACCTTAGCAGCCTGTTCACCATCCAGTGTAAACTGGAATAGCCTGAAATTCTGGCAGTCCCAAAAACTGGGGGCGACCATGGATGACAAGGCGGTGAACCGCTTTGTCGCAAAGATCCGGGTCCAACCCGGGAATCCTGAATCACACTACCTTCTGGCTTCTTATTACCAGGAGCGGGGATATTATCGGGAAGCCATTGCAGAGTACGAAAAGGTTATCGCCATTGATCCGTCTAATGTCAAGGCTTACAATGGCAAAGGAATCTGCCACGACCAGCTAGGAGAACACCGGGACGCCGCCCTGAGTTTCGAGCAGGCGATCAGCTTGAACGGCAACTTGGATTATTTATGGAATAACCTCTGTTATTCGTTTTTGCTGCAGGAAAAGCACGAAGAGGCCATTTCAGCCTGCAGAAAAGCCCTTGCCCTGAACGAAAAAAACAACCGGATCAGGAACAACCTGGCCTTGGCCTATGCCTTGGCGGGACAGGACAATCAGGCCTTTCGGGAATTTCAGACGGCAGGCAATGGCGATCAGGTCTACGCTCACCTGAAAATGGGTGCTGTTTATTACGACAAGGCCCTGTTCGGCCGGGCTGCCGAACACTATCGCGCAGCCGTGAAGCTGAATCCTACATTGGATAGTGCGAAAAATGGGCTGGAGGCTTCTTTGGCGTTAATGAAGGTTGCGGAAGCGGCACAGAGAGATGCAAATAAAACAGCGGAAAACAATGTGACGAAGGGAGATTCACCGGCTGATTCCGCCGTAGCCCCGAACGCTGTCGTGAATAAAACGGAGGCTGACCGGCAATTCCAGTATGCCCGGAAACTCTATGAGAAGGGCTTGTTCGAGGAAGCAAGACGGCACTTTCAAGAGGCGCTCCTGACGAATCCGGAACTGGCCGGTGCACGCCAGGGGTTGGCAGCGGCGGAAGCTCTGGCCCGTATCGAGAAGGTGCCTTCCCGGAATGCGGCATACGCAAAAATGAGCGGCGGAGAAATCATCGATAGCATGAATGCCGGCATGTTCCGTCAGGCAGGCATTGAGGTTTCCAATGGCAACGGAAAGAATCATATGGCCAGGGATATTGGAAAATATCTTAAAGCAAATGGATTCAATGTTGTCCGTCTCACAAACACAAAGAATTTCAATCATGTCAGGGGCAGCATCTATTATCAGAAAGATTACCGTGATGTGGCGGATGAAATCGCGGAAAAGATACCGGAACTTTCAATCAGGCAAGAAATGAGTCAATCGGCGAGGCCGAATGTGAAGGTGAAAGTTGTTCTGGGAAAGGATCTGGTTGCGAACCGGCAGGCTTACTGCAACTGAGGGCAACGGGAGAGACAGGTTACGAACGTCAATGTGACGCGCAGGGTGTACAGAGTGACCACGGTGAAGTCATTCAGAGGAGCGTCGTGATGAAGAATCTTCTGGTTCGCAAATTAAATTAATCACACCGCTTAATTCAGAAAGAGAAAAAAAATGGGAAATCGATTTTACAATGCGGGCATCGTGATGATCCTTCTTTCATTCCTGTGTCTGTCGGGTTGTTCGTGGTGGAATAAGGATCAGGGGCTCATGCAGGGGGACGGTTACCGGAAGATGCTGGAGTTGCAGAAAGCGAAAGCCGCCGCGATGAACCCGGAAATCGACGTCGACAAAAAACTGAAAGCGCCCGATGCGGCTGAAATGGAAAGGCTGGGAGATCAGTACATCCGCCAGGGAAACCCTAATATGGCCTTTGTCTACTACGACAAGGCAATCGGGATGGATCCGAAGCGAAGCGCCGTGTTCTACAAGAGGGGGCTGCTATTCATCTCCCGGGGGATGCTGAACGAGGCGGAAGGCGACTTTGATGCCATCCTGAAGAACGATGCGGCCTATGCCCTCGCCCATGAGGGAAAAGGTCGGGTTGCCCTGGTCCGGGGAAATCTGGAGGAATCCCGGTCTCAATTTTCACAGGCTCTCAAATTGAAGGAGGATCTCTGGCAGGCCTATTCATTTCTGGGTATTATTTCGGACAGAAAACAGCAATTTCAAGATGCAATCGGCTATTACCACAAAGCCATTGCCATCAATCCCAAATCGGGAGATCTCTTCAATAATCTCGGCATGTCCTATACTCTAGCCGGGGAATATGAAAAAGCGCTTCAGGCTTATGCAACGGCTGTGGACCTGGCGCCGGCTAAAAACAAGATCTACGCCAACATGGGCATTGTTTTGGGTAAACTGGGACGTTACGATGAGGCCTTGAAGGCCTTTAAAATGGCCGGTGACGAAGCATCGGCCTATAACAATCTGGGTTGTATTTATCTGGCAGAGCAGAAGTATGTGGAAGCGATTGCTGCCTTTCAGAAAGCGATTGAAGTGAATCCCAAATACTACGCCAAAGCGAAAGAAAATATGACAAAGGCCGAAGCCTTGATGAAGAAAGACGCAGAATCAGCCCATTGAAAACATCCTTTGCCCGTGGGTCAATGTGAGAAAGCAAGGTGCGAATCTTTATAAAAGGAATAGCGGATCCAATTCATGAATCCCGATACCATTCGGATTATTGATAAGTATATCGGCCAGTTGCTTTGTTTCATCCTCACTGTTCACCGTTATTTTTCAGGGTTATTTTCCAGACGCCGGCACATCGTCCCAAGTGTTCGGAAAGTCCTTTTTATCAAGCTTGTTGAGCAAGGTGCGGCGGTACTGGCCTACGCGGCGATGCTATGCTGGAAGCCATTAAGAACTATGGCAGACAAAACGTCTTTTTTTGTGTCTTCGAAGAAAACAAAGCCATTCTCGATGTATTGGATATAATCCCGAGTGATAATATTTTTGTTGTCCGGTGCTCTGATATTTTTGTTTTTTCCAGAGATATATTGAAATCGATTGGGCTTGCACGAAGAATTGGAATTGATGCCACCATCGATATGGAATTTTTTTCAAGGGCCTCCGCCATTATTTCGTATCTCATCGGTGCTCCCTGCAGAGTCGGACTTCATCGTTTCAACAGCGAAACCCCTTACCGGGGAAATCTCCTGACGCATCGCGTGCAATACAATCCCTATCTTCACACGGCGAAGATGTATCTCTTGCTCGTTAAAGCCCTTGAGATGGATCAGCAGGATTTACCGCTCCCAACGTCCACATTGATCATTACCGGAACCGCATCAGAAAGAGAGAGCGGTCGTTCAATTTGCAGAGAAATAGCCTCTCCCAGGGTTTTTAATCTTGCCGGTGAGACCACGATGAAAGAATTGCTCACGCTATATACGATGGCAGACGTATTGGTTACAAATGACAGTGGTCCCGGGCATTTTGCTTCCCTGACCGACGTCCACAACATTGTTCTTTTGGGCCCGGAAACACCCCGATTATTTGGAGCAATCGGAGGCAACCATCATTGCCTGTCCGCTTCCCTGGCCTGCAGTCCTTGCGTGAATGTTTATAACCATCGTTTTTCACCCTGTAAGAACAACAGATGTATGGAGGCCATTTCTGTTGACAGGGTGTTAAATGTCATCAAGAAATGCATCGGATAAAAACTCTGCATCTTCAGCATTTCTCTCAAATGAATTTCTTGCATTGGCACGTCCCTGGATTTGCTTTGGCAAACCGTATCCCTTCTTTCATGGGATGATTTTCCGATAAAGAACGGCGGCACGGCCCCGCTTCACAACAAGCCAATCCGGATTATCATCAAAATATTTCCGGTAGTTTGAGCCTGTTTTAAGCAAGGCAATATTAAAATGGTATTGCTTTGTCCAGGTCTCAAAATCTGATCTTTCCGCCTTGACATATCGGAATAAAAAATCATCCCCGTAGAGTTCGCAACGGTCGTCGATGAACACGCGAAAACACGGTGTATGGTAGATGAGAAAACCGCCAAAGGGCATGTCGTTAAAGATAGGAGTACCCCTTGGAACTTCCTGCTGGATTGTCTTCAGTTCAGGCAGCACTTCAACAGGCCAGTAGGAAGGATCGAGTTTCACCCATCTCTGGGCTGTCGAGGGCAGGTTCGCCGAGCCCAGGCAGAATAGAAAGGTCAAGCCTGCGATCAACGCCGGCAGAATGTATTTCAAACGGGGGGAGTTTCCCGTTTCCTTGCCTTGGTTCCTGATTTGAAAGGTGATAAACCCCCTGCTGCCGAGTAATTTAACCCAGCGGCAATAAGGAAACATTTCTGCAATGGCAATGACGGAAACGACGGAGAACAGCGGCGCATGCCTGATTCGGGAGAAGGAAAGAATAAGCCAGATTAGGGGAATATACCAGGTCACTCTTCTGTCGTTTTTGTTGGTTCCGACCAGGAGGGAAAGATAAAATAAAGCTAAACAAGAAACAATGGCAACGGTTATGAATGACGTAGGATCGCCGCGATGGAGGAGATTTAAAACGGAGGCATGCTCTTCAATAAGCTCCGCCGTGGCTTTGGAATCCATGATTTTCAGCCACGTTAAGGGAAGCGTCAGGAAATATGGATTTAAAATGGATGTCAAGAAACAGAAAAAAGTAAGTACCCATAAGCGAAAAAAACATTTAAGATTCCGGATCGGATTGTTATAGCCAAGCCACCAGGCAAATGTCCAGCCCATTGTAGTAATGAGGAGAGTGCACATCCCTCCCAATGCGCCGCCGTGAATGTTTACCCAGATGAGAAAGACCGGCAACAGCCAGGACAGACTCGCACAACTTGCTCTTTTCATGTCAATATCGCACAGTTTTGAGAACAGAACCGCCAGCAAAAGCATTGTGACCAGATGTGGCCGGACATGGAAATGATGACCAGCCGCGGCCAGGGAAATGACCAGGACGAGTGACCCGAGCATGAGGTTCATGCGGGCACGGTCAATTCGGATGGCCAGGAGAGCATAGAGAAGGGAAATGAGAGATACTGTCAGAACAAGGAGCCCATCAAGCCCCGCCAGGCGGTGGACAAAACCCATGATGCATTCGCCAAGCCATTGCTGGGCGATCCAGTTCTTACCAAAACGGGTGAAGGTGAAAGTATCCGTGTGTGGAAACTGACCGGTATCGAGGATCATTTTCCCGATGGTCGTATGGGAGAATGTGCCGGGATCACGAAAGAGCCTGCTTTTTCCGGCAATGAAAAGGAAGAGCCAAACAGATAAGAACACTAAATTGCTGTAAGAAAAAAATGACTTAAATTTCATGCCGACCAAACTGATAAAGGATCATTTTTTTCTGGAATAGCCCCGTTTAATCATGAAAGCAACTATTCAACCGAGCCTAGGTTTTGCGATGAAAATATCACCGCCTATTACGGGTCTTTAGGTATCGGGAATGAGAAGAGCCGATTTTTGAAACCAGTACGTTTTACGATATTTTTTTGTTAAGACCAAATCAGTCATAAAAAATATTTTTGCGAAAAATCACAAAAATATTCGAGAAGATACAAATTTTACATTTAACATGTGTGACATATTAAGGTTCTGTTTCCGAAAGCAGAAAAGTCCGAGGAAGCTAACGGTTCCGCAGCAGGAAATAGACCACGGTAAAGACTCCGAATACGACCAGAATCGTCATTCCCCAGGGCATTTCATTCCAAATATTCCGGAACTGCCAGTAAAAATCGGAAAAAAACTCTGACGATCTGGATGCCATCACCCCGTGTTCGACCATATTTTACCCTCCTTTTTAGACGCATTCAATGCCGGCTTGTTATATGCCGATCCTTTTATGATCCTGGTTTAACGACAGGGTCAGAACTTTTTATGCCTGATCTTTTCCAAAATAATTGATCCAGGCCAATTCAAGGATATCTCTGGACAGAATGGGGAGCTGATCCATGTATCGGCAGATGTCCAGCAAACGATGGATGAGATCCTGTGGTTCGGAGCATCTCAGGGGACGTTTCTCCTCTGCGTAGCGCTGCAAAAGAAAATCAACCAGATTCGGGTCGTAATCAAGCCCATGGGCTGCGACAACCTTCTGAAAAATGGATTTATATTGGTCGCGACTTGGTGGGGCGATATAAAGACGATACCCCATCCGTCGTAAAAAGGCCTCATCCACGAGTCCATTGAGATTCAGATTTGTGGCGAACATGAGGAACGGCTCGAAAGGGACCTCGATCTTTTTCCCCGTATGCAAAGTCAGGTAATCCTTGCCCTGCTCCAGGGGAATGATCCAGCGATTCAGAAGATCAGAGGGATCGACCCGCTGGCGGCCGAAGTCGTCGATGACCAGGGTCCCCCCGTTGGCCTTCACCTGGAAGGGTGCCTCGTAATACCCGACCATGCGGCTGTAGACCAAGTCCATGGTCTCGATCGTCATTTCTCCGCCGACAATGACCAGGGGACGCTTGATTTTCACCCAGCGTTTGTCATATCCGTTGTTGCCGGTTTCGATCTGTGAATGGTTGTGCTGGTCGTAAACTTTGATGATCTGGTTGTCGACCTCGATGGCATAGGGGATCCAGATCTCTCCGGGTTGTGCGGAGTGGAGCGATACGGCGATAGAGGTTTTGCCGTTTCCGGATTCGCCGAACATGAAAAGGCTGCGCCGGGAAGTGACCGCCAGGCCCACTGTCTGCATGGTCACTTCGGGCAAAACAAGCCCAGACAGGGCATTTTTAACCAGTTCTGGCGATACCGACTCGCGGGTTTGGTTCTGCAACGAAACCATTTCGCTATAGGCTTGCAGGGAAACCGGGGCAGGGCCGATATAGCCGTTGATTTCCAATAACCGATTAGCTCGCTGCCAACCACGATCGAGTATGGCATAGCGATGGTTCTGAAAACCGCTCTGGCCGCGAATTTCGATCAGTTTTTCATGGTAAAGATGCTGGAGCAGGGATTCAGTTAACGGTTCCGGCAGGCACATTTTTTCGGCCGCCCGGACCGTGGTGCAGTTGGCATCAGCGTACACGGTCTTCAATGCCAAATCAGCCAGGAAGCCAAAGTCCAGATGAGTTTCTTCCAGAGTTTTGGGAATGATGGGGGTCAAATTTTCATTTGATACGGTAACATATGGTTCGCTCATGTAAAAAAACCTCTTACTTATGGAATTTTATGTTCCCTCATCTTATGAGGAAACTTTGATCAAACTTTTCAATTTCAATATGTGTACGTTAATATTGATCATATTTATACCAGAAAGCCTTCAGATATGCATCGTAAAATTGGATTCAAAATATCGGATTTTCAAATTATTCCGTGTTGTGGTATGACTGTTCCGGCTAAACAGTTCGTCCCGTTGTGAAAAGTCGATCATTACGGAAATTAAATTGATTATGAAATCTTTTAATCATGGATTGAGCATATCGGATAAGGACAAACTCGCGGGAATTTATGCGTTCACTGAAATGAGACGGTTTCGCAAAAAGGGAGCATGCGGTCATGCCGGACTTGGAGGCTGTGTCGCAACACCCGATTTACATACGAAGTCATTCTGAGCGAAACGAGAGAGTCTCATAATAAGAATATGTTATTACTTCGATCATTTAATTGCTTCATTCCTGTCATTCCGTCGAAAGACGGAATCCATAATGGATTTGACTGGATTCCGGATCGCGCTGCGCTTGCCCGGAATGACGGATGGGGAAGTCATGCCGGGCACCGACCCGGCATCCAGACCTCGCTGAGTGCGTCATGATATGCAATCGGCGAAACCCCTTCAGGCCAAATAACAAGGTTGCATGGTGTCGTCTGGGAGCTGATGCGCGGTTTTTGGCTGAAGTGCGATGTATTGGCAATGGATTCCGGGTCGCGCTGCGCTTGCCCGGAATGACGGAGAGGGGAAGTCATGCCAGGGCCAATAAACGTCATCCCTAGGCTTAATAAAAGTCATGCCGGGCACCGACCCGGCATCCAGACCTCGCTGAGTGCGTCATGATATGCAATCGGCGAAACCCCTTCAGGCCAAATAACAAGGTTGCGTGGTGTCGTATGGGAGCTGATGCACCGTTTTTGGCTGAAGAGGGACGCATTGGAAATAGATTCCGGGTCGCGCTGCGCTTGCCCGGAATGACACAATAGATGTTTATCCGGCTTTTTTTTACGGGTTCTGCCAACGGTTAAGCTGATAAATGAATATCCTATGAAGAGAGAATCAATATGCAAATAACCATCAAAGAAGGCAAGATCATGAAAAGCCGCACCGACGCGGCCGTGTTTTTTTGTCACGAAGACGATTTACTGACCGGCGGTGCAAGGGCGGCACTCGATGAATCGTCCTCAATGCAAATCCGGAAGATGATCGACGCCGGAGACGTAAAAGGAAAAGACAGGGAAATACACGTGGTCTACCTGACTGATTCTTCTGCCGTCCCTCGGATCATTCTTGTCGGCCTGGGAAAGAAAAACGAAGCGGATTTGGAGAAGATCCGAGGCGCATTTGCCCTGGGCGCCGGCAAGGCAAGATCGCTGAAGCTGCGGAGCGTTTCCGTTTCACCTGAGTTGTACGGTCTGGATGTTGACTCGGCAAGCATTGCCGCAGCGGCCGTGGAGGGAATCAAACTCGGACTTTACCAGTTTACGCCGTTCAAAACGGAGGATAGAGAAGGCCTCCATGAACTGGAGGAATTGGTCATATGTTCTGAAACCGGGAAATCGCTTGAAGCGGTGAAGAAAGCGGTCAAGGAGGCGGATATTGTGGCGGAGGCCGTTCTGTTTGCCCGGAATCTTGTCTTCATGCCGTCGAATGAAATGACCCCGCGTGATATGGCGAGTGAGGCCCTCGATATCGCGAAGAAAAGGAAAAGCATCCACGTCAACGTCCTCGATGAAAATAAGATGAAAGAGCTCGGCATGAACGCCCTTCTGGGAGTGACCCGGGGAAGCCGGGAGGAGGCGCGGTTCATTGTCATGGACTACCGCGGAACAAAAGGAATGGAGCCGCCCATCGTGCTGATCGGCAAGGGATTGACGTTCGACAGCGGAGGTATTTCTCTCAAGCCCGCGGATAACATGGAGGAAATGAAGACGGACATGGCCGGGGGGGCGGCCGTCATGGGAACCGTCATGGCGGCGGCAGACCTGAAATTACCTCTGCGGATTGTCGGATTGATCCCGGCGACGGAGAATATGCCCGGCGGCCTGGCCTACAAGCCCGGAGATATTCTGACGACCCTTTCAGGTTTGACGGTGGAAGTGATCTCGACGGATGCCGAGGGGCGATTGATCCTGGCCGATGCGCTCCATTATGCACAAAGCTACAAGCCGGCGGCCATGATCGATGTGGCCACGTTGACCGGGGCCTGTATCATTGCCCTTGGAGAATCCGTCATGGGCATGATGGGTACGGATGAAAAGCTCAAGCAAAAGTTGAAGAATGCGTCGGAATACACGGGAGAAAAACTTTGGGAACTGCCTTTGTGGCCCGAGTATTACGAAGCCATCAAGAGCGATGTCGCGGACCTGAAAAACGTTGGAGGAAGACCGGCCGGCACCATCACGGCCGGAGCTTTCCTCAGTAAATTTACCGGGAATTATCCCTGGGTTCATCTGGATATCGCCGGTCCCGCCTGGGTTAAGAAGGATCGGCCCTACATCCCGAAAGGTGCCTCGGGTGTCGGTGTGCGCCTGCTGATACAGATGCTGAAAAACTGGGAGTGATACTGAACCATGGCAGAAGGTAAAACGGTTCTCGATATTGTAGACCTGAGAACCCGTTTCCATACGGAGAAAGGCGATGTCCCGGCCGTCGATGGCGTGAGTCTCAGCCTGACTGAAGGCGCGACACTGGGTGTCGTCGGCGAGTCGGGCTGCGGCAAAACGGTTCTGGCCCTGTCCGTCATGCGCCTGGTCCCGATTCCTCCGGGTGAGATCGTCTCGGGTGAAATCCTGCTTGACGGCGTCGATCTGCTCAGGCTGAACCGGGTAGAGATGCGCAAGGTGCGGGGGAAACAAATTTCCATGATTTTCCAGGAACCGATGACCTCCTTGAACCCGGTCATCACCGTGGGGGCGCAGATTGCCGAAATCGTGCGGCTTCACGAGGGGAAAAGCAATAAGGAAGCCCTGGAGTATGCCGTGGAGATGCTCAACATGGTGGGAATCGATCACCCGCAAAAGCGCATTCGGGACTATCCCCACCAGATGAGCGGCGGGATGCGGCAGAGAATCATGATTGCCATGGCCCTTGCCTGCAAGCCACGCCTGATGATCGCCGACGAGCCGACGACGGCTCTCGATGTCACGGTCCAGGCGCAGATACTGGAATTGATGGAGGATCTGAAAAAACGGATCAACACGTCCATCTTGCTCATCACCCACGACCTGGGCGTGATTGCCCATTTCGCCCAGATCGTCGCCATCATGTATGCGGGAAAAATCGTGGAACAGGCCGCGGTGGATGCTTTTTTTTCTTCGCCTATGCATCCGTACTCCCTCGGTTTGATCGAGGCCGTCCCGGTCATCACGGAAGAGTGGGATCGGAACAAGCGCCTGCGAATGATTCCCGGCATGGTACCCGACATGACGGTGTCGATTAAGGGTTGTGCTTTTCAGGACCGGTGCGGTTACGTGATGCCCATTTGCCGTGACCAGGAGCCGCAATTGATCGAAAAAAGGACGGGCCATCTTGTCCGCTGCTGGAAGTGGGCGTGATGAAAGATACGAACTTGCTAATGGAAATCAGGGGATTGAAAAAATATTTTCATGCCCGTGGATTGCAGTATTGGAAGAAAGAAGGGCTTATCAGGGCTGTCGATGATGTCTCCCTGGAAATCCGGCCAGGGGAAACCCTGGGGTTGGTGGGAGAAAGCGGATGCGGAAAATCGACCCTGGCGAAACTCATCATGGGTCTCGACACGCCGACGGCGGGAGACATTTTGTTCGAAGGCGAGAACATTGCCCATTATTCAAACGACGCCTGGCGGGCATTTAGAAACAAGGTGCAGATCATTTTCCAGGACCCTTATGCATCCCTGAACCCACGGAGAACGGCAGGCAGGACAATCGGAGAACCATTTTTCATTCGACGGAAAAATCCTGGGAAAAAGGAGATCGAAGAGCATGTCGCCCGGCTGATGGGAAAGGTTGGTTTAAGCCGTGACCAGGCGGATCGATATCCCCACGAATTCAGCGGCGGCCAACGGCAACGGATCGGTATCGCCCGAGCCATATCCCTGGAACCGTCTCTCGTTATCGCCGATGAACCTGTTTCTGCCCTGGATGTTTCCATTCAAGCCCAGATATTGAACCTCCTGAAGGACTTGCAGGACGAACTCCATCTGACTTACCTGTTCATCAGCCATAACCTGGGTGTGATCCGCCACATGAGCGATCGTGTTGTCGTGATGTATCTGGGACGCATTGTCGAATCGGGGAGCAATGAAGCCATTTTCAGGAACCCGCGTCATCCTTATACACGTCTTCTTCTTTCGGCGATCCTGGAGGTCAATAAGGGAAAGAGCTGGAAGACGCCAAACGGGGCAGGGGAATTGAAAGGCATCGTGCAGCCGGACATGTGCAGGTTTTACCCCCGATGCCCCATCGGAGGGGAACTCTGCCTGAAAGAAACGCCCCAATTGGTCCCGTTGTCGGAGGGTCATGCCGTCGCCTGTCACTTCGGAAGACTTTAAAATGGATGGAATGGAATCATGCTGAATGAGGAAAGAATTCATTTTCAAAGCGGAGACTTGAGAATCGAAGGCCTGTTCGCCGATGCGGGATCGGGAAAAGGGGTCGTCATCTCCCATCCGAATCCCGTAATGGGCGGAACCATGCGAAACAACGTTGTCGAAAGTCTTGTCCCGGCATTTTACGAAATGAAATTTTCGACCCTGCGATTCAATTTCCGGGGTGTCGGCTGCAGTGAGGGGGATTTCGATGAAGGAGCGGGTGAGCAGAATGACCTGGACAGCGCCGTGGCCTTCATCAAGACCAGGGGGGTGAAAACCGTTTCACTGGCCGGTTATTCATTCGGTGCCTGGGTGACGGCCAACTATCTGAAAACGGCCCCTGCCGTGGACCGGGTGGTCCTGGTCGCGCCGCCGGTCAGCGTGTCCCCCTTTTCGAGAAAGGCCATTGCGGGGCGCGTCAATTTGATCATCTGCGGCGACCGTGACCCCTTCTGCAGGGCAGAGGATGTGACGTCTTTTGCCGAAGAGGTGGGGTCGGAAGTCATATTGGTTCCCGGGACGAATCATTTTTTCGCCGGGAAAGAGAGACAATTGATCGAAATCCTGCACAGAAAATGTGTTTCCCTGTAAAAAAATATTGCAATCTCTTTTTCCCGGTGCTAAAAAAATTCAAAATGGAAATGGTGAAGCTGGGAATATTCTTGGGTATCCGTTTTAAGTGCAAAAGAATCGTCACGCAAGTGGGGGCCACGACCATCTTAAGATCGTTATGAGATGGTGTGGTTTTTTTGTTTTAAAATTGATTATCAAAGGAAAGGGGGAACAGGGTTTTGGCAGAAGGCAAGGTAAAATGGTTCAATGAAAAGAAGGGGTTCGGTTTTATCGAAAGTGACGAAGGCGGTGATGTATTCGTCCATTACAGCGCTATTCAGGGTGCGGGTTTCCGGACGCTGCATGAAGGACAGCGCATCAGTTTCGATATCGAGCAGGGAAACAAGGGGCCCAGTGCGGTAAACGTGCAGAAATTGTAAAATTATTTACTGGTGATTGAAATATGCTTCAGTACGGCATGAGGTATTGAAGCATATTTTTATTTTAAATTGAACGACACCGCATTACAGAATGGTCATTTGGAGCGAATGCGAGAAATCGTACTATGCTGAGATGACAGAACTGAAAGATTTCTCCCTGCGGTCGAAATGACAGAAATACCCGTTGCGACACCGTTTCGGCGTCAGCGATGAAAGCTATCACGCAGTATCGGATCGTGTGCGATTGCCCTGGATGACATCCGGATTGGAAATTTTACCTTTGTTTATCCTGAACCCTTGGCGGTGTTTGAGCATAAACTTTCTAAATTACGCTGCTTCGCAGTTTTATTGGTCATGGAAAAGAATCTGATTGTCATCCTGGGGCCGACCGCATCTGGAAAAACATCCCTCGCCGTCCGGCTGGCCTGTGACATGAATGGAGAGATCATTTCCGCCGATTCGCGCCAGGTTTACCGGGGCATGGACATTGGAACGGGGAAGGATTTATCCGAATACGAAAGGG
>Ga0302253_1000843_pt1 | contig 21864 bp, 24 predicted proteins | sample AAG_RA_Trp_MG_FD_193537 | JGI IMG/M metagenome (GOLD analysis project Ga0302253, IMG submission 193537) | Enriched activated sludge microbial communities from anaerobic digester in WTTP, New Holstein, Wisconsin, United States - AAG_RA_Trp | ecosystem: Engineered > Bioreactor > Anaerobic >...
CAATAGAAAAATTGTTCTATAAGACCACGAAAATGTATTCTTAATGGAACACGACATGCGGGAAAAAGCCAAGAATGCAATGAGACTCATTCTTGAAGCGGCTCGTTTTGAGGTGGAAGAGGTCGACGACCCCCTCGACCTTTCTGCGATCCATGACAGCACATGCATTCTTGTGCTCTGTTCAAACGACCGGAACATGATCGCCCAGTTTGATAAAACAAACTACAGTCTCATGATCGACGACCATGAGATGACCTGCAAGAAACTCCTCTTTACTCTTGATAAGAGTATCACCACGGAGAACTGCATCCAGTGGGGAGTGGAGGAATTTGTCCGGTACACTGGTGAAGCCGTGCTTGCGGATATTGTGGGTCGCGAACTTGCCCTCGATCTCACCGCGTCGCGGGTAAAAGCTGCGGCTGTTGCGGCAGCTGAGGCAGCAAAGGATGAGCCTTCCGGGATCACGCTCCTCCATTTCCCGGTCAAGATTTCTGAACAGGCTGCAATCCGTACCGGGGGTGTCCAGGGACAGGCCAAGCTCCGGTTCATGCCCTACTTCCTCTTCCACTTCACCAGCACCGGGGAACAGGTGTACAAAGACCGCCGCATCCCGTTCGATGCCGACGGGTGGGGGGCTATCAATGCCATCAACGGGATCAAAATCGACCTTGACGGAAAACAGGCCGAGGAGAAAGAGATCCCCGGTGGGGCAGAGGTGTGCGATCCCCATATCCGGAAAGAGGAGGCAACGGAACGGATCGTAAGCGAGCTGATCGACCGGCTGACCCAGAAGGTCCGGATCAAGCAGGAGAAGGGTGACGCAATCTTCTACGAGGAGAAAGTCCTGAAGCCCGACCGGAAGAATATCACCGTGGAGACGAGGCAGGTCTATATCCCGGTCTGGCAGATCCGGGGCAAGAAGATCGTGGAAGTGAATGCATTTACCGGTGAACTGCTCTCAGAGCCGATGGACGAGGGCGTCGAAGTCTTCTGACGCGCACATGATCCCGCATTTTTCTCTTTTTATTCGTCTTATCAGGGGCATGCCCTGCAATTATTCCCGCTTCAGCCGGAGGGGAAGGCGCTCATGATCGTGATTCTTGGCGGTGGCCCCGCAGGACGGCTCGCCGCGATACGGCTGGCATCTGCCGGCAGGGAGGTCACCCTCGTCGAGAAAGGCGGTATCGGTGGACAGTGCCTCCATTACGGGTGCATGCCGGTCTGTGCCATGAACGATGTTGCACGGCATATCCAGGCCGCGGGTACGTTTCGCGAGCTCGGGATCCTCGGGAAAACTCCGGATCTTGACTTTGAGGCGCTCCTGCGCGAGATGGGAAAAATACAGGAGACCATCACGAGTGTTCTTGACAAAGAGACACGGGATGCCGGCGTTGAAATTCTCTACGGGCTGGAAGGGAGATTCGACGGAAAACAGGTTGTCGTCGGCAGCGAGAGGATGAACAGCGAGGCCGTCATCCTTTCCACCGGATCGCGCCCGGCACTGCCTGACATCGAGGGGATCCGGAATGAGCGCGTTTACACTCCGCATTCCCTTAAGACCATGAAAGCCCTGCCAGAAAGGCTTGCCATTATCGGCGGGGGGATTATGGCAGCGGAATTCGCCTACATCTTCTCCCGGTTCGGAAGCGGGGTCACGGTTCTTTCCCGGAGCAGTTTTTTGAAAAATCTTGATGAGAACATCCGGAAACGGGCGGTGCGCGAGCTTGCCGGTGTGGAGATCCGGGAAGGCACCGATGTCCTTGCTGTCCGGGATTCGAAAGAAAACCTTGAGATCCACGTGAAAAATGGCGGAAACGAGGGAGTACTTGCATGCGACGCAGTCCTGGTTGCAGCAGGGCTTACGCCTAATTCCGGGATGCTCGATGGGGTTGCAAAACGACCCAACGGCGAGGTGATCGTAGATGAGTACATGCAGACGACCATTCCCGGTACCTATGCCGCAGGCGATATCACCGGCCCGCCGTTCCTGACCCCTGTTGCCCGTATGCAGGGGATTGTTGCAGCGGACAACATCCTCGGGCAGCGCCGGAAGATGGACTATTCGACCATCCCACAGGCCCTCAACCTCGGGTACGAACTTGCCTTCTGTTCCGATAACAACCCGCGGGCAAAACCGCTGGTCATCCCAGGCGTGGCAGGGCCCGGAACGTTCTGGGCTGTCCCGGCCTCCGACACCGGTTTTGCAAAGATCTTCGTTGCACCGGATGGCACCCTCAGCGGCATGGCCACGGCTTCTCCCGGGGGCGGGCTGATTGCCGGCTACATGGCACTTTTAATGCGGCGCCACTTCTCGGTTCACGACTTTTCCGACTTCATCGAGGTCCACCCGTCAACCGACGGGGTAAACGGTCTGGCAAAGTATGCCTCCGGAGTCCTGAAGAAACACGAAAAACGCTGATCCCCCGCCCCCCAGAGCAGGCAGGGTCCCGGACCCTGACGGGAGATTATTATGGTATTATTACGCCCGGAGTCCCATAGATAGGATACATACCGTCCTATACCGTGGTGCATACACAATGACCGACCCCACCGAGAATACCGCATTCGACCAGACCCGGCTCGACAAGATCGTGGCCCTCCGTGAGAAAGGGCACTGCATGTTCCCCCCGACATTCGACCGCAGAAACACCGTCTCCGAGATCAAGACAAAATACGCGGAGATCACGCACGACAAGAGCGCCGAGGGCGTATCCACGGCAGGGCGCGTCCACATCGTACGGAACCACGGGAAGACGATCTTTGCCGATCTTGCGGACGAGAACGGCAAGATCCAGCTCTACATAAGGAAGAACGATCTCGGCGAGGAGCAGTTCGAGCTCTTCAACCAGTACGTCGAGCGGGGAGACATCATCGGGGTCGAGGGTCATGTCTTCCGGACGAAACTGGGGGAGATCACCATCTGGGTAGACAAATTCAGCCTCCTCTGCAAAGCGGTCTGCTCCCTCCCCGAGAAGTTCCACGGGTTAAAGGACGTGGAGAAGCGCTACCGCCAGCGGTACGTTGACCTGATTGTAAACGAGGAGAACCGGCAGACGTTCAGGAACCGGAGCCGGATCATCTCGCTCCTCCGCAGGTATCTCGATGACCACGGCTTCCTTGAATTCGAGACGCCCATCCTCCAGCCGGTGTACGGTGGCGCCAACGCCCGGCCCTTCACCACTTACCACAACTTCCTCGACCAGAAACTCTTCCTCCGGATCGCCCCCGAGCTCTACCTGAAGCGGCTGATCGTCGGCGGGTTCGAACAGGTCTTCGAGATCTCCCGGAACTTCCGGAACGAGGGCGTGGACGCGGACCACAATCCCGAGTTCACGATGGTCGAGATCTACTGGGTGTACCGCGACTTCCGGGACATGATGGAGCTCACCGAGAACATTGTCACGTCTATCATCGACAAAATCCACGGGAAGTACGAGCTCCCGTTCGGCGACGTGACGTTGAACTTCACAAAACCATGGAGGAAACTCTCCATGGCGGATGCCGTGAAGGAGATTGGCGGCATCGACATCTTCGCTCACTCTGTGGACGACCTCCGGAAACTCGCCCACGAACACAAAATCGAGGACCCGGACAAGCCCCAGTCCCAGCGCGAGTACCTCATCGCCTTCTTTGAAGGGCTTGTCGAGGAGAAACTCATCCAGCCGACCTTCATCTACGACTACCCGGTCGAGAACTCACCGCTCGCCAAGCGCCACCGCGAGAAAGAGGGCTTCACCGAGCGTTTCGAGCTCTTCATTGCCGGCATGGAAGTGGGCAACGGGTTCTCGGAACTCAACGACCCGGTGGACCAGAAGGAGCGGTTCGAGGAGCAGGACAAGAAGCGACAGCTGGGCGATGTCGAAGCCCAGATGATCGACTACGACTTCATCAACGCGATCGGGTTCGGTATGCCCCCCACCGGCGGTGTCGGCATCGGTATCGACCGTCTCGTGATGCTTCTTACGAACAACAACTCCATCAAGGAAGTCATCCTCTTCCCCTCGATGAAGACCCTGAAGGCCGGCGAAGAAGAGCCTGAAGACGAGAAGCCGGCTGCCGGAAACTAAATTCTCATTTTCCCATCCTTTATTCCGTACGCAATTCCATTCATTGCATGGATCTCCGGCTATCGTCTCTTCTCCCTGTCCTGCTCTGTGTTTCACTCGTTCTCATTGCAGGCTGTACCTCCCCATCAGCCCGGCAGGAACCTCATGCCTCTCCATCCCCTGCTGCCTATACGGGGATTCCCACGCAGGAAACCATAGCTGGACCCCACGCATCCGCTGCCATAAAAGAGACCATCGCGGAACAGCTTGCATCCGTGCAGTCGGACAGCCCGGTCTTCCGTGAAGCATACCGGATGTTCCGGAACATCAGGTCAACCGAGTACCTGCACCCGCCCTATACATCGGATGATACCACGGGCACCTACAAATTCGACTGCCTCGGGTTTGTCGACCACGTGCTCATGAATGCAGCACCGGAAGCGTACAGGGAGATCGGCAAGGGTGCCAACCCCTCGATAGAGTCCTATGCAGCCGCGTTCAATGCCATGGATACGAAGAGCCCGGCGGCACTCTATGGTACAAAGGTCCAAAGGCCCGTTGATCTCAGGCCGGGAGATGTCTGCCTCTGGCTGAAACCAAATACCCTCGACACCGGCCATATGTGGATCATTGCCGGGGAACCAACGATCAACCCGAAACGGGCGGACGAGGTCATAGTCCGGATCTTCGACTCAACCGGGACAGTACACAGCGATGACTCGCGGGCCGGATCGGCATGGAACACAGGTCTTGGCACCGGGATCCTCGGCTTCATGACAGATACCGAAGGGAATCCTGTCGGCCTGTACTGGGAGGGCGGGGCGAGCACTGCTGCCGGGGAGAAGGACACGACTATTGTCTGCGGACGGCTGACCCGCTAACGGGCTGAACGGGAGAAAAAAAGGGATTATTCCCGCTTACACCTTTTTCACAACTACCTTCCAGTTCTCGAGCATCTCGAACTCCGGGTCGGTATCGCAGGTGTCGCAGACCGCCTTGGGCGACTGCACGACCATATCGAACATGACGACATTGCCCGCAGGCGGGGTGAGCGGGATGTCCACGTCCTTCTGGATGATGTAGCGGTACGGGTCGAGGTTTCTCGCATAGAAATCCTTGTACTGGTGACGGTCATCATCTGATGCCTCGTACGACCATTCTGCACCCTCGGCAATCGTCACGTCATTCGGTATCCAGCCATAGCCCGGCAGGTAATACTCGGACCAGAAGTGGGTTCCCTCATAGCCGGGCACGAGCTGGTAACCGCCGATGGCCCGTGCCGGGATGCCAAGCGACCGGCAGAGGGCTGCAAAGTACATGCTCTGCGTGCCGCAGTCGCCAAAACCGGTCTCGTGCATATAGACCGATTCCGGGGTATTCGTTGCACTGAGCCGGACATGCGGGACATTGCTGTAGGGGTGCGAGACCACATACCAGTACAGCTTCTCCGCCTGGAGGTACGGGTTGGTCTCGTTTCCCACGATTTCAAGAGCCTTTGCTTTCATCGCGGGGCTGACAACGATGTTCCTGCCGGACGCAGTATATTTTTTGTATTCCGGGTCTTCGGTATTGTAGTTCCCGACCTTTGCCGGGTCGATGATGTTACGGACCTCATACTGGGTAAAACGGAACCGGGCTGTGACAGTCAGCGAATCTCCTTTCACGGAATCCAGCGGTACCTCAAGATAGGCAAGGCCCATGTCTGCTCCCGTCCCGGTCTGTGACTTCACGTACTGCGCCGGTTCGATGGAGACGATGGTTACGTTGTGCTGGGAAGGAGTCTCAACCGGCAGGGGGATCCAGAGACGGAAGGTGCCGGTCTTCGGGAGCATGGCAGCCGGTATGGTCAGGGTCTCCGTGCCTTCCCACTGAGTGGGATTGACATAGGGGCCGGCGCTTCCGTTATACGGGGCAAGGGCAATCCCCTTCACCTGATCGTAGAACGGTGTCTCGCCTCTCATTGCGGTGGCCTCCCGCATCAGGTCCAGGTTATGGGACCTGATATTGTTGATGGTGTTCGCGAAGTACCACGTTTCGCCGTCGCTTTCGATGCACTGGCTCGCGTTGCAGGGGAGCCAGCCCGCTTTGCGTTCTGCCGGAACTGACGGGAATTCCTTGTCGATCAGGGCAGTCATGACGGACCGGTTATACGGGAACTCGGCATACATCCGGGCCGACAGCGATCCCTTATACAGGGTATCCCGCGCCCGGACCGTGTTCCCTTCGGCCCGGTACTGATAGGACGCTTTCTCGTACAGGTCGGTTGCAGCATGATAGTTCTCCAGTGCATACTGGCTTTCTGCCTGTGCATAGAGGGCATCCCCTTGAGACGGAGATGCTTTCTGGGATGTGCACCCTGCGGCAAGGATTGCCACGAACAGGATGAAAAGAACAATACGTTTCATGGGTATCTTCCCTGTTAAAACTATGACAGGGTCTCGGGATATTAACATTGGGATAGTGTCGGAAGGGTGCCGGAACAGTTATCCCAAAAGTGCACGCAGATCTCTCTATGTCTCCGGGTGAGAAGCCCCGCCGCCACCAGCACGAGGTCTTTTCGGCACAGAACGCCGCCCACCTCGATACCGCGTTCCGCCGGTTCCTCTACCGTCCCGACCGTCTGGCGGAACGATACGTGAAGTACGGCGACCGTGTGCTCGATTTCGGCTGCGGGCCGGGCTTCTTCACCCGCGAATTCGCCCGGAGGGTGGGGGAGATCGGGCAGGTCTGGTCTGCCGACTTACAGGAGGAGATGCTCGATATCCTCCGGAAGAAGCTGGACCGCGAGGAGCTGATGTCGCGGGTACGGACGCTCCGATGCCTCCCTGACCGGATCGGTCTTCCCGCGGAGCTGCACGGGACATTCGATGTGGCATTTGCCATCTTTGTCCTGCACGAGGTGCCGGACCTGGAACAGTACTTCCGTGAGATCGCACTGCTCCTTAAACCGGGGGGTACCTTCTTCTACACCGAACCGCTGTTTATCGTTCCCGGAAAGGAATTCTCGGAAAACCTCTCATTTCTGGAGAAAGCCGGGTTCCGGGTTGAGGACCGGTACTGGTATTTCCTGAACCGGGCTGCTGTACTCAGGAAAATGTAAGGGGGGTATCCCGCATACCCCCCCTCCTCTTTTTTCCAAAACCCATGTAACCCCCCCTGCCATGTGGGGGGGAGGTATCCGGTATACCCCTCCCCCCTTTCAGCCGGGATCCACTTCCCGTTCTCATTTCGGGCAACATCCCGGGCTGGTCTCTCCGACGGTGAAAGCGTCCGGGTGGCTCGGAAAAACCTGTGCAATACGGTGTACTTCTCGAACATGATGAGGGGGGTATCCCGCATACCCCCCCTCCTCTTTTTTCCAAAACCCATGTAACCCCCCCTGCCTTGTGAGGGGGGGGTATCCGGTATACCCCTCCCCCCTTTCAGCCGGGATCCACCCCCCGTTCTCATTTCGGGCAACATCCTGGGCGGGTCTCTCCGACGGTGAAGGCGTCCGGGGGGTTCGTGAAAGCCTGTGCAATACTGCGCACTTCTCGAACGTGATGACGGGGGGTATCCTGTAGACCCCCCCTGCTTGGGGGTGGGGGGGGTCTGCCGGAGACCCCGGTCTGACTCCTCGTGGACCAGGCAGGCAGACTTACCGGAAATTGCCAGCGGGAAACCGGGAAGAATAATCTCCCCCCTCACGTACCGGCACTCCCCTATTCCGCGCCAATGTCTCTCAGCAGGTTCTCCGTGCGGGTGCGGAGGGCTCCATCTTCATTCCCGTCAGCGACAAATTCACGGAGACCACGGACTGCCCCGGTGCTCCGGATGGCGGTAAGGGCTACTGCTGCCTGCTCCCGGATTGCCGCATGTTCGTTGCGGTCCCGCAGCCGCGCCACCAGATCATCGACCGGGCGTCCGCTCCTGAGCAGGCCAAGCGCGATCGCAGAAGCAAGCCGGATCTCCGGGTCTGCATCGTACAACAGGTCGGCCACGGGCCGGACTGCACGCGGATCACCGGACTTCCCGAGAGCCGCGACAGCCCGCAACCGGGTTTCACTATCCGCGCCGGGCTGCGCTGCAGAAACAAGGTCATACACACCCCCGCGGGGCAGGACAGAATACTCCTGCCCCTGCCGTTCAAGACTCATATCCACACTATTCACCAATCACCAGCATATTCAAAGGACAATACCAACTCTCATCAACCGGAAAACCGGATCAGAAGATGAAAAACAGCCTCCGCTTACCATGAGCGGAGCGTACCCGCGTTGCAGCAATCCTCTCCGGAAGGCCCTGGCGGTACATTACAATATTATAATGTAACTCAGTTATAAATAATTAATCGATAAAAACGTCCCCTTGCCCCCTTTTATGAAGAGCCCTCCATATCGGTAATTCTATAAACCTCATCAGACGTACCACTGGTAATGCTGCGCATCCTGGGTGTAGATGATGATCCGGCCCTGCTTGAGGACTGCAGGCGTTTCCTTGACGATACTGGCATGTTCGCCGTTGATACAGCGACCTCTGCCGGCACCGCGATGCAGATGCACAAGGATGCAGCCTATGACCTCATCTTCAGTGAATACCCGACGCCGGAGATGAACAGGATCCCGCTCGTAAAGGCACTCAGGGAAGAGGGCGACACAACCCCGTTCATAATCTTTACCGGGAGGGGAAGCGAAGAAGTCGTGATGCAGGCCCTCGGCCATGGCGCGGACGGATATGCCAAAAAAGGAGGGGCAGACGGCGAACAATTCACCCGGCTCACCGCTACCATCCACCAGGTCATCGGAAAACGGAAAGCGGAAGCGATGGCATCCGGAGAAACGAATGATCTGCTTGCAGGCATCCTCCGAACGGTCCCGGCTGGTGTCGGGATCCTCAAAGGGAAGAAGATCACCCACGCCAGCGAACACCTCTGCGAAATAACCGGTTATCCTCGGGAAGAACTGGAAACGACAGACATCCACGTCCTCTGGCCGGAAGCCGATACCTGTCTCCTGCCACCGGCAGACGGCAACAACCACACGATGAATGGGGATGCCCTTCCGGTGGAGACGCGATGGCAGAGAAAGGACGGTGCAACCCTGCGGGTCCTCCTCAGTCATGGGCCTCTCCTTCCCGCTTATCCGGAACGGGGAACCATCATCTGCCTGTTTGACATCACCATGCACATGATGGCTGATGATGCCCTGCGCATGGCCAACAAGAAACTGAATCTCCTCTCCAGTATCACCCGTCATGATATCCTGAATAAGATCTCGATCATTGACAGCAACATCATCTTTATCCAGAAACGGAATCCTCCCAAGGAGATTGACACCTTTCTCCTGAAGATCGGGACCACAACACGGGCTATCCAGACCCAGATCGAGTTCAGCCGGGTGTATCAGGATCTGGGGAGCACGGACTCACGCTGGCAGAAGATCGATTCCGTCCTGCCGAAAAGGATGGTGCCGGAAGGAGTGCAGTTCCAGACCACCTGCGGGGGTGTGGAGGTGTTTGCGGACCCGATGCTCCAGAAGGTCTTCTTCAACCTTTTCGATAACTCCCTGCGACACGGGGGGCATGTCCGGAATCTCCAGATCACCTGCAGCGAGGAGGAGGGAGGGCTGAAGATCCTCTGGGACGACGACGGTGTGGGTATTCCCGAGGAGGAGAAAGAGCGGGTGTTCGAACGAGGGTATGGCAAAAACACCGGCCTTGGCCTCTTCCTTGTCCGGGAGATTTTAGGGATAACCGGAATAACGATCCGGGAAACCGGCACGCCGGGGAAGGGCGCCATCTTCGAAATAACCGTCCCCCGTGGCGTGTACCGCCACCCTGTCGTGAAAAAATAGAACAGGGAGACATGAACTGCCGGGGCGGGATGCCCGTACTCTAAAGGGCCTTTATCTGGGTGACCAGTCCCCGGGCAAATTCATCGCCGGCAAAAATCCGGAGCGGCTCATAAAGATCATCTGCTAGCACGGGTAGCGTCTCTGGTGTGATATGTTCCGGCGCAATCCCGAGCTTCTTGCACTTGATGCGGAGTGCCGACTGGGCCAGGGCATGGCCGATCTTTGGTTCGAGGACCCCCATGATCCGATCTGAGTACACCGTCATGGCTTCTCCTCCCCGCACAGGTGCAGCAGCCTGTACCCGGCATAGACAAAGCAGCAGGCTGATCCGATGTACGCGATGGACTGGAACCACCGCAGCGAATACTCCTTTGTGAACCCGAACTCGGTACCATCAGCATAGAAACGGAGCCAGCCGGCGACAACAGTGAAGAACGCAAACAGGATAAGGGTATCAAGGAAAAGACGGATCTTCCCGGTGAAAAAGCGGCGGATGGCCACGTACAGCACCAGTGCTGCAAGGAAGATGAGCGGGGCAGCAACTTTCAGGATGAGCACAAGCGGGCTCGTATTGTAATCGAGGAGGTCGGCCATCTATTCTCCTCCCTCTTTCAGCCCGAATGCCACGGCAATCTCAGAAAATTTCCTGTACACGAGCCAGGCTACAAAGAGACCGACGAGTGCAAAGATGATGGCGCCGGTACTCTCCATCCATTTGAATTGTACGAGGTAATCCCCCAAAAGCCGGGCGCCAGCCCCGATACAGGCCGCAATACCCCCGCACATCAATGCCCCGGCGATGACCTTAAGGTTCCCCCCGTATTTCTTCCAGGCCAGGTAGAAGATCCATGTCCCGATGGCGTACAGGATGATGATGAGACATTTGAACAGCGGATTGAGGAGGCTTGCCTTGTAGGACAGTATTTCGATGACCACGGACCTTCCTTCCTGTCTCGAATTCAGATCCCGGATAAGAAAAATGTATCGAATTTTCTGAGATGAAACAATCCCGGGGCTCATTACTTATGGTAAGGTTCGCCACGGAGGATCCGGAACGCCCGGTAGATCTGCTCGATGAGGAGAAGACGGGCCATCGGGTGGGTGAACGTCATGCGCGAGAGGGAGAGCCGGAGGTTGCTTCGCGAAAGGACGGCCGGGGCAAGCCCGAGGTCTCCGCCGATAATGAATGCGATCTGGTTGTTGCCGGTAAGCTCCCAGCGCGAGAAGGCTTCGGCAAGGGCCGTACTCGACCAGTCCTCCCCGTTGACATCAAGCGCAACAGTAAACGAGCCCTCGGGGAGGGCTGCAAGGATCCGCTCCCCTTCCTTTGCCATCGCAGCCCGTTCAATGGGCGGGGTTGCAGACGCCGGGCGTTTCTCTTCAGGGATCTCGATGATCTGGATCTTCGCATAGGGGCGCAGGCGCTTCTCGTATTCAAGGATGCCGTCCTGCAGGAACCGTTCCTTGATCCTGCCAACGGAGATAATCCGGATGTGCATGATACAAGCGACCCTTCCTGATTAATAATCAATAACGCAGGCTACGCGGAGGGGAAAGAGACGGAAAAATACGTTACCTATGAATTACCCTTGGCATCCTTTGTTTCCATCTTCTGGTGAGATAACACATCCAGGAGCACTTCTTTCATCATCGTTTTCATGAGCTCCCTTCCTTCCTCTGATGACATATAATCCCTGAACAGTTCCCTGAACTGTCCCATATCGTGGTGATTATCGACGAAGGATAATAAAGCTTGCGTGATACAGTCCGAGACCGTGGAGAACTTCTTTTCCTCGTACACGAGTTTATTGACTTTCTCGTAGATATTGGGGGGCATTTTATAGGAGATCGCAACACGTTCCCCGCGGCTCGCCTGTACTTTTTCAGCCATTCCCTAAAAAATAGGGCAAATTACTATAAATAGGCTGTTAAACGCCGGTAATATTCCTTAAGTAATACATTTTTTGGCATTTGTATTTCTTAAATAATCCATATGGAATACTTTTTATAGCGCGGCAGTTAAAGGGGAATTATCGTGAGGTGACCATTATAAACGAGATTCTTCTGTTGCTTCTCCCGATTGTCGGGGTGTTTGCCATCGGCTGCAGTATCGCACTCCTTGCGCTCGGAAAGATGATTGACCGTTTCCCGACCGATGACGAGGAGAAACGCGAACGCAGCCTTGCAAGCCCCATCGAGTCCACGAAGATCGCGGTTCTCATCTTCTGGATCGTTTTCATTATCGGTATCTGGGCACTCCTGCAGGAAACCCGCTTCGGCCTGATCCTCGGTATCACCGCGATCTTTGCGGTCTGTCTTTTCATGTTCACGGCGCTCGGGTTTTCGTTTGCAGTCCTCTCCACCATGCGGAGCCAACGCAGCCGTATGGAAAAACCAGTCCTCCAGGTGGGAACCACAGATGAGATTGTCACCATCTCAAAGCCCGCGTACGAGAAACCCGCCATTGTGTCGCGGAAGAGGCCGAACAGTTTCCTCACCGGGATGATGATGGACGTAATGAAAAAAGAGTGAAATCAGCCAAAGATCTTTTTTGACTGCTCGAGGGCGTCGACCGCGGGCAGGACTTTTCCGGTCAGGAACTCGATACAGGCTCCTCCACCGGTCGAGATGTGGGTGAAGTTCCCGTCAAGGCCCATCTTCTCGATGACCACAGCGGTATGCCCACCGCCGACAACAGAGAACTCGACCTTTGAGGCAGCCTTGATCATCTCGTACGTGCCGGTGGCAAAATCCGATTCCTCGAAGAGACCTGCCGGGCCGTTGAAGACAACGGTGCCGGACTTCTTAAGAACCGCAACCATGTCATGAATGGCATCCATACCGATATCGAGGACCGGGCAGTCGTCGGGAATTTTGGTAATGGGGTATTCCTTGCGGTGGTTGTTCTCGCGGACGGCAACGGTCTGGGGCATGATGACCCGGTCCTTGTATTTAGCAAGGATCTCCTTTGCCTTCTCGATCTCGGGCTGGTACTTGAGCTGGGCAATCAGCTGGGTGGAGGGTTTGCCGATATCATACCCTGCTGCGATCAAAAAGACATTGGCAACAACACCGATTACAATCACCGTGTCCGCGATTCCCTTGTCGAGCACGTTTCTCGCTACATCGATCGAATCGTCCACCTTGGTGCCGCCAAGCACCATGCAGACCGGCCGTGGCGCACCCGAGAAGACTTTCGAGAGCGTGAAGACCTCCTTCTCCATGAGGAGACCACCGGCTGACCTCATGGCCATGGGGAGGCCGACAACCGTCGGCTGGGACCGGTGGGCAGTGCCGAACGCATCGTTGACAAAGACATCCCCCAGCGTGGAGAGTTTTTTGATGAGATGGGTCTTCTTTGCCTCGTCGGGTTTCAGCGTCAGGTTCTCCTCGGCATTGAACCGGACGTTCTCCAGCATCACGACCTCGCCCGGCTTCATATGATGCACGGCCTCGCGGGCATGCCTGCCAAAGATGCTGTCCACGTAGGTCACGGGTTTTCCGAGCAGCTGCTCCAGCTTCTCGGCATGGGCTTCGAGCGTAGTGAAGTCCTTCTTGCCGGGCCTGCTCTGGTGGGTGATGATGACGACTTTGCTTTTCTCCAGGGCATGGATGGTGGGGAGATGCTCCCTAAAACGCTTGTCGTCCAAAATAAGGTTGGATGCGGGATCAATGGGGGAGTTGAGGTCGAGCCGGAGGAGGACTGTTTTTCCCTCAGCTCCCAGGTCCCTGATAGTTCCAATCGGCATCGATTAATCCCTTTTTTATTATGAAGTACTGCGGGCCTTGATCTTCTTCATCCGGAAGAGCTCTTCCCTCTCCATCTCGTCAAGGCGCATCTTGATGAAGTCCCGGGCAGCCGTGAGTTCAGGGATGACCTTGAACTCGAGCGCGTTGACCCGGCGCTTGGTCTTCTCGATCTCGTCGAGCAGGCGTTTCATGGTGGTTTCTATTTCGGCACTGAGAATGATCGCTTCCACAAGCTCCTCGAATGCCGATGCGGTCTCATCGATGACCGTCGATGTTCCGAGCACACCGTAGCCGCGGTCCGCGAGCGTTTTCCTCACTTTCGAGGACTCGATCTGCGGCACGACAACGCCCATGATGTTCTTGCTCTTTAAGGCGATCTGGGGCACTTCCTTGACGGAGAATGCCGCAGACTTCACCCCGATGGCTCCCTCGACTGTGTTTGCGAGCGCCATCATCTCGACAGCGCGGGCGTGCTTCTTGAGGAGATCCCCCTTGCAGTCCTTTGCATCTGCGAGTACCTTGAAAAATTCAAGGATCAGCCCGTCGCGCTTCATCTTAAGGATCTTGTAGCCGCGCTCGGAGAGCTGGATCTTCCGCTTGAGGTTGATCAGTTCCGAGCGGGTTGGCTTGACATCGCGCAGCGCCATGGCTGGTTACTCCTTCTTTGCACCGGCCTTGATCTTGGGGTGGTACTTGTTGATGAGGTCGCGGTCGATACGGGTGAGCTGCTCAACCGGCAGCGACGAGAGAAGTTCCCATCCGAGGTTCAGTGTGTCCTCGATGGTGCGGTCCTCGTCGTACCCCTGCCGGACAAAGCGGTTCTCGAAGAGATCTGCGAATTCGAGCAGGAGCCGGTCACGCTCGGAGAGCGCGTCCTTACCAACGATGGCCACGAGACCGCGGAGGTCGTTGCCTTCTGCATAGCCTGCGTACATCTGGTCGGAGACCTTCTTGTGGTCGTCACGGGTTTTTCCGTTGCCGATACCGAGGTTCATCAGACGCGACAGTGAGGGCAGAACGTTGATGGGAGGGTAGATACCCTTACGGTGAAGGTCACGGTTGACGACGATCTGTCCTTCGGTGATGTACCCGGTCAGGTCAGGGATCGGGTGGGTGATATCGTCACCGGGCATGGTCAGGATCGGGATCTGGGTGACAGACCCTTTCTTGCCCTTGATCATACCTGCACGCTCGTAGATATTGGCGAGATCCGTGTACATGTATCCCGGGTAGCCACGGCGACCGGGCACTTCTTCACGGGCTGCACCGATCTGGCGGAGCGCTTCACAGTAGTTGGTCATATCCGTCAGGATGACGAGCACGTGCATACCGAGCTCGAAAGCAAGGTATTCTGCAGTGGTCAGGGCGAGACGCGGGGTGATGATACGCTCGACAGCGGGGTCATCCGCAAGGTTGAGGAAGACGACAGCCCGCTCGAGTGCGCCTGTGCGCTCGAAGTCCTGCATGAAGTAGTTCGCTTCTTCCTTGGTGATACCCATGGCAGCGAAGACTACCGCGAAACTCTCGGTCGAGCCGGGCACCTTTGCCTGCCGTGCGATCTGCAGCGCAACATTGTTGTGCGGGAGACCTGCTGATGAGAAGATCGGGAGTTTCTGGCCACGGACAAGGGTGTTCGTCCCGTCAATGGTCGAGATACCGGTCTGGATGAAATCCGCCGGCATGCCCCGGGCGTACGGGTTGATGGCCGCACCGTTGATGTCAAGGCGCTTCTCCGGAACAATCTCCGGGCCACCGTCAATAGGCTTACCGCCACCGGACAGGATACGGCCGAGCATCTCCTTGCCCACGGGCATCTTGATGGTCTCGCCCGTGAACCGGACACCGCTGTCGCGGCCGATACCGGTCGTGGTCTCAAAGATCTGGACAACGACAAGCTCGTCGCTCGTATCGAGCACCTGGCCGCGCTTGATCGTTCCGTCGGAAAGGACCACGTTCACGAGTTCCTGGTAGGCAACCGGCTCGGTCTTCTCAACGAAAACGAGGGGACCGGCAATCTTGTTGATCGTTCTGTATTCCTTCATGCTGCCGACCTCAGTGCATTGAATTCTGCATCCATCTGCTTCTCGATCTTCGCGAGCTCGGGCTTGTACTCCTTGATGAACTTGATCTGGGGCAGTTCACCCTTGCTCTTGACCGCATTGATCTGCGTCGGGCTGACGCCAGCAAGCTGGGCAGCATACGCGAGATCGGCGAACGTCTTGATCGCCTTCATCATGTCGTACTGTTTCTTCATGTCACAGAACGTGTCGACGGAATCATACGCGTTCTGCTGGAGGAAGATCTCACGGATCATGCGGGCCACTTCGATGGTGACCTGTTCTGACTCAGGCAGTGCGTCGGAACCGACGAGCTGCACGATCTCCTGGAGTTCTGCTTCCTTCTGGAGGACTTCCATGGCCCAGGACCGGATCTTGTTCCAGTCAGGCGAGACTTCCTTGTCATAGTAGTCGTGCAGGGCATCGAGGTAGAGCGAGTAGGAGTTCAGCCAGTTGATAGCCGGAAAGTGCCGGCGCTGGGAGAGTTTCGCGTCCAGTGCCCAGAAGACCTTGACGATACGCAGGGTGTTCTGGGTGACCGGCTCGGAGAAGTCGCCACCAGGTGGTGATACTGCACCGATAACTGAGACCGACCCGGATGCTCCGTTCAGGGTCTCGACAAGACCGGCACGCTCGTAGAATTCCGAGAGACGGGCTGCGAGGTATGCCGGGTAGCCTTCTTCACCGGGCATCTCTTCGAGACGGCTGGAGATCTCACGCATGGCTTCTGCCCAGCGGGAGGTCGAGTCTGCCATCAGGGAGACGTCGTAGCCCATATCACGGAAGTATTCCGCAATGGTGATACCGGTGTACACCGATGCTTCACGGGCAGCCACCGGCATGTTGGAGGTGTTTGCAATGAGCACCGTCCGCTCCATGAGGGGCTTTCCGGACTTCGGGTCTTCGAGGTGAGGGAATTCACTTAAGACTTCCGTCATTTCGTTGCCGCGTTCACCGCAGCCGATGTAGACCACGATCTCTGCATCCGACCACTTGGCCAGCTGCTGCTGGGTAACGGTCTTGCCGCTCCCGAATGGGCCGGGAATTGCGGCGGTACCGCCCTTTGCGATGGGGAAGAGTCCATCGAGGATACGCTGACCGGTGATCAGCGGAATCGTCGGGTTCTTCTTCTCCTTCACGGGACGGGGCACACGGACCGGCCAGCGCTGGATCATCGGGAATTCACGGCCGTCGTCGAGAACACAGATAGTCTCGTCGATGGTGAAGTCCCCGCTCTTGATGGTCTTGACAACGCCCGGCTTCGCGTTCGGGGGCAACATGACCTTGTGGACAATGTTGGTCTCCTGAACTTCGCCGAGGGTTGCGCCCGGTTCGACTTTGTCGCCGGATTTCACGAGCGGCTTGAAGGTCCACTTCTTCTCGTGTGAGAGACCGGGAGCCGTGACACCGCGCTCGATGAAGTTGCCCATCTTGTCCACGAGGATCGGCAGCGGGCGCTGGATACCGTCGTAGATACTGGTCAGCAGGCCAGGCCCGAGTTCAACTGCAAGGGAGAGACCGGTATTCGAGACCGGTTCGCCGGGCCTGATACCTGTGGTATCTTCGTACACCTGGATGATGACGAATTCGCCCTGGATCTTGATGACTTCTCCCATCAGCGCTTCTTTGCCGACCTTCACCACATCGTACATGTGGGCGTCAAGGTTGACTGCCGTAACGACAGGGCCGGCGATCCTTTTGAGGACCCCTTGTTTTCCGTTTGTTTGTTTTCCTTTTACTTCCACAGATCAACACCCACCGATCTCTTGATTCTCTCCCGCATGGAGAGCCCGCCTTCCTCTTCGCCGCCGATCGCAATCACGGTCGGCTTCACGGAATTTTCAAGCGTTGCACGGAGCCTCCGCGGGATCTTGTCCATGTCGCCTGAGTTGAGGACAAGGATACCGACCTCGCTGTCCTGCAGCACCGTGGTGATGTGCTCATTGAGCTTCTCATCGTTTTCCGCCGCATAGGTCTTACGGATGCCTGCAAGGCGGAACCCGAGGATGAACTCGCTGTTGCCGATTACTGCAATCTCCATGTTACATCACCAGGTATTCCGCGATCTTCTCGGACGGCAGTTTCGATTCCTTGCCCCGGGCAAGCGCCCGCAGGTTGAAGACCTCGTACTTCTTCTTCTCGAGATATACGAGGATCGGGTGGATCGAGAACGGGTTCCGCTTGCTCATCTTCTCCATCTGCTCAAGTTGGACACGGGTCAGCCGGACCTCTATGTCGGAAATGCTGCCTTTCTGGCCCTTCAGCTCGTCAAGCAGTGCATGGAGCGATTCGTTCCGGAAATTCACCTTGAGCTGATCGATGAACTCGCTCGTATCACGGATGGAATTCAGGCTGATGAAGTCGTTCACCGAGAGCGTTCCCCCGGCGACAAACATGTCCCGGACATCCTCATCGGTCTGTGCATCCGCACGGAGCCGGAAGAGGGTCTTGGCATTCTTGATATCGATCTCCAGCTGGATGTAGGACAGGAACGCTGATGCGCCCTTGATCCCGGACTTTGCATCGGCAAGGATCTCGGCATAGAACTGCTTGTACAGCTCGTTTTCCATATGGGAGAACGAACCGGACTCTTTTGCTGCCGGGAATTCCCGGGCAAGCACCGGGAACATCCGGTGGCCTTTCAACAGTTCGATGATCCGTTCGTTGCTTTCTTCGGAAAGGAGCCGGTCCAGCACAACCTTGTCCAGGCTGCCTGCGGGAATTAAGATCTCCTTGATCTTGCCGGGTTTCTCACCCTGGACCTTTCCCCGGAGGATAGTTAAGACATTCTGGATGTCCCACCGCCGGAGGTAGGCATGGGTGAAGCCCTTGAGCGTGCCCGGTGCAATCTCCTGGATCTTCTGGTATTCCTTGGCGAGGTTCCAGCTTAAGGCGACTTCCACCAGATCGATGCCTTTGAACGCCGTCCCCAGCTCGTCGATCTCCTGTTTGTATTCGGTTTCTTCGATGACGCGGGTGATCTCGGCAACGCTCATGTTGAGCATCCGCATGTACTCCTCGCGCGGGAGGAGCTTGGCCTTCCGCACCCGCATCCTGGTGCACACATAGATGTACGGTGCTGAAATATTCACACCCATACGTGTGCCTCCTTACCCGAACAGGATATCCGACGCATCCTTCAACCCGGATTCCCACACGCCCGATAAGAACGTGCGGTAGCTGTAATCAATCTGCAACTCCGCCCCTTCGCCTTCAACCAGGATGCCACCGTCGATGTTGACGGGCTCGCCGAGTTTAAACCCGGCAAACTCCGGATTCTCGGCAATGACCGCCTTTGCTGCGGCTACGTCCCGGGCATTGCAGGAGACCTTCCCTTTCGGGATCTCCTTCTTTGCCTCGGCAAGGAGTTTCTTGATTGCTTCGCGATGGAAGCTCTCAGGGAGGGCAGCAATATCCTTCAGCACGGCTTCGTACGCCTGGTCCAGGAGTGCTTTCTGCGTGTTTAAGAGCTCGCGCTTGACAAGGAGGTTCGCTGCGGAGACCTCCTGGCCCTGAATATGAGCGGCCTGTTTTGCGGACTCTTCTTCAGCGGCGAGCTTGATCTCGCCGGCCTTCTTGTTGGCCGCAGCGAGGATCGCGTCAACGTCCTGTTTTGACTCCAGCCGTATCTTCTCTGCCTCGGACCTGCCTTTTTCCCTGATCTCTTCGACTACTGCTTCCAGTCCCATTGTTCTCTCCTTTAGAAGAGCAGAAGGAGACCGACGACGAGACCGAAGATGACGATTGTTTCAGGGATAACGGTGAAGAGAAGGCCCAGACCGAAGAAGTCCTTGTTCTCTGCAATGGCGCCGACTGCTGCGGCACCGATGCCCATCTCGGCGACACCGGTACCGACACCGGTAAGACCGACGGCGAGTCCTGCGCCGATTGCCTTCATTCCCATCTGCGATGCCTGGATCGATGCGAGATCTGTGGTTGCTACTGCTACTGCTTCAACTGCCATAATTTATTCCTCCGTAAATTTGCGTTTCATTCCGAATGGAACGTACCTGATGCCTCCACCCTTGTAGAACTTGGTGAAGAATTCGACATAATGTAAACGAATTGAGTGGAGACCCCCACCCAGAAGACCCAGTGCGACATTGAGCGTGTGGCCGAACAGGAAGATAACCAGTCCGACAACGATCATCACAATACCGACAATGGATAGTTCTTTCATACCGGGACTGATGAACATCCCGATTGCCATATAGTTGACGACCATTGCGATCGCGACCGATGAGAGGCCGACCGCAACGAGACGTGCATAGGATAAAACATGGGAAATGATCGTGGGTAACTCGATTACTTCAAGAACCGAGTCCCGGGCGATGCAGATAACACCGATAAGGATGAGTGCCGCCCCGATGAATGTGCCAAGGGTAAACCCTGCTGCAACAACCGGCAGCCCGGTGAGATCGGGCATATACGGCATTACAACATTGGACCAGATAGCGACAAGGATACCCCACATGACAGCAAGCCAGCCGAAGTTGGCCATGACTGTCTTGGTGCGGTGTTCCCCGTGGTCCTGTTTTGCATGATTATACATACCGAGTACACGGCCCAGCGTGATGTGCAGGATACCAATCCAGATGGCCATGATCATCAGTGCGGGAATTGCAGGCCCGTGGCCTCCGGCTTCCGTTGCCCCGATGAGCAGATGCCGGCTGGGCATGATGAACCCGGCGTACCCGTGAATCAGGTTCGGGACTCCGCCAAACCCGAGAACCCAGCCAACGACCTGCGTGAGCTCGAAGCCGAGGAACTCGTTGAAGAGCAGACCAAAGATGATGCTGGAGATGCTGGCGTTCCTGAGCACCTTCAAAAACATCTGGCCGTCTTCGCCTTTCATCATCCGCTGCAGGCCAAGGCACATTGCCAGGAAAATCAGGCCGTACCCGACATCCCCGACGATAATACCAAAGAAGATCGGGAACACGATGGCAAGCATCAGTGTCGGATCAATCTCGGTATACTTAGGCCGAGAATAGACGTCCATCAGCATCTGGGCAGGCTTCGCGAACTGCGGATTGCTGTACTCAACGGGGACGTTGTCGTGCTCCGGATCCATGGGCAGGACATCGACAAACACCTTGCCCCCGGTTGCTTTCACGAGTGCGGCGCTGATCTCCTCGACCTTGTCGGAGGGGACCCAGCCTTCTGCAACAAAGGTCTGCTTTGTGGTCGCAAACCGGAGCGGTGCTTCAGACTGTTCGGCCTCTGCCTTCAGATACTCCTCACAGGCCACCATGAACCCGGCATGCTGCTGCTTTACCGCGTCAAGTTTTGCCGAAAGTCCGGCAATCTCCTTGTTCAGGGCTGCAACCTGCTCCTGGTAATAGCTGATCCGTTCCTTTGGGGAACCGGTCTCTTCGGGAACCTGGACCGACTGGAATGCTGCTTCCTGCAGGGCCCGCTCGACTTCGCCCTTCTGCGCTGACGGGGCAACGATAACAACGAAGTTCTTCTCCTTCCCCTTGACAAATTGCATCTCATTCGGGACGGAGAGGGAAACTTCCTTTGCAACGTAACCGGCGTAGACGGTGAAATTCCGGTACCCGCGGTACGCGGAAAGATCGGCCGGGATGTCTGCAAACGGGGTGATCTCGGCGATCTTCTGCTCGAACTCCTTGACCTGGTTCTCAAGTTTTCCGCGTTTCTGCGTCAGTTCCTCGACTTCGCTTGCAAGGATCGGCAGCTCCTGTTCGATCCGTGCCTTCAGTCCGGCCTTTGTGCCGGACTGTGCCGGATCCATGTCGTCTGCATTGACGGAAACGGCATTCTCGATTGCCCGGATCTTGAGCAGATCAACGGACACTTCGCTTGCACCGGGAAGTGGCGTACCGATCTTAAAGCCCTCATAGCCTGCCTTGCCGCCTTCGACATATTCCTCGATATGGAACAGGTGGTGGCGGTAGAGCTCCGCGACAACGGGAGTCATCTGGTCCCGTGACGCGGCGATGAGGAGCCGGCTCATCTGCTTAGGCTTTAACATGCAGCTGCTCCTTAAACCGCAAAACCAGCAGCTGCACTGCCTTTGAGAGGTTTTGTTCCCCCTTCATTTTCAGTGCCGCTGCGCGCTGATTACCGCTCTTGATGATTTCAGCGTGCTTAAGTGCCGCCTGGTGCCGTGCTTCTTCCAGTTTCAGCTTTTTGTACTGTTCTGCATTGCTCTGC
>Ga0302253_1000844_pt1 | contig 21863 bp, 22 predicted proteins | sample AAG_RA_Trp_MG_FD_193537 | JGI IMG/M metagenome (GOLD analysis project Ga0302253, IMG submission 193537) | Enriched activated sludge microbial communities from anaerobic digester in WTTP, New Holstein, Wisconsin, United States - AAG_RA_Trp | ecosystem: Engineered > Bioreactor > Anaerobic >...
AGGATAAAATCGGAAGACAGAAGAAAAAATAGGGCCGGGGTGCAGAACCTGCCGGGAATTTTAACGCAAGACGTCCGATCAGGGAAAGGGGATGGAACATGACCATATTCGGGATCGGTCTTTTACTGGTGTCTTCAGCGGGATTTTCCCTAGGAATGATTCTGCTGCTTGAAGCCGCCGGCGGCATCCAATTATCCTGGACGACGGCGCATGAAGGTGTCCTGATTTTCTTGGGGGCGCTCCTGGCAGCCGTGGGATTTTACTTCTGGCTGTCCGGCGTCCGGTTGATCCGAAAGGCCTTTGACGAAAAGAGACTCCTGACGAAGGGAGTTTACGCCCATACCCGGAACCCCGTATATGCCGCATTTATCCTTTTCCTCATCCCTGCTTTGTCGCTGCTGATGAACGATGTGCTCATTGTGCTGTCCTCGGTGGTCCTCTATGCTGTCTTCCGGATCAACATCGGAAAGGAGGAAGACTGGCTTCTGCAGCAGTTCGGTGACGATTATCGCCGATACGCCGAAGAAGTGCCGCGCCTGTTTCCCCGATTCAGCTGGCCTGGGCGTATATGAACCCCTTCAGGCGGCACCGTCCGCTCATTTTTTACCCAAGGATCAGAAGACAAACGGGATAAACATTCGGCTTTTCTTCATGTATTGGCGGTATTGTTCGCCGAACCGCTCGATGTTTTCCCGTTCTTCAACCCGGGCCGTCACGTACAGAAAAACCATGATGACCAGGGACAGGCACAGGCTTCTCGCGGTGGGGGCTTTCATGGCCACACCCCAGGTCAGGAGGATGACGGAAGCATACATGGGATGACGGATAAAGCGGTAGGCACCGATGACAACCAGGCGTGTCGTGTTTTCGAAAGGCAGGTTCGGCGAGTTCGGGAGAGAACCTTCGGGAAGTCCCAGGATGAGAATCAGGTCCAGGCCGTGGATGACGAGGATCAAGGAGGCGATCATGAAAAACCAGGAGATCTGTTGATGCAGGGCGAGGGGATCGTCGAACCACACCGGCGCGTTGAGCACCACCATGACCAGGAGGGTCTCGAAGGCGAAAAAACGATAGAATCCGTGAGAACGGGGGTTTGCCAGAGACCGCCGGGAAACGGCCGTGATGACAGCCGATCCGAGCAGGATGAAGAGGATCGAAATGAGCATATCATCCCTCCTATAACGCCGGGTCCCGATACCGGTGTTCCATTTTCATGTTTTCCCTCCTGTCGTCATCGTCCTTTATTTAAAATGCGTCACCGTATTTCTTTCCCAGAAAAGGCCGTTCCGGTAGCCTTGGATATTCCGGTTTTGGTCGGCCATGGCGAGCCTCTTTTCGGCCAGGCAGGCGTATTCACGGTCGATTTCCACTCCCGTATAGTGACGCCCCAGTTTCCTGGCGACAACGGACGTCGTTCCCGACCCGAGGAAGGGGTCCAGGATGATTTCACCCTCATTGGAGCCGGCAAGGATAATCTTGGCCAGCAGTTTTTCCGGTTTCTGGGTCGGATGGTCCGTGTTTTCCGGCATGGACCAGAAGGGAACGGTCAGATCGGTCCAGATATTGGACGGATGGGTGATGCGGTAGGGGCCATCCGGGGATACAACCCAGTCTTTCGGCAGTCCGGTTTTGTCCTTGTAGGGGGCGAGAACACGGCGTTTGACTTTTACAGCCTCCGTATTGAAGATGTACTTATCCGAAACGGTGGCGAACCAGATATCTTCGCTGTTGTTTTTCCAGTTGTTCCGGGTGCCCCGGCCTTTTTCGCGTTCCCAGGTGATCCGGTTGCGGACCTTGAAATACTTGAGGAGAATACGGTTGACAGCCGCCGAGCAGTACCAGTCGCCGCAGATGTAGACAGAGGCCGTTTCCTTGAGCAGCCGGGGCAGTTTGCCGATCCAGGATTCAAGCCAGGCTTCGTACTCGTCGAGGCATCTCCGGTTAAAAACCGTCAGGTTGAAGGTTTTGGTCAGATTGTAGGGAGGGTCGGCAAAAAGCAAATCGACGAAACGGTCGGGCAGGAGATCGAGGGCCTCGAAGGTATCCTGGCAGAGCGTCGTGTCGATGATTTCCTCCAGGGACGCCGGTTTCTTCAGGCGCTTCAATCTTTTTCCGTAGAGGATTTTTTCCTCCTCGGTCAGGGTAAGGGTCCGGTTGCGGGGAGCGCGTAGCTTTGTTTCCATGATGATAATCTCAAATCCGGTGGCGGTTATATTCGAAGAATGATTCCTTCAGGACGTAGAAGGAAGATCGGAGAAAGAGGCCCGCCAGGGCACAACCGACCAGGATATCGGGCCATGAAGAGGCGGTCAGCCAGACCCCGGCGGCGGCAAAGAGGACCGATGTGTTGGCGATGATGTCGTTTCTCGAACACACCCAGACGGATTTCATGTTGATGTCTTCGGAGCGGTGACGCCACAGGAGGGCCAGGCAGAGTGAATTGGTCCCCAGGGCGGCCAATCCCATCAGGCCGATGGCTTCGAATACGGGCAGGTGGGGAACGAGAATTTTGTAGACCACTTCTCCCAGGACAAAAAGACCGAACACCGCCATGATCATTCCCTTGAAGATGGCCGCCGCAGCCTTCATCCGAGCCCCGCGGGCGACGACGTAAAGGCTGAAACCGTAAGCAAGGGTATCGCCAAGCATGTCGAGAGAATCTGCCAGCAGAGACACGGACCCGGCAAGGAGGCCCACGGTCAGTTCGATCACGAACATGACCAGGTTGATGGCCAGAACCGTTTTGAGGGTTTTGGCCTGGTTTATCCTCAGGTGTTCGATTTCACAGCTTTTTCCCTGGCAGCAATCCGCCATGCCCGCTCCTTTCCGATTCCCTGTACGGCGGCCCGGTTTTTCATCTCCGGCCGCTTCCCGTTATGCAAAATGCCTGAAACCGGCGGTTCTTGCAACAGATTATTGGAACGGATGGGCAGAGGGTATAAATTGGATGCCGTTTCCCAGTTATCGACGATTCGCGATGAACATTACAGTTTTCTCTCGCAACCCAGCCAGCGGTAAATCAGGCCGCCCAGCATCCCGCCGGCAAGCGGCGCCACCCAGAAGAGCCAGAGCTGCGCCATGGCCCATCCGCCTGCAAAGAGGGCCACGCCGGTGCTCCGCGCCGGATTCACCGATGTATTGGTGACAGGAATGCTGACCAGATGGATCAGGGTCAGGCACAGTCCGATGGCGATCGGGGCGAAGCCCTGGGGGGCGCGTTTATCCGTTGCTCCCATAATGACGAACAGGAACATGAAGGTCATGACGACTTCCGTGATCAGGCATGCGACAAGGGAGTATCCTCCCGGTGAATGTTCGCCGTAACCGTTGGAGGCAAACCCCGCCGCGAGGTCGAAGCCCGCCTTGCCGGTCGCGATCAGAAAAAGCACGAAGGCCCCGGCAATGGCTCCCAGAACCTGGGCCGCGACATAGGGAACAAGGTCTTTAGCGGGGAAACGGCCTCCCGCCCAGAGGCCGAACGACACCGCCGGATTCAGGTGACACCCCGAGATGTGGCCGACAGCGAATGCCATGGTCAGGACCGTAAGCCCAAAAGCCAGGGCAACACCCAGCAGGCCGATCCCCACGTTCGGGAAGGCCGCTGCCAGAAGGGCGCTGCCGCATCCCCCAAGAACCAGCCAGAACGTCCCAAAAAATTCCGCCCCCAGTTTCTTTGCCATACTGTCCATTTTTTCTCCTTTCCTCGTACCGTTGATGATGTTCAATTAACTTGCATGAATGATTCGGGAATCATCTTTTGCCGTTTCCTGCTCAGCATACAGAAAGTAAAACCAAGCCTTTCAGGGATAATCCCTCTGTATTCGGCGGGTGGCCGAATACTTGAGGTACCGGTAGAGGGAATCCGTGTCCAGAATATGGGCGAAGCCGTAAGCCAGATTCTTGAGAGAGGCGATATGGAGTTCTTCTGCGACTGCGGTGGTTGCGTCGGAGATGAAAAAGACCCGGTAGTCCCGCATGAAAGCGTCCCGTGCTGTCGTTTCGCAGCAACAGTTGGTGAGGAGGCCGCAGATGATGACGTCTTCGATCCCTTTCCCTTTGAGAAGGGTGTCGAGATCCGTGCCATAAAAAGCGCTGTAGCGGTTTTTATCGATGAACACATCCTGATCCTCAGGCGTGAGCGTGGAAACGATCTGCCAGTCCGGGCTGCCATACCGGATTGCCTGGCCCCACCATTCGGCAAGCAGCCCCCCGTCCTGCGCCGGATTCACATGTCCGTGGCGTGTAAAAAAAACAGGAACACCGGAGAAACGGCATGCGTCAATGATGGAACGCACGTGTTGGAGAATCATATCGGCCAGGGGGGCAAAGTGTTCCTGCATGTCGATCACCAGGAGGGCGGACTTGTCGGGATCGGGCAAGGCAAAACGGGTATTGTAGAGTTCCACATCCTTCAGGTAATTGGATCCCATGTTTTTCCCCCTGCCGTGGTTCTTTAACATAAAGGAAGATGAGATAATCGTCAGCAAGCCGGATTGAGAGAATAACTTACCGGTGAATATATTCCATTTACATTTTATCGACAAGAATTATGTGCCGGACGGATCGTCTCGATATCGTTTATCTATAATTTGCCGAGAGGCGAACGGAATATTCTTCGGAAAATTTTCCATGTTCCTGAAAAATGCCCGGGAACTTTTCACCGGCCTCCTTTGTCTAACGTTTCAAAAGAGATCAAAACCGAGGAGGTTATCCATGAAAACAAGAACGGTCATCCTGGCGGCATTGATTGTCGGCCTGTCCCTCTTTTATTGGGGTGCGGCCTTATGTCAAACGGAAGAATCGAACGATCAAACCCTGTCTCCCTATTTTTCCGTCCGGAGCGACGATCCGTCAACGGATCGGCTGCCGTTGAAATCCACGTCGGCGGAAGTGAATATTTCCGGTGTGATCGCGGATGTCCGGGTTACCCAGGTTTACAGGAACGAGGGGAAAAAGCCCCTGGAAGCGATTTACATCTTTCCGGCTTCCACAAGGGCCGCCGTTTACGGCATGAAGATGCAGATCGGCGAACGGATGATCGAGGCAAAAATTAAAAAACGTGACGAAGCCCGGAAGGAATACGAAGAAGCCCGTAACCAGGGGAAAAGCGCATCCCTTTTGGAGCAGCAGCGTCCCAATGTCTTTCAGATGAACGTGGCCAACATCATGCCCGGTGATGTGATCCGGGTGGAATTGAAGTACACGGAGCTGCTGGTGCCCGAAGACCGGGTCTATGAGTTCGTTTATCCCACCGTCGTCGGACCCCGGTACAACAACAGGGCTGAGGAAACGGCTCCGCCTTCGGAACAATGGATTCAGAATCCCTATCTCCACCAGGGACAGGCCCCTGCCTATGATTTTGATATCCGTGTCAATCTGGCGGCGGGCCTTCCCATCCGGGATCTGTCCAGCCCGTCCCATACTGTGAAAGCCGCCTATACCGATAAAGCAACGGCCAGGATCGAACTGGCGCAGAACGATCGAACTGGCGGAAACCGGGACTACATTCTGCGCTACCGCCTGGACGGAAAACGGATCCAGTCGGGCCTTCTGCTGCATGAGGGCGAACAGGAGAAATTCTTCCTCATGATGATGCAACCCCCTGAGAGAATCGTACCGGCCGATGTTCCCGTGAGGGAGTATCTCTTTATCGTCGATGTGTCGGGATCGATGTATGGGTTTCCCCTGGATATTTCAAAGAAACTGATGGCCGATCTGGTCGGGAACCTCCGCCCTACCGATTGGTTCAACGTTCTTCTGTTCGCCGGAGGGTCGTCCCTTCTGTCCGAGTCGTCGCTTCCCGCGACGCCTGATAATATCCGGAAAGCGGTCAGTCACATCGAGAATCAGACGGGAGGAGGCGGAACGGAGATCCTCCCGGCACTGAAACGGGTTCTGAACCTTGAAAAGAAAACGGGTGTTTCGCGAACCATCGTGATTGCAACCGACGGTTATGTCACGGTCGAGGAAGAGGTTTTCGACCTGATCCGCAAGAACCTGGGGCAGGCCAACCTCTTTGCCTTCGGAATCGGGTCCAGCGTCAATCGTCATATCATCGACGGGATGGCCCGCTGCGGCATGGGCGAGTCCTTTGTCATTACGAAGCCAGCGGAGGCAGACGAAAAGGCGGTGCGTTTCCGCAAGATGATCCAATCGCCGGTTCTGACGCAGGTGAAGTTAGAATTCGACGGCTTTGACGCCTACGATGTGGAGCCCCTGTCCATTCCGGATGCCCTGGCGGATCGTCCTGTGCTGGTCTTCGGAAAATGGCGGGGAAAGGCGGCGGGAAAAATCATCCTGAAGGGGATGACCGGAAAAGGGGAATACCTGGATCAGATCGATGTCGGGGAGACGAAAAGCCCACGGGGCAATCCGGCACTCCGGTATCTCTGGGCGCGTCACCGAATTACCATCCTGTCCGATTACAATCAGCTCCGGGCCGACGAAAAGCGCGTCCGGGAGGTGACCGACCTGGGGCTCCGTTACAACCTGCTTACGGCGTATACATCCTTTGTCGCCGTCGATACCCAGGTGCGCAGCGACGGTAAGCCCGCAACGGTCAAACAGCCCCTTCCCCTGCCGCAGGGCGTGAGCGACTATGCGGTCGGCGGCAACATGGTCAAAAGCCTTGCGGCGGCAATGCCTGCGGAAAGCGCGCTGTCCGGAGCGTTTGATCGAGCCGCCGGATCTCCGCTCAAGATGGAGAACAAAGGGAAGGTGACAACGAAGTGGACCCTGAAGGCGCTGACCGTTTCGGCGGGACTGTCCAGGAAGGAAACCGCGAAAATAGTCAGGCGTCACCTGCCGGAACTCGAAGGATGCGCCACCGGGGCTCATCTGCGCGGAATTCTTGAATTGCGTCTGGTCATCGATTCCGACGGCACGGTTTCCTCTGTGGAGGTTTTTTCTCCGGTTATTCATGATGCGGAAATGCTGAAATGCCTGGCCGATGTTGTGAGAAAATGGCGATTCCCGTCCATAGCCGGGGGCAAGCACGCCAAGGTGACCGCGACGATTGACATGGCATAGCCGTCCGGGTTAAAACGGTCCTGCCGGGAAGAAAGGAACCGCTTCCCGGCAGGTTTTTAAATATTTTCCTTGACACCCGGCCCTGTTCCGTACTCCAAATAGGGGAAAACAGCGGGAGCTGTTGCAGCGATAACCATGTTTCAGCGAGGCGTTGAAATAAAAGAGACTATCGAAGACGAGGATCGCGAGATCGTTACCAGGTGCCAGAAGGGGGATGTGGAGGCTTTTTCGATTCTGGTCGAACGTCACCAGAAGAAGATGCTGAATGTCGCCTACCGGATGACGGGAGACTATGAAGAAGCCTGCGATTGTGTCCAGGAGGCCTTCCTGGCAGCCTACCGCGGGATTGAAAAATTCCGCCGGGAGGCGAGGTTTGCAACCTGGCTGTACGGGATTGTCGTGAATCGGACCAGAAATCGCCTCCGCCAGATTAAAAGCCGTCGGGCCCATGAGGGAACCGTTACGGAATATCGCCTCTGCGAACAGACCTTTCGAAACGACTATGAAAAAATGAACACGACAGAATCCACGGCGGAGTCGGTCGCGGATTGCTGGGAAAGAAAGGAACTGGAAGAAAAGGTTCAAGACTGCATCGGCGGTCTGGATGAAGACTTCCGAGAGGTGCTTGTTCTGAAGGACATCCAGGACCTGTCCTACGAGGAGATCCGGGACGCGCTCCACATTCCGGCGGGAACGGTCAAGTCGAGGCTCTTCCGGGCGCGGCTCGCCCTGAAGGATTGCCTTGTCAGAGTGCTGGGAGATGCCAGATGAGTTGCGAAGACAGAGAAAAACAGCTCCCGGCCTACCTTGAGGGCGACCTATCTTCCATGGAAATGGAAGAACTCAGGGATCATCTCGCCTCCTGTGAAAACTGCCGGAAAGCTCTCGAAGATCTGAAGAAAACGAACCGCCTCGTCCGTGACCTGGCAGAAGTTTCTCCTCCGCCCTGGCTGAAATCACAGATCATGGCCCGGGTGCGGGAAGAAGCGGGAGAGAAAAGGGGGTGGCTGCGTAAAGTCTTTTTCCCCCTTTACATCAAGATTCCCGTGCAGGCGTTCGCCGTCGTCGTGATTTCCGTCTTCGCCTTTTATCTCTACCGGCAGGATGCACCCCAGATGAGGATGAAGGGGATTCCCCTACCTTCCGCACCTGTGTTCGAGACCACCCGTGAACCGGCGTCACCGCCGTCCCAGGGGGAGCCGCAGAAGCGGTCTGTCGCCCCGAAACGCACCGTCCGGAGCGGTCAGGAGATGCCTGAAGCAAGCACCGGCCGGAGTGATGAGGGCGCGTCCCTGGTTTCCTCGGCTCCGGATGAAAAGACGCCGGAGAGGGGAACCATTGCCGCGGATGAGGTGGCGGTGGAAAACCCTCCCGCCTTCCCGGAACCGGTACCGCCGGCAGCTCCTCAGGCCCTGGGAGGGGAGGTGAAGGGGGCATTTTCATCGCCGGTGAAGCAGAAAAATGGCGAAGCAAGGCCGGCAACGACATTCCCCCGGGAGAAAAACGGGGTGTGCGAACCGGATGAGGATCTGTGCCGATACGAAGCGAACGCCGAGGATGTGGAGCGGTCCCTGATGAAAGAGACCCGGATGACCGGCGCGGAAACGACCCTGGAATGGATTCTGTCGGTTCAGGATGCCGCGGCGGCCGTGGCGGAACTGGAAGACTATGGAGGAAAGGTCGGCTTGCGATACACCGAAGCCGCTGTGCGGGGCGGGCAACACGTGTTTACAGCCGAGATCAGGCCCTCTTATATCGGCGTTTTCCGGGAAAAATTGCAAAGCCTCGGTCAGGTGAGTGCGGATAAAGAACCCGAGATTGCCAAGGATATTCAATGGGTCCGCATTCAGATCATCCTTGTCCCGTCAGCCCGCAACAAGCCCTGAGCATCCCGTCAATTTCGTTGACAGGTGCCGTGCCTTCCCATATATTGCTTGAAATCATTCGGGTCTTTTGAGAAAGATCCCTTTAACCAGGGGTGAGATACCATATGGCGGAATCGCGCAAAATTAAAGTCGGTTTTGTTCAGACGGCCTGTGTTCCCGATCCCGGATCGAATATGGCCCGCGCCGTGGAGGGGATCCGCCGGGCGGCGGCCGGGGGAGCACGGATCGTCTGTCTTCAGGAACTGTTCCGATCCATGTACTTCTGCGTTTCCGAAGATTACGCCCCTTTCGAACTCGCCGAGACGATTCCGGGTCCCTCGACGGAGACATTTCAGGATCTGGCGAAGGAACTGGAGATTGTCATCGTGGCCTCCCTGTTTGAAAAACGGGCGGAGGGCCTGTACCACAACAGCGCCGCCGTCATCGATGCGGATGGCGCATACCTGGGTAAATACCGGAAGATGCATATTCCCGACGATCCGTCCTTTTACGAAAAGTTCTACTTTACGCCGGGCGATCTGGGTTTCCGGAGCTGGAAGACGAAATACGGCACGATCGGTGTTCTGATCTGCTGGGATCAATGGTACCCGGAGGCGGCGCGCCTTACCACCCTGCAGGGAGCGGAGATGCTCTTCTATCCCACGGCGATCGGCTGGGCCGAAGGGGAAGATCCGCAGGTCTGCCGGGACCAGTTCGACGCCTGGCGGACGATGCAGAGGGCTCACGCCATTGCGAACGGGATTCCGGTGATCGCCGTCAACCGGATCGGGAAAGAGGGAAACATCACCTTCTGGGGCGGCTCCTTTGTCGCCGATACCCTGGGGGAGGTGGTTTACCAGGCTTCCCATGAGAAAGAGGATGTCGCCGTTTGCGAAATCGATCTCGGAAAATCCGATGTGACGCGCCGGCACTGGCCGTTCCTCCGGGATCGGCGCATCGATGCCTACGCGGGTCTTTCCCGTCGTTTCCTCGATTTCCCCTGTGAGTCCGATTCATGATCTACCGGGAAACGCCCAGACAACTCGGCTACCGTTTTCCCGCGGAGTGGGAACCCCAGCGGGCGACCTGGTTTTCGTGGCCCCACAAGGAGGACTCCTGGCCGGGGCGGTTCGAGCCCATTCCCGGGGTTTTTACGGAAATCGTCAGAATTCTCACCTCTTTTCAGCACGTGAACATCAACGTCGTTGACCGGGCCATGCACGATGACGTCATGAAAAGGCTGACCGATGCCGGTGTCGACCCGGCACGGTTCACCCTGTATCCGATTCCGACCGATGACGCCTGGTGCCGGGACCACGGTCCCGCCTTTGTCGTCAAGCCCGGCGCGGGGGAGCCCCTGGCCGTGATCGACTGGGGTTACAACGCCTGGGGCAATAAGTACCCCCCTTATGACCTGGATGATATTGTGCCGGTAAAAGTGGCCGAATACCGTCGTTTGCCCCTTTTCTCTCCGGGCATTGTCATGGAAGGCGGGGCCATCGATGTAAACGGTGAAGGGTGTCTTCTGACCAGCACCTCCTGCCTGCTGAATCCGAACCGCAATTCCCATCTGTCCCAAGCGCAGATCGAATGGTACCTGAGGGAGTATTATAATGTGGAGAAAATCCTCTGGGTGGACGAAGGAATTGCCGGGGACGACACGGACGGCCATATCGACGATTCCGCCCGCTTCGTGAACCCCTCCACCATCGTGGCGGTTGTGGAAGAAAACAGGAAAGACGAGAACTATCTTCCCCTGCGGAGGAATCTCACGCAGTTGAAGGCGATGACCGACCTGGCGGGCAATCCCTTCCGGATCGTCGAACTGCCCATGCCCCGGCCCTTTGAATTCGACGGGCAGCGCGTCCCCGCCAGCTACGCCAATTTTCTCATTGCCAGCGGGGTCGTCCTCGTTCCCACGTTCCGCGATCCGAACGACGCGGTTGCCCTTGCCGTTTTAGCGGACGTATTTCCCGGCCGCCGGGTGACCGGCATCGACTGCTACGAACTGGTCTGGGGCCTGGGCACCCTCCACTGCATCAGCCAGCAGGAACCCCTGGTTTGAGGGATCGGCCAAAGGTCGTTCGTTTTACCTGGAGCGGGTGGTCCGCCACCGGGTTAGGCAAGACTTCTTGCATCAGAACGCCCGAACCGGGCTCATCCGTCAGCTCCGGTTCCTCTGGTTTTCGTTTTCCAGATGGCATAGCCGATCAGGGCAAAGCCGGCAAAACCCGACAGCAGGTAATACCAGTAGTAGAAGAGAAAATCACGGCTCCACCTCACATCCTCGGGGACGTAACAGACATCGTCCCGGACGAAGATGGGAATTTGATCCCTCACCTTGAGCTTTTCGAAGAGGCGGGCGTCGATGGCGGCCTCGCCGCCGCAGTAGGGGCTTTTGATCCCCTGTACGGTGATGTAGTAACTGGAAGCCCCGATCCCACGGTTCCCGGTTTTCTTTTTGTACTTCTCCATGACCTGTCCGACAGACGGCGTCATCTGCGGCTTAAATGTGTGGATGACAATCCAGTCGATGTTGGCGAAAAAGTTCCAGAGAAGTCCGAATCCCAGAACAACCGGGATAAGTCCTCGTTTCCACATGCCATTTCCTCACAGGGTGTTTTGAATAAGCTCTGCACAAAAGGCCATGTTAAGCCTGGTCGACTGCCGACAGTTGCCAGGGGTTGTTGCCGACGGGACGCGTAAAAGTCCAGTATTCCTCGAAACGCACGGGTTCGCCCCTGCTTCCCGCCACGACACTGCCCGTTGTCTCGTCCACCGTATAATCGACAAGATTGGCGAGATATTTCACGGTGATGAAGTCCGTGCCGTTTTCCTGCCAGACCTCGGCGATATCGACGGAGCGGACGGCGATGTTGTCGAGTTTGTTGATCTTCTTCTCCTGCTTCATCCGGTCGGCCTCACCCTGGATGGTCCGGTACATGTCGTCGGTCAGCAGCTTGCGCACACCTGCCATATCCCGATTCGCCCAGGAGGCCTGGAGCTTGAAGAAGAAATCCATGGACTGATCCCGGAAAGTTTCTTCGCTGAAGGAAGGGTCCATCTGGCGGATGTAATTCAAACCGCTTGAGATGTCTTTCCCGGCACTGACCGGAGGTTCACCGGCAGAAGGCTGATAGGCCGCCCTTTCCGGTTCTCCCTGGTAATATTGCATTCCGGCCGGGGTTTCCCTTGCCGGCCGACGTTTTTTCATGAACCAGTAAATGCCGTAAAGAACCAGGCCGATGAGCGCAATATCCATCAGACCGATACCGCCGCCCAGGCCGCCCGCACCCGCTGCGCCGAAACCGAGGGAACTGAAGAGCATGGCTCCCAGGAATCCGCCCGCCAGGCCTCCGGCCAGGTTTCTCAGAAACCCGCCCCGCTGGGGCTGTGCCGTGGGGCTTCCGGGATTCGGGGTATTCTGCTTGCTATAACTCTTCGAGGGCGTCGAAGAATAGGAGTTGGAGGTGCTGAAGGAAGAGCGCGACCCCCGGCTTCCGAAAGAGCGTCCCCCTCCAAGCCGGGCCTCCGCATCGATGGGGAGCACATACATCAGGACGAACAAAACGGCGACCATTACAGAACCGAACTTCATACCGTGCTTAGCTGTCATGTTTTCTCTTCTTTACTCCTTTATCGTCGATTTTTTAATATCCGTGTAATGATGTCCCGGACAAAGCGGTCTTCATGTTTTCTGGATCAGATACAGGCTGAGCATGAGGCCCAGGCAACCGGCAACCCTGGGCAGGTTGATCGCCTGCCGGGGGAGATGCAGCACCCCGAAATGATCGAGGACCACGGAGATGACCAGTTGTCCCGCGATGGTTGCCGCCAGGGTGTTCGTCATGCCGATGCGCGGGGCGAGAACCAGCACCATGGTGACGAAGATGGCCCCGAACAGGCCGCCCGTGAACACATACCAGGGGGCCTGGCGCAACTGTTGCCATGACGGGATTTCCGTCCGCAGGGTCAGCAGGACGAGAGACAGGACAACCAGGGCGCCCAGAAAAGAGATGAACGAAGACTGGATGGGATCGTTCAGAATTTTCGCCAGGCGGACGTTGACAAGACCCTGGATGGGAATCAGTCCGCCGCCGATCAATGCCGCCAGCATCAGGGCGAGTGTTCTCATTTCCCCTCCTTTTTTTATATTGGCACTTATTCATGGATGAAACGCCCTGTCAAGGGCGTTTATCCACTGTTCGTTTCCTTCTGTGGAACATAAAGACGATAAGGAAAGGCGAACGGACCGCACCGACGGCGGGTCGGTTTTCCTGCCGTGGCGAATGACCGCATTCCGTCGGGTTCCGGCTGCAACGCTCAATGACCGTATCGCTGGAGGTACTTCGTCGAGAACCGTTCGGCGGAGAAACCCACGTTGAATTTCCGGTAGGGAAGGTCGATAAACCAGGGGGATGCATGGTCCCGCTGATGGTCATAGGTGTAGAAATCCGTTTCGTAGTGGGACAGAAGGTCGAGGATCCGCCCGTCACCGTAGCCGTAAAAATAGTTCTGAGTGGTTTTCCAGAGTCTGCCCTGCTGGTCATAGGCATCGGCCAGACCACTTTTCCAGCAGCCGCTTAAAACCCAGAGGATTTTTTTACTGTAGAGGCCGCAATCGTTGCGTGTCTTGGGTGTGGCCTCAATGACATAAACCCTGGGCCACAGCCGCCAGTGCATCCGGGGGAACTTCTCGCCGACCGTTGTCGGGTGATGACGTTGGGCTGCTTTGTTTTCGGTAATGAAGTCGGTGGAAAAAAGGGTGGTCAGCTTGGGCTGGACATTGATCAGTTTCCAGTTCCATCGGGCGACAGGCACGTCGAGAGTCCGGAAGTCGCCGATGGAGGAATCCGAACCGACAAAGGAATCGAAGCGCTGGCCGCTGGTCACACGACGGATTCTCCTCATCATAGGGATGTAGGTGAACGAATCGTCCAGTCGGTTTTGGTCGTTGTAGCGGTATGTCAGGTTGCCGTAGCCCTGGAGGTCGGGCGGGGTCTGAACGTAAACCAGCTCTTTGAAAAAGATGTCGTTCATCTTTGAATCGTAGGTCGGTTTCGGGGCGAGAAATTCCCTGCTCGTCAGAAAAATTCGATCCCAGGACATTTCCACGAGCCGGTCCCGTTTTCCGCTTGACCCGACGAAGAGCATGTTCACCCAATCATGGGTAAAGTCGTCACCGTCGTAAACATGGACCTGATTGTACCAGGCTTTAATGCCCGCGTCGGGGTCGCTCTCCGCCAGGGTGAAAAAAGGTTCCCCCCCTGTCCACCAGGTGCCGCCTGTGGTCTTCAGATTTCCATCGGAAGAAAGGACAGCCCGTCCCCGGTTGGCCTTGGTGACCGCTCCGTAGATTCTCGGCACCGGCCAGGGCTTGTAATCGGCAATCTGAAGCTCCATGCCTTTCTTGACCATGTTGTAGATACCGGGGCTGGTCAGTGCAATCAGCTCCTTTTTGATCCTCTCGACATTTTTTTTGTTGATGATCATGCCGACCCTAATTTTGCGATTGGTGATCCTTTCCAGTTCTACGTCAGGAATTGTTCGGGGCATGCCGTCGAAATCGAATTTCTCCGGGTACTGCTCGAATCCCACGTAGCCCGGAATCCTTGCCTGCTGGTCCGTTAGGGCAAATGCGGAGGCGATGCAACTCAGACAAAGTAGGGGAATCAGGACAAGCGTCACCCGGAACGGCGACGTCATTTTGTTACTCATAAACGGTTCCTCCGGTGTTCCTGGACAGGGTTCTTCTGCAAAGATATAACCCATGAGGGAATCTCTCCCGGGAGACCTTCCTTCTAAAAGATTTCCGGGAAAAGCAAGAAGACCATGCAAAAATTCATGAATCTTGTCAAGGATATATTCGGGATTTCAGACAGGTTTAAAATCGGAACGGGGATGGAATGAAAAGAAAGGTGAATTCAGGAAACATCGCTTCTTCCTCCATCCGTATCTGAGACATCACGCTGATAATCATCAGGATTTCTTGTCCGACGGAAGGGTGATATCGGTTTCTTTTAATATTTTCAACATCTTGCCAAAAATGAGCACTTCCTGCCCCTCCGTTTCGTTGAAGGTAACCTCATCCCCCGGTTTTACGGTCGTCACGGCACTACCGACGGAGATCACTTTTCCCCGTCCCTCCAAGACGATCCCTCCCTGAATAGCGGATGCATCGGATTTAATCGCGGGTTCAACGACGACCTTGTCTTCGGCTGTGCCTTTTTGTCCGGGTGCCATCTGATCTTCCGAAACCAAATTTTCTTTCCTCCTTGAAACGGATATCCATGCGTGCTTGCGGTGACATCGCTATTGCCGTATCCCGCCGTTCTCCCGGCGGAACCGGTTCCTGATGGCGCTAATATGTCCGACGTTTTCCGCCAAGTCAAGGACGAATTATTGGCTGTATGTCCGGAACCGGTTGAACGACGGGACCAAATCATGTATGTTGGCGAAAAAATATCCGTTTTGTGAGGATGTCATGGTCTGGGTGTTTTCGGCTTTTCTGGTTTTCCTGATCCTGATCCTGTTTTTCGGTTGGCGGCATCAAGGGAAGATCCCCCAGGAATTTGCCGGCCTGGCAAACGATCCGGGAATCACGTTCAAACGGGCCGTTTACCCCCGGAGGGGCGCCGGAACCGTTCCTCCTTTTATATATGGTTCCTGCTTTGAAGGCATCTATCGGGATACGGCAGTGGCGGCTTCCACCGTGATCGATGCTGAAGATGCCGTTTTGGGAACACGCCTGACCTTTTCCTTCACCCGGCCGCTGACACTTTCGCTGTTTTGTGCTTCCGGCATCGATATGTTTTCGGCGTCACCGGTTGCCGACGAAATCCGGGATATCTATTTGAAACGGATCGATACGGGCATTACGGGCCTGATGGCCTGGGCAAAGGAGACGGACAAAGCCATGATGCTCCTGCGGGGAGGCGATGCGGCGACGCATCTGGAGCACCTGGCGGATCATTTCAGGGCGATCAACGAACGTGACCATGCGAACCTTCCCGGTTTACGTCGTGGAGGCTTTATGGTAAACGATCAAGGGGTAACCCTTTTTACGACGGCGTCGTCCCTGTTAACGCGGGAACTCATCGAAGAGGCTTTCCGGCTTTCCCAGGCCCTATCTGCCGCGGGATATGGCATGCCCGGCAGATCGAGGACATCGGATGGGGCATTGATCAGGGGCGTCATGATCATCCTGGTGATCGCCTTCGTCGGATTCATCATGGGGGTCATGATCCTGGGGTTACTGCGATAAAAAGGGGTGCGCGGTTTCGGGGGCAGGAAGGCCCTTGAGAACAGAGAAGCTGAACAGGTCTCAGCATGGAATCATACGTTGCGGGAGATGAAACATGAAAATTGCCCAAGTCGGAGAGATGCGGTCTATGGACCGTTTTGCCATCGAGAAGCTGAACATTCCCGAGGGAATCCTGATGGAAAATGCCGGTCAGGCGTCGTCTTTCATCCTGAATCGCGAGATCGGCATCCGGGGGAAGAAATTCGCCGTTCTGTGCGGCGGGGGAAACAACGGCGGCGACGGGTTTGTCTTGGCCCGGAAAATCCATTCCGATGGGGGCCGGGCGAAGGTATTTGTCCTCGGCAATCCCGATAAATACAAAGGGGCGGCAAAGACGAACTACCGGATCGTCTCCGGTTTGCCGATTGAGCTGGTGCAGGTCCATTCCGTGGAGGATATCCTGAACGATGTTTTCCATTGTGACGGGATTGTCGATGCCCTTTTCGGTACCGGCCTGGATCGGGAAGTAGGGGGGCTTTATGCCGATGTCATCGACCTGGTCAACGAAAGCGGCAGGAAGGTGCTCAGCCTGGATATCCCCTCGGGGGTCAACGGCGACACGGGGGAGGTGATGGGGATCGCCGTCAAGGCGGATTTCACGGTGACGTTCGGTCTGCCGAAGATCGGGAATCTGCTGTATCCGGGTTGTGCCATGGGCGGTAACCTGTCCGTCTGCCATATCTCTTTCCCCCCGGAGTTGTATGACCGGGAGGATCTCCTGATCCGGATTAACGATTTTGTCCGGTTGCCGTCGCGCAATCCCGACGGCCACAAGGGATCCATGGGTGAGGTCCTCGTCGTTGCCGGTGCCGCTTCCTATTTTGGAGCACCCTATTTTTCGGCTCTTTCTTTTCTGAAGGCCGGCGGCGGGTATTCCCGCCTGGCCGTGCCGGAAAGCCTGGCGCCCTTCATCGCCCAGAAGGGCAGTGAAATCGTCCTCATCCCCCAAAAAGAAACGGCGGATGGGAGCATTTCTCTGGAAAATCGCAGCACCCTTTTGGATTTGGCGGCCCGGATGGACTGCGTTGTGATTGGTCCCGGCCTGTCCCTGAACGAGGAAACCCAGCAACTGGTTCGGGAACTTGTGCCGCTGATCGAAAAGCCCGTCCTGATCGACGGGGACGGGATTACCGCCGTGGCGGGGTATCCTGACCTGATCCGCCGGCGCAAGGGAGAAACGATCCTGACGCCGCATTTGGGTGAGATGTCGCGTATCACGGGGAAGGGCGTGGATGAGATCCGGCGGAACCGGATCGATATTCTGCAGCAGACGGCAAAGGATCTTCAGACCTATATTGTTCTGAAGGGGGCCCATTCACTGATCGGGAGTCCCGAGGAACGGGTTTACGTCAATTTGAGCGGAAACTCCGGCATGGCCACCGCCGGATGCGGTGACGTTCTGACGGGTACGATCGCGGCGATGTGCGGTCTGGGGCTCGACGTGGAAGATGCGGTTCGGAAGGGGGTTTTTCTCCACGGACTGGCGGGGGACCTGGCAGCGGACGATTGGGGCGAAGACGGCATAACGGCCCAGGATATTCTCGATTACCTTCCCAATGCGCTGAAGACGGACCGGGAAGGACCTGGCGGGGAATTAAGAGGTGTCTACGAAGGTCCCGAGGTGATATAAGCCCCGGCGAACCGGCAGAGGGGATATTCTGTATCCCGTCTGTTAAGACGCAACATCCTGAAATCACTCAGGAGAGGTCAAGAATGTCCATTTTTTCGGCGGCCCTGCTGCTTTTTCTGGTTATTGATCCCTTCGGGAACATTCCGTTTTTCCTGTCCGTCCTGAAGCATATCGATCACCGGCGCCAACGCTGGATCATTCTCCGGGAAATGGTGATCGCCCTGGCGGTCCTCGTTTTTTTCCTTTTCGTCGGCCGCTATGTCCTGCTTCTGCTCGATATTTCGGCACCCGCCCTGAGCATGGCCGGGGGGATCATCCTGTTTCTGATCGCCCTCAAGATGATCTTTTCCGATTCGGAAGAGATTTTCGGTAAATCCCCGGAGGGGGAGCCCCTGATCGTTCCTCTGGCGATACCGTTTATCGCGGGTCCCTCCGCCCTGGCGACGGTGCTGTTGCTCATGGCCCGGGAACCGTCCCGTTGGCCTGACTGGCTCGCTGCCCTGATTGCCGCATGGTTTTTCGCGACGGTCATCCTGTTTCTGTCGAACCGGATCAGCCGGCTCCTGGGGTTCCGTGTCCTGGTCGCCATCGAGCGTCTCATGGGCATGCTCCTGACGACGATCGCCGTTGAACTGTTTATCAAGGGGATGAAACAGTTGTCCCTGCATTGATGCGAAATGCCGAGCCGGATACGGGCTCTGAAACGTAAGGAGATGAAATGCATGATGAAGAAAGAACAACTTGAAAAATACGCCGATGTCCTTTTGTGGGGACTCAAGACCGCCCGGGTAAAACCTCTGAAAAAGGGAAGCCTGGTTCTTCTGCAGTACGACCTGCCTGCCCTGGAACTTGCGGAAATCCTCTTCGGAAGGCTCATCGATCTGGGGATCAACGCCATCCAGCGGATGAGCATGACCGTGAACATGGAGAAGTGTTTTTATGAGAAGGCCAATGATCGCCAGCTTTCCTTTCTTTCTCCGGGGGACCGGCCCACGTACGAAAAGCTGGACGGACGGATCTTTCTCCGGGCGCCGGCATCCCTGACCCACCTGGGCAAAGTGGACCCCAGCAAGATCGCCCGAGCCATGGTGGCCCGCAAACCCCTCCGGGAACTGATGGAAGAACGGGAACAGCAAGGGCTCCACGGCTGGACCCTGTGCCTTTACCCGACGGAGGAACTGGCTTCCCAGGCGAAGCTGACACCGGACGAATACACGAACCAGGTAATCCGGGCGTGCTACCTCGACAAGATCGACCCCGTCGGCGAATGGAAGCGTATTTACAGGGAAGTCGGGAAGATCAAAAAATGGTTGAATGCGCTGCCCGTGAAATATTTCCATGTCGAAGCGGAGCACATCGATCTGCGGATCACCCCCGGCGAATCGCGAAAATGGATCGGCATCTCGGGGCACAACATCCCCAGCTTCGAGCTGTTCATGTCCCCGGACTGGCGGGGAACGGAGGGGACCTTCTACGCGAACCAGCCTTCCTACCGGAGCGGCAATTATGTGGAGGGGGTCAGTCTGGTCTTCGAAAGGGGAAATGTCGTCGCGGTGCAGGCGGACAAGGGGGATGCATTCACGAAAAAACAGCTTGAAATGGATCCGGGAGCCAAGCGGGTCGGCGAATTCTCCCTGACGGACCGACGCTTCTCGCGGATCGACCGCTTCATGGCCGAGACCCTCTTCGATGAAAACTACGGGGGCGAATACGGCAACACCCACATCGCCCTGGGGGCGTCCTATACCGACACCTTTTCGGGAGACATGTCGACGATGAACAGGGCGTTGAAGAAAAAGCTTGGCTTCAACGATTCGGCCCTTCACTGGGATCTGGTCAACACGGAAAAGAAAACCGTGACGGCGATCCTGAAAACCGGCAAGAGAATCGTCATCTACGACGACGGCAAATTCTGCAGGTGATGGATGAAGACTTCTGAAATATCAATATATTCAGACTATTCTCTTCTTGACACACCGGGAGCATCACGTTAAACTCGCCGGCAAATCACGGCCCTTCCGGGTAGATGTGGGAGGGCGGAAAATTCCTTGGGAGATTAGCGACAGAATTTAAACGAATAAAACGATCTGGGGGGTGAATGATGCTGAAACGAATTTATGTTCCGTCTCTTGTTGTCCTGATTCTTGTTTTCTTTGTCCCGGCCATTTTTGCGGCTTCGTCGGCAAGCCAGGCGCCGAAACCCTATCGGCCACCCAATGTGGATATAAACCCGTCCGATTTGTTTGTCCAGATTTACGTCACTTCCCCGGCTGCCGGGGTAAAATGGCGTGTCGGAACGGAAAAGGCGATCCAGTGGACGGCCGATCCCGCCAAGGTCGGTCCCCAGGTGAAAGTCCTGCTGGTTAGGAAGGATCAGGTGCAGACCGTGAACGGTCAGCAGGCGCAATTGGTCATCAAAGAGAACTACCCTTCCGGTGGGGGCGGTTTTCACTGGAAAATTCCCGCCAACACACCCCCGGGTGATTACCGGATTGTGGTCATGAGTAAATCGAACGGGAAAACGGGCAGAAGTCAACCCTTTAAATTAATTTCCCAGCCTGTTTTCAAGATTATTCAGCCCGCGGAGAACAGCACCTGGGAAATCGGCAAGTCCTATACCGTTAAATGGGCTTACAACGGTGAGGCCCTGGGTCCCCTGTCGCTGCTGCTCTTCGGCAGCGGGGGAAACCGGGTGGACAACATTCCTCTCAACGGGCCCAACGGCGACCGCTCGTTCCTTTTTACGGTTCCCTCCACCGCCTATCCGGGACAGTTCGCCCTGATGCTCATTGAAGTCAACGATGAAGCCAAACTGGAAAACGACCTCATCGGTTACCGGGGTACCTACGTTGGGCTTAAAGTCGTCAAGGAAATTGTCAAGTAAGGGATCCGTCTGATCGGGCATCCATCGTTTTCAGATCAGCTGTTCCTGCCCTCTTTCAGGACCGGGACGGTCATTTCTGTTATATCCCGGCTATTTCCTTTTTGCCTGCCGGCAAGATGTCGCCTTTGAAGTCTGTGTTGCCGGGGATGGACTGGTTGAGGAACTTGGCTATATACTGGCCGTCTTAGATCAGCACCCTTTCGGCGTTACGTCCGGCCGTCTGAGGTTCTTGCTAAATTTTTCTTTCGATGATGTAGTCGGCGACGGCGAGAAGGGCCGCCCGTGGAGTGGAATCCGGGAAAGATGAGAGGATATTTTTTGCCTCGGTGATCAGCCCTCCGGCCTTGTTCAGGGTGTAGGGAATGCCGTCGTAGCGGTGCATAAGGGCCATGATCGTTCCGATGGCGTCCCGATCCCGTTCCTTTCGGCTGAGTAGTTCCTGAAGCCGGCTTTTCTCTTCCTCCGAGCACTGTGCCAGGGTCCGGATCAGGGGGAGGGTGAGTTTTCCTTCTTCCAGATCCTTCCCGACGGCCTTGCCGAATTCATCCTCTTTGGCCACGTAATCGAGGGTGTCGTCGGTCATCTGAAAGGCCGCGCCGACCCGGAGTCCGAACTGTGCCAGGGCTTCGATCCGGCTTTCCATCGCTTCGCCCAGGTGCCCTCCCAGGGCGCAGGCCGCCGAGATCAGAACGGCGGTTTTCTTGTCGATGATGGAGAGATAATCCGCTTCCGTGATACCCACGTCCCCCCGCTTGACCAGCTGGAGCACCTCGCCTTCGGACATGGTGTTGGTCGTTGCGGACAGGAGCTTGATGATGTCCAGATTCCCGTATTCCGTCAGGAGCCGGAAGGACTTCGAGTAGAGGAAATCGCCGACGAGGACGCTCGCCGCGTTGCCCCAGAGGCGGTTGGCCGAGGACTTCCCCCGGCGTGTGTCGGCCTCGTCGATCACGTCGTCGTGTAAAAGAGTGGCCGTGTGGATGAATTCGATGACCGCCGCCAGGGGATAACGCCGGTTGCCCTGATAGCCGCAGAGGGCCGCCGAGGCAAGCAGCAGCAGGGGGCGGAACCGTTTGCCGCCGCTGTCGATGATATGCCGGATGATTTCGGGGATCAGGCGGACTTCGGAGCGGAGGTAGCTTTCCATGTGAA
>Ga0302253_1000846_pt1 | contig 21846 bp, 16 predicted proteins | sample AAG_RA_Trp_MG_FD_193537 | JGI IMG/M metagenome (GOLD analysis project Ga0302253, IMG submission 193537) | Enriched activated sludge microbial communities from anaerobic digester in WTTP, New Holstein, Wisconsin, United States - AAG_RA_Trp | ecosystem: Engineered > Bioreactor > Anaerobic >...
TAAAAATAAAACCGGAATTATTATTTGAGTAGCAAATAAATTTTAAAAATATTTGCTGAAACCATTATAAATCCTGTAAAATTAAAAGTAACATCCGTTTTAAATTGCGAAATAGGTAAGGAGTTCTGAACTTTCCCTTTTTGGTTCTGGCTTGTCCAGGTTAGGTAAAAGAAAAGATAGCCTGATGAAATAATGTCGTATCATCCTTATAACAAAGCAAGATGAAAAACATGTAGAAATAAATTTCTTCCTGTTATTTTGTCGTTTTTTCAACGGTTTGCTTTTTTGCAGAAATGGAGGTCAATCCGAGTAAAATAAATGTTATAAGTCCGTTCACTAAAATCAGTTCAAATCCGAATTGGTATCCGTTAAATAACTGTTTGGAATAAATATCCAGAAAAAAACACACTATCGGTGAGGCAATAGCAATATATGGAGCAAATTTATCTTTGATAGTCCTTTTAGTAATAATTCCAAAAGCATATAAACCCAGCAAAGGTCCATACGTATATCCTGCTACGGTAAATATTTTGCTAATCACCGCCTCATTGTTGACTTCACTAAAAATAACCACAATGATATAAAGCAAAATAGTAAATGCAATATGCACCTTAATCCTTGTTTTCTTAATTTTCTTTTCGGGTAAATTTTTGCGTGTTAATCCTAAAATATCTACACTGAAAATGGTGGTTAATGAAGTAAGAGCCCCGTCTGCACTTGGGAAAGCAGCAGAAATAATCCCTATAATAAAGACAATCCCTGTAATAGAGCCTATTTGCTGTAAGGCAATCATAGGAAACAGGTCATCTGTTTTAGAAGGTATAGCCAGTCCTTGTTTTTGAGCATAGAAATATAAAATTACGCCTAAGAATAAAAATAAAAAGTCAACCAATGCAATTACCATGCTATAACTTATCATGTTTTTTTGTGCATCTTTCACATTTTTACAACTCAGATTTTTCTGCATCATTTCCTGATCCAATCCGGTCATGGTAAGTGTAATGAACATGCCCGCCAGAAATTGTTTAATAAAATGACGCTTATCGTTCCAATTGTCCCAGAAAAACCATTGCGACATGGAAGAATTTTTTACCTGCACTGCCAAATCATAGACCGACGAATGCAATTCTTTTGAAATAAAGAATATGGTAAAAAATACCGCCAATAGCATGCCAAGCGTCTGTAACATGTCGGTATATACCAATGTCTTAACGCCACCTCTATAGGTATAAAGCAACATGAGCATTAAAAACAGTAATGCCGTGAACCAAAATGGGATTTTCCATGAATTAAACACAAATAACTGTAATACATTAATAATAATATACGTTCTGAAAGCAGCACCTAAACTGCGAGACAAAATGAAAAAGGCAGCACCTGTCTTATATGAATATTTACCAAAGCGGTCGTTTAAATAACTGTATATAGAAGGTAAATTTAAGCGATAATATAATGGAAGCAATATAAAAGCAATTAAAAAATATCCCGCAATGTACCCCAATACCATTGCCATGTACGAAAATTGCGTTGTTCCTACCCATCCCGGTACGGATATAAATGTAACGCCCGATAAGGAAGTCCCCACCATTCCAAAGGCTACCCAATACCATTTTGATTTTCTGTTTGCATTGAAAAAAGTACGTGACGTGGCATTTCGTGATGTGTAATACGAAATAATCATAATGATAGAAAAGTATAATAAAAATATGGCTAAAATTACCCAGGGATTCATGTATTTTTTTTGGCAAAGGTAGTTTTTTTACCCGAATAATTCAATCAAAACGAGTATTTGTATTCAAGAATGGGAATAAACATTAATCTGTTTTTTTATACCGACTTGCTAACAAGAGTTATAAAATTCAACATTGAAATATACTGTGATATTTTTTGGGAAGTATCAATAATCGCACCTTATACCAAACCGCTAACAAAAGCAAAGCGTATAGTTTTAATGATTCTGTTAGATAGTCGCTTTTAATCCGAATAATTCATGTATTTTTGCAAAAAGTATCAATGAAAGTAAACGCATTCATTAATCGCTCTATCAACATAATGGTAAATCCTAAAACAGAATGGGAACATATTGCCAATGAAAATTTTCCAATTCGTTCCATAACACTGAATTTCGTTTTACCTTATTTAATAATGGATTTTATAAGCAGTATGTTGGGATGTGTATTATTTTCGAGTAAAAACATGATTTATCCATTAAAATTTGCCTTTGTTCAGTCAGTTACAAGTTTTTTGGTATATATAATTATACTTTATATAACACCTGTGTTTATACAATTAATAGGTATATCTTTTAATATTCAAATAAATCGAGAAAACGCATTCAAGTTAATTGCCTATTCTTTTACACCTGTTTTTATAATAGGTATTATTGTAGGCTTGATACCTGCCTTGGGAGTAATTGACATAGTAGGGTTATATGCTTTTTATATTATGTGGCATGGGTATGATATGATGCTAAATATAACCGATAAAAAGACGTTTTTTTATATTATTTCTGTATTAATTATCATTGCCGAATATATTTTATTGGGCGCTATGTTTATACAATTATTTATTTAAACCATTACTTTTTTAGAAAATGGGCGACATCATTATTGCAAAAAATAAAAAAGCATATTTCCGTTACGAAATCATTGAAACATACATAGCCGGTATTGTTTTAACAGGAAGTGAAATAAAATCTATTCGTGCCGGTAAAATAAACTTTGTCGATTCGTACGCTATTATTATGGATAATGAAATTTATATAAAGGGATTGCATATTGCACCCTATGAACATGGAGGATATGCCAATCATGAACCTGTGCACAATAGAAAATTGCTGTTAAAGCGAAGTGAAATAAATCGCATACAGCGAAAAATAACCGAAAAGGGATTAACGCTGGTGCCTTTATCGTGTATTATTACCGAACATGGACGTGCCAAACTGGAAATAGCAATTGTTAAAGGTAAAAAATCATTTGATAAGCGTGAAACGATAAAGAAAAAGGATAATGCACGGGATAATGCTCGTGATTTAAAAGATTATTGATCGAAAAAGTAATCGTTCAATTCGTAAATATCCTCGATAGTAAGATTGGTTTGCATGTCAAAAAATTTATCAATGGCAACGTTAATTTCTTCAATAGAAATATAACCATCGCTGTTTAAATCGACAGGTTTAAACTTTTCGGGCATTTCGGCAAACGAACGTTTGAATTTTTTAATTCTATTTTCTGGACACAGCGAAGGATAATTGTCGCATAATCGTTTTAAATCAACGGCTACTGGAGGATTGGATAAAGCCACCAATTCGCTGTCGCTATAAGTTACACCTTTTAAATTAACCAATGCGTTCATAGCAGAATTGGGTTCATCGTCGCGATAATCGGGAATGCCATCACCATCAGCATCTATGGGACATCCTTTGGAATCAACCTTGACATTGGGAGGTGTTTCAAGACATTCGTCCCATAAATCAACTACACCATCGCCATCTTCATCCGATTTATCCAATGAAAGAAAATCTACATCGTTAAAATGACTTTCCAACGGTGTTAATTTGGGTGGACTGAACAAATCAAAGGAAATAGTAGCATACGTAAATAAAAAGTTATCACCTTGTTTATTCCCCTTTCTATCGCCTTTACCCTTGCTGCTAACATTATCTACATTATCATTCAAATTGATATGGTACGAAAAACCTATTTTACCTTTAATACGGTGTGAAAATTGAAATTCAAGTCCTGCATCCATAGGAAAGGCAATAGCAACTTGCGAATATTTTCCTGTTCCGTCGAGGTCCAATTCTCGCAAGTCGGTTTCATACGTATAATCTCTATGTAAAATAACACTGTTTAATTCATTTCCCTGATTTTGTGGAATATTTCTGATAGTACCATCGTTCCAATAATAATAGGCATTTCCATTGGCATCTTTCATATCACCTTTGGAATTAAATTCAAACGATTCGACACCAACCGACAGAATGGGCAACACACGCGATGGTTTTTTTATCAAGTGTCTGAAATTGTATTGCAGCGAAACACCTCCTATTAATGCATCGGTTTGAAAATTAATAAACTTATCATTTGTTTGTGTATTCCCTGTAAGTTTACCATAGATAACATTAAAGCGTGCATCAAAATACTTGTTGAGCGTACGAGAGATAAAAAAAGTCCATGCTTGTCTTCCAGCAGTAGGATGTGAAGAATAATTATCACGCACATCACCCAAAAAGGTAAAGGCACCACGTCCAATACCAATAATGGGTTTATAGTTTAATTTTTCAGGCTGTATGGTCGTATCCAGTAAAATATATTCGTATGGGCTTGGACCTTTAAAAAGATTGGAATCGATAGGTTCTTCCTGGGAAAACGTAAGGAAAGACAAAATACAAAAAAGAGAAGTTATGCCTGTAAATTTTATCTGCATGAATTTTTTTTCATTTCTACGCAAAGATACATGTAAAGTTTGAAATTATTGTATCCATTTTTGATTGGCTATCATTAATGCTTCTTGAACCGTAATTCGAGTGCCGTTGTTATATGCCGAAACAAAAGCATCGTGTATAGGAGTAGATTGCCAAATTTCAACCCGTTTGTCACGTGCACTTTTATACGCTGTGAACAAGCCAACAGTATATTTATTCCATCCTTCGTGTTGTTCCATTTGTACTTTTTCTGTGATTTGATACTGCTTGAAATAATAATTTGGGTTGACGGGTCTATGTCCGGCTGCAATTTGTACTTTAAACTTTACTCCTGTTTCGGGAGTAGGTATTTGAGTAATTTGCGATTGTTGCTGTTGTTGCGTTGTAGTTTGATATTTTGATTGATTTGTATTATCCGTCTGTTTTTGTTTGTTTGATTGCTGATTTGTTTGCTGATTTGTTTGATTGGTTTTCTGTTGATTATCTTGTGATGTTACTTGAGTAGTTAATGCAGACGATTGTTTTTGTTGCTGAACCGATGCCATTAGTGGAGTATTTAAAAATTCGCGATTTTGAATAGTTTTAATTTTGGTCAGTCCATTTTCAATATACGAAAATGAACCCGATAAGGTTGGTTCAGTGTTTGACGGTAAGGAAGGAATCAATTTATATGTAACGATAAATTGCTTTTGCGGAGGCAACGACATCCAAAGGAATTTTACCGTATTATCTTTAAAAGAAAAAATACCTTCATTGGTTTCAATGGCTGTAGCAGTATATCCTGCTGGAACAATTTCCTGTATTTTGGCAAACTTATCGCGAGGCAAATCAGCGATATTTACTAAAAAGTTGACTGTGTATTCTTCCTGTTCTTTTACAACCTGACGATAACAAAAAACATTTTCGAGTACAATAGCAGCGGTATCTGTATTAGCAGTTTGCTGATAATGAGTTGATGAGGTATCGGTAACTTGAGTTACAAATCCTGTGGGTCTAATAGTTATGGATATGGAAGATGATTCAATACTTTTTCGTTCATTGCTTTCAATATAATTAAAGGTTCCACTTAAAAATAAAGGACCTTCGGCGGTAGGGTCTATGATAATTTTGTAAGAAAAGTCAATAACGCTGTCATCGGGAAGACTGAGCCACCCTATAACTACTCGCTGGTCTTTAAAGGTAAATGTTCCCAATGATACGCTGTCCTTGTCGGCAGTGTAACCAATGGGCAATTCCTGTCTGAAATTTCCAAAACCTTTAATATCACCTTTATTGATGGTTACATGTACAACAATAGTACTTCCGGCGGTTGCTTCTTCGGGTGCATGTAACAACACAGACACTGGAGGTTCACCAAGCCACCAAAATAATAAATAACCAATAAAATTTATTAAAAATAATATATACTTAAACATTATCTAATAAATGCCTATAAGTTTATTCAAAATTAAATATTAAAATTTAAAGTTATTAGTGATAAAAAAAAATTATTAACAATTGTTCATAACTCATGTTAATAACTATCAATCACTACGGAAATAGATAAATCATAAATATTAATTCTTTGTTCATAACTTAAAATTGTTAATAAAATGCTCTATAAAAAATGACGTTAAAAAAATAAAAAAGTAAATATAGTGAACTATGTTGACAAAATAGATTAACGGCGATATAATTCACATGCTAACGTTATCGAATAATAGTTACCGGTCCGCTCTTTTCGTGCAATACATAGTTTTCATCTCTAAATTGAACAAACCACGTATAAGAGCCAACAGGAGCAAGTTTCCCATCTTTTACCTTTCCATTCCAGCCTTTATTGAGATTATTGGATTCCCATATCACTTCGCCCCATCGGTCAAATATTTTCATCGAAAAAGTACTTTCTACTATTCCATTTCCAAAAACCTTAAACTCATCGTTAAACCCATCGTCATTGGGACTGAATGCCGTAGGTGCAAAAAATGTAAATACATTATCTACCACAACATTTCCCCATGCCGTATCTACACACCCTTTGTTGGTATATACAATAAGCATTACCTGATATATGCCTGTTACAGCATGATACGTATGTGTAGGTTGATACAGAGAAGTAGAATCGCCATCACCAAAATACCACTTGACACTGTCTGTCAGCGATGAATAATTCAGAAAAGTAACGATAGGTTTAACGACCGATGCATGAAGTGGACTCGGCTCAAATCGTGCAATGGGTTGTGGGAACACGGTTATCCAATTTGGATATATATTTTCTACTTTGCATCCATATTTACTGATAACAGTTAAGGTAATAGTATAAACACCATCTTCTTTATATGTATGGGTTGGATTTTTAATATAGGCTGCACTGCCATCACCAAAATCCCAGATATATGTTTGACCTTCATCTACACTGCCATCATTAAATATTACGGTTAAGGGCTCACAACCATTAATGATATTGGAACTTGGATTAATTGGCGGATTGGGATAAACGAACACTGGAATATCCGCCTGTGCTATATAATTGCATCCATCCATCACTGCCAATTGATATGTTTGAGACATATTAGGATATAAATGAATGGGCAAGGTTATGGGTTGTTGATTCAGGATAAATTGATATGGACCTCCATTTCCACCACTTGCTTGTGGATAAATATCAAAAAGTTCACCCGGACATATTGAATCGTTGGATGTATAATAAGTCATTTGTAACGGTGGATAGATATATACTTTTAAATTGTCGGTCGTTTGACAATGGTTGGCATCGGAAACGGTAACATAATAATAGGTAGAAGTATGAGGTGATACCGTAATGGTCTGCTGAATTTGCCCGGTGCTCCATAATAAGGTATAAGGATATGTACCACCTGTAATGGCTGCCGTTACTGTTACACTCGAATCATTACAAAGAGGAATAGAATCGGGAATATCTACAAACAGTTTTGCTGGCTCATAAACAGAAATAGTATCGTGTTCGTTACATCCCTTACTGTCGGTAACTGTAACCGAATACATACCTGCCAATGCATTCATAATAGAAGAATAGGGAACACCATTGGACCATATATAACTGTATGGAGGTGTACCACCTGTAACCGTAGTAAATACTTTCCCATCCATGGCACCAAAACAAGAAATATCCTGCTTTTGTAATGTCATTTGTAATAGGGGAGGATTTATCACTTGTACTGTAGTAAGATTGGAAGTGCATCCATGTTGACTTACCGTAAGACTTATGGGAAATGTTCCATCGGTAGAATAGTTTATCTGATACGGACCTCCTTGGCTTCCACTAATCACATTGGCACTACCAAAATTCCATTGGTAAGTAACATACGAATCAACCATTCCTGTAAAAGTAACGGTAGTAGTATTACCAAAGCAATTAATTCCTGCTACCGTAAACGTTGATGTAGGGATATAATTAAAAATAATGGTTACCGTGTCGGAACTGATACATCCATGATTGTCTTCTACCCATGCATAGTTATAATTTCCATAAACAGATGCTGTAGCAGTTGCTGTAGGTGTATGTGTATTGGAAAATTGTGTAGCACCAGGTCCTGAAACCTGTGTCCATGTACCTGTCCCGACAGATGGAATAGCATTCATCTGATAGGAAGATGAACAGATTGAATCCAGTACGCCGGCATTAGCATTAGGCATAGTCCATAGCGTTACATTAACCAAGTCGTGTTGCACGCACCCATTATCGTTATCTTCTGTCCATTGAAGTGTATATGCTCCCTCTGTTGTAGTAGTAACGGAAGTATTCGGGTCAGCCGTATTGGCAAATGAAATAGTACCAGGTCCTGAAACCTGTGTCCATGTTCCTGTTCCTACACTTGGAATAGCATTTAATGTAGTTGAAAGTTGACATTGAGTAATATCAGCCCCTGCGTTGGGAGTGGGCATGGCTGTGAACGTAATCAATACGGTATCGCTAGAAATACAGCCATTATTATTTTCTGTCCAATAAAAAGTATATTGCCCATCCATAGTAACACTCACCGGTGAAACTGCACTGCTATTGTTTGTAAAAGTTGCCGTTCCTGGACCTGTATATGTCCATGTCCCCACACCTACCGAAGGAATTGCCTGCATGGTATAGGTATGACTGCAAACAGAATTATCACTTCCTGCATTGGTATTGGGAGGCGGTATTACATTGACCGTAATTGTGTCTGACAAACTGCATCCATTAGATGCTGTTACGGTAACTATATAAGAAGTAGTATGAGATGGAGAAACAGTAATAGTATTGCCACTTTGAAGTGTACTCCATGTATAAAATTGTCCACCTTGAGCCGTTAAGGTAGTCGAGTTACCCTGACAAATCGTAATATCGGGACCCAAAATGGGAGGTGTTACACCGCCAACATTAACATTAAACGTGCTGGTGTATGTACATCCAAAAACATCGTGTACTATCACATTATAGGGGAATGTACCAATAGAATCGGCAACCATCAAGCCCGTAGTATCACTTACATATTGATAACCATACCCCTGCCATTCTACATAATCTACGGGAACACTGTATGTCCATCCTGCCAATTGTGTTTGATTTTGCAAGGTTAAAGTCCACCAAAATACATAGCCGTTATCTATTCCCCAATTATCACATATTTCTATGCTCCATGTTCCATTCAACGGACAACCTATAAGTCCGGATAAAGGATTTTCGGGTGTAATATACCCTGTATTATTAATAGTGTCGGTAGCAGGTATAGGGCTTGTACCAGCATCCAAAATATTTAATGTTCCTGCTTGAGGATACAATTCCGACCAGCAATAAGTCCAGCCCGTCCCTTGATTATTATCAGAAGCCAAACACGGGTTAGAACCATCGTTTAAATCGTCTGCATTTCCTAAATACGAACCTCCACTATTGTCATAACTGTCTAATACAACATTTTGTCCATTAGGGCAAATAATACTAAATGATAAATCACCGGCAAAACTGTGTTCTATATTAATACATATTGATTGAATATCACTGGCTGACTGTATATGCGAGCCAGCAGGGAATGAAGTAAAAGTTACCGGTGTTCCATAACATTGTGTCGAACAATTGGGACCATCGGGAATAAACGTTGTGCTGTCGTACATTTGTGTTTGAATCATACTAATATTGCTTGTAGTAACAATTATACTTGAAGGGTCTGAACCGCTTGTCAACGATAACGTATCACCCGTACATAAAGTAGAAGGTGGGTTTACAGTAACAATGTGTTCTGCTGCCATACGCACTCGAATATAAAATTGTTGTGTACTGACACACCCATGACTGTCTGTAATAGAAAGAAAAACATTATACCCATTGACGGTAGAATAAGTATGGGTAACTACCTGCCCATTGGCTGTATTGCCATCGCCAAAAACCCAATGAAACGTACAATTGGAAGCCGTTTGAGAATACAAAATATTATTTTCCGGGAAAACAGATGCATTGGCTGCAGCCGCAAAAGTTATGCTTTCATTAGGACAAATATCTACATAGTAAAATCCGTTTTCATAATGCATTGGGGGAGACATGACAAGTGTATCAATCTGTGGATTGATTTGCTGGCAAATCTGCCCACAAATAATGGTTGCATTCCATCCAGCACCTGTATTGGCTCCATTGGTCTTTAATCGAACGGTTAAACTGCCACTTGCATTGGATAAGGAAGCCTGAACCATCGTATTTCCTCCAGTAAGCGGATTATAATTGTTGTTATATTTTCCTAAAAGTGGAGAAGCCGTTGAAGGTCCATCATAAATGTACATCGTATCGTCTGGAGCAATATCAAACTGAGCAAAATTCAGACGTACATGCGTATTGGGTGCAACATTTCCCTGTAACGTAATCCAATAATCAATATTGTTGGAGTAGTTTGCCGAAACATTACCATTATCATAAAACCAATATCCACAATATTGCCCCGATGTATTGTGAGTTGTTGCATCCAATAGCACAATTTGATTTTGTCCAGAAGAAAACAACACCCCAAGTACAAATAATAAGAATAACAGATAGCGTTTCATAATTTATTTAGGTTTAGCATTATATTTTTTGGATAAATAATCGCTGGAACGAATTACAAGAGCATACTCCGTCCCCTTAATCAAATAGTACATTTTTTGAGTTGGATTAAATGGTATTGGTAATTTTAGAATATTGATACATGATGGAATAGGCACTCCATCTTTAATACACGATTCAGGGATATCAATAGTAGATGCAGTTTCAAGCCTTTCATTCGGAATATTTTTTTGCAACGTAATAATTCCTCCACTTTCAGCAATAAATTGATAATAGTTAACAGAATCGGGATAAGTTTTGTTTAAATATTGAACCCGTTCCTGTCCAAAAGCATCAGTTACCTTATCTATTTCTGAACTTTGTGCTACCATAAATAATGGCATTAAAAAGATAATAAACAAAGATTTAAACTTTTTCATATAAACAGTTTTTTTAGAGACGTAAAATTAATAAAAAGGTTGCCCATTTTATTATTTAATTTCTTGTAATTATTCACCCCGTCATTGCGAGGGCGGAACGCCCGAAGCAATCTCAAGAAAATAGTCAATGAAACGAGGAGGAACCATATAGAACATGACAAATAATACCAAACCGCTAACAAAAGAATGAAATGAATTTTGTCTCGTCAGCAATGACGAGATGCCGACAGACTAACCGTTTTAAAACAAAAGCGAAGCATATTGTTTTAATGAACTTGTTGCAAGTCGATATAAATACTATATTTGTAATGAGTAAAGGGAACAGCGTGACCCCCTTAATTCCCCCTTCAACGGGGGAGGTGTTGAGCAATAGCCCATTTCCCAAATTCCTCCCCCTTTGAAGGGGGTCAGGGGGATGTCCTATCCCATTGCACACTTCCATATTCTTCCCAACTTAAGGGGGGTCATGGGTTATCACACCCCATTCCCAAAATCACAAAGTACTATCTTTTTTGAACTTTTAACGAATTTTCAAATATGAACGCAACTTGGTATTATACCACATTTTCTTATTTTCACATTTTCACATTCTCACATTTTCACATTCTCACATTTTCACATTCTCACATTTTCTTATTTTCACATTTTCACATTCTCACATTTTCTTATTTTCACATTTTCACATTCTCACATTTTCTTATTTTCACATTTTCACATTCTCACATTTTCACATTCTCACATTTTCACATTCTCACATTTTCTTATTTTCACATTTTCACATTCTCACATTTTCTTATTTTCACATTTTCACATTCTCACATTTTCTTATTTTCACATTTTCACATTCTCACATTTTCACATTTTCACATTCTCACATTATTTTTTCGTACCTTTGAAAAAAAAATAAATGTTCATATTTCGTCTCATAGGATTTTTCTTTTTATTAGCATTTATAACGTTACTAATCGTTCTTTTTATTGTAAAACATACACTTTGGAAAATAAATAGAAAATTTTCAAAATCCTCTTCATCTCCAAAAAAAACAAACAGCAAAAACACACAAAATACCATTAAGCCCGACGAAGGTGAATATGTTGATTTTGAAGAAGTAAAGGAATGAAAATTCTAAGAAAATTATTATTAGGAATAGCAGGATTAGAAAGTTATTTGCGAATTATCAGTAAAATATATCTATTTCTTATTCGATGCGGATTTCAAAAAAAGAAGTATCCCGAATTATTTTTTTTAAAAAAAATTATTCATCCGGGCTTTTCGTGCATTGATATTGGTGCCAACGTAGGATATTATTCCTATTTTCTTTGTAAATATGCTGCTCCCAATGGTCATGTTGTTGGCGTTGAACCCATACCTCTTTTTAGAAAAGTATTGCTTAAAAATTTGCCAAAAAAAATTCAACATCAATACAAATTATTGCCGTATGCGTTGGGTGGTGAAAACAAAAAAATTCAAATGGGCTTGCCCAAAGTAAATGGTATCATTCATCATGGTATGACACACATACTTAACAGTGAAAAAAAAGAAAATATTGCAAAAACATTTGACGTAGAAATGCGTATTCCCGATGAACTTTTTGACGATTATACAACAATTGATTTTATTAAATGTGATGTCGAAGGCTATGAATATTATGTATTTTCAAATATGCAAACGACATTGAAGAAATTTAAGCCTGTTATTCAATGCGAACTCAGTTACACTATGAGAAATGAGACGCTTGCACTTATGCAATCACTTGGATACGAAACATTTGTGCTGACTAATTCTCGTCTTCAAAAAATTTCTTCTCAGGAACTTGTTCATTATGCCCAAGATATATATTTTATTCAACCAACGTAAATTTGTATTCTGTTCAAAAATATTTTTTACTTTTGCAGATAATCATAATCGAAAGATGAATGTCCAAATTAGTTTCCATTGTAATTCCAATTTATAATGAACAACAAAATATAGTTGCTCTGCATCAGGCATTATGCGATACTTTAAAAAATTTACCTTATGAGAAAGAATATATTTTTGTGAACGATGGCAGCCAAGACAAATCTTTGATATATTTATTTGACCTTTCAGAAAAGAATAAAAATGTAAAGGTACTTTCGTTTACACGTAATTTTGGACATCAGGCTGCTTTAACGGCAGGCATAGATTATGCGCAGGGCGATGCCATCATTACCATGGATGGTGATTTTCAAGACCCACCGGAAATCGTTCCCTTACTTATAGAAAAGTGGGAAAGCGGTGCCAAAATAGTGTATGCACGTCGTTCATATAGGCATGACCGTTTTTTAAAGCGTATTACGGCTCAAATGTATTATTCCCTTTTGCATAAGGCAAGCGAAATAAAAATAAAAGGAAATATTGGCGATTTCAGGCTTATCGACAAGGATATTGCCTGTAAACTACGTCAATTAAGGGAACACAGTCGCTATTTGCGTGGACTTGTTCCATGGTTGGGTTATGACTATGCCATTGTTGATTACGTTCGCCCTTGCCGTAGAAAAGGAAAATCGCAGTTCAACTGGCTCAAGATGTTTCGTTTTGCCATGAACGGACTACTTAACTTTTCGCTTTTGCCACTTCGTATAGGACTTGTAGCAGGTGTTTGCATTATTTTCAGCGGTATCATCTTTTTAATTTACCTTGGCTATCGTTTCTTCTTTGACAATCAATTTTACAAGTTGCTCGAATGGCTGGCGGTAGTAAATTACATTTTGATTGGCGTTCTGTTTATTTTTATTTGGTTTATGGCAGAATATATTGGCAAAATATACGAAGAAGTTAAAGGACGACCCTTATACATATTAGAACAGACCAAGAATATTGACGTGCATGAAGATTCTAATGCTCAATTATGAATACCCACCGCTGGGAGGAGGTGCTGGAAGAATATCGCAACATATTTCCGAAGAGTTAACAACGCTAGGACATCCTGTTACTGTTATTACTTCATGGTTTGATGGACTTGTAGAAGAAGAATATTTACCCAACAAGCCTCGTATTATTCGTATCAAATCAAAACGAAAAGAACGCTTTCAGTCCAATCCAATTGAAATGTATGACTGGCTAAACAAAGCATGGGAATATTTAAAGCAAAAGCCGTTGTCGAAAGATTATGATATTTGCTTTGCCAACTTTACTATTCCGGGTGGCTGGCTTGCTTTTAAAATAAACCATCTGTTTGGATTGCATTATTGCATTATATCTCACGGACACGATATCCCATGGTTTTTTAAGAAGCAAATGTTTTTTTATCATCTTTTTACGTATCCACTTATAAAGAAATTTTGTCGAAACGCTGATTTTATTTTTGTACAGAGTTCATATATGAAACGTAATGCCGACGCTTTTGTCGGAAAACGAAAATCGTCCAGCGTTATATTAATACCCAATGGCATAACTCCTCAACCTGTCAATTTTGAAATTAGAAAAGGAACCCCACTTACTATACTTTTTGCAGGCAGATTTGTTACTCAAAAAAATCCACTTGTTTTTGTTAAGGCATTGCATCGCGTTTCTAAAATGCAAATTCCATATCAGGCATACATGATAGGAGACGGAAAACTCAGGCATAAAATTGAACGTTCCATAGTAAAGTATAAACTTAGCCATGTAAAACTGACAGGCTGGATAGATAATAAAGACGTGTGGAAATATTACGAAAGAGCCCACATTATGGTTATGCCTTCACTAATGGAAGGAATGTCTATCAGCAATTTGGAAGCACTTTCTGCGGGATTGTTTCTTATTACTACTCCTGTGAGTGGAAATACAGAATTGTTGTCGTGCTGTAAAAATGGGAAACTGGTTCCTCTTTATAACGACAGACAAATTGCTAATGCCATCCAGACATTTTATTTTGAGCAGTATCTTACAAAAACATTTGTCAGCGAACGATATATGGATGATTTCAAAGCAAAGTTTTCATGGTCAAATATTGCAACACAATATGAAACCGTTTTAAAAAAAATGATAAACAAATAGAGAATATAGAGTCGCTCCTTAAAAAATCGTTTTTGGTCTCGTCATTGCTGACGAGACGAGTAAGGATACCGGCTAAACCTTCAAGGTTTTTCTAGGCTTTATTTCCGGCTAAACCTTGAGGTTTTTCCAAATATCGGTATTAAACCGGTTAGTCTGTCGGCATTAGCCAAAACACGCAAATCCAGACAATCTCGTCAATTATGACGAGACGGGATTAGTGGTTGGGTATTATATGAAGAAGTAGCTGTATGGTGAGATTGCTTCGCTATGCTCGCAATGACGAGAAGGGGTGAATAGTTACAAAATGAATAAAACTGGATTAGCAGAGTGGTATTATTCTTTAAATCCTATTAAAATAGAAACGCATCCGCTGGCGGTAACAGGATTTTCTTCTTCCGATGGCTGAACTCTAACCTGTACAATTAATTGCTGTGTAGCGTTGGAATGAAAATCCCAATGCTTTACATAGTCATGGTCTTTATTATAAAATAATGTATTTCGTTCCGAATCGAGAAGTTTAAATTCTACTTTACCTAAATTTTCTTGTGAGCAAACAAACAGACGATAATCCTGCCCCTGGTAAAATGTAACAACCAACTCTGCTACATCACCTGGATTAAGGACTGCCATATTTAATTGTCCATTATAAGTAAATGGCTTAATAGAAGGAACACATTCCTTTTTGGTAAATCCTTTGCATTGTGAATAGCCATTTACGGCGATCATGCAACAACATATAAACGCAGTTACTATTCCTGTTGTCTTCATAAAATTAAAAATTTATTAAGTTTGTACGAATTTGTTTGGCAAGGTTTTTTATTTTTTTAAAGGTTTCGATGTTAAAATCAATTTTGGCTACACTGTAAATAGTGGTCAATTTTTTATCCTTATCGGTAACCACATTTCCTTTAACATATTCAATCTGAACTTCATCATATACTTTTTTCAAATCTTCAATAGAAGGCAAGTACGATTGTAAATCCTTATCTTCGGGATATGCTTTCATTAGTTCAATCAGATTCTGCAATGAGAGTTTCTGTTCGGCAATACGGTCCACAATTTCTTTATTGGATGGATTGGAATATTCGGCAATACTGGTGGCAATGAATAATGTTTCAATCCAACCGCCTAAAATAACCAACGTAGCCGTATTTCCGCGGTCATTATCTTTCAGATAAATATCGGCAGCGGCATAGGTATCGGAAATAATTTGCAACAGCGAATCTTTGTTGTTGATATTTTTTTCCATGCGTTGGATGGCAAGTGAACCCTGTTCCTGTGGAATTTCAATTGCATCGCACAGTTTTTTTATGGAAGTTAAGTAGTTCATGGCGGTTTGAATTTGTTCAAACAAACGAACATACGACAAATCGCTTCCATAAACACCAAGCATAATGGCTTGTTTAGAAAGCGAAGTATATTTATTGATATTCTTATAGGGACAAAGAATATCGGCACGATATTGTGCACCACTTCGCTGAATTACGGATGTCATCTCTATAGGAGACGGAACATTGTAAAATATTTTTTTGACACGATTGGAATGCATCGTATCTTTTTCTGTTTTGAGACTGTCGTTTTCAGAAAGTTGTTGATTCTGACGACCATTACAGCCCCATAAAACAGCGGTTCCAAAAAGCAAAACAATAAAAAACTTATTCATAACGTTGGGTTAAAAATTATGGTTACAATATTACAACATATTTTTTGAATTATCATTTTTTTTAGGAAAAATTTTATTATAAAAAAGAATTAATAAAATAACGCCCACGGTAATAGATGAATCGGCAAGGTTAAATACGGGGCGAAAAAAAAGGAAAGATTCGTCGCCCCATACAGGGAACCAATGTGGAAAATGACCTTCTATGAGTGGAAAATAAAGCATATCTACTACTTTGCCGTGAAGAAAGGGAGCATAACCTCCAGATGCTGGGAACAATTGTGCTATTTGTCCTTCGCTTGAATTATAAATCATTCCATAGAATAAACTGTCGATAATATTTCCCATAGCACCAGCCCAGATAAGCGACATGGAGATTATAAAAACAATGTTGGTTTCTTTTTTTATTAAGATATATAGATAAATACCGATAACAATGGCGGCTGCTATTCGCAATAGTGACAGTGCAATTTTTCCAATATCACCCTCGGAAAATGTAATTCCAAAAGCCATACCGGGATTTTCAATAAAATGAATATAAAACCAACTGAAAATTCTATAACTCTCGCCAATCATAAAATGTGTTTTCACATACCATTTTAATAACTGGTCAAAAAACAGTACTATAAAAATAACGGTCAAGGATATATATAATCTCTTTTTCATCTCAACATTATTCAAACAGAATTAAATCATTTTGTCCAATTCTTCCATTTGATTTGTTTTATTTACGTTCCTCATTTTTTTGGCAGTTTCAGTATAATACTGATGAACACGGATAAATTCATATTGCATTTTATTCCATTCTTCAATAGACCTTATTTTGCCACGTTCATAAAGTTCGCGGAATAAATTTTGTGAAACAGGGATAAAATCGCTTCTTCCCAAATAATCCAAATCGGCATCACACAATATTTCTTCTAATTTATTGGTTGGCTTTGGCGGGAACTTGGTTGCCAATATGAGGTTACAAACAGTATCTACTTGTTTAGGTGAATATTTATAGTCGGGCAATATTTCTCGGGCATGCTTAATGCTTAATTCTTCGTGTTCATCATAGCCCGAAACGAAGCCATAATCGTGAAACAGTGCGGCTGTTTTTAGTAATAGCATTTCTTCACGTGAGATGCTTTCGCCCAAACCCAGAATTTCTACCTGTACCATAACATCAATCGTATGTTTAACGTTGTGATAATACAGATTATTGGGTAAGGCATGTTCCAATTTGGAAAGTACAAATTCTTCCAGGTCTTCAAAACGCAAAAACTGCAATTTCAGCCAAAACTTATCATTCGGTTCTATGCCTTTGCCATCCATAGAAAACTCAGGACGTATGGATTTGATAAAGTACATATCAATTTCGCCTTTGTACTTAACAGGCAGTTTACCTCGGTATTCGCAAATAAAATAATCTTTTACGAGGTCATACGTTGTTCCTGACACATTGATTTCTCCTGCCACACCCGACGATTCCATACGTGAAGCAATGTTAACCGTATCGCCCCAGATATCATAAGTAAACTTTTTACTGCCTACCACGCCAGCAACGACAGGTCCTGTATGAATACCAATACGGATAGCCCACTTATATTTGAATTGCTCCTTATTATTAATTATATAGTCTTGCATGTTGAGTGCTGCCAAAACAATGTCCACAGGGTTGGTTCTATTGACCTTCGGCACACCACCAGCACACATATAGGCATCTCCTATCGTTTTAATTTTTTCAATGCCAAAAGTATCGCATATATCGTCAAATGCCTTGAATACAACATTTAATTCATCAATTAACATATCGGGCGACATATTTTCGGCAATATGTGTAAAACCTTGCACATCGCTAAATAAAACCGATACCTGTTTGTATTTTTTCTTACTGGCTTTTCCTTTATCACGCAATTCTCTGGCTGTTTCTTCGGGTAAAATATTTTTTATTAATTCTTCGGCACGTTCTTTCTGGTCAGCCAGTTCGCGTGTCCTTTCGTTCAATATGGTTTCCAGTTTATGTTTTTCCTGTGCAAAATTATAGGCACGTCGTTGAAAAATCATAATGACCAGACTTACTATTAATATAATATAAAATAAATAGGCAAACCATGTTCGATAAATAGGTGGCTTTATGGTAAATGAAAATCGAATTTCATTAGAAACCGTATCATACAGATTTTTGGCTTTGACATGAAAAACATAATTCCCTTCGAATAGATTTGTATATTCCTTACGGGTTGAATGAGTCCAGTCTGACCATTGCTTGTCAAATCCTTCCAGATAATATTGATACTGAATATTAGTGTTCCCGTCGTAATAGGGAGCAATAAACTCAAAAATAATATTATGATTTTTGTATGTAATAACGGGCTTTGACATATTTAAACTCAATCCACCAAAAATATTTTCCTTGTTTAAGGTATCTTTTCCTGTAATAATTTGAGAAATGATTAATACAAGTTTATTCGTATCTTGTGATAATTTTTTAGCGTCAAAACGAATCAATCCATCAAAAGTACCAAACCATGTAACGGCATTTTTATCGGGATAAATAGATTCAATAGTATAGTCTTTAATAATTCTAAAAGGGTCTTTCAGGATACTGTATGAAAAATCACTATTAAAATAAGCAACGGCTGTTTCTTTTTCATAAATACCTTCGATACCCGAACTAAACCAGATGTTATGATAGGAATCTTCTATAAGTGGGAATATCCATTGATTGGGATGCTTGACTAATATCGTGTCTTTTTCAAAAATGTTCTTTTTCTTGTTAAAATGCCATAATCCTTTTTGAGAACTAATAATAGCACCTATAGAAGTAGTATAAACATCAATCCAACCATTGCTACCAAATACGTCAACAGGTTTATAATGCTTGATAAGAGAACCTGTAAGTGATGACGGGTCAAACCGAATATGGTAAATACCGTTATAGTCGGTCCCCAACCAGAACGTATTATCCACATCTTTGGCAATAGTGCGAATTTCGCTAGTAAAACCAAGATTTAACAGGTTTATCGTTGGAATAATCTTTTCAAACTGAATGATAGACAATCCATAACTACAGCAAACTAAAATATTTTGATATAAAGAATCGAGTGGAAAAAAATCTTCAAAAGCAATATTGGACTCAATTTTTTTAATATTTAAAGATAAATCCTGAAAATATAATCCATTATCAGTACTAACGAATAACCCATAAGGGGTGGGGAGCAATTTGTTGCAATCTTCTTGTATGCCGGGCAATATGCTGAAAGTATTTCCATGAATTATTTGTTGATTAATATCTGCATTATTTAAAAAGCGTACACCTTGTGTAGTAGCCAAATAAAGCACCTCTTTAAAACGACAAATATCTGAAATGCCACCTTTAACTCCATTAATAGCATTAAAGTATGTAAATGATGAAGAAAGTTCTATGCGGGCTAATCCATTGTTGAGTGCAAGCCATAAATTGTTCCATTTATCAAAATATAAGGCATTGACATTGTCATTCGTCAACAGATTTTCGGTAGATAATTCAAAAAGAGCATCACCGTTATAATTCATCCCGATAATACCACCCAGTTTGGTACCAAATACAAATACTGAATCATTGGACAATAAACTGCATGAATATTGATGTTCTTCTATATAATCTTCTACTTTATTTGGAAAGGGAAATAATTCACCACCACTGGTCAAAACGTAAAAGGTCTTTTCCGATTGAAACTTCAACAAAAATTTATCATGATAGGGCAATAAAAACTGAATAATTTTATTGTTTAGTGATAATGAACTAAGCCATAATATCATATCTCCGTTGGCATATTGAAATAAGCCGCCTGGTTCTTTAAAAATAAACAACTTATTACCAACTTTAAAAAAATTGATTGAATGGCATGTACTGTCAAGCACTTTTAAGTTTCGTCGATTATACACATATAAGTAGGATGATTTTCCAAGAAATAAAATTTCATTTCTGTATGAAACCATATTTGCTACATCGCCAATTTGTGCTTTTATTTTTTGGTCCTTTATTAGTGATTGAAAAACAAATTGATTTTTTTCATCTTGTTTAAGCATACCAAAATCTTCGTGCAAGCCAGCATACACAATACCATCATCACCAACAATAAGTTTTGGCAACCCCTGCGCTGGAATTAATTTCCATTTGTCCCCGTTATATTGAAGAATACCACTGACATTGCTTACAAATAAATATCCATTCCTATCTTGCGAGATAGAGAAATTTTGACTTTCATAACCGTACGATTTGGGAGGATAATTCTGTACAAACGGAAACCCGTAATCTTTGTACTGAGCATACACTTTGGAGGTCAACAGAAAAAATATTATGACTATGTACTTTTTCAATTCCGTATTTATGTTTATTTTTGCCAAAAAATTTCACAAAGTTAATCTTATTACAAATATTATACTATCGTTATGGAAAAAAATAAAAAAAGTTTAGTAGTACCGTGTGATTTTACGGAAGTAGCAGCGAATGCATTACATCATGCAGCCATTTTATCTGAAAAACTGAATGCCAAAATGATTGCCTTTAATGTGGTAAGCAAGGAAAAAGATATCATAAATGCGATGGAACAATTAAAAGATTTTGTGTCGAAAACAGGTTTACCAAAATCGGTAGAAGTTGAATATTCTGCCAAAAATGGAAATATATATGATGCTATTAAAGAGGAAGCAGAAAGCACAGGTTCTATTTTTGTTGTAATGGGAACTCACGGTATGTCGGGTATGCAAAAACTTATTGGCAGCAAGGCTATTAAAGTAATTGCCAATTCGGTTGTCCCATTTATTGTAGTTCAAGAAAAACCTGTTACCAACAACTATTTTTCCAAAATAATTGTCCCCATAGATTTTACTATTGAAAATAAGGAAAAACTGAGATGGGCGAACTATCTTGCTTCCTATTTTAATTCCGAAATGATTTTATATCTGGTTAATATTACCAATGAAGCATTGCTCAAAAAAGTTAAAGCCAATTTATCCTTTGCTAAAAAATATTTTGATGAACGTGAAATTAAATATAAAATTCAAATAGCACCCGCAGGAAAAAAGTTTGCTGATTCCATTATCGAGTTTTCAAATAAGGTTGATGCCAACGGATTACTCATTATGACTACCAAAGCCCCGAGTTTTACCGATTATCTTTTTGGTGCAGACGAACAACAGATAATTGCAAATACTTCAAAAACACCCGTCATTTGTATTAACCCAAGAACCGACACCAAAAAATACGCTGGCTTTAATTAATAACTATTCATATTTCAATTTATGCGTTACAATTTTTTTTGATATATTTGCAACAACGAATCAATATAATATGAAA
>Ga0302253_1000848_pt1 | contig 21811 bp, 13 predicted proteins | sample AAG_RA_Trp_MG_FD_193537 | JGI IMG/M metagenome (GOLD analysis project Ga0302253, IMG submission 193537) | Enriched activated sludge microbial communities from anaerobic digester in WTTP, New Holstein, Wisconsin, United States - AAG_RA_Trp | ecosystem: Engineered > Bioreactor > Anaerobic >...
TCAAGAAAAAAGAAAATGGATATTATAAATGCCTTTAATCCGGAATGGAAAGATTTATATGAAGAAGTGGCTGCATGGTGAGATTGCTTCGCTACGCTCGCAATGACGAGAGGGGGTGAATAGTTACCAATTTTTTTAGTGGGTTGGCATTAAACCGTATAGTTTCCATCAAACACAAAGGTAGCAGGTCCCTTAAGCCATATCTGGGAATAACTATTATTTCTCTTTTTAAACGCTACTTCCAAATTTCCTCCTTTTGCCTGTACATGAATTAGATAATTACCATCAGGTTTTGAATAACAGAATGCCAAAGCCGAAGCAACTGCCCCTGTACCGCATGACAACGTTTCATTTTCTACCCCACGTTCGTAGGTAATTATTTTTAATGAATCGTCTGAAACCATTTGACAAAAATTGACATTTACACCTTCTGCACCAAAACGGGTATCGGAACGAATTTTTCTACCTTCTGTACTTATATCTACATTCTCAATATTAGATAGAAATCTGACAAAATGGAGAGAACCCGTATCCAAAACAAAACCATCGGGCAATGATTTTATGGATAGTACATCATCCATTTCAAGTGCAATGTAATTATTTTTTTGTATGTATGCATGATGAATAGTATTGTTTGCCAGAAAAGTTGTTTCGTCGCCAATATAGCCTTTGGAATGTGCAAATGCCACCGTACACCTGCCTCCATTGCCACACATGGTACCGGGCTTGCCATCGGAGTTGAAATACAGCATTTCAAAGTCCACCTCGTCATGCTCTTTTAAAATAATCAATCCATCGGCACCAATGCCTGTATGCCTGTCGCATAGTTGTCGAATAAGTTCATCATCATTTTCTTGCAACATCGATTCATTGCTGTCTATCATAATAAAATCATTGCCTGCACCATGATATTTGTAAAAATGTAAATTCATTTTAATGATTGTTAATAATTTTTAATTGAACACGGCAAAATAACATATAATTTTCAAAATGGCGTTTAATTTGTATAAATTTAACGAAAAAAATAACCTAAAAATGTAAGTTTATGAAAAAGTTTTTTGTTCTTTCGTTGACAGCCATTTCGGGAGCAGTGATGGCAATATTAGCCGATGTTTTATTTATTCAGCCCAAGATTCATCATTCATCAACAACAGGCATGAATATACCTGTTCGTTCCATTAGTAACAATGCTATGGCAACAGATGCCATTGATTTGACGTATGCCGCAAACCAGTCTGTAAAAGCTGTTGTTCACGTCAAAACAAAAGTTGAATACACTACGGGTTCTATTTTTGATTTCTTTTTTGGTTCTTCTCAACCTCAAACGATTTCACAAACTATGCCCGTAGGTTCAGGCGTTTGTATTTCATCCGACGGTTATATAGTAACCAATAATCATGTGGTCAATAATGCCGATAATATAGAAGTAACTTTGTATGATAAAAAAAACCTGACAGCCAAACTTGTTGCCACAGACCCTTCAACTGATATTGCCTTATTAAAAATAGATGCCACCGATTTACCTTATCTGACTTTTGGCAATAGTGATGATTTGAAATTAGGTGAATGGGTATTGGCTGTAGGTAATCCATTTAACCTAACCAGTACGGTTACGGCAGGTATTGTTAGTGCCAAAGCCAGAAATATTGGTATTTCTTCGCCATTCTCTATTGAATCGTTTATTCAAACCGATGCAGCAGTGAATCCAGGAAATAGCGGAGGTGCCTTAGTTAATGTTCGTGGTGAACTTGTCGGTATTAATACGGCTATTGCTTCTCAAACAGGAAGTTATGTTGGTTATGCTTTTGCTATACCTTCTAATATTGTTAAAAAAGTAGTTTCCGATTTTATGAAATACGGCGAAGTACAACGTGCTTATTTAGGCATTAACAGCATTTCTGTTGACCAACCATTAGCCTCAGAAAAAAAATTATCCACCACGCAAGGGGTTTATGTACAGGAAGCGTATGAAAACGGTTCGGCACAACAAGCCGGCATAAAGCAGGGAGACGTTATTGTTGCTATTAATCACAACGAAATAAAAGATATACCACAACTTCAAGAACAAATTGGTCAGTTTGAACCGGGACAGAAAATTGTGGTTACCGTATTGCGTGATGATAAGCGTACCGATGTGGATGTTGTGTTAAAAAATACCAAAAACACTACCGATATTATGAAAAGTACGGTAACTAAAACATTGGGAGTAAAACTTCAAACAGCCACTATTGACGATTTACGCCGTTTAAGGATTAACTCTGGCGTAAAAGTTACCGAAGTGATGCCAGGCAAACTCAGTGCAGCAGGTATAAAACGTGGTTTTATCATTACACAAATAAACCGTCAACCGGTAAAAACTGCGGAAGAGGTCGAAATGCTTGTTAAGCAAATTCACGGTAATATTATCATTGAAGGACTATATCCTAACGGCATGTATGCCTATTACAGTTTTCCAAATCAATAAAAAATAGGTAACTATTCACCCCGTCATTGCGAGGGAGGAACGCACAAAGCAATCTCAAGAAAATAGTCAATGAAACGAGAGGAGCCATATATATCATGATAACCACACTACCACGCTCGGCGAAGTCTTGTGTGCTGGATATTGAGTACAGGCAGACTTCGTCGTAATTTATTATTTCAAAAAATGGCATAACCTGTTGTCATCATTTTTGGTTTGCACAAATATACGTTATTTTATGCTTAGTTTGAAAACTAACTTTTAAGCCCTACCTCGTCCTCGTTTGCAACGAGGATGCACATTTTCATTCTATTGTGAGCAGTTTGGTATTATATGAAGAAGTGGCTGCATGGTGAGATTGCTTCCCTACCTCGTCCTCGTTTGCAACGAGGATGCACATTTTCATTCTATTGTGAGCGGTTTGGTATTATATGAAGAAGTGGCTGCATGGTGAGATTGCTTCGCTACGCTCGCAATGACGAGAGGGGGTGAATAGTTACAAAAATAATAATGAAATCCATAATATTAAAAATCTTACATAATGTTCATTCAAAATTTTTATGTATTTTTGTTGAACCAAAAATTATATACCGATGAAAAATTTAATAAGATTTGATTGGGCAGTAAAAAGACTTTTGAGAAATAAAGCAAACTTCGGCATTCTCGAAGGTTTTTTAAGTGAATTGCTTGGCGAAGATATTAAAATAGAAAACATCTTAGAAAGCGAAAGCAATCAAGAATATAAAAATGATAAATCCAATAAAGTTGACCTGCTTGTTAAAGATTCAAAAGGTGAATTAGTAATCATAGAAATTCAAAATAACAGGGAATATGATTATTTGTTGCGTATTCTTTTTGGTACATCAAAATTGCTTATAGACAATATGGAAACAGGAATGAGATATTCAGAGATAAAAAAAATTATATCTGTAAGCATTGTTTATTTTGATTTAGGGAAAGGCGAGGATTATGTTTATCATGGGACGACGAATTTTGTTGGCTTACATAAAAATGACATTTTAAAATTATCAAAAGATGAGGAAATACTTTATAAGACAGAAAGTATATCAAAAATATATCCTGAATACTACATAATAAAAGTAAATCAGTTTGATGATGTTGCTAAAAGCACCTTAGATGAGTGGATATATTTTCTTAAAAGAGAAGAGATAAAAGATGAGTTTAAAGCCAAAGGACTAAAAGAAGCCAAGAATAAGTTAGATATATTAAAACTTAGCGAACCTGAGCGAAAAGAATATGAGAGATTTATTGAACAAGTGCGTTACGAAGAAAGTTTGATTGTATCAAATTATGAAGTTGGGGAACAAAAAGGTATAGAAAAAGGCAGGAAAGAGGGTAAAGAAGAAGGAATAAAAGAGGGTAAAGAAGAAGGATTAAAAGAAGGGAAAAAAGAAGGGAAAAAAGAGATGAGTATTGAAATTACTAAAAAATGTCTTCAAAAAGGCATGAGTATTTCTGAAATAATTGAATTAACAGGCCTTTCAAAAGAAGAAATTGAAAAACTTAAATAAGTAGTTTAAATAAAAAAATTATATACAGATGAAAAAAATTTTATGTATTTTTGAAGTGGCTGCATGGTGAGATTGCTTCGCTACGCTCGCAATGACGAGAGGGGGTGAATAGTTACGAAAATAGAATATTCATACCGACACCCTTTTTTTAACTTAATGCGATTATTAGGTTAGTGTTCATTTGTAATCATTATAAAGGGTCCACGTCCACAGTCCATTTAAGCGATTTATTGGCGGGTGAAGTAAAAAACGATTGCAATTTCATGTAAACTTCATCGCGCTGCTTTAAACTATCTTTGCTGTGAGGCATTTTTAGCCATATCTCCATCAAATAATACGATTGAATACGGGCTATCAGGGGTGCCTGAGGTCCTATTACTAAATATTGCCCTTCTTTTTTTAAATATGTAGATAATTCCTTAGAACGACCTTTAACATAAGCCAAATCCTTACTTTTTAACATGATTTTTATTAATCGCACATAAGGCGGGTATTTGAATTGCTTTCGTTCAGACAATTGCCAACGAACAAATCCCTTGTAATCGTTATTTTGTAAAAATTGCAAGACAGTATTTTGTGGCTGACCGGTTTGAATGATTATTTTTCCGCGTTGATTTTTTCTTCCAGCACGTCCCGATACTTGATAAAAAAGTTGAAAACTTCGTTCATTCGCTCTAAAATCGGGAAAATTAAGCATGGTATCGGCATCTATAATTCCTATCAACGCAATATTTTCAAAATCCAGTCCTTTGGTAACCATCTGTGTACCTACTAAAATATCAATCTCATGCGATTCAATAGCATGAATAATTTGGTCAATTTTGTTACGCGTGCGTGTTGTATCCAAATCCATTCGTGCAATGCGTGCTTCAGGAAGCAACATCTGCAATTCGTCGTCTATGCGTTCGGTACCTATGCCTCTTATTTTTAATGATGATTGATGACATTCATGGCATTCGGAGGGCACCTCTATCGAAAAACCGCAATAATGACAAATTAACTTATTAAAATACTTATGATAGGTTAATTTAACATCGCAATAATTGCATTCAGGAATCCAGCCACAGTTCTCACATTCAAGATAAGGCGAAAAACCGCGTCTGTTTTGAAACAAAATAGCCTGTTTATTTTCAGAGATACATTTTTTCAGTTCATCTATTAAAATGTGCGAATAATAATCAAGATGCGTTCTTTTCTTTTTACGTTCTTCACGAATATTGATTATTTGAAGTTCAGGCAATTCAATATTTCCATATCGCTGCGTTAATTCAACTAATGCATATTTGCCTGAAATAGCATTATAATAACTTTCTATAGAAGGTGTGGCAGAGCCAAGCAATACTTTTGCTTTTAAAAGTTTTGCCAGAACAATGGCTGCATCGCGAGCATGATAATGTGGTTCGGGCGATTGCTGTTTATACGTTGGCTCATGCTCTTCATCAATAATAATTAATCCCAAATTTTTAAACGGCAAAAAAATAGAAGAACGGACACCTACTACAACAGAAACAGGTTCTTCGGCAGTAGCCAGATGTAAATACAATTCTGCACGCTCGGCATCGCTGTACATGCTATGATAAACGGCAACACGTTCACCCAAGGCTTTACGTAATCGCTGAACAATTTGAGAAGTAAGTGCAATTTCAGGTAAAAGATACAATACCTGTTTCCCTTGCCGAATCATCTCTTCGATAAGATGAATATATATTTCGGTTTTTCCACTGGACGTTATACCATGCAATAACACTACATCGTTGGTTTCAAAATGATGTTCAATTTGACTTTTGGCTTCTTCCTGCATTGGCAGTAACGGAAATTTTTCGAGGTTGACGGTTCGTAATTTTGTAAATATACGACTTTCTTCGAATTCAATGATTTTAAGTATTTTCTTTTCTACAAGTGCTTTGAGTGCTGTGCCTTTGTCGTGTGATGCTTTTAATAATTCTTCTTTTTTTATAGGTACTGTTTCATCATAATGACTATTGTTCAAAGCAAAAAATGCAAGCAATACATCCGACTGTTTTTTAGCTCTGGCTAATTTTTCAAAAAGAGCATTAACGTGTGCATCGCTTTCAATAGGTTCATACAAATCAACGTAATCAACCTTTTTAGGTATATATTTATTGGATAGCGTTTCTTCTATAAATATATACTGATTTTTAAATAATCGATTTACTAAAGGATGAATATTTTTTTGTTCTATCCATTTTTGTATATCATTAAGGACAAGATATCCTTTTTCTTCAAGCAGTTCTTTAACTTTTTCTTCCTCAGGGCTAACAGGTAAAAATTGTTCAAACAGCAAACCGGGTAAAATGACGGATTCGCTTTCCAATTTTAATGCCGTGGGTAATGCGGCTTTCATCACTTCGCCTAACGGACATAAATAATAACGACTAATCCATTCCCATAGTAACAATTGATGAGCAATTACCATGGGCTGTGCATCCAATACTGAAATGATAGACTTAACTACTCCGACGGGCTTTTGATTATGAATACCTATAATGAGTGCCGTATATATTTTACGTTTTCCGAATTGCACTACTACCCTTTTACCAACGACTACCTGATATTTCCATTCGTCAGGAACAGCATACGTAAAAGAACCGTCAACCCGTAATGGTAAAATGACGTTTATATAAACCGTATCGGGCATTAGAGAAAATATCTTTTATAAGAAAGTCGTTCAGACATTTAAAATATTAATCATATCCACTTCCTGCAAATCCACATTTTTATGAAGTTTAATGGCTTTTTCGATAGGAACATGAACAATTTCTTCATTTTTAATACCAATCATAACACCATATTCACCCCGTATAAGTGATTGAACGGCTTCAACGCCCATTTTTGTAGCAATTACTCTATCATAAGCCGAAGGTGAGCCCCCACGTTGAATATGTCCTAAAATGGAAATACGCACATCATACCCATCAAGGTATGGACTAAGTTTTTTAACTACTTCAAAAGCGCCACCTTCCTTCTCCCCTTCGGCAACAAGAATAATGTTGCTTGATTTTTTGCGTTTATTTCCATCTTCAAGATAGGATGTAAAATGAGTAAGGTCGGTGTCAATTTCTGGAATAAGGATTGCTTCGGCACCACATGCCAACCCAGCACGTAAAGCCAAAAATCCAGCATCACGCCCCATCACTTCTACAAAAAACATTCTATCGTGTGAACTTGCCGTATCTCGAATTTTGTCCACAGCCTCCACAATGGTATTTAAAGCAGTATCGTACCCAATAGTTGCATCCGTACCAAAAAGGTCATTGTCTATGGTACCTGGCAAACCTACCATAGGAATATTATAACGATTACCAAATTCGGTAGCCCCCTTAAACGAACCATCACCACCTATAATAACTAGTGCATCAATATTATGCTTTACACAATTATCATACGCCTTTTTCATCCCTTCCTCTGTCTTAAACTCTGTACTACGGGCTGTTTTTAAAATGGTTCCTCCACGTTGTATGATGGCTGCTACATCTCGCGATTTCATTTCCTTAATCATATCGTATATCAATCCATGATAACCATGTCTGATACCAAAAACTTTTAAGTCATTAAAAATAGATGTTCTAACTACCGCTCTAATAGCAGCATTCATACCCGATGAATCACCTCCCGAAGTTAATACTCCAATTGATTTTATTGTTTTTTCCATGACGCAATTATTTATTTGACCAACAAATATACAGGACATTTTTCAATTTATGCCCTTAAATTTAGAATAAAATTTTACCATGAAGAATTTACTCTTTATAAATTTTATGATTAAACTAATACCGACTTGCAAACAAGTTCATTAAAATAATGGCTCAATTTTTTACTCACCCCCCTAGCCCCCTCTCTATGTAATAGAGAGAGGGAAATTAAAAAGGATGAGTTGGAAAACCCTCAAGGTTTAACCGGCGATAAAGCTAAGCAAAACCTTGAGGGTTTAGCCGGTACCCATACTCGTCCCATCTCTTCATTATGACGGGATAACGAGACAAGAACATGAGAGGGTGCAATTGTTATATCAAAATTAAAAATGCAAATAGCAAATGTAAGATTTTATATTACTCACCCCCTATCCCCCTCTCTATGTAATAGAGAGAGGGGAATTAAAAGGGGTGAGTTCAGGGTTTAGCAGGTACCCATACTCGTCCCATCTCTTCGTTATGACGGGATAACGAGACAAGAACATGAGAGGGTGCAATTGTTATATCAAAATTAAAAATGCAAATAGCAAATGTAAGATTTTATATTACTCACCCCCCTAGCCCCCTCTCTATGTAATAGAGAGAGGGAAATTAAAGGGAGTGAGTTGGAAAACCCTCAAGGTTTAACCGGCGATAAAGCTAAGCAAAACCTTGAGGGTTTAGCCGGTACCCATACTCGTCCCATCTCTTCGTTATGACGGGATAACGAGATTTTTACATTTTTTTCTCCCCTTGGTCAGAATAATTGTACATAGCAACCTAATAGAATAATATTTATTTTTACAGCGAAAAATTTATGCAATATGAAGAATAAACTTATCTACTTACTATTTGGCATTGCAGTAGTTATAGCCATCATTATTTTTGCAACCAATCGTAAAAGTACCCTAAAAAAGGAACTTCGCGACTTTGCTTATGAAGATACGGCATCCATAAACAAAATATTTATGGCAGACAAAAACAATAACACCCTTTTGCTGGAACGTCAGGGTGAAATATGGATAGTCAATCATAAATACATGGCACGTAAGGATGCGATAAAACTTTTATTAGAAACTATTGCTACTATAGATGTAAAATCGCCTGTTGCCAAAAGCATGCTGCCACGAGTAACCAAATTACTGGCAACCAATTCGGTTAAAGTAGAAATCTATGCCAATGACAAACGTGTAAAAACCTATTATGTTGGCGATGCTACACCCGACAATATGGGTACTTATATGATTTTAGAAAATTCATCCATGCCATTTGTCATGCACAAGCCCGGTTTTAATGGTTATTTAACTGTTCGCTATTTTATCGATGAAACCGACTGGCGTGATTTATCGTTGTTCCCCATATCTATCAATAAATTGTATTCTATTCAAATCAGTAGTACCGAACAGCCTGCTTTCTCGTTTACCATTATTCGCAAATCGCCGGTAGATTATGTCTTGTTAGATATGCAAAACAAGCCTGTAAGCAATTACGACACTATTACCGTTAAGGAATATGCTTCTACAGTAATCAAATTAAAGGCACAGTCATGGGAAATATATATTCCACCTGCTCGCATCGATTCCATAAAACAAGCCGTACCATTCTTTCAAATCACCATAAAAACCATAAACGAAGAAAATTATAATCTTAAATTATACCGTCACCCCAATACACACAATCAAACCGACGCTCAGGGCAAATTATATCCTTACGACATGGACGTAATGTATGGTTTGTTGAATAATAAGGATATCGTATTATGTCAATATTTTGTTTTTGACCCTATTCTTGTTCCAATAAATACATTTACAGAAAAAAGAGGCAATCTTGTTGATAAAAAGATGAGTTTGTTAATAAATCGTTGATATTTTGTTTTATTCCATTTAACTATTTAGTATCTTTGCAACTTATAATTAAAATATAAAGGTATATGGTAACATTTATTATATCAAGTACAGAGTTGTATTCTCATTTACAACAATTAAGCAAGGTTATACCTACTAAAAGTACCTTGCCGATTCTTGGAAATTTTTTGTTTGAAATCGAAATGAATCAATTAAACATTACAGCAACCGATACTTCCAATACGCTATCGTCCAAAGTATCCTTAAACAACGTGGAAGGTAAAGGGAATATATGTATAGATGCCAAGAAACTTCTTGAAATTGTTAAGGAATTTGGTGAACAACCCATTACGTTCAATATCAATACGGATAATTTTTTAGTTGACATTGTTACGCAAAATGGTAAATTTTCTCTTACAGGTTACGATGCCGAAGATTTTCCACAAGTACCCTCACTGCATAAAACAGCCCTTACTTTCGGCCTGACATCAGATATTATCTCTACTGGTATAAACAAAACCATTTTTGCTGTAGCCAACGACCCCTTGCGTCCCATTATGAACGGTATTTATTTTGACTTGAACCCCAGTGAATTTTGCTTTGTGGCTACCGATGCCCATAAATTGGTTCGATACAAACGCTTCGACGTAAAGGTTGATTTTACAGAGTCTTTTATTTTAGGACAAAAATCGGCAACCCTTCTAAAATCGATGGTTATAAAATCGGGTCAAACTATTAACGTCTCTTTCGACAAGCAAAATGTGCATTTTACTTTCGACAACAATGCCAAATTGGTATGTAGATTGATAGATGGCATTTTCCCAGCCTACAATTCCGTTATTCCCACCGATAATCCCAATAAACTCACCATAGACCGAATTGAATTAATAAATACGATTAAGCGTGTCAGCATATTTTCAAATCCGGCTACCAATCTTATACGTTTACAACTCAATCCGAATCAACTCGTGGTAAGTGCTCAAGATTATGACCTTGCTACATCAGCCGTTGAACAATTATCATGCTCCTATGAAGGCGAACCTATGGAAATAGGTTTCAAGTCGCTTTTCCTTATGGAAATTTTATCCAATCATACCACCCCCTTTGTAAGCATGGAACTTTCTGACCCCACACGTGCAGGGCTTGTGCTTCCTGTTGAAGAAGACCATACCATTGAAGATACACTTATGTTAATCATGCCCATGAAAATTAATACCGATTAATTCCTTTTAACAATACAGGAAAGGTGGCAAATACCACCTTTTTATTAAAGTTTCGTTTTTAATTTTTTTATGTATGTGGTATCGTATTTTTCTTTTAATGATTTTTGCATCGTGTAAAATAAATCTTACATTTTGTCAAGAACAAGCCATAAAGGAAATAGAAAAACAAGCCGACAGGAATTGGGTAAATACAAATTACAAGTTGGCATCGGAGCAGTATGAAAAATTGTTGACACTTAATTCCAAAAATGCCGAATATGCCTATCGCTTTGCCATTTCTAATTTCATGGCTGGTTTTAATGTGGACAAATCATTGAGGTATATTGAACCATTACTTGGAAAAGAGAATAAATATACCGATATGGCTTATTGGATTGGCAGAATGTATATGATAAATTACCAGTTCAACGATGCCATCGATATGCTGAGAACCTTTATGGCTACTCCCGGTATTTCGAGTGAACAATTAAACGATGCCAACATATTGATAAGCCAATGCCAGTCAGCAATTCAATTGTTAAATAAACCCGTAAACGTTTCTTTTGAAAATCTTGGACCCAGTGTCAATTCATCATCCAATGACTTTTTACCTCTGGTACCCGAAAAGGAAAATTTTTTAGTTTTTACTTCCGACAAGCGATTTGATGAAAGTTCCAAATCGTTTGATGAAAACCTGTATATTTCCTATCCCGACAAAACAGGTTGGAGTATAGCCAAGCCACTCATTTACATTAATACCGTTGACCCCGAAAAAGGCGTAGGTATGAACAACGATGGAAATATACTATATGTATGTGGTCATTTTGCAACATCATACAGCGATTTGAACGTTGCCAAACTAAAAGGGGAACAATTCAAGTTTGACCAGATGGATAACACTTTTTCTTTACTTGGCAATAAACTGACTACGGGTGCTTCCATCACCGACGACGGAAAAACCATTTACTTTTCTGCCTTACGCAGCGACGGTTATGGTAAAAATGATATTTACGTCATTAAACTCCTTCCCAATGGACAATGGAGTCAACCAAAAAATCTGGGTGAAAGCATAAACACTGCCGAAGATGAATTGTATCCATCCATTTCGCCTGATGGAAAAACATTATATTTTTGCAGTCAGGGACACAACGGCATGGGCGATTTTGATATCTTTGTTAGTTATTTTAACGAAATCAACAATGAATGGACTGTACCCCAGAATCTGGGCTATCCTATCAACAGTCCCGGTGCCGATTATAATATCTCCTTTACACCATCTAAAAGATATGCTTATCTGGCTTCCGTTCGTAAGGAAGGCTATGGTGGTCTTGACATTTACAAAGTTACCTTTAACGATGTAGATGCTCCCATAACGGTAATAAAAGGCACTATTTTTACACAACAAACCAATGATTCTACACTTTGGAAAGCCAATCAAGGCATGCTCGATATCACCATTTATGATAAAAATAAAAATGTATTTGGTAAATATTTATATAATCAAAACCTGAATCGCTTTGTGGCTGCCTTGCCTGCCGGCGAATATGACCTCGAAATCACTTCACCCGGTTTTAAAGAATGTCAACAAAAAATTACTATAATGGAACGTTCTTTGTTTGTACCTGAATTAGATAAATCATTTATACTTGTTAAAAAGTAAACAATATATGAAAACACGTTTTTTTTGTTTGATTATCATGGGTATGTTCTTTTGTACTACGGTAACATGGGCACAATACGATGTCAGCGACGCTAACCTTAATTTTGACGACGAGAATTATGAAGTTGCTCTTAAACAATACCTTAAAGTATATAAAAAATTAAAAAACGATGCTCAGGTCAATTATCGTATAGGGTATTGCTATTTAAAAACCAATTACAATAAAACACAAGCATTACCTTATCTACTTAAAGCAGACAGTTTGAAACCCAATGGCTTTCCTGAGTTAATGTTTAACCTGGCTCAAACCTATTTTCATTTATTAAATTTTGACAAAGCCGAAGAATACGCTAAAAAATATTCTCAACAAAAACTCAAACCCGAAGACCTTGCTCAGGTGGACAAATTTATTGAAACATGCCAGAATGCTAAAAAAATGGTTGTCAATCCAGTAGATGTTACCTTTATAAATTTGGGGAAAACCATTAATTCACCGCAAGACGATTACATCCCTTTTATTACCGAAGACGAAAACCTTATGGTGTTTACATCAGCCCGTAAATATTTAAGCGACTTTGAGCAGTTTATTAAAAGTGTTTATTTCTGTAAAAAGTCTAACGGTATATGGTCGCCGGCTACGGCTGCCAGTTCAAAAATAAACTCCGACGAAAATCAAGAAGCCGTCGGTATTAGCAAAGATGGAAACACCTTATTAATTCACGTAGATAGACTAAGCAATCCACACGATATTTTCTATTCTCAAAAAAATAAAGTCGGCAATTTTGGTGAACTGATAGATATGGGACCAAGCATTAATTCACGCAGTAGCGAAATGGGAGCAACTCTTTCTACTACCGGCGACACGCTTTTCTTTGCCAGCGATAGACCCGGCGGTCATGGCGGATTTGATATTTACATGTGTTTTAAACTTCCCGATGGTACATGGAGCAAGACGATTAATGTAGGTGAACCTATTAATACCGAAGCCAACGAAAATTATCCTTACATAACAGCCGATGAAAATACCTTGTATTTTTCCTGCGATGGTCGCAACAGCATGGGTGGCTACGACATTTATAAAAGCACGCAGGTAGATGGTAAATGGACTGAACCTGTCAACTTGGGTTATCCCATTAACGATACTTATGACAATTATAACATCTCCATTACAAGCAATTCTCGTTACGGATATGTAAGCAAAACCGATTCGACCAGTTGCGGTGGCTTGGATATTTATCGTGTAATTTTTAATAAAGTTCCCCCCACTAATATTGTTTATACAGGCGATATTTTGGTTGGCGATGAAACAAAATCTGTTTCTTTTAAAAAAATAGATTCCTTAATTACCATTTCTGTTACCAATAAGAATAATCCAAAACAAGTATATTCTTATCAGCCCAGCAAAAAAGGAAAATATACCATTGCTCTTGTTCCCGGAAGTTGGTCGTTGGAAGTTAAAGGCAATGCGTACATGCCTTATAAAAAAGATATTATTATTCGCGATGAACAACCAACTCAAATCATCTATATAGAAAATATTTATTTAAAGAAAAAAATTACTAACAAATGAATTTACCATTAAAAAAACCTATCGTTTTCTTTGACCTTGAAACCACAGGCATCGATATTGTCCACGATAGAATTGTCGAAATCACAATTTTAAGAGTGGAGACCAATCAACAAGAAACCACTCATACCTATTTAATAAATCCTACTATTCCCATTCCACCAGAGGTCTCAAAAATTCATCATATTACCGATGATATGGTAAAAGACAAACCTACCTTTAAAGAATTGGCACATACCATAATGAAGCATTTTGAAGGTACCGATATTGCAGGCTTCAATGCCTTGAAATTTGATATTCCTTTGCTGGCTGAGGAATTTTTACGCTGTGAGATGAATTTTAATTTGAAAAATAGAAACATTATTGATGTTCAGGTTATTTTCCACAAAATGGAACAGCGTAATTTATCGGCTGCTTATAAGTTTTATTGCAAAAAAGAACTGGATAATGCTCATACTTCCGAAGCAGATACCCGTGCTACCTACGAAATTCTAAAAGCACAGTTTGATTTTTATTCTTCACTACCACAAAACATGGAAGAATTAAGTCAATTTTCTTCACATCATAAAACAGCCGATTTATATGGACACATCATTTATAACGATAAAAATGAAGAAATTTTCAATTTCGGAAAATACAAAGGACAAACCGTTGCCAGTGTTTTGAAAAAAGATATTGGCTATTATGGTTGGATTCAAAATGCCGATTTTCCTCGCTATACGAAAAATGTTTTATCAGAAATTTATTTACGGCTAAATCAACCATCAAAAGATACTTTGCAGTAAAATCAGTACAAAAAAAATAATATAAGGCAATAGTTCTTAACTTATTATTTAGTCGTCCCTTAATACCGACTTGCTAACAAAATTCATTTCATTCTTTTGTTAGCGATTTGGTATATCGCTATCGCTTAACACTTGCCGAGAGCGAGGCATGAGCATGATCACAGATTTTCATATTAAATTGCAACCCTAAAATACTTTTTAACGCATTCGTTGTATTTAATTAATTATCAAGTATATGCGATTTTTAATATTTGTATTTCATGGTATTATTAGGGGTATATGTGTATATTTAGCGATTATTTATTTATCATATAACATATCCACTCGATTTAATAAAACTCTTTGAAGACTTATTAACATTGTTCTGTTGAAAAGTTTTTATTTTTTTCGTATTGTATTAATAAATTATATATATCTTTATCATGTATTTAAATAACCCTAATTATGGATCCTTACAATTATTTTTTAAATCAAGAAAACGTAAACAAGAAAAAGTACGATGCTTTGCGTGCTTTTTTCTTTGAAAAACTTCCTGCTAATGAGGTGGCTAATATTTATGGTTATTTGTAAAGTTTAGAAAAAAAAGTAATTTTTAGACCATCTTCAACATCTTGAATTAGGGGTATATTTTATATATGAAAATCTGTGTTAATTGATAATAAGCAAGTTGAATTTTATAAAAAAATTGATGTGGAAAACTTAGGTTAGAAACTTGAAATTTTAATTTCTTTATTTTAATTTCGCGAGGATTTCGGATTACAAATCCGAGCCAGCAGAAGTTTTGGTAATACTTATATATTATTCAATAATAATCTTCTTTGTATAGATGTTTTTATCGGTAGTTATTTTTACAAAGTAAAGACCGGGTTTATTGCCTATAAGACTAATTTGCAAAGGAAAAGTTTTTGTAGTACACGAATATATGCTTCTGCCATACATATCGTAAATTGAAATTACGGCTTTTTGGTTTTGTATGCCGGAGTTGATTAAAATATTGCCAGTGGTGGGATTGGGATATACAGTATAGTATACATAGTTATTATCAATTGGTTCTAAGGAAAGTGATTTGCTATTTATTTTTGCGAGATAAAAATCATTGTCACTTTTCGAAATATATGTATAATTATCAAAATATGCAGTGTCTTTGAAATTTCCCCAACAATAAACCGAGTTTTTATCATTAGATAAAAATAGATGCCCTCTACTGTTTGAATTAGTAAACATTATCTGCTTGTACGATAAGAAATCAAGATTTTGATTAAACTTTAATATTAAAGAAGAATAGCCCTGAGATATATTATTTATTGTATCTTGTCCGATAATCATTGGCGTTGAGACTATATTTCCTTCAATAATAAAATTTGAAACAGAATCAATATACATTGAACCAAACCAAGCACTTGAAAAATAATTTGGATTAGAATTAAAATACCCCCAATTATTGTTTAAAAAATGATACGAGGTATCAAGTTTTAGTATAAATGCACTATAATTACTATCATTGCCTGCAATTAATGTGTCTTCCAGCAATATTGAGCCTTTTGATAATCCTTCCATAAAAATATTATTAGATGTAATTGCTAAATTTCCGCCAATACATCCATTGTTTAAAAGTTTTTCCCACTTAAAATTAAAGGAACTGTCGTATTTGCATAAAAATGTTTTAGAACAGTATTCAGGGCTTCCACTTGTTGAAATTAAAACATCTGTGTTAATTTGAATTATTCCTCTAAGAACTCCTGAGAAAAAAATATTATTATCGTTATCAGTATTAACACGTAGATTGCCTAAAAAATGGTCATCATCATATCCATCAGTTAAAAAGAAGATATGAATATAATTAATAACATTGCTTAATGGATTAATTTTTATTATAAATTCATCATGTTCCCAGTGTGCGAATAGAGTATCATTATTAATAGTTAACCACTTATTAAAATCTCCTGAAATAAGTATATTATTATTTTTATCGAGAATTAAGCTAGTTAATTTATTAATCACATTAGCAACGGTATTAAATTGAATTGACCAATTAAATGTAAAAGAACTATCGTATTTGGATATAATAAAGCTACTATAATTATAGATGCCTCCTAAAAGAATATTATCCGTTTTGTCAATATTAATTAAAGAACTATATACTGGCGCAAGTTTTATCCACAATAAAGTTCCGCTACTGTCATATTTTGCAAGATAAGTCCCATTGAAAACGGTGTTGTTATCAATCGTAAGAGTATCAGTTGTGGTAAATAGCAAATAAATATGGTCTTTACTATCCAATGCAAAACCTTTTGCCTCATCTGTTCCTTTGCCGCCTATATGTTTTATCCATTCCCAGTGCTGGGCTTGCAACTTTACGCTAATCAGCATCATAACCTGCAATATAAGATAAATATATATTCTTTTCATAACTATTTTATAATTATTTTTTTAGTTTTAATATCATTACCGGTGGTTACTTTTATAAAATACAAGCCGGGTTTTATTTTCAGAAGATTAACATTGTAGGGAAAAGAATTGGTATAATTTGTAAAAACATTTTTTCCGAAATTATCATAAATTTCTATACTCGAATTTGTATTATTGTAAGGCATTAAATTGATTTCAAAGCAACCATTCGACGGATTGGGATAAACTGTAATAACTACGATGCTGTCTATGCGTGAGATTTCTTTTTTTATTGTTTCGGTTTCATCGCCTGCATTTGATATATAATCGTTTTTTAATATTAACGGGTCTGTTTCCTCACAAGGAACAATGTATGCATGATAATATGAACCGTATTTTGCATGGAACCCGGGTTTGAGTATAATACTGCTGCCAGCTTGCATGGTACTGTTTCCTCCCGCTTCTATATTAAAATATGTACTATTGCTGTTTATATCATTACCTGCAACTGTAATTTTATTGTTAGAAATATCAGCGGGACGAGTATTATTAACCGTAATATTCTGGAGTGTTAGTTCCTGCTTACAAGGATAAGGAATAATTCTCATGGTAGGATCGCCTAAACAATGATATTTTTCGATAAAATAATTTACATCTCCCATACTGGTAAAACAATGTCGGATATAATTCATACTATAGTTTAAAATATCACCTAAACTATAATAAGGAGTATAATCAGTTCTATACGAACCAGAGTTAGATTCAATAAAATCAGGCCATACGGCATCCATCATTCCCCATACCATTCTATCATTATATAAAGTTTTACTCTCTCGGGTAGAAGCAATTACGCCAACAGCCCATCCGTTATCCAACCATGTTTCAGCAAAACAATCATACTGCTTTCTATCCCAATATAGAATTGAAGGGTCAACCTCAGAACAAGTTATATCTCCCGCAAAATATCCTGTTGAACAAGCAATTGACCATATTATAGGCGGATTAATATTCGATAAATCAATAGGGTCGAAAGAATTAAAAACAGGGTCAAATTCCAAATGAGGGCCTATCCATTTATTTTGTCCACCATGCCCTCGGTATAATAATAAAGAACTACCATTATTTTTATTTAAATAATATAAATATTTTTGTGAAATATCATAATCATCATCACAATGAAGTTCCAGAATAGTTGATTGTACTGAAGAAGGTATTGGATCTCCGCTGATATCATTTTCAAAAATAAAATCTTGTGTTTTTGTCCATTTGGTGGGGTATGCATAATTAAAAGCACATGGCTTCCATGAATATATTTTATTGATGTTAAAATTATTTTTTAAATAATTTGCTACATCTTCACAAGTTTTAACATATCTTGCATCTTCATACCCATCATTAGATAAACAATTAATTCCATCATAACCATCCCTATCTATAAATTCAGACGCAAGAGTAACGTTTTTATAAAATTCTTCTGGATAATCTTTTCTTTCATAACTGATAATTTTATTAACAAGATTTTTTGCTTCATGCGATTCAATAAAATTATCAGTAGATTCATCTAATTTATATTTATCAACTGGCAGTCTGCCATAAACCATATCGGGAAAATAATCGCCATTAGAACCTTGAACAAAATTAAAATCTGCATAAAAAAGATCTGTTGGAATGATAAATGCATCAGGAGTACCAGGTATAGTTTTTGTGCTATATGAACAATTGTTATAAGAATCTGAGTCAAAAGCTATATCAATTAACCAAGGTGGGATATCATAAGAATCGCCAATAAATAATAAATACGAAGGAACCGGATTCGAATTTTGAACTACATCATTAATATAATTTTTTATTAACTCTCTTTTTGTTTCAAGTTCGACATCAGATGTACCGCTTGGATATAGCGTATGATAATAGGATGCTATATCTGAAGTCGTAATAACAATTGTAGAAATTCCGATACTATTTTTCCATGCGGCTAATGTCTCAGCATCAACAATAAAATCATCGTGTGTAATAATAATAAAGTCATAAGAATTGCAGGATTTTGGTATTTGATTTATTTTAGCTTCAATACTATCTTTTGGCGGTAAAATTTCATAAGCATTTATTGCAGTAGAGCGTAATAAGTCATCAAAATTTTTACTGTAAAATCTTTCGAGCAGCAGTTCTTTTGTCCCATTAAATATAAGGCTGACACTTAAATGAGGATAAACCCTTAATTGTTTTTTTACAGGATTGTGCTGAAAGGGATATATTCTTAAAACAGCGCATTCCTGCCCGTGCATTTTACCTTTAAAATCCAATGATGCAAAAGTCCCGGGGAACAATGAATCGGTAAAATAAATCACTTCATCTTTTTTAAATGGGTCATTACTATCATTATCAGATAATAAAGCAGCCTGAGGTCTGATTAATATATTATTATATATCTCAGAAAATCCGGTATCTATCTGGAATGAAACCGTTGAACCATTGGGTATTAAAATCATTGAACTAAAAATAGGTAAATTTGGTTTATATTGTTCCATTTCGGTAGTTCCCTCGAAATTTATAGTTGAATAAAGTGTACCTGTAGAATCGGTTATCGAAGTAAAACTTATAGCAGGTATATTAATAACATTTATAGTAAGCCCATCACTGCTCGAATTTTCAACATTCAAATAATTCGTTTGAGCGTTTGTAATACTAACTGCCAAAATAAAACCTATAATGTTTATTATAAACTTTTTCATAATATAAAAGTTTTAAGACATTTACTTTTTCTGTAAATTGTCAATTTCATTTTGCAATTGAATTATATATAAAGTTAATTCTTCTACTTTTTTGAGCAATAGGGCGTTCATTTTTCCCACCTGCATGCCGTTTTGTTTAACATCCTCCGATGAAGGTATATCAGGTAAATGCTTGTTCTTAGAAATAAATTGCTCCAGTTCTTTTAAACTTAATAGTGAATAATCCTTATCAAATACGTAATCAGGTAATACATTTTGTACAACTTCAACTTCTTCTGCTTTAATTTTACCATTAACGACTAATATAGAACCGTCATCAAATTGTGTTGTTCCTATACCTATTTTTCCATCATCTTCAACAAATAGCAAAGAATTTCCATCAGAGTTAACTATATTTAATGATGACGATGCATTTGAATTTCCGGTACTCTTAATAAATACTTTTGAAGTTAACGGGTCCGGTAAGTTATAACCTATTCCTAAATTGCCTTCAATAAGAGTTTTTGTTCCACCCACATAAACTCCGTCTTTAAAATCACCAGCATAATTTATAACAAGGTCGTCCTTGCCTTGTTGCCAACCATCGTGCACTAATGCTCTATGTCCTCCTTCAGGATTTGTTCCATCATATTTTCCAAGAATAAAATCAGTACCACCACATTGAATATTGCCTCTAACATCCAGTTTTGCGTTTGCATCCGGTGTTGTAGTTCCAATTCCTACATTTCCGTTCACCGTTGCCAGATAGGTATTGTATCTTGCAGTAAAGTTACCGGTAAGTGGCAAGGGATTATTGGAGTTATCGTTACCGCCACCGCCCACAACTACGTCTTGTCCTGTATAATAATTGACAAGTAATGCACTGCTTGAATTCAAATAGCCGTGTAATCCGTTAAAGCCTATAATTACTGAGCCTGCATTGTCAAAAAACTTACCATAACCAAATACATTCAATTTCTCATCAAGTACTTGCGTTCCTATTCCTACTCTGCCATTGCTCATCATAGTCATAATCGGCATGGCATAATCGGGAGTATTAAAAATCAGTTTATCGGGTGCTTGTGCTGTTATATCCCATACAGTATGCGGATAACCATCTATTGGTTCACCAAAAGGTATTAAATGATTTTCAAGCCTTAACGATGCACCGTTGGCTACATTAGTATATATATGGAGTTTTTGTTGCGGTGTGCTCGTTCCTATCCCTACATTTCCAGGATTATCAAAATTTATTATTGTATTATAAGGACAGAGTGGGTTACTTTGTAAATATAAATTATAGTCTTGGGTATTAACAGAAGGTGTAGTATAAATATGATTTTCTTGTCCTTGTGGTGTAGTTAAATCTTCTAATACAATTGAATTTCCAATTTTTACCCTATTTGTAATCTTAACACTGTCAAAACTTGTATAATTTACATGTAACGCATTAGCATTGATGGATGGGGCTGTTACCGTATTGTAAAACACGGCTGTCTGGTCACTTCTTAATAACAGTGCCGGCGATGTACCTGTACTTCCAATGGCGGTGGTGCTGAATTGCAGTTCGCTGCCATGACCCGATTGTTTATAATTTTCAGTGGCTGTACCTTTTATCATATCACAGGCACCATAATCACTTCCATCAAAAGCATGAAATGAGATTTTTCCGATGCAATCGCCGTTTTGAACCGGCAACGGATTGCTTGATGTTCCTCTGAACCGAACAAGAGCAACACGAGGTGCACCGTCCACTTCAGAAAAGCGAGTTACAGCAATGGTAGAGTTCATATCATCCGTTCCGTTGATTTGCAGGGCGGCTATCGGGTTTGTTACGTTTACACCTATTTGATTTACCATCAGCAAACCTATATTCTTAAAATTACAGCCCTTAAAATCAAGTGTCCCGTTAGTACTGTATATCATATTTGCCTGACCATCAATAACAATGTTGCCGGTTGTAAAGTTG
>Ga0302253_1000849_pt1 | contig 21782 bp, 24 predicted proteins | sample AAG_RA_Trp_MG_FD_193537 | JGI IMG/M metagenome (GOLD analysis project Ga0302253, IMG submission 193537) | Enriched activated sludge microbial communities from anaerobic digester in WTTP, New Holstein, Wisconsin, United States - AAG_RA_Trp | ecosystem: Engineered > Bioreactor > Anaerobic >...
ACGGGGATGTCGTCTGGACGGGGAACGAATTGCCGGGTAATTATCGTAAGCTCCTGGGGCGCTGAAACACCCCCAAAAGACTCTCTTGACAGGATCCCCCAAAATCCTTAAAATAATAATAAGAATGATTATTATTTAGTACCCGTCGCACTCGAGCAGGCACGAGATTTTCCCGCCTTCCAAACCATCGGCAACGGCTTTAAGGAGACCTGAAAGGAATTTTTGTCCCTGCAAGGCCGCCATGCAATCATGGAGAGTTTTTTTGTGGGTGCGGCCCTGTGGGGTGCGCCTGGGGGATGACCATGAAAAAGATGTCTCAAAACTACCGGATCACGAAGCAGCGGCAAAAGATCCTGGAGCTTTTGACCAACACCAGGGAACACCCCACTGCGGATCAGATTTATAAAAAGCTCAAGGGAAAGTTCCCCCGTCTGAGCTTGGGTACGGTCTATCGTAATCTGCGGATTTTGAAAGAACAGGGTCAAATCTGGGAACTGGACTTCGGTACGGGCCTCAGCCATTTCGATGCCGTCGTGCATTCGCATTATCACTTTATCTGCAAGAATTGCCGCAAAATCTACGATATCCGCATTCCTTCCATCAAAGAGCTGGATGATAGGGTGCGCACCCTGACAGGCTTCAGGATTTATTCGCACAGACTGGAGTTCTTCGGTCTTTGCGACGCTTGTAATGAGCGGCAGATCGTGCGTTGAAAAAATGCCCTTCGTGTCTTGAGGGTCTTCGTTTTTTCGCAATCAATATCCTTGATTTTATTTTCTTTACCTAATATAATGGAAAATCCTTTGCGGCAAAGAGTTCATGTTACCCCTCGCTTAAGCACTTGAAAATTTTCGGCCAGGGCTAGGCCGTCGGCCTGGCGCAGCCGGCCAGGATGGCCATCCGGCGAAAATTTTCGTCGTAAGCCGCCGCAGAAAGCGGCGCACCGGCCCATCCAATTGGGCCGGGTGGCGGAGTTAATCTCGCCGGAGGCGGAAGGTTAAAGGAAATAAACGTTACTCCTCGCGTCTGCATCTTGTCAATATCTGTCTGCGACCAGTCCTCGTAGAACTCGGACGGGCACCCAGATATTTACAAGATACGCTCGGAGTTAATCTCGCCGGAGGCGAGATTAAGGAGGCATTCATATGAAGGAGATCAGGATACACGCCAGGGCCGGGCAGGGGGCCATCACTACAGCCGGCATTCTGGGTTACGCTTATTTTTTGAAAGGTCAGTTTCCCTATGCCTTTCCTCATTTCGGCGCCGCGCGGATGGGCGCGCCGATGAACGCTTTTGTGCGTATCGATGATAAGCCTGTGTGTCTGAGGAGCCAGGTCTATGAGCCGGATTATCTGATCGTCGTGGATGCGACGCTGATGAGAGGATATAATTGCTATGTCGGTTTCAAGGATGATGGCGTCGCGGTGGTGAATGAAAGGGAAGGCGTTGAGATCCCCAAACCCAAAGGGAAACAGAAGCTTTTTATTGTTCCCGGCAACAAGATTTCCATGGATATCATGGGCAAGACCCTGTTGGGCAATACCGTGCTTTTGGGGGCCTATGCGGCGGCGACGGGTCAGCTGACGCTTGATGATTTGACAAAGGCCATCCGTGAGCGGTTCGGCGGCAAGGGGCAGAAGGTCGTCGACATGAACGTCGAGGCGCTGAAGCGCGGATTTGATTTTGTGAAGGGTGAGAAAAAGTAGGATAGAAGGGATAAAGCTTACTCCTCGTGTAAACATCTTGACAATTTATGTCTCGGCCTGCCAGGGCAGGCCAGCCCAGCCTTTACAGAGCTCGGGCGGGCAGCCATAAATTCTCAAGATACGCGAGGAGTTAACCCAGAAAGGGTAGACCTCCGCACTCCACATAGCGGAGGGTCTAATTCCGCCAGAGGCGGAATCAAGGAGACTTGCATGAAAGGTCATATGACGTCAAAGCCGGGTTCCAGCGTCGCCAACAAGACGGGTTCCTGGCGCACGGAAGTCAAGCCGAAGTTTCTCAGGAAGAATTGCATCGCCTGCAGGATGTGCGTGTATATTTGCCCCGAAGGGATCATCTCCGGCGAAGGGAAGAACATGTTTGGCTGTGATCTGGATTATTGCAAGGGTTGCGGGAGCTGCGCGGCCATCTGTCCGAAAAAGGACATCGAGATGGTTTCCGAGGACGAAAAGATATAGCCTGCCCCCGGTTTTATTTTGTCGGGATCTATTTACCAGAGAGGATGTTCATATGAAAGAGTTTGTAGAAGGTTCCCATGCGGTAGCAGAGATCATCAAGAGGTGCCGGCCGGGCGTCGTATCGGCGTATCCGATCACGCCGCAGACGCATATCGTTGAGGACCTCGCCCAGATGGTTTCAAACAAGGAGTTGAACGCGCAGTTCGTCAACGTCGAGAGCGAGCACTCTGCGGCATCCGTGGTTCTCGGCGGCGAAGCCACGGGCGTACGTTCTTATACCGCGACGAGTTCTCAGGGGCTGCTCTTGATGGCTGAAGTTGTTTTTAATATCGCCGGCATGCGTCTCCCCGTCGTCATGACGACGGCCAATCGCGCCATTTCAGCCCCGATCAACATCTGGAATGATCAGCAGGATGTCATGGTCGTCAGAGATTCCGGATGGGTCCTGTTCTTTGCCGAAAGCATTCAGGAGGCCGTTGATCTGCACCTGCAGGCTTACAAGCTCGGAGAAGATCCGGATGTCATGTTGCCCGTGATGGTTAATATGGATGGTTTTATCCTCACGCACGGCATGGAGGCTGTGGATATGCCTTCGCAGGAAGAGGTGGACCGGTATCTGCCTGCCTACAAGACGACCTATAAGCTCGATATCGATAATCCCCAGACGATGGGGTATCTGGCGGATCCGGATTATTATCTGGAGATCCGCTACATGGTCCAGGAGACACACAGGGAGCTTTTGAGCAAGATCCCCGGGCTCGCCGCCGAGTTCAAGAAGGCTTTCGGCCGCGAGAGCGGCGGCCTCATCCAGACGTACCGGATGGAAGATGCCGAGCAGGCTTTTGTGGCGGCCGGGTCTGTCTGCGGGACGATCCGCGACGCGATCGACGAGTTGCGCGCCAAGGGAAAGAAGGTGGGGTTGGTCAAAATAGCCACCTACAGGCCTTTCCCGAAAGATGCGATCGTCGCCAGCCTCAAGAATACCAAGGAAGTGGCGGTCGTGGACAAGAGCATTTCTCTGGGGGGCTTCGGTCCCTTTTACACGGACGTGACGTCGGCTTTGTCGTCTTTGGGGACAAAGGCTCCCAAGACGAGCGGTTTTGTCCTGGGATTGGGCGGCCGCGACATCCGGGTCAAGTCTATCCTCGACGTTTATGAGGCGCTGGGCGGCAAGCAGGTGGATTGCGCCTTTATTGGTTTAAAGCAGGAATTGCTTGCGGAGACGGAATGAGCGTTAACCCCATAAGAGGGTAGGCCTTCGTATGGTTTATCCGATTGAGCCATGTAATTCCGAATGAGCGGAGGGCCTAATTTTGGGAGGAAAAGTTACCCATTATAGTAGGCAAAATTAAGGAATAAACGTTACTCCTTGCTTAACCGCTTGTAAATTTTTGCCATGGTCATCCGGCAAAAATTTACGGCCTGGCAAAACGAAGTTTTGCCGAAGCTGCGGAGTTAATTTTGTAAGGAAAAGTTACCCATTATAGGCAAAATTAAGGAGTCAACATGACAGAAACGTTATTCAAACCGGGTCATACAGCGTGCGCAGGATGCGGTCAGGCGATCGCGGCGCGCCTTGTCATCGATGCTGCGGGTAAAAACACCATGATCGCCAATAATACCGGTTGCCTGGAAGTGTTCTCGACGAAATACCCGGAATCGGCATGGTGCGTGCCGTGGATCCATTCACTCTTCGAGAACTGCGCGGCTGTGGCTTCGGGTGTTGAATCCGGGCTGAAGTATCTGGGCAAGAAAGACGCGATCAACGTGATTGCGCAGGGCGGAGACGGTGGGACGGCCGATATCGGCCTCCAGGCGCTCTCCGGGATGCTGGAGCGCGGCCACGACGTGCTTTATGTCTGCTATGACAATGAGGCCTACATGAATACGGGGATCCAGCGCAGCGGCTTGACGCCGACGACTTCCAACACAACGACAACTCCGCCAGGGTCCGCTTCTTTCGGCAATCCCAGGCCCAAGAAACCCATGCCGGACATCGCCGCCGCCCACGGCATCCCCTATGTGGCGACAGCCTCCGTCGGCTATCCTCAGGATATTCAGAAGAAAGTCAAGAAGGCCCTGAGCATCAAAGGGCCGAAATACATCCAGATCCATGTGCCGTGCCCCCTGGGGTGGAGGCATGAATCTTCCCAGACATCCGAAGTGGCCAAGCTTGCGGTCGAGACAGGGCTTTATCCGATTTTTGAATACGAGAACGGCCAACTCGTCCCGCGCAAGATCGCCTCTGTCAAGCCCGTCGAGGAATACCTCAAGATCCAAGGACGGTTTAAGCATCTCCTCAAGGACGAGAAAGGTCTCAAGGAAATCCAGGCCGTCGCGGATTACAATATCCGTAAGTACGGCCTTTCCGCTTAAGGTGCAGGGATAAGAAAAATCTATGCGGCTCTCTGTTGAAGCGCTTGATAATTTTTTCCATGGTTCGGCCGGCCGGCCGGAATAAATTATCAAGCAGACCGGGAGTTGGTTTTGCAGGGCAATGCCCCGGGAGGGACAAAACCAATGGAAAAATGGGAGTGCACCGTTTGCGGCTACATTTACGATCCCGCCAAAGGCGATCCTGACAACGGCGTTGCGCCAGGCACAAGGTTTGAGGACATCCCCGACACTTGGGTTTGCCCTGAGTGCGGCGTCTCCAAAGATAATTTCCGCAAACTCGCCTGATTTCATCTATGTCGCAGAGAATTCCGACTTCTTCCATCGTCGCCTGGGAACAAGCAGACGGATTTGGGGCCCTGCTGCGGTCTTTGGCCGTTGCCGTCGCTTCATTGTTGCTGCGTCCCGTTGATTTTTTCCGGACACTCAAGAGCGCCGGCGGTGTTCCTGTCCGCCAGAGGGTCATCCGCGCGCTGGTCTTTGCCTTCCTCTTGGGATATCTCAAATTGACCTTCGATGTCGTCAACATCTTTTGGCTGAAACATCTTTCGAGCCATGTCATTTCCCCTGAACTGCGGGCCCAGATGTCGCTTGTCACCTTTTCGGCCATGCACTCGCCGTTTTTCGTCCTGAGGCCGCTTTTGGTCCTGGCCGTCACCCTGGTTTTTGTTTCGGCCGGCATCAAGCTTGTCCTCGGGTTCGATAAGTCCCTCTTTCCGGTTTTTTTCATTGTTTGCTACAAGAGTGCGGCGGACATTTTTTATGCGCTTCCTGTTGTGGGGGGATTGTTTGCGTCGGTCTGGGGTTTGGCCCTCATTTTGATAGGCGTACGCGAACTCTATGGTGTCCCGGTCTGGCGGGCGGTGACGTCCGCCGTTATCCTGCCGTTTTTATTGATATCATTCCTTGCGCTTTCCGTCGGGCCGGCCCTGAACCGGACCCTGATCAAGTTCTATCCGGAACTCCGCAGCCAGATCATGAGGTTGAACGACATGACCGCTTACATGTATACGCTCAGCATCGTTAATGCCGCCAAGACCTATAAACAGGAGTTGGGCTTTTATCCCGTGAACCTCGATGTCTTGAAAAAATATATTTCCAGGTCCGTTACCGATGATGTAAGCGACCCCAACAATGCCAGCGGCTACGTCTATTCTTACATCAAGCAAGATGAGAGTCATTTTACCGTCCAGGCGTCTCCCGTAAAGATGAATACTTCGGGGCGTTTTGTTTTTTATTCCGACGAGACGGGACAGGTGCGCTTGGGAGGGCCTTCCGGTGCCGTTATCAGGGATACGCAGGGCCTTGAGATGTATGAACAGTCGCCGGGGCCGCAAAAAGAAGGTGTATCATGAAAACCGTCGAGCTGAGAGATAAGATTTACTGGGTCGGCGCTGTTGACTATCACATCAGGGATTTTCATGGTTATCGTACGCCTCAGGGGACAAGCTACAACGCTTATCTCATCGTGGATGATAGACTCACCCTGGTCGACACCGTCAAAAAAGATTTCGGGCGCGACCTGCTGCGCCATGTGGCCTCGATCGCAGACCCGGCGAAGATAGATAACCTCATCATCAATCATGTGGAGATGGACCATTCGGGTTCCATCCTCGAGGTCCTGGCGGCCGCCCCCCAAGCTAAAATCTATTGCACCCCGAAGGGAAAAGAAGGGCTCTTGAGGCATTACGGCATTCGCGACAGGGAATTCCATCTGGTGAAAACAGGAGACAGGCTTTCGATAGGCCGCAAGACTCTTTTATTTTTTACGGCCCCTATGGTCCATTGGCCGGACAGTATGTTTACCTATTGCGTGGAGGACAAGGTTCTTTTGCCGAATGACGCCTTCGGCCAGCACCTGGGTCATCCTTTGCGTTTTGCCGACGAAATAGGCGAGGATTATTGCATGGAGGAGGCCGCTAAGTATTACGGCAATATCCTGATGCCCCTGGGCGACATCATTGCAAAAAAGCTTGAAGAATTCACGGCATGGCATCTGCCCATTGACATCATCGGCCCGAGCCATGGCGCCATCTGGCGCAAAAATCCGATGCGCGTCGTTGAGGCTTATGGACGCTGGACCGGAAGGGAGACTCTTGGCAAGGTCGTCATTGTTTACGATACAATGTGGGGATCAACGGATAAGCTGGCCAGGTCTTTGGCGGAGGAGATCGCCGTCCCGGGCGTGGAGGTGAAGATTTACAACATCCGCAACAGCGACAACAGCCAGATCATCCGCGACGTGCTGGATGCGCGCGTCCTGCTTTTGGGATCGCCTACTCTCAACGCCGATATGTTCTGGACCATGGGCGGTTTTCTGACATACCTGCGCGGGCTAAGACCCAGAAACAAGAAAGTAGGGATATTCGGTTCTTACGGTTGGGCCGAGGGCGCATCACGGCGCATTGCCGGTGAAGTTGAAGCCATGGGATTGGAGTCGATCGGTCCTCCGTTCGAAGTCCAGTATGTGCCTTCAGAAGAAGAGTTGAGCAAATTGGCGGATTATGCTAAAGTGGTACTCCGCGCGGTCCAGGGATAAGAAGAAAAGGGGCGGGGACAACAAAAAAAGAAAAACACCGAAGCGAGGAAAAAGGAGGGGCGATGGGTAAAAAATTCAGAGAGACATCGGGAGTCGATATCAAAGAACTCGTTGCAGATCTGAATCGCGCCTATTGCGACGAGTGGCTGGCGTATTACGCTTACACTTATATGGCTTCCGTGGTTTCCGGCAAGGGCTATGAGGATATGGAAGAGTTCCTCAAGAAGATTGCCTCAGACGAATTGGAACACCAGGGCGAACTGGCGGATATGATCATTAAGCTCGGCGGTATGCCCTTCAGGGCGTTCGGGGAGATCGAGAAGAATGCCAATTTCCCGTATCCGGCGCCGCCCAAAGAAACGGATGATTACGACAAGATCATCAAGTTCGTGATGGAGGCCGAAGGCGGGGCTATTGAGGTTTACCGTAAGATCGCCAAGAAAACCTTCGGCAAGGAGGATGTGGTTTATCAGTTGGCGACCCATATCCTTTCCGAAGAAGTGACGCACGAAGAGATGTTCGAAAACTTGAAATAAGAAAAGAAGGCCCTTCGTTTCTGACTTAAACGCTGATAGAGGCGAGGGGTCGACATCAGACAAACAAGTTCAGCGGGAAATCGAGAGGACAATAATGGCAAAAGTTACCGTTGATGCGGCCACATGCGTCGGCTGCGGCCTGTGCGAACAGAACTGTCCCGAAGTATTTGAAGTCAAGGATGACGGCATCGCTCATGTCAAGGCCCAGCAGTGTTCCAGTTGCAATCTGCAGGAGATTGCGGATATGTGCCCTGTGAACGCGATCAAGGTGGAGTAGCTCCGCAAAGACCACACCACCCGTTCTTCTATGAGAGCGGGTGGTGTTTTTGTTTCGTCCTGGCTCGGCCTCTGGCCAGGGCCTCGGCCTTCGGCCAAGACCGAACCGAGGTGAAGCAATCCGCCATGCCTTGTGGCGTCCGCCACCAGAACATCGGCGGACGGATCAGTGAAACAAGGGAGCCGGTCATGGAAGAAGCGCTGTATTACGATAAGAGCCAGGATGGTGGCGTGCGCTGCCGGCTTTGCCCTCAACTTTGCCGGATCAAGGAGGGGGCTAAGGGATTTTGCGGTGTCCGGACCAACCAAGGCGGCAGCCTCTATACTCTTAATTACGGCCGGGTGGCTTCTCTTGCGCTTGACCCGGTTGAAAAAAAGCCGCTGTATCACTTTCATCCCGGCGAAATGATCTTGTCTGCCGGCACTGTTGGGTGCAACCTTTCCTGTCTTTTCTGCCAGAATTGGAGCATTTCCCGGGAAGTCCAGACGCCGACAGAACCTATGACGGTCGAGGATTTGATCGCGCTGGCGCGCCGCCTGGATTCTTTTGGGATCGCCTATACCTACAATGAGCCTTTTATCTGGTATGAGTTTGTTGTGGAGGCGGCAGAGGCGGCCAGGGGGGCTGGATTAAAAAATGTCCTGGTGACCAACGGCTTTGTCAATCCGGAGCCCCTGGCGGAACTCCTGCCTTATATCGATGCAGCCAATATCGATATTAAGTCTATCCGGGATGATTTTTACAAAAAGGTATGTTCGGGGCGTGTCGGACCCGTCCTGGAGACGATCAAGGCCATGGCAGGCAGGTGCCATGTCGAGCTGACAAATCTTCTGATCCCGACACTCAATGACAGCCCCGAGGAGATCTCGCGACTGGTCGACTGGATTGCCGCCAACGTCGGTCCGAATGTCCCCCTGCACTTCTCCCGTTACTTTCCCTGCTATAAAATGACAATCCCGCCGACCCCGCCGGAAAAACTTTTTGAGGCGCAGGCTATCGCCGAAAAGAAGCTCAAACACGTCCACCTGGGAAACATTTAGTAGGAAGCCGCCGGCTCCTGTCGGCGGAGCTTCACTTTCCTTCAGCCGCAGCAACAGGCATGCCGTAACGGCCGATCTGGTTGACGTAACTGACCAGATGCGCCTGTTTTTTTAAGTCTTCGAAAAACGTGTTAAAGGCTTCGTTGCGTTTTTGCTCCAGCAGGCTTTTCTTGAAATCGTCGAATTCTTTTTTGAGCTTGTCTTCGTCGAGAGAGGGTGTTTGCAGGCTTTGGATGACGAGGAAACCCTGGGGTGTGCTCACGGGTTTATCGTAAATCTCGTCTTTTTTCAAGCCGAAGGCGGCATCCTTGAGGACGGTCGCCAATCCCAACTCGGGGATATAGGAATTCCTGGTGAACGGCGGCGTTTCCTTGACGCTCAGCCCCATGCTTTCGGCTGCGCGGCCAAAGGGCACAGGAGCGCGGCGGGTCGTCTTGCCCGTTTTTTCCGCGGTCTGCTCCTGTTCTTTTGTCTCGTTGGCCCTCACGCAATTCAAAAATTCCTGGGCTTTCTGAAAAGCGATTTGTGTGGCTTTTTCTTCGACGAGGGCGGCCTTGACTCTGTCTTGGGCCTCTTTGAAGCCAGGGATATAAGCGTCTTTTTTTTCAAGGATGCTGAAGAGATAGATTCCCCGTTCTGTTTCCAGCGGTTGGGTGATGGCGCCTTGCGGCGTATCGAAGATAGCTGTTTTGATTTGCGGCAGCCATCCCAGGGCGGGAATGGGATCGTTAAATCCGAAAAAGCCGGTTTCTTTGGCTTCGAGCCCTGCTTCTTGCGCGGCTGCTTTCAGGCCGGCAGTCTTGGCCTTTCGGGCAATCTTCTGCATGGTTTCTTGCGCCTTGCCCTTTTCTTCTTCGGTTGTTTTCTCGTCATAAGGGATCATGCAGAAAACGGCATTGATCTGCGGCGGGACCTTAAAGGCCTCCCGGGATGTCTCATAATATTTATTGAGCTCTTCATCTGTTACGGTAATGTTGTTTTTATAACTTTGCGGGGAGAAGAGAACGTAGCGCAGGCGCGTCTCGGTATGCTGCTTCTTGTATTCTGCCCGCGCTTCATCGTCGGTGACGGTAACCGGGCGCGTCACCTCTTCATAGACCTTGGTCATGGAAATGTCCTGCCGCGCCTGTTCTTCGAATTGCCGCGCATCCATGCGAAGGGTATATTTCAGGAAAAGGTCATAGGATTGAGGATCGAAGCGGCCGTTCTTTTGGAGGAAGGGCAGGCGGGTGATATGGTCGACGACGTCCTTATCGGTGATGCGGATGCCGCGTCGGCGGACTTCATGAAGCATGATCAGACGGTCCCACGCGCCATTGATGGGGTTTAAAAGGGACCGGAGGTTCTTTTCCGCCTCTTCGCCGTATTGAAGCAGGATATGCGTTTTCCAGGCCTGCATGGCTTGCTGGAATCTGTCGTAACTGACATTTTTGCCGAAGATCCGGCCCGCGACGTTCGGAATACGGTCCTTTTTGTTGATGACGCTGGCTGATCCCCAGATGACGAATGCCGGGATGATGAGGACGGCAAGTACATAGAAGATTCTTTTGGCGACCCTTTTTTTGCGGAGCTGTCTTAACATATTTAACCCCTTGATTTGTCAGGTGTTATTTATCAAAGTCTTAATTATACTCCGCCACTTTTTCCTTTACAAAGCATATTTTCAAATGTATAATGACCCCCGCTATGATGACTAAAGACGACGGAAAACTCAAATTAGGTATCCCGAAAGGCAGCCTGACCGAGGCGACCATCAAGATGTTTGCCAAGGCGGGTTTCAGCATTGTTGTCAGCTCCAGGTCTTATGTTCCTGTGATCGATGACCCCGAGATCCAGCCGATCATGCTGCGGGCGCAGGAAATGTCCCGCTATGTCGAAGACGGGGTCCTGGATTGCGGCATCACGGGCAATGATTGGATCCTGGAGAATCGTTCTGATGTTGTCAAGCTGGCCGACCTGGCTTACGCCAAACAGAGCATGAATCCTGTCCGTTGGGTATTGGCCATCCCGGAACAGTCTCCCATCAAGTCCGTCAAGGACCTTCAGGGCAAGAGGATCGCCACCGAGCTTGTCGAAGTCACGAAAGACTACTTTAAGAAGAATAATGTTGCGGCGGACGTAGAGTTCAGCTGGGGCGCGACCGAGGTTAAGGTCGCCGCTAACCTCGTGGATGCGATCGTCGAGCTGACCGAGACAGGATCGAGTCTGCGTGCCCACAATTTGAAAGAGATCGCCACGATCTGCACCTCGACAACGCAGTTCATCGCCAACAAGAAATCGGTCAAAGATCCGAAGAAAAAGAAGAAAATGGACCAGGTCATTATGCTGCTGCGCGGGGCCATTGATGCCGAAGGCAAGGTGGGCCTTAAAATGAATATCCCGGCCAAGGCGTTGCCGCAGCTCCTCCGTGTCCTGCCGGCTTTGCGCAAGCCGACGATTTCGCACCTTTCCGACGAAAAATGGGTCGCGGTTGAGACCGTCATCGAGGAAAAACTGGTGCGCAAGATCATCCCCGAACTCAAAGAGGCCGGAGCCGAGGGGATCATCGAGTATTCTTTGAATAAATTGATCGTCTGAAAACGGAGGGCAGGGCGCGGGCATCCGAGAGCACCCGTTCTCTTTCGAACAAAGTGAGGGGCGTATGCCTTGTGGCAGAAAAAGAAAAAGACGCAAGATCAAAACTCACAAGAGAAAAAAGATGCGTCGCAAACTCAGACACCTCAAGAAGAGAGATTGGGGTTGATGAGAGGCCCGTCCGCCCCTTTATTAGGAGGGGGATGGGGCTAGTCCCGTATCTGCGAAGTTTTTGCCCTGTCAGAGAAGGTTCTGTAACGGGGTTTGCGGGATGCTGACGAGATGTTTTTAAAAAAGAGGCGGTTTCTTTTTGTCTGCAGCCTGTTGGCCTTGGCGGCGGCCGGGAATATCTCCTGTGTGTCCGTCCATGAAAGTGTCCGCAGAGCATCTTCTTCCTACGGCGCTTATATGAAAGGGTTGCTGGCAGACCGTCTCGGGTCGTTTGAAGAAGCGGCAGCCCATTATCGCCGGGCACGAAGCCTGGATCAAAAGTCGTCTTTGCCCCATATTCAGCTGGGGCGGGATTACGCAGGGCTTGGGGATTTGCAAAGGGCCGCCGCTGAATTCCGGACGGCCCTCCTTCTGGAGCCCGACGACGCGCAGACCCGTTATGTTCTGGCACTGATCTATGCGCAACTCAATGATTACAAGAAGGCCGCCGAACAATGCGAAATCCTGCTCAAAGATGCCGCGGCCTTACCGCAAAAGACACAGCTGAGACGGATCCTGTCTCAGCTCTATTTTTTGGAAGGTGATTTTGCCGCGGCCAGGAAATACAGCCAGGAGATTTTAGCGCTTGATCCGTTGGACCGCGAAGCCTTGTTTTTTATGGGGCTGGTTTCCATTGAAGAAGGGTCGAGTCAAGAGGCCGAAAAGTTCTTTCAAAAGGTCCTGCAGTATTATCCCGACGATATTGATGCCGCCAACAGCCTGGCATTTCTGTATGCCGAAAGAAGAGAGCATCTTGTTGAAGCGCTGGATCTGGCCTTGCGGGCGGCAGAGGCCCAGGGCGATAACGGCGCCTACCTGGATACTCTCGGATGGGTGTATTTTCAGCTCGGCGATACCCCCAAGGCGGTCGCGTTTCTTGAAAAGGCTTCGAAGGTCATGGTGGATCCGGTAATTCTCAATCATCTGGCTGCCGCCTATGAAAGGCAGGGTGAAACGGAGAAGGCCAGAAAACAATGGGAGATGTCCCTTGCCTTGGATCCATCCCAGGGGGATATTCGCGAAAAGCTAAAGATCATCGAAAGATAACCTATGCTTTTGGATTCAAGAAAAATCAAAGAATTGGAAGATAAGGCCAGGGAGATCCGTATCATGATCGTCCAGATGCTGGCGCGCGCCGGATCGGGCCATCCGGGCGGGTCTCTGTCCAGCACGGATATCCTGACGTGTCTCTATTACGCTGTCATGCGCCATAACCCCAAGGATCCCTCCTGGCCGGACCGCGACCGCTTTCATTTGTCGAAAGGACATTGTTGTCCGGCGCTTTATGCGGTCTTGGCAGAGCAGGGGTATTTTGCGAAAGAAGAGCTGTGGAAACTGCGGCGGTTCGGTTGTCTCTTGCAGGGGCATCCGGAGCGCCACACGCCCGGCATTGAGGTGTGCAGCGGGTCTTTGGGGCAAGGGCTTTCCGTGGCATTGGGGATGAGCTTGGCAGCGAAACTGGACCGCAAGGATTACCGGACGTATTGTCTCTTGGGGGACGGAGAGATCCAGGAAGGCAATGTCTGGGAAGCGGCCATGGCTGCCGCGCACTACAAATGCGATAACCTTTGCATTATCCTCGACTACAACGGTTTTCAGATCGACGGCCGGGTCATGGAAGTCATGGCGATTGAGCCGTTGGCGGAAAAATGGCGCAGTTTCGGATGGTATGTGCTTGAGATCGACGGACATAATATGGCTGCGATCCATAAGGCCTTTGCCACAGCGAAAAAGATCAAGGAAAAACCGACGATCGTCATCGCCAAGACGATCAAGGGGAAAGGCGTCTCTTTTATGGAGAACGTCGTGGATTTCCACGGCCGGGCGCCCAGCCGGGAGGAAGAGGGCCTGGCGATGAAAGAGCTGGGCGAATCGTAGAGGAAGAATCGGACCGATACCATGGCTGAAATGTTTTATCAACGCGATATTTACGGCAAGACGCTGGTTGAGCTCGGCCGCCGCACGGCGGACGTCGTGGTGTGCGATGCGGACCTCTCCGGTTCGACGCGCACGGCGCTTTTTGCCAGGGAATTCGCATCCCGGTTTTTCAATTTCGGCGTTGCTGAACAGAACATGATGGCGACGGCGGCGGGCTTGGCGTCCTGCGGGAAGGTCGTTTTTGCGTCCACGTTCGCCATGTTCGCCTCGGGCCGCGCCTGGGACCAGGTGCGCAACACCATCTGTTACAGCGGACTCAATGTCAAGATCGTGGCGACCCATGCGGGCGTCACCGTCGGTCCCGACGGCGCCAGCCACCAGGCCCTCGAGGATGTCGCCATCATGCGGGCCATCCCCAACATGACTGTTATTGTGCCATGCGATGGACCGGAAACACGGGAGGCCGTTCTCGCCGCTTTTGAGACCTCGGGACCGTTTTATATCCGCCTGGGCCGTGCCAAGGTGCCAAGCATCGACAAGAAGCCGGAGTTTCGTCTTGGGAAAGGCGGTCTCCTGCGGGAGGGCAGCGACGTTACGTTCGTGGCGTGCGGCATCATGGTCCAGGAAGCCCTGAAGGCGGCCGCTGAATTGGCCAAAAACAGGATATCCGCCCGTGTTATCAATATGCCCACCATTAAGCCGCTCGATGAAAACATCCTTGTGGAGGCCGCCCGTCAGACGAAAGGACTCGTGGTTTGTGAAGAGCATTCTGTGACGGGAGGACTTGCTTCGGCTGTTGCGGAAACCTTAAGCGAGAAACATCCTTCACCGATCGTCCGCATCGGTGTCAAGAACAGGTTTGGCCAATCAGGGGATGAGGCGGCCTTGCTGACGGAATACCAGTTGACGTGCGCTGACATCATCAGGGGCGCCCACTCCATTTTGGCATAAGAGGTCCCCAGTCCAATGGCCTCCGCTAACTCTCTTTTACTTTCCTCTCCCGCCAAGCTCAATCTTTATCTCGATGTCCTGGGCCGGCGGCCCGACGGCTACCACGAACTCCTGACTTTTTTTGAACGCATCTCTCTTTGCGACGCCGTCCGCTTAACGGAAATCCAGACGGACGAGATCGTCTTGTCTTGTGACAGTCGCTTGGTTCCCTCCGATGCTGCTAATCTGGCGTGGCAGGCTGCCGATCTGCTACGGCGGTCCTTTGGCGTCAAGAAAGGCGTCAAGATCGAAATCCAGAAGCAGATTCCTGTGGGTGGCGGCATGGGGGGAGGGTCAAGCAATGCCGCTACCGTCCTTTTGGGCATGAACAGGCTTTTCGGGATGCGTCTAAGCCGGCCGGTGCTGGTCGATTTGGCCAACCGTCTGGGCAGCGATGTGGCTTTTTTTGTTTCCGGAAGGCGTTTTGCCATCGGCCGGGGCCGCGGAGGCGATCTGACGGGCGTCTCGATTCCTTCCCGAGTGCGTTTATGGCACGTTCTTTTTGTTCCGCCAAAGAACATTATGACCAAAGATGTCTATGCACTCTTTGATAGGGGGTCTCAAAGGAGCAGAATAGGCCAAAATCCAAGAAAAACTTTAACGTTGACAAAGAATAATGAGAATGTTAATATACTACTCTCTTGCCTTAAAGAGGGAGATTTCCGTTCTCTTAACAGGAAGATTTACAATCGGTTAAGCGAAATTGTAATAGAATCATATAGTTTCGTTTCTGAGTTAAGAACTGATCTTTCTAAACTCGGGTTCAAATGGCTACACATGTCAGGTAGCGGGCCGACCCTTTTTGTTGTATGTAAAGACCAAAAATACGCGCAGCGGGTTTATGATAAGGCGCGCGCCAGGCTTTCAGATAAATGTCACGTATTTATCGCCGCAACGCTGTAATCATTGTATTTTTTGGTCGGTTACAAAGGGAAGGGGACGATCCATGGAAATCACTGAGGTGAGGGTTTTTCTCAAGGATAGTCCTGACAAGAAACTTAAAGCTTATGCCACGGTGACGTTCGACAACGCTTTCGTCGTCAGGAACATTAAAGTGATCGAGGGGGGCAGCGGCCTTTTTATCGCCATGCCTTCTCGAAAGCTCAAGACAGCATGCCCCAAGTGTAATTTTCGCAATGAGGTCCGCAGCAAATATTGCAACCAGTGCGCAACACAATTGCCGGCCGTCATGCGGCCGGTGACTGTAGAATCCAATGCGGATGGCGCTCAATCTGAACATAGAGATATCGCCCATCCGATCACCCAGGCCTTCCGGGATTACTTGCAGAAAAAGGTTTTAGATGCCTTTGAGAGCGAAAAAGCCAAAGGCCCTTCTTCCTTTTCAGGTCACGACAGCGAAGAATGAGATAGATTTTTAAGGCATTGCCCGGTGGTGCAACTGGTAGCACATCAGACTTTGGATCTGAGTATCCTGGTTCGAGCCCAGGCTGGGCAGTTTGATTATTGGCCTGGCGAGAACCAAAATAATATATTGACGCGTCCCCCCGTGTCCAGTGACGCAGAGTCAAGCTCGGGGGCTTGTACTTCGACAGGCTCAGTACTGTGCTCTGAGCAAGTCTACCTTCGGTGGATACGTCGAAGAGCTTGTTAACCACAAGGCCATGACGTGTTCCTGCGATCATGTAATTGCTGACCTTTCCATAGGCAACAGATACAGCCGAAAGGTCAGCAAGCCTTCCGGTTTCTATCTGCGCGTTATACGTAGACGGGTAACTTTGGGGAATTCCTAAAGCTTATGTTAAAGTTGTGCGTTATTGTTTTGGCTGCGGGAGAGGGGAAGCGGATGAAGTCCGCCACCCCGAAGGTCTTGCATGAAGTGGCCTGGCGGCCCATGCTGAGTTACGTTATGGCCGCCGCCGCGTCGATGAAGCCCAAAAAGACCATCGTGGTCTTAAGTCCCAAGAGGCCGGAAGTCCGCGAGGTCCTCGATAAGTCTGTGGCTGTCACGTTCCAAAAAAATCCTCTCGGGACGGCCGATGCCGTTGCTGCGGCGGCCAAGGAGATCCCGAAAGACTCAGGCGACGTCATGGTGCTTTACGGCGATACGCCGCTGATCCGTCCGCAGACGGTGCGCCATCTCTATGAAGCTCATGTGGCGAGCAACGCATCCTGCACCGTATTGACGACATTTTTGAGCGATCCGCGGGGTTACGGGAGGGTCTTGCGCAACGATGCGGGTCGTTTTCTGGCGATTGTCGAGGAAAGAGATGCGACAGTCTCCCAAAAGGCTGTGCGGGAGATCAACACGGGTCTTTATTGTTTTAAAAAAGACGATCTCCTGGAAGGGTTGAAGCATATCAGGCCCGACAACAGAAGCGGTGAGTATTACCTCACGGATGTCTTGAGTTGGCTTTTTGGTTCCAACAAAAAGGTCGAGACGGTTCTCGCGGAAGACCCTCAGGAAGTGTTGGGCGTCAATTCGCGCCGGGACCTCCGGGAAGCCGCAGAGGTCATCCGGATGCGGATTCTGGAATTTTTCGAGGAACAGGGTGTCTTCATCGAAGATCCGAAGTCGACTTTTATCGATCCGGCCGCGACCATCGGGTCCGGGACACGTATCCGCCCCTTTACTTATATTGAAAAAGACGTTGTGATCGGCCGCGATTGTTCCGTCGGGCCTTTCTGCCATTTGCGGCCGGGGGTTGTCCTTTGCGACCGGGTGGCCGTTGGGAATTTTGCCGAAGTCAAGAATGCGACGCTGGGGGAAGAGAGCGTCATGCACCACATGGGGTACCTTGGCGATACGGAGGTCGGCCAGAGAGTCAATATCGGGGCCGGCACCGTCGTCGCCAATTTTGACGGACAGAAGAAGAATAAGACTATTATCAAAGACCAGGCTTTTATCGGCAGCGACGCGGTTTTGATCGCGCCGGTTGTCATCGGCAAGAAGGCCGTGGTCGGCGCCGGGAGTGTCGTGACGCGGCGTCATGATGTCGCGGACCGGGCGGTTGTGGCGGGCGTGCCGGCCCGGGCGCTGAAACCCAAACACAAATAATTTTGATTTCGCCGCATTCTGCGGCGAAATCCGACCCTTCCTTTATGTAGAATGAGGAAGGTCTGTCCTTTCTGGGCTAGGTCCTCCTCTATGTGGTATGCGGAGACCTGTCCTTCCTGGACTAGACCCTCCGTTTTAGAGGAAGACGGAGGTCTGTCCTTTCTGGGCTACCCCGCGAGTAGAGGAAAAAATCGGTGCCCGGCAGCCCCGGGCAAGAAATTTTTCCGATATCTTACGATGCGCAGGTCTGCAGAGAAGAAACCCCGTGCCTATCCTGCCTCGAGCAGGGCGAGCACAGAGAGATTCATTGAGGCCATGACTTACGGAACGATAGTGACGTAAGTCATGTGGCCGAATTAATCCGTCAACGTTTTAGTGGCGGATACATCAGGAGCCATGATATGAACAAGCTTGAGATTTTTTCAGGGAACGCCAACAAGGGGTTGGCAGAGGAGATCGCCAAGGAGCTGGGCAAGAAGCTTGGCGGCATGATGGTGGAGCGTTTCAGTGAAGGGGAGATCAGGGTCAAGATTGACGACAATGTCCGGGGTAAAGATGTTTTTGTGATCCAGCCGACCTGTCCGCCGCCCAATGAAAACCTGATGGAGCTTTTAATCATCATCGACGCCTTGAAGCGCGCCTCCGCCGGGCGCATCACGGCTGTCGTGCCGTATTACGGATATGCCCGCCAGGACCGCAAGGACCAGCCGCGCGTGCCGATCTCAGCTAAACTTGTGGCGAACCTCCTGACCGTGGCCGGGGCCAGCCGCATTTTGACGATGGACCTTCATGCCGGGCAGATCCAGGGGTTTTTCGATATTCCTTTAGATCATCTTTTTGCCGTTAATGTCTTCGTCGAATACATCACCTCAAAACTCAAGCTGGAGAATTATGTCGTGGTTTCTCCCGATGTCGGCGGTATCAAGACCGCGCGGGCGTACGCCAAGAGGCTCGGAGTAGGCCTGGCGATCGTGGATAAGCGCCGCATCTCCCCTGAAAAGGCAGAAGCCATGAATATCCTCGGCGAAGTCGAAGGCAAGAATGCCATCCTCGTGGACGATTTGATTGCGACAGGCGGATCCCTGATCGAGGCCGCGAACGCTTTGAGGCGGTCGGGAGTCAAAAAGATCTATGCGGCTGTTGTCCACGGTGTTCTTTCCGGAGATGCCGTCAAGAAGATCGAAAGTTCGATCCTCGAGCAATTGATCATCACCAACACGATCCCGAAGGATGACCGCAAGGCGAGTTCCAAGATCAAGGTCTTGTCCGTCGCGCCCCTCTTGGCGGAGGCCATCAAGCGGATCCACCACGAAGAATCGATCAGCTGTTTGTTTGATGAGAGATTTGAGATATAAGAGGGAGATATGTTAACCCCTCGCTTAAGCACTTGTAAATTTTTTCTCCGGCCGGCTAAACCGGCCTCCGGAAAATTTCCTGCGTAAGCTCGGGGTTGATTTTGTAAGGAAAAGTCACCCATTATAGGCAAAATCAAGGAGAACACGACAATGGAAGCGATTTATCTGGAAGCGAAGGTGCGGGAAGACGCCGAGCTCGGCAAAAGCCATATCCTGCGCCGTGGAGGATTTGTGCCGTGCGTTGTTTACGGGGAAGGCAAGAAGACTTTGCCTCTTAAGATCGAGCACAGCCGCTTGATCAAGTTCATGCATGCGCATCACGGCGGTGAAAATATGGTGATCACCCTGAAGATCTCCGTCGGCAAGAAAGAAGAAGAAAAGGCGGTTCTGATCAAAGAGATCCAGAATCATCCTGTTTCGGGCGATATCCTTCATGTGGATTTTAACGAGATTTCCCTGACGAAGAAGATCGTCGTCAAGGTCCCTGTGGCTGCCGTCGGCGAACCTGTAGGCGTCAAACAGGAAGGCGGGACGCTGGAACATGTCATCTGGGAAGTAGAGGTTGAATGTCTGCCGACTCAAATCCCCGAGAAGTTGACGGTCGACGTCTCCAGCATGAAGATCGGCGATACGATCTATTTGAAAGATATCTCTGTACCGCCGGGCGTTGTGATCAAACACGACCTAGAATCTATTGTCTTTTCTTTGCTGGCGCCTCTTAAGGAAGAGGTGGCGCCTGTGGAGGCTGCTGCGGCCGAAGGGGCAGCGGCGAGCGCCGAGCCGGAAGTCATCAAGAAAGAGAAGAAGCCGGCTGAAGAAACCGAAGAAACCAAGAGTGAATAGCGCGGCGATGAGGGCTCAAGGATCCGGCGCAAAAATGATTGTCGGCCTAGGGAATCCGGGCCCCCAATACCGCTTGACACGGCATAATGCGGGGGCCAGGGCCGTAGAGGCATTGGCGCGCAAGCACGGTTGGAAGCTCAAGAAGAGCATATTCTTGAAGAGTTTAGTGGCATCCGGCGAGCTCTTTAAATCCAAGATTTATCTGATTGTGCCGCAGACATATATGAATCTTTCAGGCAGGGCCGTCGCCGCGTGTCTTCGGAAGAAAAGATTACATTCTCAGGGCCTTCTTGTGGTTTGCGATGATGTGGGTCTGCCGTTGGGAGAGATGCGTTTCAGGGCCCGTGGGAGTGCCGGAGGCCACAACGGCCTGAAGTCCGTCATCGAACATATCAAGACGGATGAATTTAACCGGATGAGATTGGGTATCGGCCGCGGCGCGCAGGAGGGCGATCTTGCGGATTACGTGCTTGCGAAGTTTGCCGTCCGGGAAGAGCCGGCTGTCGAGGAGATGATAGAGGCGGCTGTCCACGCCATGGAGACGTGGCTTGAGGCCGGCATTGACAAAAGCATGAATTTATTTAATGCAAAGAAAAACTGACCCCTTGCCTAAACGCTTGTAAATTTCCGCCAGGGCTAGGCCGTCGGCCTGGCGCAGCCGGCCAGGACGGCCATCCGGCAAAAATTTACGGCGCAAGCCGCCGCAAAAGCGGCGCACTGGCCCATCCGATAAGGCCATGTGTAAGGAATAGGCGTTGACTCCGCACTTGGGCACTTGAAAATTTCCGCCAGGGCGGTCCGGCACAAATTTTCTGCGTAAGTGCGGAGTTAACCCAGAAAAGGGTAGGCCTCCGCATTCCACATAGCGGAGGGCCTAATTTTGTAAGGAATAGAAACCCTGTTATAGGCAAAATTAAGGAGGTTATTTCAGCATGAAAAAGTACGAAGCGATGTTCATCATCAAACCGGATCTTAAAGAAGAGGATAAGAATACTGTTCTTAAAGGGATCAAGGACCAGGTCGTCAAGCATCAGGGGATCGTGACCCAGGATCAGGTGTGGGCGGAAAGGCGTAAGCTGGCCTACGATCTGTTTCCCATCGGCGGCGGGATCCGTTACAAAGAAGGCCTTTATTATCTGGTCAATTTTGATGCGGATCCTCTGGTGGTCAATGCCTTAAAGGGCGTTTACGGCCTTAATGAAAACATCCTCAGATATATAATCCTGAGGCTCGACGAGAAGAAAGCCGCTTGATCCTGATTCTTCGGCTGCTGAAAAGATGAGGCAGACGGGAAAGGTCGAAGACAAAGCAAGGAGTTGTCATGGCTAATTTAAATAAGGTTTTTTTGATCGGCAATCTCACGAAAGATCCGGAATTGCGCTATACGCCCGGCGGAACGGCGGTCGTCAATCTCAGGATGGCGACAAACCGCCGTTTCAAGGACAAGACGGGGGAGATGAAACAGGAGGTATGTTTCATTACGGTCGTGGCATGGGATAAGCAGGCAGAGGTCTGTAACCAGTATTTGCGTAAAGGCAGTCCGTTGTTCGTGGAAGGCCGCCTGCAGACCCGCAGCTGGGACGGCAACGACGGCAAAAAAAGGAGCGTCGTCGAGGTCAGGGCAGAGCGGATCCAGTTTTTGGGGCAGGCGGGCCAGAAAGGTGAGGCCCCTGCTGAAGAGCATATTCCTGCGGTTGACGAAAAACAGGCTGCGCCGACACTCGGTGCGGATACCGACGATGTTTCCTGGGGTCAGGATGCGGCGGAGGATGTGAGCTAAGGTAATAGCATTGACTCCTCGCCTAGGCGCTCGAAAATTTACTGCCAGGGCTAGGCCGTCGGCCTGGCGCAGCCGGCCAGGACGGCCATCCGGCAAAAATTTACGGCGCAAGCCGCCGCAAAAGCGGCGCACTGGCCCATCCGATAAGGCCATGTGTAAGGAATAGGCGT
>Ga0302253_1000850_pt1 | contig 21757 bp, 18 predicted proteins | sample AAG_RA_Trp_MG_FD_193537 | JGI IMG/M metagenome (GOLD analysis project Ga0302253, IMG submission 193537) | Enriched activated sludge microbial communities from anaerobic digester in WTTP, New Holstein, Wisconsin, United States - AAG_RA_Trp | ecosystem: Engineered > Bioreactor > Anaerobic >...
CGCGCTGCGTTTGGCGAGATAGTAGAGGGCGGAGACGAGGACGGCGACGAGATAGGGCATGGTTCGACTTCCTGTCGATGCTGTGTGGTCAGGCGACCTCGCGGTTGCCGGAACGCAGGATGTCCAGCGCTTGCGGCCCGGTGCGGAAGAGCAGGTCGAGTACGGAAAGGTAGGGCGTGAAGGGTCGTGCGCCGCCTGTGCCCGGCGTGTCCGGCGCGGCAGCGCTTCCAGCCTTCGCAAGGGCCGCATGCTCACGCAGGCTGTCCCCCTGTTCATAGACGGGGTGTTCATAGGCATGGAAGCGCAAAGCCAGCCCCGCGGCGGCGAACCGTTCGGGTGCGTAGAGTTCCACGCCGCTGGCACCGTCGTAATAGCAGTCTGCCCCTGCCGCGCGCATGAGGGCGATGACCTTCTCTTCGCCCCGGCAGGGCCCGACATCGAAGGTCGAGGCGCAGGCTACGGGCGTTGCGATGCCAAGCAGTCGCGCACACAGCAGCACGCTGCCGGTGGAGAAGTCCACAAGCCTGTCCGAGTCCTGCGCCAGCAGCGTCTCCACTTCCGGGTACACGAGGTCGAAGTGGGGGGTCTTGCGGTATGCCTCGCGCAGCTGGTTGAGGTGCTTCGTCCGCCAGCCTTCACGGTCGTTGACGCGCATGTCGCGGATGGCGGTGCCCACATGTCCCGACCTGTCGATGGCCACGGAAAGCCACTTCACCCCCTGCGGCGAGAGGATGCGGTTGCGACTCTGCCAGCTGCCCCGGACGAATTGCGCGTCATCGTAGAACACGAAGAGGTCGCAGCGCGACATCATGTCGAACATGCCCGCCCACGGAAAGTAGAAGGGCTGAAGCAACATGGCGCGCACGGTGCTACCTCGCGCCTTCGGTGACGACGTGCACCACGGTCTCGGCCACCTTGCGGATGCGCTCTTCACCGAGGGCGGGCGACATGGGCAGACATACCACGCGCGAGAAGAGGTCTTCGGCCACGGGGAAGTCGCCTTCGTTGAACCCCATCTCGCGCTGGAAGTACGAGAAGAGGTGCAGCGGCGTGAACATGACGCTGGTTCCCACGTTGCATTCCTTGAGGCGCAGGACGACCTCGTCGCGTGAGAGGCTGATGCGGTCAAGGTCGAGCAGCAGCGGGTAGAGGTGCCATGCGTGCCCCGCGTAGGGGGCGACATGGGGCGTCGTCACGGGCAGGTCGGCGAACGCCTCGTCGTAGATGGCGGCGTAGCTGCGGCGGGCGGCGGCGATGGCGTCCATGCGGCGCAGCTGCACCAGTCCCAGTGCGGCGCACAGGTCGGTCATGTTGCACTTGTAGCCGAGCTCCTGCACGTCATAGTGGATGTTGCCCGCGCGGGTGTAGCGCTTCTGCCATATCTCGCGTGCGTCGCTGATGCCGTACATGGAGAGCACCCGCATACGCTGTGCGAGGTCGGCATCGCTGGTGAGGGCCATGCCGCCTTCGGCCGTGGTGATGTTCTTGGTGGCGTAGAAGCTGAAGCACGCCACGTCGCCCAGTGTGCCCACGGGGTGCCCGTTGTGGGTGGCGCCGAAGGCGTGGGCGGCATCCTCGATGACGAAGAGACCGTGCCTGCGGGCGATGGCGAGGATGGCGTCCATGTCGCACACCTGCCCCGCGAAGTGCACGGGCATGATGCCCCTCGTGCGCGGGGTGATGGCGGCCTCGATGCTGGCGGGGTCGATGTTGAAGGTGCGCTGGTCCACATCCACGAACACGGGGCGCGCCCCGCGATGCAGGATGACCTGCGCCGTGGAGATGAAGGTGTACGGGGTGGTTATCACCTCGTCGCCGGGGCCGACCCCGAAGGCGGCCAAAGCCACAAGCATGGCGTCGGTGCACGAGAACGTGGCCACGCCGTGGGTCGCGCCCGCCACGGCTGCGGTGGCGGCTTCGAAGGCGCGCACGCGGGGGCCGGTGGTTATCCAGCCGCTGCGCAGGGCCTCGAGAAGTTCGTGCTCCTCTTCCGGGCCTATCTGCGGCGGAGAGAAGGGGATGAATGCGGATGCGGGAGTGAAGCTCATGGTGCCACCTCAGAGGCCGAAGGCCCGCCTGTGGTCGGGGCGCAGGGTCCAGCGGCCTTCGGGCGTGCGTTCGAAGTTGTTGGGGGTGAGTGCCCATATGTTGCAGGCCGCACATTCGGGAAAGGGCAGCGCGTCGGCCTCGGCCCTTGCGCGTGCCGCGGCGAGTGCTGCGCCGTTGAAGAGCGCGCCGACCGGGGTCTCGTCCACATTGCCGATGTGCAGCCCGCTGCCCGCCCTGTGGCAGTCGTTGCCGATGGTGCAGGGATACAGGTTGCCGTCGATGTCGATGTAGACCTTGCTGTACAACTCGTAACAGGGATAGCGGGCTTCGGTCACGTCGAAGGGGCGCACGTCGGGGGTGTCGCTGTGCGCCACATGGTCGACCAGCGCGGGCTTGCTGTAGAGTCTGCGCACGAAGAACGAGACGCCCTCGCACAGGTCGGCGGGGATGCGCGCTGTGAGTTTCTGCACCTCGCCTCCCTGCTGTTCCATGATTTGCACACCCACCGGGAAGTCGGGGCGCAGCCGCCGGCGCACTTCGAGAAAGCCCGTGAGGTTGGCGAGCACCCTTTCGAAGAGGTCGCGTCCCATGATGCGCCGGTAGTGTTCGCGGTCGGGGGCGTTCACCGAGAAGGTGCATGCCGTGGCGACGGAACCCAGCATGAGGCGGGCCCTGGCGTCGTCGAGATGCACGAGGTTGGAGTTGAAGGTCACCCTGTCGCAGTGCGGGGCGATGCGGGCGAGGCTTGCAAGGTGCGTCTCGAGGTGGCGGTTCAGCATGGGTTCGCCGAGGCCCACCATGCCTATCTCGGGCAATCTGCGGCCCGCGAGGGCGTCGAGAAGCTGGTCGACGATGGCGTCGAGTCTCTCCGGCGGCATGTCGCCCATGCGCATGGTGCCGCGCATGGCGGCATGGTCGCAGAAGACGCAGCCCATGTCGCAACGGTTGGTCAGTTCGAGGTTGACCACGCGGGGAAGAGGTTGCGGCGTCATGCGGCACCTCCCTTGTCGTCTGTTTCAGCTTTTTCGTGACCGGGAAGCATGGACGCGGGAATGGGTGCCAGCGGGGCAAGGTCGCAGGGGCAGGGCCTGCCCAGCACGGCATCCAGCGCCGAAGCGGGCAATGCCGCCACGGGGCGCAGGGCCGTCACGTCCTCCGCACGCAGGATATGCCCTGCGGCGAGGCGGGTGCGGGCGTAGAGACCCCGGCGCGATGTCGTGCGCCCTGCGCTCTCTTGCGGGGCGAGCACGCGTTCGGCCCCGCCGAGGGCGAGGGCGGTGCGTTCCGCGGCGAGGCGCAGTTCACGCAACTGTGCCGGGGTGATCGAAATGTCGTGGTCGGCATCGGGGATGCGTTCCATCAGTGCCGGGTCGGTGGTGAAGTGGCGTTCGATGACCCTCGCCCCCAGTGCCAGCGCCATGCGCGAGGCTTCGAGGCCGAGGCTGTGGTCGGACAGGCCCACGGGCACGCCGAAGCGGGCCGCCAGTCGCGGTATCTCGGCAAGCTGCATGTCTTCGAGCCGTGCGGGATAGTCGGAGATGCAGTGCAGCAGCGTGACGTCGGTCGCGCCGGACTCGCGCAATGTGGCGAGGGCCTTGCCGATATCGGCGTGGTCGCCCATGCCGCACGAGAGGATGACCGGCAGGCCCGTGCGCGCCACGGCACGCAGGTGCGCCGTGTTGTCGAGGTCCATGGAAGCCACCTTGACGGCGGCGATGCGGAAGCGGGTGCAAAGGTCGAGCGTGGGCGCGTCGAAGGGGGTGGTGATGAGGGCGATGCCCTGACGCCGCGCCCGTTCGAAGAGGGCCTCGTGCTGCCGCAGCGAGAGCATCATGCCCTCCATGCTTGCGGCGTAGGGCAGCGAGGGGTGCAGCAGCCCGCCGGGGGCGAACGACTGGAGTTTGACGAGGTCGGCCCCGTGTTCCCACGCGCTTTCGATCATCTCCCATGCGAGGTCGGCGTCGCCACCGTGGTTGAGTCCCACTTCGGCGATGATGGCGGCACGCCCTCCTGCGGGGGCAAGCGGCGAAGGCGTATCGGACATGCAATCTGGTGTCGCGGTCATGGTGCTACCGTCGAGGCACCCGTGCGGGTGGCTATGCGTTGCAGAAGCCCCGCGAGGCGGGCATCGTCCGGTGCGCTACGGGCGAGGCGTCGGGCCGCGTCGAGGGCGCGTTCCGTGGCCCCGAGGGCGAGGTGGGCCTCTGCCAGTGTGGCGAGGGCGCGTGCCGGCGGCGTCTCACGGTGCAGTACGCCCTCGAGCAACAGCAGCGCGTCGTCGGGGCGTTCTTCGACCATGCACAGGGCGGCCATGTCGGCGGCGATGCAGTCGCTGGCGGCGACGGATGCCCCCGAGGTGCGCATGGCCGCGCACAGGTCGAGGATGCGCCGCAGGGTCGCCGCATCACGGACATGCGCGCTGCCCCACATGGTATCGACCAGTTGCCGCTGGTGCGGGGTGATGGTGATGGGGGCACCCTTGAAGGCCTCCGCGATGTCTGCCTCCCACGACCCGGACGAAGTGCTGAAGATGTGCTCGCGATGCGTCTGCATGGCGGCGTCGGGGGTGACGAACTCCATGTCCTGCATGGCGATGCGGAACGGCCTGCCAAGGTGGACGCAGTACCCGAGGGCCGAGGAGAAGAAGTTGGCGATGCCCGCGTCGGCGACCTCGATGATGGCCCGCAGCCTGTTGAGGAAATAGGGGCTGTACATGTGCCCTGCCGTCACGCAGCGGAAGCCGCGTTCCATGAAGGCGCGGGCCGTGCCCTGCAATACGTCCTTCCAGTAGAGGCACACCAGCACGGTGTCGAAGTCGCGCCCTGTGCGGCGCAACGTGTGGCAGAAGGCGTCGATGTCGTAGATGGCCTGCGTCCAGTGGCACGAATGCTTGGGAAAGGCCAGCAGCACACTGCCGAGACGCGCCTTCTCCGCCGCGAGTTCTTCGGGACCGAGGGAGGGCGGCGCGTAGTGCACCATGGGCCCGATGGCGAACGTGGCCTTGGGCGTGTGCCGCGCCAGCGTGTCGAGGCGTGCGGGCGATGGCGCGATGACGGCGGGCAGGGGGGCGTCCATGTCCACTTCCCACACATAGTCGCCGTAGAAGACCCCGTGTTCCACCGTGGCGGCGAGGCTGGCGGTGCGGGGCAGCCCCGCGTACCGTTTCAGGACGGAGGCGTTGCCGTAGAAATCGTTGGAGGCGTGCTCCTCGTGCGTGCGCAGCGGCGTGTCGTCGCTGCCCGCGCTGCGCAGCAGTTCGTCATGTCCGGCGTCGAACAGGCCCATGGTCAACCCCTCCGGCGCCCCAGCCAGTAGATGATGGGGCCGCCGCCCATCTCGCCGCGGGTGACGCGCACGTCGGCCACGGTGTCGAAGGCATGGCTGAAATGCCCGATGAGCGCATCGGGCGTGGGGATGACGTCCTTGCCCGCGAAGGGGCCGTCCAGAGGCTGGAAGCACTCGCCGAGAAAGAGGTATCCGCCCGGTCGTACCGTGGCGGTGACGTTGCGGACCACGTCGTCCATGTGCGGGAAGATGCACCAGCACACCGCCTGCATGAGGCAAAGGTCGTAGGGGCCGCGTCGCCCCTCGAAGCGGATGTCGTCCACCTCGAACGAGATGCCGGGAAACAGGGCGCGTGCCTTCTCCACGGCGGTGGCGGAGACGTCGGTGCCCGTCAGGGTGCGGCCTTCGCCCGCGAATTGGGAAAGGAAGTAGCCGAGGCCGCTGCCCACCTCGAAGACCGTGCGTACGGACGGGTCGTCAAGCGCGTGTCCCACCAGTGCGGCAGAGACCTTGTTGAACCACTTGTCGCAGGCCTCGTCCTGATGCCACGGGGCATGGCGCGACTTGCGGTACATCTGTTCGAACTCGCCGATGAGTTTCCCGTCCCTGATGAAGAAGTCGTGGTAGTCGTCGGAGGCGATGTCCATGGAGGTTCCTTGTGGCGGCGTATGCAGCCCCCGTGCGAGGGGGGCGATGGCGTCCGCACTCCAGAAGGGGCCTTCGGAGGGCGGCAGGGCCATGATGAAACGGCGCAGCGCGTCGAGGTCGTCTTGCGTATCCACGTCGAGGGATACGCCGGGGGCGCGCAGGGCTGCGTCTGCGGCAAGTGTTGCCTGTCTGAAACGTTCAGGTCGATGGCGGATGAAGAGCGAAACATGTTCGCGGTCTTCGGGCGCGGTGGCTTCGGCGTGCGCCTGCGCAAGGGCGGCGGCGGTGAACACCTCGCACCCGAGTCCGTCGGGCAGCCCTGTGCCGTCCATGGCGTGGGCGGCGTAGTCGAGTCCTTCATCACGGAAGAAGGTGACCAGCGCGTCGATGCCTTCGGGGCACACGAGGGGGCTGTCGGCGCAGATGCGTACCACGGCATCGGGTTCGAATCGTTCCGCCGCCAGTGCATAGCGTGCCAGCACGTCGTCTTCCGGCCCTCTGAAGACCTGAACGCCAAGGCCGCTAGCCAGCGTCTCCAGCGCGTCGCAGGCGGGGTCGGTGCTGGTGCACAGCACGACCCCCGAAAGGGCGCGGGCGCGCAGGGCGCGGCGCAACGTCATCTCCAGCACGCCCATGCCGTTCCATGCGGGCATGAGCGATTTGCCGGGAAGGCGCGTCGAACCCATCCGCGCCTGAACGAAGGCCATGACGCGCATCGCCTGCCCCCTACCCCAGAAGCCGGGCACGCAGCCCCGGCACGTCGAGGTCGAAGCCGTCCCAGCCGTACCAGATGGGCGGGCACTGGTGGTGTTCGACCACCCATGCCGTACCGGGCAGGTTCCAGTCCTTGTCTTCGATGACGGGGCCGAGGTCGGTGCGGGCGAAGACCTTGCCCGTGGCCTCGCGCAGTGCGGGGGCGTCGAAGACGATGTACTTGTAGTAGCCCGATTCCATGCCTTCGGGGAAACGCACGCGATTCTCGAATATGGCGTCGTAGCGGGCCGCGAGTTCACGCTTCCACGCAAGGATGCGGGGCATCCGTTCCAGTTGCACCATGCCCAGTGCCGCCTGCATCTCGCTCATGCGGAAGTTGAAGGCGTCCTTCATGGGATAGGTGACCACGCCGTCCACGACCTGCTTGCCGTAGTTGCGGAAGCGTTCGACGAATTCCAGCACGGCGGGGTCGGCACTGACAACCATGCCGCCTTCGCCGAGGGGCATGGTCTTGGTGGCGTAGAAGGAGTAGCTTCCGCCGATGCCGTAATGCCCGCCGGTCTTGCCGTTCCATGTGCCGCCGTGGACATGGGCGCAGTCTTCGATGAGGGCGATGCCCCGTTCGCGACAGAAGGAGGCAATCTCCTCGGCGCGGAAGGCGATGTGTCCGCCGATGTGGACGAGGACGACGGCGCGTGTGGCAGGTGTCACCTTGCGACGCACGTCTTCGAGGTCGAGGCACAGGTCGTCGCGGCAGCAGTCGGCGTAGACGGGGGTGGCGCCTGCGCGTCTGGCGGCAAGGGCCGTGGCCCAGAAGGTGTTGGCGGGCACGATGACCTCGCCACCGCGTACCCCGGCGTATTCGAGCAACGCCCAGAGTCCTGCACCGCCGTTGGAGACGGCCTTCGCCCCCAGTCCGGTGAACGTGCCGAAGGCCTCCTCGAAGCGGCGGATCATGGGGCCGTCGGAGAGGAAGCCGGAGTCGAACACCTCTTCAAGGCGTTCGTGAAGCCGTTGGCGATAGGCTTCTTCGATGATGACGCGCATCGCTGTCGTCCTATATGAAGTTGCGGGTTCGTGATTGCGAGAGACGCCACAGAAGCTGGTTGAATTTGGTGATGCGGCATTCGGGGCACCACTGCCCGCAGAAGCCGGGGTCGGCAAGGGCCTTTGCGGCACTCTTGCGCTTCGCGCCACGCCAGATGTCGCCGAACGACTGCTCGTTGATGTTGCCGATGGGTTCGAACCAGTCGAAGATGTTCAGCCTGCCGCACAGGTGCACCGACCCGTCGGCCCCGATGACCGAGGTGAGCGGATGCGCGCGGCAGGGCAGGTTGCTGTTGCCCCGTACCTGATTGTCGCGCATGGCGTCGGTGTTGACGCAGAAGCCGTCGGTCTCGAAGAGCTTGAGGTAGTCGAGGTTGAAGTCTTCGGGGGCGATGTCGGGGGCGTCGATGACGGGGCGAAACTGGATGTAGCTCGCCTTGGCCTGTCGCGCCCGCAGCACGAGGCTCTCAAGGTGTTCGGTGTTGTGCCGCGTCACCACGTAGCCGATGCCCACGGTGGGGCAGTGCCGGGCGAAGTGGGCGATGTTGCCCATGACGGTCTCGAAGGCGTCGCGCCCCTTGGCGTTCTGGAACTCGGCGCGGGTCGAACTGTCGAGACTCACGCGCACCCAGTCGAGGCGTCGCAGCACGTCGGGAGGGAGGGTCACCACGCCGTTGGTGATGAGTCCCGCACCCATGCCCGCATCGGTGATGCACGCGACGATGGCGGCGAAGTCGGGGTGCAGCGTCGGTTCGCCGCCACCCTCGATGACGATGCCCTTGGTGCCGCCCTCGCGCAGTTCATGGGTGAGACGGCGCACGGTGTCGAGCGACAGGGTGGCCTTCACGCCCTGCCGTCCGCGCAGGTCCTTGTCGGAGCACCACACGCAGGCGAGGTTGCAGCGGTTGGTGAGCGACAGTTCCACGCTGACGGGGAACGAGGCGTCGGGCAGGCCGTTCTGGCTGGTGAGGGCCAGTATCTTCTCGGGGTGGAGGAACAGCTTCTCAAGCCCCACCTCCTTGGGCGGAAAGGCCCGCGAGAGGGTGTGCAGGGCGGGGTGCTGCGCCGCATAGTCGATGATGGCCTCGATGGTCACATCGGGCACGTTGACGGCGATTTCGCGCAGCAGGGAGAGGTCCTTGGTCGTCTCAAGGTGGAAGTCGAGGGCGAGGCGGGGCAGGTCGCTGTCCTGCCGGTGCACGGCAAAATGTTCCGCGTTCTGGAGAACGGAATAGGCGAATTCCTGACGCACTTCGGCGGAGATGTCGGCGGCGTCGAGTCGCTTCAGCATGTCGACAGAGACCACCTGCCCGCCGAGGCCGCGTGGGACGCCCATGCGGTGTTCGTTGTAGCTGAACTCCACGCCGCGTTCGGCGTGTTCCGCTGCGAGGTCGGCAAGACGGGGGATGCACACGAAGGGGGCGGCACCCATGACGCGCACGAAATGGTCGCAGTGCATGGCCTCTGCCGCGAGGATGAGCCGCTTCACGAGGTCGCGGTGCGGCCCGCGCACCACATGGGCCCCCAGTGCGGCCACATGCGCGCACAGGGCGTCGTCATCGGGCAGGTCGGAGGTCGCCACGCAGATGTCGTCGTGCCAGATGCCGCGCAGCCTGTCGATGAGCACCTCGATGACCGTGCGGCCTTCCACCAGTGGCAACAGGTGTTTGCCGCGCAACGGCGCGATGTTGGTCGCCTGTATGATGACGGGTGGAAGACTGCGTGATGCGTTCATGGCACGACTCGCGGGTTTGCGGGGTTCGACTGATGAAGTATGACTGCCGCCCTGCCTCAAGCAATAAGCGGGCCAGCGGGGTCGTCCCCATGCGCGACGGGTGGACATGTTGGCACGGATAGTGCTTCTGCTCAAGGAGTTTGCCCGCACACGCCGGCTACGGCCCCGTCGAAGCGTTGAACCGCTTCGTCTGCGGGGCGTTCGGCACCGTGCCGCCGCAAGGGCGGGGGTGTCGACTCTCCGGCGCAGGCGGGCGGGCCTTGTGGAACCGTGGTGATGCGGGCAGGATGCCGGCAGTAACGGAACGTGCAGTGGAGTTGCATACGCTATGGAATACATCTCGCTCAATCGACTGGGTGGCGCGGCCGGATGCCCCGCCGATGCAGAGGCCGCAGCGCGTTTTCGCGCGGCATTGCCCGAAGGCTGCAAGGGCACGTTCGCCGTGGCACGGCGCATCGCGCCTGTGATCATCGACTTCGACCTCGTGATGCAGGAAGGCGCGGCGTCGGTCTCGCTGGCGAAGGGGCTGGGCCTGCCCGTGGTGCCCTGCATCCGTCGGCAGGTGGAACGCGCACGCACCGACTTCCCCCAGCGGTTGCAACTCGAACTCACCAACTGCTGCAACAACGACTGCGTCATGTGCCCCCGGCACGGCGGGCATTTCACCCGCAAGCCCAAGCACATGGAACTCGACCTCGTGCGACGCGCGCTGGATGAGATAGCACAGCACTACAACTACCAGTTGCAGCTCTTCCACATCGGCGAACCGCTGTTGCATCCGCGCATCTTCGAGATACTCGACATGCTCGAGGACTACCCCACGCTGGGCCGCAAGTGGATAAGCTCGAAGGGGCAGGAACTCACCCCCGACATCATGCGGCGCGTGCTCACCTCGAAGGTGGACTATTTCAACTATTCGCTGCTCGCCATGACGCCCGCCACCTATGCCCGCATCGTCCCCAACGGCGACTACGCCACGGTGCGCGGCAACCTCGAACGACTGGCGGACCTCAAGCGCGACCTTGGCGTACAGCGACCCTACCTGCGGGCGCAGATGATCGAGATGGACGAAGCCCTGCACGAGATAGACGCCTTTCTCGACACATGGGCCGACAGGGTCGACCTGCTTTCCGTCAACCGTCTCGAGACCTTCAGCAACCGCATCGACGCCAAGGTGACGAGCGCCATCAAGCCGCGCGAATCCATAGGCCCGCGCGCCTGCAAACGGCTTGAGCGTGGCGACCTCTACATCCTCTCCAACGGCGAGGTCACCGTGTGCGACACCGACTTCAACGGTGAACTCAGCCTGGGCAACCTCAATGAGACGACGCTTGCGGAGATGGCGCGGGGCGCGCGGTATCGTCAGATTATCGACAGCCACGAGCGCGGCGACTATTCGCAGATAGAGCTTTGCCGTCATTGCGAAGACTGGAACCTGTAGGCGCACGGCCCGTGCCGTACCCTTGCGCACAGCGCGGGGGCTGCGGGGCTGCGCGGTGGAGATACGCGATATGAGCACCAACGACGACATCAGACTTCTGCTGTGCGACCCCGCGACCCTGGGCGAGATGACCGCCGACGGCGTGCATGGACGCTTCGCCCTTGCGGGGTGTGTGCACAATCCCGACATGTTCGGTGCGGTGGAGGCGGCACCGGGCCTGTACCTGCTGCCCGAGACGGGCTGGCGAGAGGGCGCGGCGCTGTGCGTCGGCGAGGCGCGCCCCGTGGGTGACGACGCCGGACTCGGCACCACGGTGTCCGCAGCGCAGATGGGTGCCATGAGGCACCGTCTCGAGGGCGCACCCTGCTGGAAGGGCAAGGGCTATCTGCTCTTCTTCGATACGGCCAACGACTACCGCATCATCTTCCCGCGCCCCACGCGCGAGAAGCTGGCGGAACACTACCGCGCCTTCGAGAGTTCGCCCTCATTGCGCAACTTCAATTTCGAATACCACGCCTTCGTGCTGTGCCGCGCCATCGGGCGCGAGACGCTGGACGGGCTGGACGTGCTTGACGTGGCGTCGGGCAACGGCAGCTTCCTCTCTGTGCTGCGCGGCAAGGGGGCCCATGTCACCGGATTCGAACCTTCCGAATCGGAGTGCCGCGAGGCGGCCAAGACGGGGCTGGAACTCATCAACGCACCGTTCACGCCCGCCATGCTGCCCGAAGGCAGGCAATACGACGTGGTCATCGCGGGCAACATCTTCGAACATGTGCCCGACCCTGTGCCCTTCATGGAGCGCATCCGTGCGCGGCTGAAGCCGGGGGGGTGGCTCTTCTTCCAGATTCCCAACGACTTCAACGCCATCCAGATGAAGTATCTGGAGCGTTCCGGTTCCGACGCATGGTTCGTGGCCCCGCCCGACCACCTCAACTACTGGGACGTGCCGCAGGCAAGGCGCTTCGTCGATGCGCAGGGCTTCGACGTGGTGCACGAGGAGGCGCAGTTCCCCATCGAGATGTTCCTGCTCATGGGTATGGACTACCGCAAGCAGCCTGCACTCGGGCGGCAGGCGCACCTCATGCGCTGCGCCTTCGAGGACAGCTTCGCCGACGACATGGGCACGCTCTCGCGGTTCTATGCGAGCCTCATAGGGGGCGGGTTCGGTCGCGACTACGTGGCCGTGCTCCGTAAACGGCCATGAGCGGCGTGCGGCTGTGCGTGCCCGTGACGGACTGCTACGCCGGGGCGCGTCATGACATCGACCCGTATCTCGGCGGGGTGGAGTTCAAGGGCGGTACGCCGCCGTGCCCCGTGCCCGATGGCGTCGACGTGCTGATGGAGTCGCCCCACGGCATCATCAGCGACGACCTGTGGGTATGGCTGGAACGCCAGCGGGTGTTCGACTTCATGGCGGCGCGGGGCATACGCTCGTTCGCGTGCGACCTCGGCCCCGCCTGCCGCCGTTACGAGAATCGCCCCACCGCAGGCCGCTTCGTGCGCTCGTACCCTGCCAGCGAGGTCCTCGGGCAGGATGCGCTCATCGAGGTGGCGCAGGAGGGCGTCGCGCGTATCCGTGAGCACTTCGACGGCACACTCAAGTTCGAGATTCTCAACTACTATCCCACGGGCGTGTACGACCACGTGTGCGACCCGGCCTTCATCCACCGCTTCCTCGACGCGCTGGATGCCCAGTTGCTGCTCGACATCGGCCACGCCCGCATCAGCGCGGCGCATCTCGGCTATGATTTCGCGGCGTACCTCGACGCCCTGCCCCTGCATCGCGTCACCGAGGTGCACTACAGCAGGCCGGGGCTTGAGCTTGGCGTGTGGGAAGACACCCACGAGAGACCCGGCGCGGATGAGGCGCTGGCCCTGCGGCACATCCTCGCCCGCGCCCCCGTGCGGCATGTGGTGATCGAGTACTACGCCTCGCCCGCCGACCTTCTGTCCACGGTGCGCGACCTGCACACTCTGCTGGTGGAGGTGGCTGCATGAGGCTCTTCGCGGCGTCGGGTGCGCCGGGCACCCTCGTGTGCCTTGCGCGGATGCTCCTTGACGGGGCGTTCTCCGACGTCGAGTGGCGTCTTGGCTGCCCTCCGGCCTTGCGGGGGTGGCTGTCGCGTGCGTTGGGGGCGGAGGCCGGGCCGAATGGCCTCTCGTCGGAGGGACATCTGCCGGAGGGCTGGCTTGTCGACCTGCCCGACGTGGATGCCTCACATCGCGATGCGACCCTCGGGCGTCTTCTGGAAGGGGTGGACACCGTACTCGTCGGAACCGACCTCGGCCTGTGCATCGACGAACGCCTTGCTACCGTCGCACGTGGCGCGGGGTTGCCTGTGCATTACTACATCGACTTCGCCACCTGCATCCCCGAACGTGTGGCGCAGATGCACCCCGGCCCCGGTACGGTGCTGGCCCCCGGCGTGAAGGTGGCGGAAGACCTCATGCGGGCCGGATGCCCCATGCCTGTGACGGACTGCGGGCATCCCGAGTTCGAGCGATTGCTCGCGGTTGACGCCGCTGCCTCGCGCGTTGCTGCTGAACGAGTGCGCCGTGCCGCCGGGTTGCCTGACGATGCGTTGCTCGTGGCCTATTTCTCGCAGCCTTTCAGCGACCACCGCGCCGTTTACCATGACGCCCATCTTGATTTCCTCGACAGCGGACGCCTCGGCTACGACGAACTTTCCATCTACGATGCCGTCGCCGCCACGCTTTCGCGCCGGTCGCGTCCCGCCGCGCTTTTCGTACAACCCCACCCGCGCGAGACCCCCGGCAAGTACGCCTCACGCATGGAGGCAAGGGCGGCTGGCGTCCTGCATCGCGCCATGTGGGGCGGCACCAAGGACGAACTCCTGCTTGCCGCAGACGTGGTGCTGGGGATGCAGAGTACCGTGCTGGTGGAGGCCGTGTATCTCGGCAGGCCCGTGGCAAGCCTCGATATCGGTGCCGCCTACGGCGGTGCGGGCAAAGAAGCCTCGCCTTTCGACGCAGCCTCGTGGGGTGTCGCGTGCATCGGTGACATGGCGACCCTGCAGGCGGGGCTGGACGACGTGCGACGGCTGCTGCCCGCCTCGCGCAATCCGCTGGGCATACGTCCCGGTTGTGCGGCGCGGCTGGCGCAGGTGCTTTGCGGCGGTGCCACGACGCCGCGCGGCGTTGCAGCCGCAAAGGGGGCTGCATGAGCAAGCCTTCGTCGCATCCGCACCCTGACTTGGTCAGCCATCGACCCGTCGGGCACCAACCTTCTGGTCAACGACGTCTTGCGCAGCGGCAGTCCGGGCACCAATCCGCAAGGCACCGCCCCGGCTTCCGCGACCTTGCCGGCGGCCCCGTGCGTGTGGCCTTCTTCGGCAGCTACGCATGGAGTGTCGACTATCTTGCCGCACTGCACGCGAGTCCACGCACCGACGTGGTGCTGGTCGTCACCCGGCACGACGACTTCGGCACCGGGGGCGAACGCACCTTCGCCACGCCGGTGACGGAGTGGTGCGAGGCGCAGGCGTCCGGTCTCGCCGTCTTCAAGCCTCGCAGCCTCAAGGGTGACGATGCGCTGGCGGTCATCGGCGCGGCGCAGCCCGACGTGGTGGTCAGCGCGGGCTATTCCCTGTTGTTGCCGGAAGACCTCTACAGGGGCGTGGCGAAGGCGGGCATCAATGTCCATCCTTCGCTGCTGCCGCAGTACAGGGGGGCCGACCCGGTGCGCCGTGCCATCCTCGACGGTGTGGCGGAGACGGGGGTGAGTCTGCATCTGCTCACGCAGGCGTTCGACGAGGGGCCGTTGCTGTGGCAGCACCGCATCGGCATCGACCCCGCATGGAATGCGGGGGATGTGCTTCGCGAGGCCGGACGCATTGCGGCCCCGGCGCTGCCCGACGTGGTGCATGGATTCGTCTGCGGACGTCTTGAGCCTTTCGACCAGCAGGGCGAGGCGACCCTCGCACCCACACTGGAAGGGGCCGAGGTGGAGGTGGGGCGTACGCATCCTGTGGAGACGGCGCGCCGCCTGTACCGGGCGCTGGCCCCCTACAGGTTTCCGTTGTGGGTGGACGGCGGACGCAGGGCCGCGATAGTGGAGATGGACAGTGCCGCGGATGCCCGGTGCGAGACGCTCACCTTCGCCGATGGCGAGGTGCGTTGCAGGCTGGAGGATGTGCGGTGAACGGCCCTACAGTGCGGAGGACGGCGTGATACGACTTTCAAGGGACGAGGTGCAGTGGTCGGGAATCCGTTTTCTCGACCCTCTGTGCAGGGCGTGTTCGCACGATGGCGTGTGGTACAAGGCCATTCTGCCGGGTGCAGAGGAGGCCGTGCGTGCGCTCATGGCCACGGGGCTGTACGACCGCCTCGCCGGGGAAGGACTTCTCGCCCCGGTGCAGGAGGCCGAAGTCCGTATCAAGGGCTTCGACCTCGTGCTGCGCCAGCATTCCGAAGCCTACGACGTCCCGGCACGGTGCTGGCCCACGTTGCAGTTGCGCGATGCCTGCCTCGCCTACCTGCGCCTCAACGAGGTGCTTGCAGAATACGGGCTTGGCTGCATCGACGGGCATACGGGCAATTTCGTGGTGCAGGGGGCCGACAGGCCCGTGTGGTGCGACATCGGTTCCTTCGTCCCCGTGGGCGCGCGTGACGTGGCGGGGCTTGAGGAGTTTGTCACATCCATGCTCTATCCGCTGTTGCTGCGGGTACAGGGCCCTGAGTGGGAGACGGTGATGCGACAGGGCGTGTCGGCGGGCTTTCCGCGCACCGTCCTTGAGCGCATGACGGGCGTCTCCTTCACGCTGGGGGGCACGCGCCGTGACATGCTGCGCCAGCTTGCCGACTACGTGCAGGGGTTGCGTTTCACATGGCCCGATGGAGTATGGGGCGAATACCATACCGATGACGACCTCGCGGCACAGCCGCCGCAGGCCCACGAAGACCCGCTGCGCGCCTTCGCGCAGTCGTCGCGCCTTGAGATGGTGAACCGCCTTGTGCGCCTTGTGGGGCCGCGTACCGTGGTCGACCTCGGGGCCAACGCCGGTTTCTTCTCCAACCTCGCGGCCTCCACGGGGGCAGAGGTGCTGGCCGTTGAACCCGACGACCAGGCCGCCTCGCGCTACCATGCCGCGCTGGCCCGGCGAGGGGGAGACGTGCGGGTGAAGGTGCGGGTAGAGGGGGTGGGGCGATGCCCCCGGCAAGCGCGGTGAATTTGTGATGGCACTGGCACTCACCCATCACCTCTATTTCACGCATCGCTACCGTCTGCCCATCGCGGCGCGGGCACTGGCTGAACACAGCGAAGGGGCACTGCTCACCGAGTTCATGCCCAATGGCATGGGGGGCACCGTGCCCAACCCCGACCCGCTGCCGACAGACTACAGGCTTGAGACGTTCACGGATGAACTCGCCCGTTATTTCAGCAGGGTCGAGGTCATCGACTACCCCATGCCCGCCGGACACGCCAAGCGCGTCATGGTGCTGTGCACCGGGCGGCTGCCCCGCGCTATCACCGATACCCTCACGCCCGACCTCGGTGCGTGATGCGACAGGATGTCGAAGGAGACGTGACCATGATGCCCATCGCCGACTGGTGCACCGACAGGGTGCGCTCCAATACATGCATGCACGAAGAGGGTACGCAGTGGTATGCCCCCGCCATCGCCGGGGCCTCTTCCGTGGCAGCGGCCCTTTATGACGTGAACACCTACGCCGCTGTGCTGGATGTGCTCGAACGCCTTGAGGATGACGACTATGCCGTATACCTGCGCCGCTTCATGCGGCAGGGCATGGCCCGGTATGGCGCATACTGGCGGTATGCCGACATCTGCACGGTATTGCACACCCTCTCGCGCTTCCTGCGGGTGGAGAACTATCTTGAAATCGGTGTGCGGCGCGGGCGCAGCCTCGCCATGGTGCTCGATGCCAGCCCCGCTGCCTCTGCGGTGGGCTTCGACCTGTGGATGCAGGACTATGCGGGCATGGCGAACCCCGGCCCCGACCACGTGGCCCGCGAGATGGCGCGTCTCGGGCACACGGGCGGCCTCGCCTTCGTCAGCGGCGATTCGGCGCAGACCGTGCCTGCCTACTTTGCGCAGAACCCCGCTGCGACCTTCGACCTCATCACCGTGGACGGCGACCACAGCCCCGAGGGGGCCATGCGCGACCTCGTGACCGTGCTGCCGCGCCTGCGTGTGGGCGGGGCACTGGTCTTCGACGACATCGCCCACCCTGAACTCGGCTACCTGTACGACATCTGGCGGCGTGTCGTGCAGTCGCAGCCCAACATGAGTGGCTACGCGTTCACCGAAGTGGGCTACGGCGTGGCCTTCGCCGTGAGGATGCGCTGATATGGCGACGGTGCTTGTCACCGGGGCGACCGGTTTCATCGGCAGTCATGTGGTGGAGGCGCTGACATCCCGGCACGACGTGGTGGGACTCGCCTCGTCGGTCTATCCGTCGCCGCGTGACGCCGTGCGGCAGGTGCGCATGACGTTGCCGCACCCCGACCTTGAAGAACTTGTGGCCACCCTGCGCCCCGACGTGGTGGTGCACTGCGCCGGTGTGGCCTCGGTGGGCCTTTCGATGCACAGCCCCGGCGTGGACTTCCAGTCGGGCCCGCCCGTGGTGTTCCAGCTTTTCGACGCCATCCGCAAGGCGGGTCTCGCGTCGAAGGTCGTGCTGCTGTCCAGTGCGGCGGTCTACGGCAATCCGCAATCCCTGCCCGTGGGCGAAGGCGCCCCACGCGCCCCCATCTCCCCCTATGGCTGGCACAAGGGCATGTGCGAGGACATCGCGCAGGAGTTTCACGACACCTACGGCATCCGTAGCGCGGTCTTGCGCATCTTCTCGTGTTACGGTGCCGGGCTGCGGAAGCAGCTGCTCTGGGATGCCGGACACAAGCTGCTGGAAGGGGCGTTCGTCTTCGATGGCACAGGTGACGAGACCCGCGATTTCATCCACGTACGTGACGTGGCGGCGTTCGTGACCCGTCTCGTCGAAGGCTGGCCCGATGGCGGTTGCGTGGTGTGCAACGTCGCCAGCGGCGAGGCGACCCGCATCGCAGACCTACTGGCGCTGCTGCCGGAGGCTTTCGGGCTTTCCGGGGTCGTTCCGGTGTTCACAGGGCGGGTACGCGGCGGTGACCCGCACCACTGGCGGGCCGACATCTCCCGTGCGCGGCAGATGGGCCTTGCCCCGGCGGTGTCGCTGGAGGAGGGCGTGCGCGAGTACGCAAAGTGGTTTTTTGCCGTCACCGGTGGAGAGAGGGCATGATGCGCAGTAAGGGTGACAGCATGAGACCGGAGAGTCGTGCTGCCGAAGGGCGTCACGGCGACCGCATGAGTGCGGATTGCGCGCCACGGGTGTGTGGGGGCCGTCAGACCGTCTTCGAGTCCGTATCCATGCCTGCTGTGGCGGGAGGCCATCCATGCGTATAGGCATCTGCATCCAGTGGGGTGTGGAGGGGTGGACGGGGGGCATCAACTACCTGCGTCACCTCGTGCTGGGTGCGGCATCGCTGCCGCCGCGCCTGCGGCCGCGCATCGTGCTGCTCTTCGAGGCGGCGCAGGCTGCGGCCCTGCCCCTGTACGAGAGCATCGTGCCGCTGGCGGACGAGGTGCGCGTCATGCACGGCACCCGCGACGCAGCCGGAGTCTACCATGTCCATGACCCGGAGACGGTCTTCGCGGGGCTGGACATCGCCTATCCGCTGCCCCACGGCTTCGCCGACGTCCCTTCAGGGCTGCCGCGTCTTTTCTGGATTCCCGATTTCCAGCATCGCCATCTGCCGCGCTTCTTCCCCGAACGTGAACTCGCCGAACGCGACGCCCTGTTCTCTGCCATAGGCCGCAGTGCCGACGTGGTGGTGCTCAGCAGCGAGGCGGCGCGGCGTGACGTCATGGCGTTCTACGGCGTACCGCGCGAGCGCACCTTCGTGCTGCCGTTCTGTACCGTGGGCGAGGATGACTGGTACGCGGGCGATGTGGCGGCGGTGCAGGCACGCCATGGTATCGCCCCCGGCTATCTCATGTGCTGCAACCAGTTCTGGGCGCACAAGGACCACCTGACGTTGTTCAGGGCCTTGGCGCGCTTGCGTGCGGAAGGGGTCATGCCGCGGCTGGTGTGCACCGGCGGCACCGACGACTACCGCGACCCGAAGCATTTTCCCATGCTGCTGCGTGCCCTCGACCGTCTGGGCATCGCGGAACAGGTGCGCATCCTCGGTCTCATCGACAGGCGCGATCAGATTCAACTCCTGCGCGGTGCCGACGCCGTGGTGCATCCTTCGTTGTTCGAGGGGTGGAGTACCGTGGTCGAGGACGCGCGCGCCCTTGGCAAGACCATCGTGCTGTCAGACATCGACGTGCATCTGGAACAGGACCCGCCGCACGGCCACACCTTCCGTGCGGGCGACCCCGCAGACCTTGCCCGTGCACTGCAAGATGCGCAGGGCGACTTCACGCCCACGGCGGGCACGCCACGCGAGATGCAGGCGCGTGCCGACAACGCGGAACGTCTGCTGCGCTTCGGCATGGGGCTGGTGCATCTCGCCCGTGCCGCGCAGGAGGCGCGCCCCGATTGCGTTGGTTGAGCTAGTTGCGCCAGTTGAGCCGATTGAGTCAGGCGAGCGAGCTTGAACCAGTCGCGCCAGTTTGAGCTAGGCGAGAGGTAGAGGCGATTGAGGCGGGTGAGGCGCATCATGGCGAAGAGCGGCTGCCAGCACCTTCCGTCCACATGTGGGTACCGTCCGAAGCATGACACGCGAATGGTGCCAGTGTCGCACCGTGCATCATCGAAGTCCCCTTGCGGGGACTTTTTCATTGCAAGGCGCGGGCGATGCGGGATGGGGCGGCAAGTCGTGTCATGACGCCGCAACCCCGGCAAGGGTCGCCTGCGAGGGCAGCCCCAGCGGTGAAGGCAGGTCGTCAAGCGCGGTGAGGACGGCGTCTGACAGGGCGAGAAGTTCCTTGGCAGGGGCGAGGGCGGGCGACAGGCGCAAGGCGTGGCGCAGGCAACGCCGTGCGAAGCCGGTATTGTGCGCCGGTGCACCGTAGCACCACGGCGGGTAGAAGCGCAGTGCCCGCAACGCCATGTCGAAGTGGACGAGGGCGCGTTCCTCCGTTGTCTGGCAGGGCACGCCCGCAGCGCGGTAGCGTTCTTCCACGGCTTCGGGGTGCTGCCACTGGCGTTGCACCCTGTCGTTCTCACGCGTCATGGTGTCGTCGCGAAAGGTGATGGCGGCCTCATGTTCGAGGTACAGCCCCAGCGCCTCGGGCACGTGGATGCCCCGGAAGGCGGCGGCGAGGCGGATGTCGAAATCCCAGTCGGCACAGGCGCGGTAGCTTTCATCGAAGAAGCCGATGACGTCGTGCACACTTCTGCGCCATAGCGGTTGCGGTCCCAACTGGCAGTAGAGAAGCGTTGCGGGCGCGAAGAAGTCGGGAAAGCGCATGACACGTTGCCCGGCGTTGTCGGCGTAGCGTTCGTTCTCTGTCTGTCCCACGCGGCAGTCGCCATAGGCGAAGCCCGCGTCGGGGGCCTCGTCGAGGGCTGCGGCAAGGCGTTCAAGCGCATCCTCTCGGTGCCTGTCGTCGGCGTTGGCGTTGGTCACGTACGGGGCGCGGGCAAGGCGCACCCCTCGATTCCAGCTGGCGTAGACGCCTTCGCGTTCATCGGTGCGAACGTATACGATGTTCGGGTGGTCGCGCCTGTAGTCCTGCACGATGGCACCTTCGCCCTGCGGTGAACAGGCGTCGATGACGATGATTTCAAGCGCGTCCGCAAGGGTCTGCCCCAGCAGGTCGTCGAGGCAGCCGCGCACGAACCGTTCGGCATTGTACAGCGAGACGATGGCTGAGACTCTTGGCGCAGGGGTGGCGTGCGGGTTCATGCGATGCCGTCCGGTGTGGCGTGCGGGGCGTGTCGTCCGCACAGGTTTCGGGCGAGTTCGTCGTTCAGGGCGCGCAGGCTTGCGGGCATGCGCAGCCCGGAGGCGGCGGTGCGGCCCTCTATGGCGTCCACGAAGAGGGGCAGGGTCTTTGCCCATGTGAAAGAGGTGCGCCAGTGCTCACGGCCCGCGGCGGCGAGGGCACGGGCCTTCTCCGGCGCGGCGATGATGCTGCGCACGGCGTCCGGGAACGCCTCGACGGGGGCGATGATGCCACCCGCCTCGTCGTGTACGGCGTTGCATCCGGGCGTGGCGACCCACGGCGTGGCATGGGCCATGGCTTGCAGCACCACCAGCGGCCCGGCACTCTCGCCCACGGAGGGAACGAGCAGGGCGTCGGCGTCGCGGATGAGGGCCGAAGCCTCGTCCGGGGGCAGCGGTCCGAGGATGCGCACGCGCGGGTCGCGTGCGGCGGTGCGCCAGCAGTCCATGAAGAAGGCGCGTTCTCCGGGCCATGGCAGGGCAGCACCTGCAAGGACGAGTTGCCAGCGTCCCTCTGCGCCGGTCATCACCCGGAGCATCGCAAGCTGGTTCTTGACGGGCCAGAAGTTGCCCACGCAGACGAGAAGGGGCCTGTCTTCGGCAAGGCCGAAGCGGAAACGGCTGTCGCCCGGTGCGGCGTGGTCGTCCACGGCGTGGGGGATGAAGATGTGCGGTACGTCGATACCGGCATGAGGTGCGGCGAGGGTGGCGGCATCGCAGCCGCGTTCCGAGACGGTGATGTGCAGGTCGGCACCACGCAGTACGGAGCGCACCTCGTCCATGACGCCGCGCTCATCCCACAGGGCGAGGTTGGCGGCGTTGATGCTGGGCATCATCACGATGCGGGGGCGGCGGTCTGCGGGCAGGTCGCGCAGGGCATGGCAGACCCATGTGTCGGGGTGGGCGAGGCACAGGACGGCACGGTAAC
>Ga0302253_1000853_pt1 | contig 21712 bp, 13 predicted proteins | sample AAG_RA_Trp_MG_FD_193537 | JGI IMG/M metagenome (GOLD analysis project Ga0302253, IMG submission 193537) | Enriched activated sludge microbial communities from anaerobic digester in WTTP, New Holstein, Wisconsin, United States - AAG_RA_Trp | ecosystem: Engineered > Bioreactor > Anaerobic >...
CGTACAGGATGAGGAACTCCGCGCTTTTCCGCTGGTACCGTTCATTGAGTGCCGCAAGTTCGTCCTTGCGGTCGATGAAGATACTCATAAGTATTATACTTTCAAGTATACTATTTAAATGTCACGGCAGCCATTGCCGGATAGCAGTTACCCGCATGGCGGTCTCATCTGTATGAAACACCCCGGCTTCCTCCTGGAATCCCCGGATATTTTCAACCTCTGTCACCCGTTCTTCCCCGGAACCCCTGAGGGCGTGATCCCAGAGCAGGACCGGTATGATAACCATCACTCCGGGGGACACCCCCCGTGTCCATGTTTTTATAGAACAGCGGCCTTCTTGTCATCCAATCGCTGTAACGTTGCCAAACACTGTCTCATAGTTTCCCGTCTGAAAACTGCACTTAATTCCAGCAGAATTACTGTGATTTCCGGAAACATTGTCTCTCCCAAACAGGGGGAGAGGCAAAAGAGGTACAACCGGGTCTTTTACGGGCCCGGATTTTCTCCGGGGAGAACAGGAGTAATCAGGGAGGATAACGGAAAAACCCCTTCCCATGATCCCCCAACGTCCAGAATCCCTGCTGCCCCCTCCTGCGATCGCTGTAACGTTGCCAAACACGGTCTCAAAAATTCCCGTCTGAAAACAGGGATTTGTTCCAGGAGAATTACCGTGATTTCCGGAAACATGGTCTCTCCCAAAAAGAGGGTGAGGCAAAAGAGGTACAACCGGGCCTTTTACGGGCCCGGAATTTCTCCGACGGGAACAGGGGTCATACTGATGGGGTTGCTTCCCCCACATGCTCCCGAACAGCAATCCCTTCCAGGTATGCAATCGTCTGCCCGCTTTCGATCCGTTTCCCTTCCCGGTCGATCTCCACGAGCGTCGATGGGGTGACCTGGAAGAATCTCCAGGTGCCGTGCCGCGACCGGATCCAGAGATCGGCCGAGATCGCCGCATCGCGGGCGATGAGCCGGAGCCGTGCGAGATCGTTTGCGTAATACACCTCGAGTTCCGGGATTGTCGCGAGGATCTTCGGCGCAAACATAATGCCGGCGAACACAACCGGGATCTTCGAAACGATCGAGATGTCATAGATCCTCTCCGGTCCGCCTGCTGCCATCTGGATTATACCGCGGGCTTTCGCGACAGGGATTGCGGCTTCGAGCGCCTTCCATGGGCGGGGGCCGCGACGCGTCAAGCGAACCGCCCCGTTTTTTTTTCTTGGTTTGTGATGTGTTTCATAGTGTGTTTCCTCCTTTTTTTTCTGACTGGTTCATCAGAACCTGGATGTCTGCTTCAGGTTCATTCGGTTCGTTACGTTCCTGCTGGCCTCGTTAGACCAGGAAGATGAGAAGAATCCGTACGGATTCTCCGGATGGTGTCATCGGGATCCCTTCGAAGGTCGGCTGAAGCCTCCCTTCTCTTCCGCCAGGTCCCGTGGACCTGCCGGATGACGCAGGATGCATGGGTTCGGATGCATCAAGTGCTTTGATATGTGCGCGGTTTTTCCGGAAAACAGAAGGCGCTGCTGGAGATTCGAACGGATCGGGGCCTGCGATTTGCTGCGATGGAAGGAACATAAAACGTTCCTCCGGGGTTGGGACCGTTTCCAGGGCCGGATTTTTCTGGAAGATGACTGGCCGGGTTCTGCGACGGTGGAGCGGGATAGGAGGAGGGACGGTCTGCCAGCTCCCTTTATCCCATTGCAGGAACGGCTTATAACTATCCTGATCTTGAAAACACTCTTCTGTTGCTAACGGATCTTTTCACGAATACAACCAGTATAGATAATCCTGAATTTTTTTAACCGGGAAAAATCTCTGAACGTTTAAAAAAAATTCATCAGGTTCCGGAATATCCGGATATTTTTACTGGAAATTTTGTATTGCTGGTTCATGCGGCCTGAATATCCGAAGCATTTTCATTTCGTCCTGCGAACAATACAAAGAGAATATCGTAAAGGATCCATTCCCATGAAGATCACAATCATTGGCGGAGGATATGTCGGGCTGGTAACCGGTGCCTGTTTTGCTGATACAGGCCACGATGTTACGATCATTGAGGTGGATCCGGTAAAAGCCGGGATGATCAACGAGAAGAAGGCACCGATCTATGAACCCGGACTTGAAGACATTCTCCTGCGGGCAACCGGAAAAAACCTGCGTGCAAGCCTGTCCTATGACTCGGTCAGTACATCAGACATCACGTTCATCTGTGTCGGGACACCGCCAAACGATGACGGGAGCGCGAACCTTTCCTATATTGAATCTGCCAGCAGGTCGATAGGAACTGCCCTGAAGACCGCGACCGGGTATCCGGTTGTGGTTGTAAAAAGTACGGTACCTCCCGGGACAACGGAAAATATTGTCCGCAAAGCGGTCCTTGCCGCATCCGGTAAAACCGAAGAGGATATCGGTTTTGCCATGAACCCGGAGTTTTTGAGAGAAGGCCGTGCGATCGAGGATTTCCGGCACCCGGATCGTATCGTCATCGGCAGCAACCGGCCCCGGGCTGGTGACAGGGTTGCTGAAGTATACAAAAAATTTTCCGCGCCCGTTGTCAGGACCGGTCTTGCCGCAGCGGAGATGATCAAGTACACGTCCAATGCCTTCCTTGCTACAAAGATCTCGTTCTCGAACGAGATTGGCAATATCTGCAAGGAGATGGGCATCAATGTCTATGAAGTCATGAAAGGCGTCGGGCTCGACCAGCGGATCGGGCCAAAGTTCCTCGATGCCGGCGCCGGGTTTGGCGGCAGCTGTTTTCCAAAAGACGTTTCTTCCCTTGCAGTCCTGGCAAAAAAAGCCGGGATCGAACCCCGGATCCTTCGTGCCGTACTCGATGTGAACGAATTCCAGCCGTACCGCCTTGTCTCGCTGCTTGAGAAGAGAGCGGGCAACCTCAAGGGAAAACGGATCGCGGTCATCGGGCTTGCCTTCAAGGACAACACGGACGATGTTCGCGATTCGCGATCGATTCCGGTCATCCGGGAATTACAGAAAAAAGGTGCCCGGATTGTTGCATTCGACCCGATGGCGGGACCAAACATGAAGAAAGTCTTCCCGAATATTGAATATGCAGCAAGTGCGGGAGAAGCACTGAACGGTGCTGACGGGTGTCTTGTGATGACCGAATGGCCGGAGTTTGGAAAGATTGACAAGGAATTTGACCTGATGGCACACAAGGTTGTCATCGAAGGCCGCCGGATCCTCACCTGGGACGGTGCAGAAGGGATCTGCTGGTAGTGGTTGATCAGATCAGTATTTCAGAGGATATCATGAAAAAGAAACAGAATGTCCGTAAAGTCGTGATCCCCGCTGCGGGTTTCGGGACGCGTTTTCTCCCGATGACCAAGGCCCAGCCAAAGGAGATGCTGCCGGTCGTGGACAAACCGGTCATCCAGTATGTTGTCGAGGAAGCGATCTCTTCAGGGATCACCGATATCCTGATCATCACCGGGCGCAACAAGCGGGCGATTGAGGACCATTTTGACCGGAGTTTTGAACTTGAATCGAAGTTCGATGCGGACAAGTCCAACCCGTTCTACGAATCCCTCAATTCTCTTGCAGATATGCCGGACATCCATTACATCCGGCAGAAAGAACAGAAAGGGCTTGGCGATGCGGTCCTGCTTGCGGAACGGCACTGCGATGACGAGCCGTTTGCGGTCCTCCTCGGGGATACGATCTGCCTCTCGCCCCCGGGCGTTCCAACCTGTACGCGACAGATGATGGATGCTTATGACAGGTACAAAAAGCCCATCATCGCTGTCGAGCCGGTTCCCCGGAACAAGATCAGGGACTACGGCATCATTGACGGGAAGGAGATTGCAAAAGGTGTTTTTGCCCTGAGAGATATTGTTGAGAAACCCGCCCCGGAAAAAGCACCTTCCAACCTCGGGGCAATCGGACGGTACATCCTCCCGCCGGAAATCTTCCCGCTCCTGCACGCAACACCGCCCGGGCACCACGGGGAGCTCCAGCTCACCGATGCGCTCAGGAAACTGGACGAGCCTCTCGGGCTTGTCACGAACTGCCGGCGGTACGATATTGGCGACAAGCTGGGATGGATGCGGTCGAGCATCGAGCTGACCCTCGAACGCGAGGAATTTGCCGGTGAGATGCGGACATTCCTGTCCGGGCTGCTCAGGGAGAATACATGATGACATTCGATCCATCGGAAGAGATCAGGACAATAAAGAAGAACCTCGGGCAGATCCGGTACGAGGACCAGCGGGTGCTCGTGACGGGCGGCGCGGGTTTTCTCGGTTCATGGATCTGCGATACGCTCATTGCATCCGGGGCCCATGTGACCTGTGTCGATAATTTTGCCAGCGGGCGAAAAGAGAATATCAGCCACCTGCTCGGCCACGAACGGTTCCGGTTCATCGAACATGACATCACAACACCCCTTCCCGTTGAGAAGAAACCGGATTATGTTTTCCATATGGCAAGCCGTGCCTCGCCATTCGAGTTCGAGCACTACCCGATCCAGATCCTCAAGGCCAACACGATGGGTGTGCTTGTTGCCCTCGGCATTGCCAAGAAGTACGGTTCAAAAGTCCTGTACACCTCCACAAGCGAGGTATACGGCAACCCGGATATCGTTCCCACACCGGAATCATATTATGGCAATGTCAACCCGATCGGGCCCCGGGGTTGTTACGATGAGGCGAAGCGGTGCGGCGAGGCGTATGTCATGGCGTACCGGAAACAACATAACCTCGATACCCGGATCGCCCGGATCTTCAACACGTACGGTCCCCGGATCCGCATGGACGGCATTTACGGCCGGGTGATCCCGCGGTTCATCAGCCAGGCGCTCAACAACGAACCGCTGACCGTCTTCGGCGATGGTTCGCAGACCCGGAGTTTCACTTACGTAACCGACCAGGTTGAAGGGCTCCTGCGCCTTGCATCGCTGGAGAGTGCCAGAGGCCACGTTATCAATATCGGGAATGTCAGCGAGATTACCGTTCTTTCGCTTGCAAAAAAAGTGATTGAGTTTACCGGATCCCGGTCGGAAATTTCATATCACCCATTGCCAGAGGACGATCCACTCCGGCGCAGGCCGGATGTGTCACGGGCAAAGGAGGTCCTTGGCTGGGAACCGAAGGTACCGCTGGAGAACGGGCTGACACGGACGATTGAGTGGATTCGGGAATGCGGATGATTTCTTTTTAAACTCATTTTATCGTAATTGGAGAGAAAGGGATACTGTGATCCATAAAATAAAAATAAGAATAATTGTCGTGATCCTGTTTATCCTTCTGGCACTCGTTATAGTTCTAATGATAACTCCCCCTCCCGGCAACGAAGAACAGAGGGAAATTAATTCAAATGCGGCATGGTCATGGCATCAGCGCCCTCTGGCTATTCATTTTAGCGGAATGTACGATAAAACCTATATCGCGAGTATTTCAAATAACGGTGACATAAATGTCCAAAGTGTAGATCATGATACCGGTGAAATAAAAAAATCAACCATCGTCAGGGTATCGAAAAGCAATATCGATGATCATAATTCACCTTCAGTTATCCTACGTAATTCGGATCATCGTTTGATGGTTTTCTGGACTTATCATCCGTCGGATTGCATTTATTATACAATTTCTGTTAATCCGGAGGATGTCTCGTTATTTGAGCCGGTCAAAAAAATTTCTACTGCGGGGTACCTCTTCACGTACACCCAGCCCGTGGAACTGACCTCCGAAGGAAAAATTTTCCTTTTTACTCGATCTAATAAAAACCCTGAAAAAACCAATATGTGGGATGTTTTTATTTCTGAGGACAATGGAGAGACATGGATACATAAAGATAAACCTCTGTGGGGGGACTCATCGGTTTCCTCACCATATACTGAAATTACGGCAAATGGGAGGGACACAATTTATTTTGCCCGTTCCGACTGGATATCAGGAAATCCCTCGTATGTGAGAAAAAATGTTTTCTTCATGTATTATAGGAATCGGACGTTTTATCGTGCGGATGGATCACTGATTGGTTCCTGGGACAATTTACCGTTGGTAAATACGACCTATCTTGATCTTGTATACAATAGCGATATTCCCGGTAACTCTTTTGCATATGCAAAGGATATCGCGTTTGACGATCGGGGGTATCCTGTAATCGTCTTTTCAACAATGGATCAAAACCTCATCAATTATCATTGGTACGCCCGATATAACGGAACAAGATGGAATGTGTTTTTTATCACGGATGCTGGTGGAAATATCACCGAATCGGGATCCCATCCTTCGTATGACGGTAATATTGTTCTGGATCATGAAAATGTGAACGATGTATATCTGGGAAAAGAAATCCGCCCGGGCATTTTTGAGATCCAAAAATGGAGTACACCCGACAATGGTATCAGTTTCCAGAAGATCTCTTCGGTGTCAGATGGACAAATACATACGAAGTGTATACGTCCTTATGTTCCGATAAACCATAGCAGTTCATTACCCTTACTATACTTATGTGGGAGCTATTCGATGTATGATAAATTCAACACGTCTCTGTATGGATCCTTTTTATATTTTCCGTGGAAAAAGGCACTGTGACGGCATGCGGAAATTGCTTGTTTTAGCATAAATACCCTGAAAGTACCTCTAGGGGTACCAGAATACCAGAAAATAACCCTATGAAAAACAATAGAAATGGTTTTTTTTTTAATAATCCTTATTGTAACCTGCAGGTATCGGAAGAAACCAGTCTGGTATTTACCAGGTAAGATTACTAAATAAACGATCATATCTCATACCAGTGACCGGTTTACCCCAATAATAGGAAACGATTGTATGGATTTTCCCTCACAAAGACAATTATATCTTGGAACGGCCGCTGGTTATTATCTTGGATATTCCAATGATACCACGATACGGGAACACGCTGCTTCCGGGGGAATTGTATCCCAGCTTATCACCTCCCTTTTAAAAACAAAAAAAATCGACGGTGCGGTATTATGCCGTTCCAGGATGCTTGATAAGAAAATCTCCTATGAAGTAAAAATTGTCACCGATCCTGATGAAGTATTGAATTTTTCTTCAAGTGTCTACTTCGATATCCCGTTGCTGAAGTACCTGCCAGTCATGAAACAGTTTAACGGGCGTCTTGCTGTTGTCGGTCTGCCCTGTCACGTTCACGCACTCAGGAATTTTATCGCCAGGGATCCGGTACTATCAGAAAAAATAGTCGTAATCATTGGTTTATTCTGTGGTCATAACTCCCGGAAAGAACTGATCCTTGACGTGCTGTGTAAAAAGGGCATTAACGAATCTGAGATCCACCATCTGGTTTTCCGACGAGGGCACTGGAGAGGAAACATGGAAGTTTTTTTACATAGTGGGTCCAAGGTTTCCTTTCCTTTCCAGGATTTCAGTATTTATCAGAATCTGTTTTGTGACACATTAATAAAATGCCTGCATTGTCACGATCATACGGCTGAACTCGCTGATATCTCGTGCGGGGATGCATGGTTACCCTTCCTAAAAAAAGATCCGGTGAAGCATTCAGTTATCATCACCAGGAATGATACTGCGGATACATTTTTACATGACTTAAGACGTAAAGGTGACTTGTTTTTAATGCAGATCGAACCGGAGATTGTTTTTGAATCGCAAAGACGGTCGATTATTTTTCATAAAAGCATCGAAGCTCGTTCAAAAGTCGGAAGGTTTTTTGGTTATGCCATAAAGTGTCCCAAGCATTATTCAATACGAGCACGGTGGAATGATTACCTGTCTGCATTCATGATCCTGCTGGTAGTAAAAGGTTGTTCCAGCAAGGCCGGAAGGAGATTATTCCTCATAATCCCGAGGATATTCCTGTATCCCTGGTTGTATGCATTTAAGTTTCTAACAAATTTTTAGCTACAGCAGCATTCTTTCCTGAAGATATCATAACGTCCGGCAGATACCTATCAAATTTTTGTTTCAGGTCTGCTTCATTCGTCCTCATTTTATGATACATGGTGATGAGAACCGTCAAATTCAGTTGTTTGTAGTCAAAAGCATATTCTTCCATGTCAAACATGCGGAGAACTTCGAGGTATTTGTGACTCCAGCCACATACACAGGTGGGCACCTTCATGGCAAGAGACGATACCATCGCGTGGAATCTTGAAGCAACAAAAAAATTACTTAAGGAAATAATCTCCCGTAGTTCCTGAGCGTTCAGTTCATCAGCGATGAGTATACAGCGGTTTTTTTCCTGAACCTGATCGTGGATCCTTCGACAAATCAGTAAATCGTTATTTTTCCTTTTCAGGGTGTATTTCCGGATACTGTGCGGAATAATAAGAACGTTACAGTCCTCGTTTTCAATTAAAAAATTTATAAAATCTGCCATGATCTGCTGATAATTAATTTGCAGTTGTTCACAGGATTGTTCGATCACGGAACTTGGTGAAATCCCGACAATTGTTTTATTCCTGAACCCCGGCTCGAGATATTCTCCGGCATGCAGATGTGCAGCTTTATCCGTTCTCATTGCAAAGGCAGAATCTGCGCCGATAATCGTGTTCTTTAATCCCAATGCATCCAGGTTCGATTTTGTAATTTCTCCCCGTGCGATAATATAGTCCAGTTTAGGAAGGAATACTCTGGCAAGAAGACGATTGAATGAATTATTGAACGGTCCCACTGCCTGCGAATATTTCACAATTCGCTTGCCGAGAATGAGTGGTGTCAGGATACAGGCAATATTAAATGGCAGGTATTTCTCCCGTCCGTCCACAAAGGAAATCCCCGCAAGATCAATAACGAGATCTGATTCCAGCAGTGCGGCAAAATCTTTATTTAACCTGTGAAAATTGGGTTTGATATGGACAGATAATAACAACCGGCAGATAATTCCATAAAAAGGATAAACAACTGCTAGTTTCAGGGGAGTCCCTGAACAGACAATCACTTTTGGATTTTTATTGAGTGCCGCATCCCGGATCGGGTAATAAGAAAACAGGTAAAAAACCGATTCGGGTATTTCCGGTGCAATATTCTGAACTGCGCTTAAAAACATGCTTTCAGCGCCTTTATTACCGGATATTGTCGCACCGATCAGGCAGATCTTTTTCATGTTTGTCTCCCTTATTGAAAACGTATCTATCCATCAGCAGGTACCTGATAATAAAAATTATAAGTGTCGAGATGATTACTGCAGAGATATTTTCAGTTTTAAAAATATATACATTGACGTTAAAAATCAGGTAATCCAGGAGTTTTAAACCGATGACACATTTTGTAAATATCAGAAATGAATTCAGATCCATCTTTTCATTAAATGTAATGTTTGCATGGTAAAGATAGGAAACAATGAGAATGATTATCTGAGTGAATAAATAGTTAAGGAATGCTGGGATCAAAAATACATCGAATACTAAGACAAGTCCCAGTTTTAAAGCTAGATTTATTCCACCGCCAATGGAATATTTGAAGATTTTTATCAATTCCTCCTTTTTCATTTTTTAAGCCTGTACAGGATCTCTTCTTCAAGTATCCTTTGTGTTTTGAACATGTCTGCGAGCAATCCGAACAGAATTGCTAGACAACCGACAATGATTAAAACTGCAGTTAGTATTGCGGAGGGGATATATGGGGAAACAAGTCCAGTTGTAAAATAATGGAAAATAACCCTGAATCCAAAAACGAGCCCCAGAATAATGCACCCGATACCAATTGTACAAAAAATGGTGAACGGGTGATACGCTCCGAAGCTACGGTATATCGTGACACCGGCGGATTTTGCATAGCCCATAATATTGGAAATCAGTCGCGATTTCCCTTCTCTCCTCCGGAATTCGACCGGAATCTGTTCTATCTTTAATTTTTTATTCGCTGCCTGAATCAGCGTCTCCTGGGTGTAGGTATATTCACCTGTGAGATTCATCCGGAGAGCGGCATCGCGGGTAAATGCCCGGAAGCCGGTTTGTGCATCTTTTATCGGAAGACTGGTTGCCCATCGTGTGACCTGGGTTGCAATTTTATTTCCCCAGTAATTCCCTCGCGGCATATGATCAAGATGATCGATCTGTCTGTCACCAAGAACAATATCTGCCGTCCCTTCAAGGATTGGTGCAACGAGTTTTGGAATTTCGTCCCCGTTGTACTGGAAATCCGCATCGGTGTTCACAATAATATCAGCACCCATTTCCAGGGCAGCATCAAGCCCGTCACGAAATGTCTTTGCAAGGCCCATGTTTTGTTTGTGAGAGAGTATTTTGTCAGCACCTGCCTGCGATGCAACATCGGCAGTTTTGTCGGTGGATCCGTCATTAATAATGAGGATACGGATTTCATCAATACCCTGTATTTTCTTTGGGATTTCATTTATAACGGCCCCGAGCGTTTTTTCTTCATTATATGAGGGAATGGTAACGACAAGTTTCATGAATACCAGTACTACTACAGTGCAGTCTCAATGCAATTTAATGACTCTGTTGATTTTTCCAGGAATAACTCACTTGATCTCACCTTATGAAGATGGAAATCTGATGAAAACACTTCCGGTGACAATTTTGTTGTTCCCGATAATGATAGAAAATGTAATCGGAATTTTTATAGAAGAAGGGTTGCATAGGTTATCATGCATTATTAAAAAATGATACCGGCGTTATCCCGGACCTCCTGGATTAAGGAGGATAGAGAAAAAAATAGTTTTCTGGTATTTATCACAGAATAACGGGATATGGAACAATGACGTCAACCGAGAATTCAGGCAAATCAGAATCCCTTAACATTCCTATTGATATTTTTGCGATTACGACATTCATCTGCACCGCTTTTTATATCCATATCTACTGGATTCTCCTCAACCCGGAGTCATTTCTTCTTCAGTCCTTCAATCAAAGAGTAATTGGGATTGGCGTTCTCGAAGGGGTGGATGTTGTTGCACGAACCCAATTCTATCTCTATTCCCTGATCCTCACAGGAGCTCTGGCACTTGTTCTCCTCATAATCCTGGAGAACCGGATGGAAAAAATACTACCAGAAGCTCTTTTCATGAGGGAACGGCATTTTTTAACGCTTTTATCCTTATTCGGTACAGCCAATCTGCTGTTCGGGATTCTTAAAAGATATTCGGTATTTTCGTTTAATGTCTCTCTTATCATTTGCCTCATTTGTTGTGTCCTGACACTCATTGTAGTTAAAAAATATATCGCAGGAAAACAGCCGCAAAATCTTCCCTTATTCGATGACCTGGCGTTAATAAGCATCATGGTTATTTTACCGATTACGGGTGTTTTTACCCTGCTGGTTCTTCTGGGAGAGCCATTTGTCATCACTCTTCCCTGTTATTTCATTTTTTATGGTGGTTTCATTCTGCTCTTATTGTCACTCGTTGTATATTATCCCAGATTATCGCCACAGATCCTGGATAAACATTACCGTGGAATTATTGTCAACAGCCTGATCCCTCTCTGTTTTTACCCGGTTTCGATTCCCCTTACCAATGAATTTCAATATTTGCTTTCCCGATGGTTCTTAGTTGAACCGAGGATTCTCTCCCTTACCTTTCTCTTGGTGTTGGTTTTATGCTCCGTATTACTTCTTAAATTACAAAAAAATATAACCCGTCCCATCCTCAATCCGGATTCTGCCGTTGATTCTATCATATTTCCATTTATTGTTGCGGCCGGTGCACTCTATGCTGCTTATATGCCATCCGCTTCTCTTATTGATCTTTCTTCAAATAATCTGTTTGAACATGCACTGACAAGCACAATTATTCAGCAATTTTTTGATTTTGGAAAAATCCCCTATATCCAAATTGTCTCTCCTCATGGATTCAGTGACATATATTATGCATTTCTTTATTCGATTTTCAACGGGTATCAACCACTTGACGCCTTTTTATGGAAGTGGATCACACTGGTTCTTATCGCATTAACTGGTTTCTTTTTTTTCAGGGAATTTGTTGACGGGTATGTCGCTTTGTTACTGATAGTATTTCTTCCTGTTCTTGAGTTGTTCCCACCAAATTATTTTTTTATTCTGATTCCGGCGATTTTCTTCGTACGATTCTGGAAAAATCCGGAGGTCTGGAATTATTTCCTGTTTCTCTGTGCCGTTCTCTTCTGTTGTGCATGGAGGGCAGAAACGGGTGTCGCAACGATATTGGCATTTCTCATCCTTTCAGCCTTATTGTATTATCCACTCCTGAAATTACCGCCATCAGAATTTTGGAAAAAATATTCACGCTATATTTTATTAACTGTCGGCATTATGGGATTATGTCTTTTTGCGTACATTTTTCTTAGCATCATTACCGGAATAACCCCCCTATCTGCAGTCCAGTCGGTTGTTAATCTCTACAGCATCCAGGAAGCCCGGGGTACCTATCCTGACTTGTTTATCTCGTATAATACCCAGGTCGCTTTACAGTATGCGATATTCCCGCTGTTTGGTCTGGCAATACTCATTTATTTTTTCTGGGTAGTTGTCACTCGGAGAAACACCGTTACAGCCCAGTTCATCCTTCTTTCCTTCGTTACAATCGGGACCCTTTTCCTGTCCCAGAGAAGCACGCAAAGACATTCCCTGGTTGAAGGTTTTGTGTGGTATTATTTCCCTTTAATTGCGTGCTCATTGCCTCTCCTGTGGTACAGGACAAAACACTATACCTCGATTATATTCTTCATATTGGTTTTTAGTGCCGGCTTTTTCATCGTGGGGTATCCTCTTACAACGGTTCACGGGGATTATTCGCAACCATTTTTTGAATTTAAAACATGGAACTCTCATGAAAACCGTATCGTGATCCAGGAGGAGGACATTAAAGATACCGCACACCTGACGGAATATCTCAGGGATCACCTCGAGCCGGATGAAACATACTATGATATGTCGAATATAATGATGCCATATACCTTATTACGGACGGAATATCTTCCGAAATCCCGGTTCCATATGGTGCAGACCGGGGAGTATTATCAGAATGATACGATACGTAGGCTGACCCAGAATATCGCTCGCGTCCCCATTGTTGTTACGGGGGGCTGGCAGACCGATGGTATTCCGAATGAACTCAGGACATACCGGATAGCTGAATACGTCTACACCCATTACAGGCCGATTGGGAAAATCGAAAATTTTGAAATATGGATCCGGAACGATCTGGATCCGGGCACATTCGGATCGCCGGATCAGGAGCTCTATAGGATTCCTTTTGTATTAACCGATCTCAACAGTCAGGATATAACCTATCAGATTCAGCAGGGAGAGGTGATTTTGCATGCAGGATCTCATGATCCCCAGGCCTGGAATTTTATTTTTCCCTCATCTAATGATATTCAACCAAATTCAGACAATACAGGAATGCATCTTGTATACCGATCCGATATCGATGGCCCCCTGCAGGTTTATTATTCGATAAACGGCTCTCATTTCTCTGAAAATAATTCTGCTGTTGGGTTTATCACTGGTGGAAATATCGGCCGGGATTATTATGTAATTCTTCCTGCAAATCTCCAGTTCATCACGAATATCAGGATCGATCCTCCGGATAACAGCACGGTAGTGCTTGAATCGGCATATCTGTATCCTCAGGATTCTTTCCTGGCTGCGGATACAACAATTATCCGGGATTATACTCTGAAAAAACTACCCTATATCTGGGCAACATTCGATTCATCAGATCCAGTGAGAAAACAACCTGTTCAGGAGGTGATTTTTATTGGGGAAGAGATGATATCCTCGAATACCTCGCGATTATTCCCGATAAATGCCTCTTCAATAGACAAAACCACCGGAAATTATCTTCTTATGAACCTGCAGTCGGAAAGCAACGGTACTGTTACCATTGTTTACGGTAACAACTCTGACAACCGGAGGGAAATGCCCGGCCTCATTAGTTTCGATACCCTCCCTTCAACGGAAAAACAGAATTATCTTATGCGAATCAGTTCCCAGTGGAATTGGTATGCCGACTCTGCAAATTATATCGAATTGCAAACCTCCACTCCGATTCGCCTGTATGAATGTAAAATCCTCAAAGGGGATTGATGGCTGAATACTATCTGATTTTTAGGATGATGGGCAACAATGATTTTATATATCAGAATACCCTTTCCCAGTGATTGAAGAGCAGAAAGGTCAAAAATTTGTTTAAAATAAAAACGCCTAATTTTTTATACTCTGATTTTACGAAAACTCTTCAATTCATAAGTTGTACTAACCAAATAATTTTAATATCACATTGATAAATTATATGCCATGCATGGTGTGGGCAGGGTCTGTAATTTTTTATTCTCTCTATTGTTGATTTCCGGTTTTGTATTAACCGGTGTCTCCGCAGATCAAGATGCTGTATTGAAGGATACACTTAACGATATCACGAACGAGACGGAGATCGTTACGGATTCCATCCCTTCCGACAGACTGACCGCGGAGCCCACAGTGACAGTATCAGTTTCTCCTGAAGAACCCGGGACACCGAACCTGACGGATACAACCACACCAGTTCCCACGGATACGTCCGCGGAAGTTACTCCGACACCGGAACCAACGCCGAAAGAGACCGTAATGAACACGGTTACCTCCGAAAAGACTGAGAAGCCAGAACCGACAGAAACTACGACTCCGGTTCCATCAGAAACTAAGATTATTATTTCCTCAATTACCGAACTGATGACCGATAACGGCTCTTTCTCTGCTATATTGCAGGCTGAAGACCGGATAGCAGGACAAGAATCATTCAGACCGATTGACTGGTCTCAGGTAAAATCTCACGGCAAGTCACCGGTTAACCCGGCCTTTTTACAATATCAGAACAGAACAAAAAAAGCCGGAACCAACAAGGCGAAGGTACTGGAAGATAGTAGTGTGGATAGTGAAAGCTTCACAGTAATTGAACTTATTGACGGGACCACAATGCCAGTGTCACTGGAAGGAGATGTTCCCCCACCTCTTGATTTTTCCTACACTCAGGGCCTTGAGATGGAATCGGACAGTACATCCTACCCTGCTACATATGATCTCAGGGGCTATGGCAAAGTGTCCTCTGTAAAGGATCAAGGTGTTGCGGGGGCCTGCTGGGCATTTGCTACGATTGCATCGCTTGAATCCACGCTGCTTCCCGGTGAGAGTTGGGATTTCTCCGAAAATAATATGAAGAACCGGCTGAACAGCACGAACGTTGACGGATACGACCGCGAATCTATCGATGGCGGGAATGAATGGATATCCTCAGCTTACCTTACACGCTGGAGCGGCCCTGTACTTGAATCTGATGATCCGTACCAAGCCCTTGGCAATGCTTCTCCTTCAGGCTTGCCGGTGTATAAGCATATCCAGAATGTCTATTTCCTCCCTCAACGTTCCAGTGCAACGGACAATGATAATATCAAGAATGCACTGATGAATTATGGTGCGGTTAAAGCCTCTATCTATTGGGACAGCCTTTTTTACAATTCGACGAGCCATGCCTTTAATAATTACCTGACCTCATCGTTGACGAATCACGCAATCACTATTGTTGGCTGGGATGACAGTTACAGTCGTACGAATTTCAAATATCAGCCAGCCGGTGATGGTGCATTCATTGTCAAGAATTCCTGGGGTACCGGCTGGGGTGACAGCGGGTATTTCTACATTTCATATTACGACGGAACAATAGGGAACAGGACGGTTGTCTTCACAGGTGAGCGGATTACAAATTATGACCGTATTTATAGTTACGATCCTCTCGGATGGGTGGGATCATACGGATACGGTACACCATCCGCATACTATGCAAATGTCTTCACTGCACAATCCGCAGAAACCCTGAATGCGATTGGAACATACCAGACGTATCCCGGCAGTTATACCGCGAGAGTATACCTGGATCCTGTCGGAGGGCCAATCAATGCCAGTGGATTTGTGGCTGAGACGACTTGGTCGGATTCTCTGCTTGGATACCGTACAATCGATATTCCCGATGTTGCGTTGAGACAGGGACAAAAATATTCGGTCGTTATTTTTGCATCGACACCCGGATGGAATTTCCCGGTGCCAATGGAAAATCCCGAAGCCTATTATTCCAGTCATGCGACTGCGAATGCCGGGGAGAGCTATATCAGTTCGAGCGGTGTAACGTGGACTGATATGACCTCGGCGATGTCAAACACTAATGTTTGCATAAAAGGGTATACTCAGATGAATTCGAAGATCGAGGTATTCCGGAACGGGCTCTGGGTAACAGATTACAACGGGAATTATGCATGGGACGGTCCGGCAACAGACCGAGCGACCTATCTTGGTCAGGCCGGTGATGTTCCGGTTATCGGGGACTGGGATGGTGACGGGACCGACGGGATTGGCGTGTTCCGGAACGGCCTCTGGGTAATAGATTACAACGGGAATTATGCATGGGATGGTCCGGTAACCGACCGAGCGACCTATCTTGGTCAGGCCGGGGACGTCCCGGTTATCGGGGACTGGAATGGAGACGGCAAGGATGAGACCGGTGTATTCCGGAACGGCCTCTGGGTAATAGATTACAACGGGAATTATGCATGGGACGGTCCGGTAACAGACCGAGCGACCTATCTTGGTCAGGCCGGTGATGTTCCGGTTATCGGGGACTGGGATGGTGACGGGACCGATGAGATTGGCGTGTCCCGGAACGGATTATGGGTAACAGATTATAACGGGAATTATGCATGGGATGGTCCGGTAACCGACCGAGCGACCTATCTTGGTCAGGCCGGGGACGTCCCGGTTATCGGGGACTGGAATGGAGACGGCAAGGATGAGACCGGTGTATTCCGGAACGGATTATGGGTAACAGATTATAACGGGAATTATGCATGGGACGGACCATCCATCGATCGGGCAGTCTGGCTTGGACAAACTGGAGACGTTCCGCTTGCCGGTGACTGGAATGGAGATGGGTCCGATAACATCGGAGTATTCCGGAACGGCCTCTGGGTCATTGATTTTAATGGTAATTATCAATGGGACGGACCTGTTACTGATCGCGTAGCATGGCTTGGTCAGACAGGGGATATCCCCGTTGTTGAAAAATGGTAAATATCACCCCATAAAAAAATCATTTTGAAAACAATTTTTTTTTAATGTATAAGATTTTCAAATCTCTTGTTACGCCATTTCGTGAGGCTGAAAATCAAAAAAAGGTACAATAATGTAACTTAACGGTTCTCTTTTTTAACCTGCGATATTAAAGAATTATTTAATAAAATACAACGGAACTCGACGAACAGAATGATTTCTTGGATAATCGATGGAGTGTGATTATTATTAGCAAAATTACATATGCAGTATTCATATTAACAGTGCTTTATCTGCTTCTCGTAAGTGCAGCAGCAGATACAATCCAGGTTCAGAGTGTTCAGGTTAATAATATCGGTGATAAAACACCGGTTACAATAACACTGGATACCGCATCGGCAGGCGTTTCCGGATACGATATCAATATCACATTGACCAATCCTTCCGTTGCGTCGATTACCGCAGTAACCTATCCCTCATGGGCAATACTGAATGAAAGTTCTGCGCTGCCGGCATCATCCGTGAGGCTGCGGATGGTGGATTTGTATAAACAGATTCAACCAGGTGCAACAAATGTTCCCTTCGGCTCAGTTACGATCCGGGGTGATGCAACTGGTTCAACCGATGTCGTTATCACGATCAAGGAGATAACATCCGATGGCGGAGTCAGCCTTTCTCCTATTCTGCAGTCAGGAACGGTTACTGTTGACTCAGCAAGTTCAGAACCGATCATTGCCGACAACAGTACAACAAAATTATCACGTATTCCAAAAACTGTCCTTGACAATGCACGATCTACCCTCCATATCGCATACGGCCATACATCTCATGGCAGCCAGATTACTACGGGCATGACAGGGCTGGAATCCTTTACCAATGCTCCTCATGGAAGTACTACCTATCTCTGGAGCGATGGTGTTGTGGCAGGTCAGCTGGATCTCGATGACTATTTTGTTGATGGTGACCTTGGAAATCCTGATTACACAACATGGGCATCGCGCACCCGTACATATCTCAATAATCCGGCGAACAGCGATGTCAATGTCGTGATGTGGTCATGGTGTGGCCAAGCTGACACGACGGAGGCAAATATCAACACGTATTTAACCCTGATGAATCAGCTTGAATTCGACTACCCCAATGTAAAATTTGTATACATGACCGGACACCTGAATGGTGGCGGTGAGGACGGGAACCTGAACCAGAGAAACGAGCAAATCAGGAATTATGTCAAGGCCAACAACAAGATCCTGTTTGACTTTGCCGACATTGAAAGCTACGATCCCGATGGTAATTATTACGGTGATAAGTATGCCACTGATGGCTGTAATTATGATTATAATGGCAATGGTGAAACAAGTCAGAGCGGAGATCCGGCCCTGCCAACGAGTGGTGATCGGAACTGGGCAATTGACTGGCAGAACAGTCATACCCAGGGAACTGACTGGTACAGCTGCAGCGCGGCTCACACACAACCCCTGAATGCAAACCAGAAAGCATACGCTGCCTGGTGGCTCTGGGCACGGCTTGCCGGGTGGGATGGGACTCCGGTGATTGAGAAAACACCATCGAAGATCGGTGTGTTCCGAAACGGTCTCTGGGTGCTGGATTATAATGGGAATTATGTATGGGACGGTCCGTCAACAGATCGCGTAGCTCGGCTGGGGCAGCCCTTGGACATTGCATCCACCGGTGACTGGGATGGTGACGGGAACGACGCGATGGGTGTCTTCCGGGACGGTTTATGGGTAATCGAATACAACGAGAATTATCAGTGGGACGGTCCGTCAATGGATCGGGTAGCCCGGCTGGGACAGGCTTCGGATATACCGCTTATCGGGAACTGGTCGGGAACTGGAACTGGAAAAATCGGAATATTCCGGAATGGTCTCTGGGTTATCGATTACAGTGGGAATTATATCTGGGATGGCCCGTCAACGGATCGGGTAGCGAACCTTGGTCAGGCAGGAGATGTGCCGGTTATCGGTAACTGGAACGGCGACGGAACCGGAGACAAAATCGGGATATTCCGCAACGGTCTCTGGGTAATAGAACGCAGTGGGAATTATGTCTGGGACGGTCCGTCAACGGATCGGGTAGCGAACCTTGGTCAGGCAGGAGATGTCCCGGTTGTTGGTGATTGGAATGGTGACGGGAAAGACGAGATAGGAGTGTTTCGGAATGGTCTCTGGGTAATAGATTACAGCGGTAATTTTGTCTGGGACGGTTCGTCAACGGATCGGGTAGCGAACCTTGGTCAGGCAGGAGATGTCCCGGTTGTTGGTGATTGGAATGGTGACGGGAAAGACGAGATAGGAGTGTTCCGGAATGGTCTCTGGGTAATAGATTACAGCGGTAATTTTGTCTGGGACGGCCCGTCAACGGATCGCGTCGCCCGCATCGGACAGGCCGGGGATACCCCAATTGCAGGAACCTGGTAAAAAAAATTCCCGGGAATTTCCACAATATATCGTTTTTTTATTTAAATAAAATTAAATTTGATCAATCAGATGACTGGATCATCTCTCTTTTTGTCACGTTCATTATGGGAAACGCATGAATTTCTCTTTTTATGAAGAGAAATGCCGTCAACAGAACATATATCCTTACCAATATTCTATTATAATCGGGTGAAATGGTTCCATGGAAATCGATAAAAATATAAAAATCAGAGCATCCTGCCTCTATCTGTTCATTGTAATAATATTTTTAATGCCCTGTGTTACGGCGACTACAATTCTGAAGGATTCTGATCTCAAAGGAAGCCCGGGATCACAATATCTCGACATCACCAGCCCTGGCGATTATTTCATCAACCTGAGCAGTGGTTCCCTTTCAACATCCAATACTTATGCCGTTCTTATCTGGGCATCCGGTGTGTCTGTTGACGGGGGAAACCTGACAATTCATAACTCCGGCAGCAGTACTTATGGCGTGTGGGGGCAGCATTCAGGAACTATTCTTACAGATATTTATATCAAGAATTTTACAATCGACGGATACAGCAATAGTGGCTATGGAATTAAGGTGGACAATATTTACAACGGAAGTATCAGAAATATCACAACCACGAATAATCATGGGGGTATTTCCCTATATAATTCGTCGCGTATGACCATCGAGAATTGTAGTATTTATAATGGAAATGATTTTGGTTTATACCTCGATACCTGTGTGCAGAATCAGATACATAATAACTACATCCATAATAACGACGAGGGGATGTATGTGATGTATTCGGATAACAATACAATCTATGAAAACAATGTTTCAGATAACCTGTTTTCGGGAATTTATCTGGGTTATGAAAGTCATGCTTTCAATAACACGATTTTTAAGAACATTGTCCTGAATAACGAACACGGCATCCTCCTGGACCGTTATTGCCATAATAATTCTGTTCATTCAAATATTGTGCTTTCATCTCGCCGGCAGGGAATTGATATCGTTATGGGTAAGGGCAATATGATATACAACAACACGATCTCTGACAGCGCTCATAACGGCATATTTCTCGACAGCGATAACTACTACAATAAAATATTCAATAATACGGTTTCACGAAATCTCTACGGAATTGTTGTCCACAATAACAGTTATTCCAATAGTATGTCGGAAAATGTGATATCCCTGAATACGAATAATGGTATCTGGATCTCGCAAAACAGCACGGTTAATGCAATCAATACCAATATCGCGACCGGTAACAAGTATGGTGTGCTCATCTATGCATCCAGTAAAAACCTTGTCGAGAATAATACTGTCAATTCCTCGACTCAGGCCGGTATATACATGGACAGGACGACCGGTTTTAATGAGGTCAGGAACAACAGCATCAGTAACAACACGGTCGGAATATACCTTTATAATTCAAATTACGAGAAAATCGTTAATAACTACTTTAATAATACAAAAAATGTCGGTCTTGCGGGATCCCATGCAAACAATGTCTGGAATTATTCACAGACTGCAGGAAAAAATATTGTCAACGGCCCCTCTGTTGCGGGGAATTATTATGCCTCCCCCGGTAATAACGGGTTTTCTCAGGTTACTGCCGATACCAACCACGACGGGATTTGCGACACCTCGTATGTGTTCCCGACAGATGACGCATCATCAGCGGATAATACTGATTACCTGCCGTTACACGTATATCAGTCCCCCGGGAAAATCGGTATATTCCGTGATGGTTTGTGGGTAATAGATTATAACGGGAATTATGTCTGGGACGGCCCGTCAGCTGACCGAGTTGCCCGGCTTGGGCAGGCTCTTGATAATGTTACAATTAGCGACTGGAATGGGAATGGATTTAGCAAAATCGGTGTATTCCGGAACGGCCTGTGGGTGATAGATTATAACGGTAACTATGTCTGGGATGGCCCGTCTGCCGATCGCGTGGCCACTCTCGGCGAGTCCGGGGATAAACCGGTTAATGGCAACTGGTCACACAATGGCAAGGGAAAAATCGGTGTATTCCGGAACGGCCTGTGGGTGATAGATTATAACGGTAACTATGTCTGGGACGGTCCGTCAGTGGATCGGGTGGCATGGCTGGGCCAGGCCGGAGATATTCCGGTAGTGGGGGACTGGAACGGCGACGGGTCGGAAAAGATCGGTGTATTCCGGAACGGCCTGTGGGTGATAGATTATAACGGTAACTATGTCTGGGACGGTCCGTCAGTGGATCGGGTGGCGTGGCTGGGCCAGGCCGGAGATATTCCGGT